>Ga0308165_1000582_pt1 | contig 63682 bp, 63 predicted proteins | sample PhyWR2_FD_201032 | JGI IMG/M metagenome (GOLD analysis project Ga0308165, IMG submission 201032) | Phyllosphere microbial communities from UC Gill Tract Community Farm, Albany, California, United States - DLSLW.R2 | ecosystem: Host-associated > Plants > Phyllosphere > Unclassified | place: USA... | reverse complement strand
AATCAAAGAAAAACTTAACTGGAAAAGTCCAGTAGAGTTTCGACAGTTCGATCAAAAAACTGCATAAAAAATAGAGTAGAAAAATCCACTCTATAAAAAGTCTAACTTTTTGGGGTCACTACATCACGCTTCCTTTTAAGGGTCTGTTCTATTTAATTTATTTTCACTTCATACTAACTTTATTTTTTTAGATCGACAACCATTCTGCCTTTGATTTTTCCTTGTTCCATTTCTTCAAAAATATCATTGACTTCATGTAAACAGCGTGTTTCTACGACAGGTACTACTTTTCCTTCTGCTCCAAATTGGAATGCTTCTTCTAAATCTTTACGTGTTCCAACTAAGGAACCAACGATTTGAATGCCATCTAAAACAGTCTTTACAATTGCTAAATCCATCGTTTCTGGCGGCAGACCAACTGCAACCACTTTTCCAGCAGCTCTCACTGAATCAACGGCTTGATTAAAGGCAACTTTTGACACTGCTGTAACGACTGCTGCATGTGCACCACCTACTTTTTCTTGAATCCAAGCGCCTGCATCACCATCAGTTAACGGGTTACAAACTAAATCAGCTCCTAATTCCTTAGCAAACGCTAACTTATCATCATTGATATCAACTGCAATTACTTTCGCATTAAAAACATTTTTAGCATATTGAATCGCTAGATTACCTAATCCGCCGATACCGTAGATAGCAACCCATTGCCCAGGTTTTACTTCTGAAACCTTGATTGCTTTATAACAAGTAACACCGGCACATGAGATACTGCTTGCTTGCGCTGGGTCTAATCCCTCTGGCACTTTAACAGCATAATCCGCTTTGACAATACATTGTTCAGCCATCGCACCATCTACTGAAAAGCCAGCATTTTTCACTTGACGGCAGAACGTTTCACGACCAGTAATACAATACTCACATGTTCCACAGCCCTCAAAAAACCAAGCAATGCTAACACGATCTCCTACTTTTAAACTCTCAACACCTGGAGCGATTTCTTTAACAATTCCGATGCCTTCATGACCAATCACACGCCCAGGAACTTCACCAAAATCGCCATGAGCAACATGTAAATCTGTATGACAAACACCACAGTATTCAACATCTACTAAAGCTTCACCAGCCTCAAGTGGTCTAATATCTACATCCTTAATTTCTACTTTTCCGTTATTTTCATTTGTTACAACAGCTGCTTTCATTCTATCACTCCTGTATTCAATATAATTTGGTAACATTTACATTCTACCATGTACGAAATCGTTTTGATAGCCCTTTCAGATAAATCGTTCTTAAATAAAGAAATTTTGTTCACATTCTATAAAAAAGAGTAGAAATGAATCACTTTGCATGATTCATTTCTACTCTCTTAACTGTATAATTAGTTGTTTTAGATTGCTGTTGTGGCACCACGATAAACAATGCCGCGACGAGGATCAACAGTAATTAGCTCATCATTGGTAATCAAGTTTGTTGCATCAGCTGCACCAACAATTACTGGAATATCTTTGGCAATTGCAACGACTGCTGCATGTGAAGTCAACCCGCCTTCTTCAACGACCAAAGCAATTGCTTTATCGATTGCAGGCATATAATCTTTATCCGTTGTTTTAACAACTAAGATAGAACCTTCCGTTGCGTTGGCAACTGCTTCTTCAGCTGTATTCGCTACAACTGCTTTAGCAATTACTGAAGCTTCACCAATCCCTTGACCTTGAACTAATTTTGAACCGATCATTTGGATCTTCATTAGGTTCGTTGTTCCTTTTTCGCCGACTGGTACACCTGCTGTAATGATGATCAAATCACCTTCACTTGCAAACCCTTCTTCTTGAGAAGTGTGTGTTGCTAAATTGAACATTTCATCTGTGCTTGATGGTTTCTCAGCAACTGTTGCATAAACACCCCAAGATAATGATAAGCTACGCGCTTTTTGTTCGGTGAACGTAATAGCAACGATGTGTGATTTTGGACGATATTTAGAAATCATACGTGCAGTGTGTCCAGATTCAGTTGCTGCAACAATAGTTTGGATACCCAAGTTACGAGCAGTGTGCCCAACTGATTGACCAATTGCTTCGGCCATATCTGTTTTGCTGTATAATTTCAATGCAAATGAATCTTGGTTGATCAATGCTTCTTCAGTACGAACAGCAATGCGAGCCATTGTTTGAACCGCTTCTAATGGGTAATCTCCAGCAGCTGTTTCACCAGAAAGCATTACTGCATCTGTTCCGTCATAGATTGCATTGGCAACGTCATTTGCTTCCGCACGTGTTGGACGTGGGTTGCGTTGCATAGAATCTAGCATTTGAGTTGCAGTGATTACTGGTTTTCCTAAAGCGTTACATTTTTTGATCAATTCTTTTTGAACAACAGGAACATCTTCAGTTGGAATTTCAACACCCATGTCGCCACGAGCAACCATCAAACCATCAGAAACTTTTAGGATCTCGTCAATATTGTCGATTCCTTCTTGGTTTTCAATTTTAGGAATGATTTGGATATGTGTTGCGTTTTCTTCTTCTAAAATTCTAGTAATTTCTAAAACGTCAGTTGCACGACGAACGAAACTTGCAGCGATGAAATCGACACCTTGTTCAATCCCAAAACGGATATCAGCAGCATCTTTATCAGTGATACCAGGAAGATTGACAGAGACACCTGGAACGTTTACGCCTTTTTTATTTTTTAATACGCCTTCGTTTTTCACTTCAGTAACGATTTCGTTAGCCTTGCGGTCAATATCTGTTACTTCTAAATCAATCAAGCCATCATCTAAAAGAATATGAGAACCAACGTTTACATCGTTAATTAATTCTGGGTAAGTAATTGAAAATTTTTCGTTTGTTCCTAAAACTTCTGTCATAGAAAGACGTACTGAATCACCCGTTCTTAAAGTAATTGCGCCATTTTCCATCTCATTAGTTCGGATTTCAGGACCTTTCGTATCAAGCAAGATCGCTACACGTTTACCTGTAATTTTTGCAGCTTCGCGAATATTTTTGATGCGGTTGCCATGTTCTTCAAAATCACCATGTGAGAAGTTCAAACGGCAAACATTCATTCCTGCATTCATTAAGTTTACTAGCATATCTACCGTTTCGCTAGCTGGTCCGATCGTACATACGATTTTCGTTTTTTTCATTACCAAACGCTCCTATTCCATTTTTGTTTATACGTCATGAAGATTATCTATTTTCCTCAAGAGCTTCTTTAAATAACACTCAATTTCAAGTGTATTCTTAAAAAGAAATCTCTTGATTTAAATCATAAAGTGATAAATCTGGTTTGTGTTTGTGGTTTTCTAATGTATCAACGATATCAGCTGAAACGACTTGATTGTCAAGCATCCCAATACATTGTCCACCTTTTCCAGCTTTTAATAATTCGACAGCATAAGAACCAAATTTACTTGCCAATACACGGTCACGGGCACTTGGTGAGCCACCGCGGACAACATGTCCTAAGATAGAAACACGTGTATGGAAGTCGCCATGTTCAGAAAGTTTATCGGCAAACTCGTTTCCACCCATAACACCTTCGGCTAAAATGATCAAACAATGTTTTTTACCGCGATCACGGCCTTCTCTAATTCGTTGTGCTACATTGACCATATCAAAATCATGCTCTGGAATGATGATTTCATCCGCACCACCTGCTACACCAGACCAAAGAGCAATATCGCCTGCTCCACGTCCCATTACTTCAATAACGAATGTACGTACATGTGAAGTAGCAGTATCACGAATACGGTCAATTGATTCTAATACGGTATTGATCGCTGTATCAAAACCGATAGTAAAATCAGTCCCTGGGATATCATTATCGATTGTTCCTGGAATACCTACGGCTGGAAATCCACGTTTAGTAAGTGCCATTGCGCCATGGTAAGAACCATCACCGCCAATAACAACTAAGCCTTCGATACCAAATTTTTTCAATTGTTCGATTCCTTTTAATTGTCCTTCTTCTGTTGCGAATTCTGGATAACGGGCAGAGTATAAGAAAGTTCCTCCACGTTGAATTTTGTCGCCAACATCTGCAATGTCTAAACGGCGGATATCGCCTGCTACTAGACCTGCAAAACCGTAGTTAATGCCGTACACTTCGATTCCGTCAAAAATCCCTTTACGTACCACTGCACGAATAGCAGCGTTCATTCCTGGGGCGTCTCCCCCACTGGTTAAAATACCGATACGTTTCATTCGTTCTTTCACCTCATAATAATATACTTTTAAGCTGCAACAAGATTTGCTACAGTTATTCATTACTCAAAAATATTACGTCACTCATTTTACCATTAATAGTGCAAAATGTCTTGATTTAAGAAGAAATAATTGAAAAAAGATGAAAACAATTAGTAGTTTTTACCGTAAATCATTTGAAAACAACATTTTGACTACCCAATATTGCCTCTAATTGTTCTTTTACATCTATTGTTTCACTTAACCAGTTCTCTTCACCTAAGACTAATTTCTTGTTGCTTTTTTCAAAGTAAATGATTACTGGCGTATTTCCTTTATGCTTTTGCAGCACTTCATGAATACTGTGTAAAACTTCTTTTTGGTCTCTTGCTTCTGAAATTTTTAAGTAACACGTTGTTGCACTAATACTAGTTTCAATGTCACTCGCTTTTTCTATTTGATTGACTAGTAATTGCAACTCTTGATTATAGTTACTTTTTTCTACTTTACCTTCGACGAAATAAACCTGATTTTTTTCAACAGTTTGACGAAGTGTTCTGAAAACTGCTGGAAAAAGTGTCAAAGATAACGAACCTGTTAGATCATCCCCTTCTACGAAGGCCATTTGTTCTCCTTTTTTGGTACGAATCACTCGGACATCTTTCACATAAATTAATAAACGCGCCGTTTGATTTTCAACCACATCGCTGACTAACATTACTTGTTTAGCTAAACGAGTTTTCTTAAACTCTTCAGTCGGATGCCCAGATAAATAGACACCTAAATATTGCTCTTCCTGTTCTAATTTCTCTTCTAACGAATAATCAGCTACCTCTACTTCTTTTAGTTTCAAAGTATCTTCTAAAAGGTTCATACTACCACCACTGTAAATAATGTTTTGAATCTCACTATCTAAACCGACTGCTAATTGCCGGCGATTCGCTTGTAATTCATCGAAAGCACCGATGGCGATTAGTGGCTGAATATTTTCTGCTTTTAACCATTTGCGGTCAATACGCAATAAAAATTGATTGAACGTTTTAAACGGACCATGTTCTCTACGTTCATCTAAAATATTCTGGATAAAATCTCTACGTATTCCTTTCAACGAGCTAAAGCCAAACATGATTTGATCATCATTATTTAGGTAAAAACTATACTGACTAGAATTGATCGCAGGTTGCATGATTACCATCTTACTTTTGCGAGCTTCACCGATGTATTCCTTGATTTTAGTAGGATTATGTCGAACAGAATGGAGTATAGCAGCATAAAAAGCTCCTGGGAAATGAACTTTTAGATAGGCCATTTGGAATCCAATAAAAGAATAGGCAAATGCATGTGAACGGTTAAAACCATAATTCGCAAAGCGTTCGATATAATCGTAGATCGTGGTTGCGACTTCCTCACTATGCCCTTGTTTCATTGCTCCCTCAACAAAGTGTTTACGTTCTTCATCTAGCACATCTTTTTTCTTTTTACTGACGGCTCGTCTTAAAATATCTGCTTGCCCTAAGCTAAAGCCTGCCATCGTTGAAGCAACTTGAATGATTTGTTCCTGATAGACAATAACGCCGTAGGTATTGTTTAAAATTGGTTCTAAAACAGCATCTGGATACTCAATTGGTTCTTGTCCTTTTTTTCTACGAATAAACAAATCAATATTTTGCATAGGTCCTGGTCGATACAATGCATTGACTGCTGCGATATCTTCAATACTAGTTGGACCTAATTTTCTTAAAACATTTCTGATGCCCGCCGATTCAAACTGGAAAACACCGCTTGTTTCACCTCTTCTAAATAAAGCCAATGTTTGTTCATCACCTAGTGGAATTTGGTTTAAAATCACTTCTTTTTTATAGACTCGTTTAACCGATTTGATCGTATCATCAATAATTGATAAATTTCTCAAACCTAGAAAATCCATCTTCAACAAACCGATTTTTTCAACATCATTCATCGTAAATTGCGTAAGAAAGATATCATTTGATCCAGGTTGCAACGGAACAATATCAATCAAATCAAGATCACTAATCACCACACCTGCTGCATGTGTCGATACGTGACGTGGCAATCCTTCTAGGCGAACTGCTGTATCATATAATAAACGGTTAGTATCAGAAGAGTTTACTAATTCAACGAGTTTTTTCGAATCGTTATAAGCCGTTTCCAGTGTCATTTTCAGAGCACTTGGTACCGAATTTGACCATCGATTGGATTCACTTTGTGATAATCCAAAGACTCTTGCCACGTCTCTTAGAACCATTTTAGCTGCCATCGTTCCAAATGTCGCAATTTGAGCCATATGATAATGACCATATTTCTCTCGAACATACTGCAATACTTCTTCTCGGCGATTATCAGGAATATCTAAATCGATATCAGGCATCGAATGTCTTTCGGGATTTAAAAAACGTTCGAAAAGCAAATCATACTTAATTGGATCGACATCAGTGATTGACAAGACATAAGAAACTAATGAACCTGCAGCAGAACCACGACCAGCGCCTGTCACGATTTTTCGATCATGAGCAAATGCCATCACATCCCAAACAATCAAAAAATAATCGTCAAAGCCCATCGTATGGATAATCGTGAGTTCCTTTTCCAGTCGTTGCTCATACTCAATTGAAGCATCAGGTATTCGCTCAGGTAATTTCTGCAGACACAGTTCTTTTAAGAATACCCCTGCTTGCTTCCCATCTGGAATGGGAAAATGCGGCAACAGACGCTGATGTAAGGGGATTTCTACAGTACAAGCAGCAGCCATATTTTCTGCATTTGAAATAGCTTGTTGGCTGACCTTTACTGTTAGTTGATCGACAGCATCATTTTGACTTCTTAGATAAAAAGGGCCTTCGATCTCCGTTTCTTCAGCATTCAAAGTCATCTGCTGGCCTTCATCGATATGTCTTAGCACTTTCAACGCAAAACCATCTTGTCGATTTAAATAACGTGTTTCTTGTAATGCAATCAATGGTTGGTTTTGGCTTTCATAAAATTGAAAAAGTAATGGATCTGTTTCTTGATTACAGGTAAAAGAAGCACTGGCAAAAAAGGAAGCTGGATCAAAATAATCGGTTAAGCGGTTTAAGCTCTCTGACGCTTCCTCCACACTTCTTTTCAAGGCAAAAGTAACTTCTCCTTTGTCAGAAGGCATTACAGCGAACAAATGACTCAAGTAGTTTTTCACTTCATCTAGATAGAAAATTTTTTCACTATTCATCTTAGCCGTTGAAATTCGCATCAAGTTTTGGTACCCTTCTAAATCTTTTGCATACAACAATAGTTGAGCAGATTGTTCAGACTTGTGAGGTGTATATTCTACTGTTAAGCCAATAATCGGTTTGAGCCCTTCCTTCATACAGGTTTCAAAAAACTCGATTGCGCCATGAAGTACGTTGATATCCGTGATTCCAACGGTTTGGTAGCCCAGCTTTTTAGCTTGCTGAACAAATTGTTGAATTCGTATTGTACTGGAAAGTAACGAGTAGGAAGTGATTGTATATAATTGTGGAAAAGACATAGGACATCTCCTTACTTACATAATGGTTTTAAATCAAAAAATGTAACTTTCAATTCCTTTACATTTAGAAAAATTGTGCTAAACTATAGCTAGAAAAGAGGTGCAATCCATGCGTTACATTCTTGTATTGTTGTGGTCTTTTTTACTTGGACAAGTCGTTGGCTATATCGGTGGTGCCTTAAATGGCGGAACTTATGATTTTATGCTGACAACCGTTATATCATTGATTACCGGCGTGATTATCTTATTGATTGGTCAATTTGCATTACCAAAAAAAGAAACCACTAAAAGTGTTCAATAACTAAAAGTAGTATTTAGCTTTTAACCTTAAAAAGCATCCTTATAAAAAAACCAGTTACTACAAACATTGTAACTGGTTTTTTTATGTTTTCAACCGTTTAAAGTCTTTTATTTAAAATTTTGCGGAAATTAAACAACGATAAACAGATATTTCCTAGTACAAAACAAGCTGTCACAATAAATACAGCACTATAGCCCATTCCGTGTGCGACAGTTGAGCCAATCATAGGACCTAAAACTTGTCCGAAATTGCTAAACATCTGATTATAACTGTATATTCGGCTGACGCCTTCGGTTGGCGTGATCTTACTGATCAATGTATTAATCGAAGGCATTAAAGCACCTGTTGAAAAACCTAGGAAGAAACGTAATAGTCCTAATTGAAACGGTGTTTTAACAAAAGCCATCGGAATATAACAAATCATCGATAAAATCAATCCCGCTAGTAACACTTTATGATTGCCAATTCGATCTCCAAGTTTTCCTAGTATCGGAGAAGAGATCACTGCTGAAACCCCTGCAACAGAAACAATCAACCCACTAATAAATAATATATTTCCCGTATCTTGACTCAATGAGCGGATATACAACGTTAGAATTGGACTAATACTTGTCACACCAATTTGTAAAATCAACGTGGTTACAAATAAACCAATGAGAATTGAGACATGTTCCATTTTTGAAAAAATCTCTTTGGTACTTAATAAGTCTTTTTTCTCAACAGGCTGAAAATCTTCTTTCACCATAAAAATGGTCAATAATGTTGTGATCAGCAAGACGATTCCCGTAATAATGAAAACATTCTCCATGCCAAACCATTGAGCTAGGGCACCGCCGATCGAAGGTCCAATCAAATTTCCTGCAATAGCCCCTGTTGATAACGTACCTAATGCCCAACCACTTTTTTCCTTAGGTGCTTGTGAGGCGATCATTGCTGTTGCATTCGGAATATATCCTGAAAGAATCCCATTAAAAAAACGCATGATTAACAACCAGTATACATTAGGCACAAAAGCCAATGAACCCATCGTGATCGTCATTCCGGCAGCAGCCCGGATCATCATGACTTTGCGTCCTTTTCTATCTGCTAAATTCCCCCAGATTGGTGCTACGATCGCCGCTGCAAATGCAGTAACCGCGATTGCAAGACCTGAAAACAGCTCAACTTGACTTTTTGGCGTTCCTAATTGTTCAACATAAACAGGAATAAACGGCATCACCAAGCTAATACTGGCTCCTGTGAAGAAACAACCTAACCAAGCAACCATCAAATTCTTTTTCCAATCAATTTTCATTTTCACGCACACCTCACAAATTCTTCACTATTAACTATACTCCAAAATATGCAATCTCTCAAAAAATAATTGTCAAAAATGAAAAAAGCTCAACTATCAATCGATAGCCAAGCTTTAAAATCAAGTCATTTTATAAAATTGCTAAAATAATAAAGTTTAAAATAAACAAAGCATTGACCACCCAGAGAATCGGCGAAACTTCTTTGATTTTTCCTTTTGCAACTTTAACTACTGCGTAAAAAATAAATCCTGCAGCAATTCCGTATGAAATACTATAGCATAATCCCATAAAGATCGATGCAAAAAATGCTGGTACTGCTTCTTCTAGATTAGTCCAGTCAATATCTTTGAACGATGCTAACATCATCACACCAACTAAAATCAGTGCAGGAGCTGTTGCTTGTGCCGGGACAATTGCAATCAGCGGAGACAACAAACTGCTCAATGCGAATAAGGCAGCAACAACAACAGACGTTAAACCAGTCCGACCACCAGCACCAATCCCTGCAGCACTTTCTACATAAGTCGTGGTATTAGATGTTCCAAATACCGCACCGATCGATGTTGCAATCGCATCTGCAAATAATGCCTTATCCATTTTTGTAGAAAAACCTTTACTATCCTCTAAAGCCAATTCATCTTCTTTCGAGAAGATCCCCGTGCGACGGCCAGTACCAATAAATGTACCGATCGTATCAAATGTATCGGATAAACTAAAGGCAATGACTGTCATCAACACCTGAGGGATTTTCGAAGCATCACTAAACAGTGATTGCATACCATCAGCACCAAAAGCGGCACCAAAAGTCGTTCCTAAAGCACCAATAGAGTTTCCTAAAGAATTTTCCTGCCAGTTAATCGATGAAACATTGACCACACCCATTGGGATTGCAATGATTGTCGTTACAACGATACCGATTAGAATCGCTCCGCGAATATTTAAAACGACTAAAATCGTTGTAATCACTAAACCTATCACCGCTAATATAATTTCAGGATTATTAAAATTCCCCAAAGCAGGAACAATACTATCCCCATTAACAGCGCCATTTTTTGGCTCAGCTTGAACTGTAAAATCTAATAATTTTGCATTTTTGATCCCCACATACGCAACAAAAATACCGATACCTCCGCCGATGGCATGCTGCATACTCTCAGGTATTGCATTAATGATCAATTTACGAATTTTTGTAACAGTAATCAAAACATTGATCAAACCACAGATAAAGACCATTGCTAATGCCTGTTGCCATGTATAACCCAAACCAAAAACTACTGTAAAAGTGAAAAAAGCATTTAGTCCCATTCCTGGAGCTTGTGCATAAGGAACATTTGCAAAAAGTCCCATAATCAATGTTCCAATGATCGATGCGATAATCGTTGCTAGAAATACTGCTTGAAAAGGCATTCCTGTTTGAGATAAAATTGATGGATTAACGAATAAAATGTAGCTCATCGCAAAAAATGTGGTTACCCCTGCCATCATTTCAGTTGAGACGTTTGTTTTATTTTCCTTTAATTTGAAAAACTTTTCCATGAAATTGTTTCGCTCCTCTTTACTAAAATTTCATCAGAATACTAATACGTTCGTTAAAATAATAAGTGCATCTTGCTTTTCCTGATGAATACTTTTAAAGTATAAGTTAGAGTTTAGTCTATTTCAACAAAATATTAACTTTAATCACATTAATTGTTTTTAATGTTCGTGTTTGTGTCTGTAGATGTAAAAAAAGCGATACAATCGCCAGTTCTCTCCAACGACTATAACGCTTTTTACTATTATAAAATTTTTCTTTTTATTAGATGAGTCCCACATATTCCCAAAATCACTATACCACTTAACATAATAGAAGCGGCTTCTTTTTCACCAGTCTTCGGTAATTCTTTTCCAGTGCTCGTTTTGGCAAGCTCTTTAGTGTTCGTTGTCTCTAGAGTCACTTCTCTTTTTGGTAAAATAGCTAATGAGAAAATTGCTTTATTTTGTTCTTCATCTAACACTATTACAGTCAATTTCTTTTTATCTTTGATTTTTAACGAAGTAACGTTGAGCTTGATCCGTCCTTCTGAATCCGCTTGTCCAACTAAATCACCTTCAGGCAGTGCGGTGGTTCTAGTTTTTGTCTCTGAAAGTTCGCCAACATAAAGAACGATTTTTGCATTCGGCAACGTCACGCCTCTTAAAAGCTCATCATCTTCGTACAAAGGATCGAAAATCGTTGCTTTCTTGATTCTTTCTTCCGCCTCATTGGGCTCAATAATTGGTGGATCAACTGGATCTGTGGGATCAGCTAATTTTTTTCGATTTTCAATCGATGCTGCAATCAATTCCCCTGTAGCTTCCTGACTTTCAATATATCCAATAAAAGTCTCTGTATCTGGTTGCATCGCATTGACTAACGTTGCTTGTGTAAACCCAGCAAAACCGTCTCCTCCACCATATAAAAAGTCATTGATGACGACCTGATACGCTTGTTCTGCTTGCATTCGTGTACCGTCTTTTTCATACATTTCTTGTACTTTGAACGGTTGTTCCTTGTTATCAGTTGCTACATAGGTATACGTTAAACCAGAAATCTGTAAGAAGTAGCGTTCCTCTTCATCATATTGCTCATTTAAGACTTGTTCAATCTGAGAACCAGTCATTTCAACGACTTGCAGGATATTCCCAAATGGCTGAACAGCTTGAGCAGCGCCCCAAGTAATTGTGCGATCTTCGCCAACCACTAAATCAGCACGAATTCCGCCATTATTAGTCATGGCAAAATCAGCATTGATCCCTTGTGCATGAGCCATTGCAACTTGACTGTCCGTAATCAGATTTCCCAAAGGAGATTCTTTCGATCCATTAACCTCTCGTGTAATTGCAGAAGCTTCTTTCGCCGTTCCAATTTTTTTATTTGTTACCATGGCAACACGTTCTTCCGCATCTTTCACCACAGCATCTACTTTTTTATCTATTTTCGGAGCCGTTTTATTAGCTGGATCAACTGGTAAAACTCTCGCATTCGGTGTCTCTACAAAATCATTAGTCTTTGGATCAAGTGTTCCTTGTAAATCGATATATCCTTTTCCTTGAGAGGTGGACTGGACTACTCTCGTTTTATTGACTACACCGTTTGTATACTGGTGATTATGTCCCGCAAAAAAAGCATCTACACTGTTATCAGGATATAATTTATCGACTTGTTTGATGATTTCAGCTGCTTCACCATCAACCTTATTAGCCTTACTTGTTGCAGGTACATGAGCTAAAACAACAATGGCATTCACGCCAAGCTTCCTTAATTGACTTGAGTAATAAGCAATTGTTTCAGCTTCATCTAAAAAATCATACGCTTCATAATGTTCTTTTAAAACTAGGTTAGGAATTTCAGTTGTTACCACACCAATAAAGCCAACCTTCACCTTATTATTTGCTGTCCCTACCTCTTTGATCGCATATGGTTTCCACCCAAAAGGAATTTCTTCTGTTCCTTTTTTAACAACATTGCCAATCACGATCTGGGTTTTGGATGCTTCTCTTGGATACGCTGTCAGAATACCATATGGATCATTTTGCGGATTTTCTCCAAGCATAATTCGATTAAACTCTTGTAAACCTTCATCAAATTCATGATTACCTAATGTTCCTATGGAAAAATCCATTTGGTTCAATACCTTTATCGTCGGCTCATCTTGAAGCAGACCTGAACTTGCAGGACTTGCACCAACCATATCTCCTGCTTGCACGCGTATAGTTTGTCCCCCAGTATTTGCTATAGAAAATTGTTCCTGTGCATGATTCAAATAGGCAGCTAGTAACGGAGCGGTTCCTGTGTTTACCGTTTTTTTACCTTCATCGTCAAAAAACGAACCTGATGTATTCAAAGCACCATGAAAATCATTGATACCCAAAATTTGAAAGGGAATTTCTTCAGTTTGCGTCGGTTGTTGTTGCATCGATGTATTTGTCCCATTTTCTGTTTGGGCAACAGCAACTTCAGCCCCAACTGTAGTACTGCTAACGATACCAATCATCAATAAACTAGTTAATAAAGAGCTTTGCCACTTTTTCATTTATGTAACTCCTCTTCAATTATTTCCAAATATACTTAGTTAAAGAGTAACAATTTCCAAACACACTGTCAATATAGCTTTTCACCATCTACTTCTGAGTCTAACGCTCTTACTCCAATAATAGAAGCGAATAAAATAAGCTGCAATCCTGTCAATAAAATAATGAATAACCCTTTATCCACCGACCACTGAAGAAAAATAATTTGGATTGTTTGAATAGGTTTCGTCAATAAATGGACACTGTGCAAACGATCAAAACGTCCAACAAATATAGCCAAGCTAGATAATGCATTAATAACTATGACAAAAATAACACCGTGCCATCGGCTTTTAAATAGTCCTCTGCGATAACATTCCTTTATTATTGTAATCAATGTCGCCATACCTAAATAACCGTACACACAAATTCCGATAGTCAGCAAACTGAAAGATAACCACGCCGACAATGATTGCCCGAACAACTGATTCATCCCATGGTAAATAGGTAATTGTTCTAAATGAAAAAAATCAGTAAATAAGTATGGTGCATTGGGATAAAATAATAGCCAGAACATTCCTAACAGAAAAAAGAGTTGCTTGGTCGCTTTTTTAAAATGAAAGCTTAGCTCTAATGGAATATAGGCTAACAAAACATTCAGCGCCATAAAATGATACACCTTAGCAAAGAACAGCATATACAAGCAGTAGAACACCGTCCCTATTCTTACTAACCAACGATATCTTTGATTCAAATGATTCACCGTCCTTTTTTATCTAGTGTATCATATAGACATTATTTTCAAAAATTTTCTTGAAAACTTGTCATTCTGCTATTTTGTGCTAGACTAAGTGAAAGAAAACTTTCCGGGAGGAACGACTTTGAAAAAATTAATTGCAATCGATTTAGATGGTACAACGTTAAATGGACAGTCACTGATTAGTGACACGACTGAACAAGCCTTAAAAAACGCAATGCAACACGGGCACTATGTCAGCATTGTTACTGGTCGCCCTTATCGAATGAGCGGTCAATTCTATCGTCAACTGGGGTTATCAACTCCGATGGTCAATTTCAACGGTGCTCTTGTTCATATGCCAGAAAAACAATGGTCTGACGAAAAAGAAACTGGAATCCAAAGAGATTTAGTTTTTGATATTTTAGCTCAAAAGAAAGCCTTAAATCTTGATTTTGTAGCGGCAGAAAATAAAGAAACATTTTATATTGATAGCTTAGATTACTTTGATTCAGGTTTCTTCGCCTCAGAAGCAACGCCTAGTAACCTTTTGACAACCAAAAATTTACTGACAGATCCAACTTCAATGATGGTTCGGACTTCCAAAGAGCAAGCAGAGCATGTTTCTGACTCTTTAATGAAACAATATGGTGATTATGTAGATGTTCGAACTTGGGGTGGACCCACACCGATTTTAGAGATCGTTTCAAAAGGCATCCAAAAAGCGAAAGGGGTCGAACAAGTCGCAAATTACTTAAACGTGAAACGTTCTGACATCATCGCATTTGGTGATGAACACAACGATGAAGAAATGCTCGATTACGTTGGTTGGGGTGTTGCAATGAAAAATGCAACAGATAAGATCAAATCTGTAGCCAATGATGTTACGGATAAAACGAATGATGAAGATGGTTTAGCTGATTATCTTGAACGATATCTAGACTTAAAAAAACAATAAAAAACGTGAGTGGAATGAAACTGATTTTTTAGTTTTATTCCACTCATATTTTTTATTTTCAGTTTTGACAAAATCAATACTTCTTGCTAAAATAAGAACATATGTTCCGTAAATTTTAGAGATGAGGGCTTGTAATGGATTTATCTAGAAAAATAGAAATTCTTGCTGAATCAGCAAAATACGACGTATCTTGTTCCAGTAACGGGGTTACTGATAACTCGCGAAAAGGAACTGTAGGTAGTACTGCAACAGCTGGAATTTGTCATTCTTTCACGAGCGATGGCCGGTGCGTCTCGCTTTTAAAACTACTTTTTACAAATGCTTGTATTTTTGATTGTCATTATTGTATCAACAGAAAATCTAATACGATCCCTCGGGCCACCTTCACGCCAAAAGAAGTGGCTGATTTAACGATGGACTTTTACATGAGAAATTATATTGAGGGGCTTTTTCTAAGTTCGGCTATTATAAAAAATGTCGATTATACGAGTGAATTATTGATTAAAACATTGAAGATCTTACGCTACGAAAAAGGATTTAAAGGGTATATCCACGTGAAGGCCATTCCAGGTGCAGATGAAAAATTAATTGAAGAATTAGGCTTTTTAGCTGATCGTATGAGTGTGAATGTCGAATTGCCTTCAAAAGAAAGCCTGAAATTATTAGCACCTGACAAAGATCCTTTTGCTTTATATAAACCTATGAAACAAATCACGCATAAGAAGAAAGAACTTGTCCAAGTACCCGCTTTAAAAAAACAGTCCCCATTTGTTCCTGCTGGTCAATCGACACAAATGATTATCGGTGCTTCTCCCGAAAGCGATCATGCAATTGTTAAGATTGCCGAAAATTTATATAAAAAATATGAATTAAAAAGAGTTTATTATTCTGCATATATCCCTGTAAATCAAGATTCTTTACTACCAGCGATTACAACTGACCCCCCCTTATTAAGAGAGCATCGATTGTACCAAGCAGATTGGCTGTTACGCTTTTATCGATTTTCTGCCGATGAAATTTTATCCGAAGATAAACCGAATTTTAATTTATACTTAGACCCTAAAGCCAACTGGGCAGTCCAAAACTATGAGCAGTTTCCAATCGATGTACAATCGGCTTCTTATGAGCGTTTGCTAAGAATCCCTGGAATCGGACCAAAAAGTGCACAAAATATTTTAAAAGCTAGAAAGTATTATCAATTACATTTATCAGATTTAAAAAAATTAGGCGTTGTTATCAAGCGAGCGCAATATTTTATCAGTTGCAATGGTGTTCGCCAACCTGGATTGAACGACGATCCTGAATGGATCATTTCTTCTTTGATTTCTTCTCGCCAATACGAAACATTAAAAAAGAGCAACAGTCAATCACAGCAAGAACAATTATCCCTGTTTGATGTCGAACGTTTTGAGACAACCAAACGAAAGGAATCCCGTTATGCACATTGAAGAAACCACAGAAACTTGGGAATATGATGGTAGTTTTTATGGTTTTTTAACGATTATTTATCATGCCTTTAAAAAACGAGTATTTCCTGAAATCATTGTAACGTCAGATAATGCGATCGAAAATTTATTTGCTAGTCATTGGATCGCAACAGACGAAGTACTGGCTCAAAGAATTCAAGCTCGCCTGACCGAACGATTACGAAAAGAAAATTGGCAATTTATTATTGATGGTTTTTATTGTTCATTGAGAGATAAAGAACGCTGTTTGCTAGACGCTGTTAAAATCAGCTTGACAACTGATAGTTTATTGACTAATCACTTAGGACACCCGTCCATTTTAGCTCTTCAAAATGCTTTAAACGCTTTATTTAGTGAAGTCCATGCATTAACTGGTTTTATTCGATTTGAGTATGTAGGTGATTCACTTTACAGTACTATTGCTCCTAAACACTTTTCATTACCGTACCTTTGTCCCCATTTTGCCAAAAGGTACCCCAAAGAGACACTTATAATTTATGATGAAACACACCGCTTACTGGGAATTATCGAAAATGGACAAATTAAATTTATTGAAAATAGTGCGCCACCAACATTTGATTCCAACGAAACTGAACAAGGGATTCAAGAAAACTGGCGTTTCTTTCTTAAAGCCGTTACGATTGAAGAAAGAAAAAATGAACGAGCTCAACTTTCTCATTTACCAAAACGCTATCGTGGCCATATGGTTGATTTCCAATAGCTTGTTCTACATATTTGAAAATAAAAGGAAAACGTACAAACAGTGGGAGCAGAAGCAATCGCTTCTGTCCCACCTTGGTTTTTTCTGATTCATTTGTACAATCTGAATATTTGATTAATCCACTCTAAGATGAATTTTTTTCACAATTAATTTATCTGATAAATGAGATTGATTACTTTGTTCCCCAATCACTTCAGCTAAAATGCTTGTACGATCTTCTTTTTTCTGAAAATGATAGTCAATTTTACCAGTTTCATTTAATTCATTCATCATTTCACTATAATCTTCTATTTCAATTTTCTTCGTAATAAATCCTAATGAGACCAAATGGTCATCTAAAATTTTAGTTGATGTTAAGGAGCCAAAAGCAATTTTTTGGCGAATTGCTTGATTCAATTCTGCCACTTTTACGTCCTGTCCTTGCTCTTGCGTTTTTTGCTTAATTAGCGCTTCATATTGTTCAGCCGTTAACATCACTCCGGCGATTTTTTTTCTATTGTAAATGTAAACACCTGTATTTTTCTCTTTTGCTGTTTCAAAAATGCTCATTGGTGATTGTTTTACATCTGTAATAGAAACTGATACATGTTTATTTAGTTTATCTTCCATTAGTCAACTTCCCTTCAAACTGATTATATCACACAGCTCAGCGGTGTGAAGGGGCTTTTAAGAAAACAAATCAAAAAGATCGAGTCTAAAACAACGGATAGACAACTAAAAGAGGAGGAAAAATCCCTCTTCTTTTAGTTGAACGTCACACCTTTAAAACCAATATCTCTACGGTAAAAAGTTCCTTCTGTATTGACCATATTTAGAATGCCATAAACAGCATTCTGTGCTGCTTTCAAGGTTTCCCCGCTAGCTTCTATAAGATAGATACGACCACCATCTGAAACTAATTGTCCAGCTTGCTCTTTTACACTTGCATAGTAAACTTGTCCTGTTTGTATCCGCGAAAAATCTGGAATTGGATAGTTTAATTCACTATTGCTTGGATAACCTTTCGCTGCAACAACTACTCCTAAGCTATAGCCATCTTTTTTCCACAGAACGGTTGGTTGTGTGCCTGTTAGTAAATCATCAATAATTTGAGCAAAATCACTTTCTAAACGTTGCAAGACAACCTGAGTTTCTGGATCCCCGAATCGTGCATTAAATTCAATTACTTTAGGACCTGTTTCTGTGGCAATCACCCCAGCATACAAAATCCCTGTGAACGGTCTGCCTTCATCCACTAGTCCTTGGGCAGCTGGTTTGATGATCGTCTCTATTGCTTCTTTGACGATTGCATCAGAAATTTGCGGAACTGGGGCATATGCGCCCATACCACCTGTGTTCGGACCTGTATCTCCTTCATATGCACGTTTATGGTCTTGTGAAATCACCATAGGAAAAACTTCATGATCACGAACAAACGCTAGTAACGAAAACTCTTCTCCGGAAAGGAATTCTTCCACCACGACTTTCGCACCGCTCAAGCCAAATTTATTTTCTTCCAGCATTGCTTTTAAAGCTTCTATTGCTTGTGCCTCACTATCTGCTACTACAACACCTTTTCCAGCCGCTAAACCATCTGCCTTAATCACAATAGGTGCACCTTTTTCTAATACATATGTTTTTGCCAATTCAAAATCAGCAAAGGTTTGATAATCGGCTGTTGGTATTTGATATTTATCCATAATTTTTTTTGCAAAATTTTTAGAACCTTCAATAAGTGCCGCAGCTTTAGTAGGACCAAACACTAGTAAACCCGCAGCGGTAAAATCATCAACTAAACCATTCAATAAAGGGACTTCTGGTCCAACGAAAGTCCAACTCACCTTCTTTTTCTTGGCAAATTGGATCAATTGTACATGATCATCTTCCGCAATATCGACTAATTGAATACCATCATTTATCATTCCAGCATTTCCCTTAGCACAATAAACTGTTGTAACTCTAGGACTTTGAATCAATTTTTGAGCAATCACATGTTCTCTGCCGCCACTTCCAATCACTAAAATAGTTAATCCCATCTGCTTCTCCTTTTAATGTCTAAAATGTCTATTATCAGTAAACACCATCGCAATACCATACTTGTCTGCCATGTCGATTGATTCTTGGTCTTTGATACTACCACCCGGCTGAATAATTGCTTTGATTCCCTGTTTGCCAGCATACTCTATGCTATCAGACATTGGGAAAAATGCATCACTCGCTAAAACAGCTTCCTCCACTTTTTCTCCTGCTTGTTTGATGGCTATTTGGACAGAACCAACGCGATTCATTTGGCCTGCACCAATCCCAAGCGTTTGCTGACTGTTGGCAACAACGATTGCATTGCTTTTAACATGTTTGACCGTTTTCCATGCAAATTCCAGCGCTGTTCGTTCAGCACTTGTTGGGTTTCTTTTCGTTACAACTTGCCATTTTTCGACATCTTCTTTCATAATATCTTGATCTTGGATTAGTAGTCCACCCAAGACTGAAACTTTTTCATCTTCTATCGCTTGAGATTTCTTAGAAAAATCAAGCGTCAACAATCGTAGATTTTTTTTACTACTTAAAATTGTAAGTGCTTCATCCGAGAAACTTGGGGCAATAATAATTTCTAGAAACAATTGGTGCAACTTTTCAGCTACTTTTAGATCAACTTCACGGTTTAAAACAACGATCCCTCCGAAAATTGAGAGTGGATCTGCTTGATAAGCATATTGATACGCTTCATCAAGCGTCTCACCAATTCCCACTCCACAAGGATTCATATGTTTAACAGCTACTACTGCAGGTTGGTCAAACTCCCTAGAGATACGAATAGCTGCATCTGCATCTTTGATGTTATTATAAGATAATTCTTTCCCATGCAATTGTTTCGCACTGGCAATCGAAAATGAAAGTGGCAGAGCATTTTGATAAAATGCCGCTTTTTGATGGCTATTTTCCCCATAACGCAAGCTCTGTTTTAAATCATATGTCAAAGTTAGTGTTTCTGGTTCTTTTTCTCCTACTGCTTCAGTTAAATATTCTGCAATCAAAGCATCATAAGCAGCTGTATGTCGAAAGACTTTTGCAGCCAACCTCTGTCTTGTAAGAAGGGTTGTTTCTCCTGCGCTGGCTAGTTCCGATAATACCTCATCATAATCATTTGGATCAACGACGACTGTGACAGATTGGTAATTTTTAGCGGCACTGCGTAACATACTTGGACCACCAATATCAATGTTTTCAATTGCTTCTTCTCGGGTGACATGCTCTTTTAAGATTGTTTTCTTAAACGGATAGAGATTGACACAAACAAAATCAATCGGCTTAATGTTATGTCTTTCCATAGCCTCCATATGCTCACTCAAATCACGACGACCAAGTAAACCACCATGAATCTTTGGATGTAAGGTTTTAACACGACCGTCCATTATTTCTGGAAAATCAGTCACTTCTTCAATCGAAATTGTTTGAATACCTGCTTGTTCAAGCATCGCTTTTGTACCACCTGTTGAAATAATTTCGATTCCCTGTTTCGCCAAGCCCTTGGCAAAATCTGCTACGCCTGTTTTATCTGACACACTGATTAATGCTCTTTTTTTTATCATTCAGATTTCTCTCCCTGTTTTGTTTGAATAAGCTGTGCTAGGACACTCGGATATAGGCTGTGCTCTACATTATGAATTTTTCTTTCTAAAGAATCGAGCGTGTCAGTTGGTTCAATCAAGATTTTTTCTTGTGCTATGATCGGACCTGTATCAACACCATCATCCACATAATGAATCGTCACACCTGTTTCAGAAACATTACCACAAAAAGCATCTTTGATCCCATGAAGACCAGGAAAACGAGGTAATAGTGAAGGGTGTATATTGATCAAGCGATTTGAAAAAGTTTCTAACAAAGTTGGGCCAATGATCCTCATGTAACCTGCTAAAACAACTAAATCGATTTGCTCTTCTTCAAGTAAATGAAGGATTTCAGCTTCATATAGTGCTTTTGATTCAAAATCGTTTGGTGAAAATGAAATAACTGGAATCAATAATTCTCTAGCTCTCTGAATCACATAAGCATCTTTTTTATCACAAAATAATAACGTAATTTCAGCAGCAATCAAGCCAGCTCTTGACGCTTCAACAATTGCTTGAAAGTTGCTGCCATTTCCTGAAGCAAATATTGCTAACTTCATTTTTACACCTCTTTAAACACAATCGATTGTTTCGATTTAGCCGTTATCTTGCCGAGAATATAACTTGGTTCATCGCATTTAGTTAACATCATTTGAACGGCATCAATTTTTTCTGGGGAAATAGCTAAAACCATGCCTATTCCCATATTGAAAATCTCATACATTTCCATAGCTGGAATTTCTCCGTATGTTTCCAATGCAGTAAAAATCGGCAACTGCGGCCAACTTCCTAATTTCACTTCTGCCGACAAATGATCTGGAAGCATTCTTGGAATATTTTCTATAAAACCGCCTCCTGTAATATGGGCGATTCCATTCACTAGTTCCTGTTTGATCAGTGGGAGTAATGATTTTACATAAATTTTAGTTGGGATCAGTAATTCCTCTCCTAATACTTTCCCCATGAGTTCTGGTAGTGCGCTCTCTCCAGTCAATCGATGGCTTTCAAAGAAAATTTTACGTACAAGTGAATAACCGTTTGAATGAAGCCCACTTGAAGGTAATCCTAGAAGAACGTCTCCTTCTTGAATCTTGTTTCCCGTGATTAATTGACTTTTTTCAGCAACCCCTACAGCAAAACCAGCTAAATCATAATGATCATCCTGATACATCCCTGGCATTTCAGCTGTTTCACCGCCAATCAGCGCTGCACCTGCTTGGATGCATCCTTCAGAAATGCCTGCAACCACAGATTCCAAACGCTCTGGTACATTTTTTCCTGTCGCAATATAATCTAAAAAATAGAGCGGTTCCGCGCCCTGAGCAACGATGTCATTTACACACATTGCCACACAATCGATCCCAATCGTCTCATGTTTATTTTCTTGGATCGCAATCATTAATTTGGTTCCCACACCATCTGTTCCTGAAATCAATACGGGCTCCTTCACATCTACCACACTTAAATCAAAACAACCGCCAAAACCGCCAAGCGCGCCCATCATACCCGCACGTTCCGTTCGTTCGACATGTTTTTTGATTCTTTCCACCACTTCATAACCAGCTTGTACATCAACTCCAGCTTTTGCATAGGCATTTGCCATCATAGTTCCTCCTTATTTAGAAAACTGAGCAGGCTCGTTTTATCTTGATAAAGAATAGTTTTCAATCGTTTTTCTGACTAGACAAAACTGATCTTCTCTTTAAAAGATGCTTGGTATTTCTCCTCATAATCATATAATGGCGTTGGATAGTCTCCATTGAAATAAGCCATACACAGTCCTGAATAAGGCGCATCATAGTTCAATCCAATCGCCTCAATCAAGCCTTGTTCACTTAAAAACTTTAATGAATCAGCAGTAATCAACTTCTTGATTTCAGCTACCGAGTGATTAGCTGCAATCAATTCTTTTCTTGTCTGGATGTCGATACCATAAAAACAGGGAAACCTCAACGGCGGAGACGCAATTCGTACATGAACTTCTTTTGCTCCTGCATCTTTAAGTAACTGCACAATACGACGGCTTGTCGTGCCACGAACAATTGAATCATCTACCATGATCACTCTTTTACCTTCTACTACACCACGAACTGCAGATAGTTTCATCCTAACGCCTTGTTCTCTCAACTCCTGAGTAGGTTGGATAAAGGTGCGTGCAATGTATTGATTTTTCACTAAGCCCATCTCATAAGGAATACCGCTTGCCTCAGCGTAACCACTCGCAGCTGATAATGATGAGTTCGGTACTCCAACCACCATATCGGCTTCGATCGGTGCTTCTTTAGCCAAGCGTTTCCCCATATTTTTACGTGCTGTATGCACATTTATTCCGGCAATATTTGAATCTGGTCTAGCAAAATAAATATATTCCATTGAGCAAATCGCATACTGAGTATCATCTGTGTATTTCTCTATTTTATAACCCGTATCGTCGATAATGACCACTTCACCTGGTCCAACATCACAGACAAAGGCTGCCCCGCTAACTTCTAATGCACAAGTCTCACTAGCAATCACGTACGCTCCATTCTTCATTTGTCCGAGAGATAACGGTCGAAAAGCATTAGGGTCAAGCGCTGCGATCATAGCTGTTTCAGTCATCAGCAGGTAGGCAAAACCGCCTTTAACCGTTCGTAAACTTTCCTTTAGTTGTTCAATAAATGTTATTTGTTTGCTACGACGAATGAGATGCATCAAAATTTCGGTATCTGAGTTAGAATGAAAAATCGCACCTTCTTTTTCTAATTCTTTACGAAGGCTTTTCGCATTGGTCAGATTACCATTATGAGCTAAACCACATGCACCATCATAAAATTTAAACAAAAATGGTTGAATATTATCCACGCTTCCATTTCCAGAAGTTGCATATCGAACATGACCAATTGCAGAATTTCCGCTTAACGAAGCGAATGAACGATCATCTTTAAAAACATCTGAAAGCAATCCTAGCCCTCGATAGCCATTCAATTTCCCTTCATTATTAGAAACAATTCCCGCACCTTCTTGGCCTCGATGCTGTAAACTATGCAAACCAAAGTATGTCACCCGTGCGGCATCTGGATGTCCCCAAATGCCAAAAATTCCGCATTCTTCATTTAAACTTTTCATTTCATAAGACATGGAATTGCTTCCTCCCATAGTTCTTTGGCCTTTTGCGTCATGATACTGATTTTTTGATCATTTGTTTGAATTTCAATTACGCCTGTATCTGTTACTTTTCCAAGGAACTGTGCATTTCTTTGACTCATTTCTTCAAGCAACGCTTGATTATCCGGCCTGATCGATACAATAAATCTTGACTGCGTTTCAGAAAATAGTAGTGCTGTTGGCGTATCTACAGCAACATCCATACCAAATTCATTTTTAAAGGCCGATTCAACTAATGCGATTGCTAAACCGCCTTCTGAACAATCATGGGCACTTTCAATCACTCCAGCTTTGATTGCCGTTAATACAAACTGCTGAATATCTTTTTCAATCGATAAGTCAAAATCCATCAATTTACCTTCTATAAAACCCAACATCATTTTTTGTAGCTCACTGCCATTGAAATCGGCTTTTGTCTCACCTATCAGATAGATCAAATCACCTGCATGTTTAAATTCTTGCGTTGTTATATGTGATAAATCTGTGATCAAACCAACCATGCCAATTACTGGTGTTGGGTAAATAGCCTTACCATTGGTCTCATTGTATAAAGAAACATTTCCTGAAATTACTGGTGTTTCCAATACTTCACAAGCCTTAGCAATGCCATCAGCTGAAGTCCAAAGCTCCCAGAAACCTTCTGGCTTATCCGGTGATCCATAATTTAGACAGTCTGTGATAGCTAAGGGTTGTCCACCGCTAGCTACAATATTTCTTGCGGCTTCCGCCACAGCAATTTGCCCGCCGATTTCTGGATTTAAATAAAGGTATCTAGCATTACAATCCGTTGTCATCGCAAGCGCCTTTTTCGTTCCACGTACGCGTAAAACAGCTGCATCACTCCCTGGTAATACAACAGTATTGGTGCGTACTTGGGCATCGTAGGTTTCGTAGATCATTTTTTTAGACGCGATCGTCGGCTGCTGTAATAAACGTAATAATGTTTCTGTACCATTGAGAATGTTTGGATGAAAATCAGCCTGTTTCTCAAAATTTTCAATTCTTGCTGGTACTTTTCGCTCCTTATTGTACACAGGGGCATCCTCTGCTAATGCATCGACTGGTAAATTTGCGACTTCAACACCGTTATGATTTAAGCGATATAATCCATCATCTGTAACGATGCCAATTGAGACAGCATCTAATTCATATTTTTTAAAAAGCGCAACGACTTCTGCTTCATGTCCTTTTTCTACACAAATCAACATCCGTTCTTGTGATTCTGATAACATCATTTCATAAGGCGTCATTCCTGTTTCACGCTGAGGCACATTATCCAACTCTAAAATCAAACCAGAACCTGCTTTAGAAGCCATTTCCGCACTTGATGAGACTAATCCTGCAGCCCCCATATCTTGAATGCCCACCAAAATATCCGCATGCTCTAAGATCAACTCTAAGCATGCTTCAAGCAATAGTTTTTCCATAAACGGATCACCGACTTGAACGGCCGAGCGCTGTTGTTCTTCGCCTGCTACAAATTCCTCTGAAGCGAATGTTGCGCCATGAATGCCGTCGCGTCCTGTTTTCGCACCAACATACATAACCACATTTCCAACTCCTTTGGCTTGGCCTTTTTGGATGTCTTTATGATCGATCAACCCGACACACATTGCATTTACCAAAGGATTATCTTCATAGCATGGATCAAAAGCTATTTCACCGCCCACTGTGGGAATGCCAATACAATTGCCATACCCACTGATCCCTGCTACAATTTCTTCTAAAAGATAGTTGGTTCGCTGGTTGGTTAGCTCACCAAAACGTAGCGAATCTAAAATGGCAATCGGTCTAGCGCCCATACTAAAGATATCTCTGATTATACCGCCAACACCCGTTGCTGCTCCTTCATACGGTTCAACAGCTGAAGGATGATTATGACTTTCCGCTTTGAAAACAACTGCTTGACCATCGCCAATATCTACAATTCCAGCACCTTCGCCAGGTCCTTGTATGACTTGAGGACCTGATGTAGGAAATTTTCTTAACACGGGCTTTGAGTTTTTATAGGAACAGTGTTCACTCCACATGACAGAAAAGAGTCCTGTTTCCGTATAATTTGGCATACGTTTTAAAATATCTTGTTCAATCATTCGATATTCTTCATCGGTCAATCCCCATTCAGCATAAATGCGTTGTTCTTTAATTTCTTGTGGTGTTGGCTCTTTTCCTTTCATCATGCATCTGCCCTACTCTTTCCATAATTTTTTACAATTGATTTGAAAAAGCGTAGCCCGTCATCCGATCCTAACAAACGTTCGACTGCGCGCTCTGGATGCGGCATCATCCCTAAAACATTCCCTTTTTCATTAATGATGCCTGCGATATTTGCAAGACTGCCATTAGGATTTTCATCCGCATAAGTAAAAACGATTTGCTGATTCTCTTTTAATTGCTTCAAAGTTGCGTCATCACAATAATAATTCCCTTCTCCATGAGCCACAGGGAGTTCAATCACTTCATTTTCTTGGTATTCTGAGGTAAAGTTTGTTTGATTATTTGCGACTTTTAGACGCGTTGTCTTACAAACAAAATGAAGCGATTCATTGCGAAGTAAAGCTCCAGGTAAAAGTCCTGCTTCTGTCAATATTTGAAAGCCATTACAGGTACCAAAAATTGGTTTTCCTTCATCTGCTAAACGGATCACTTCACTAATGACTTTTGAGAATCGAGCAATCGCACCACATCTAAGATAATCTCCATACGAAAATCCACCTGGAATCAGCACGCCATCAAATCCAGCCAAGCTGTCTGCATCATGACGAACATATTCAGCCTCTTCACCTAAAATATCCTTGACCGCCCATAGTAGATCCATGTCACAATTTGATCCTGGGAAAACGAGTACTGCAAATCTCATCTTATCTTTCCTCCTGGATTTCATATCGATAGGTTTCCATATTGACATTGGCCAACAACTTATCACAAATGGCTTCAATGACGCCTTCAATCGGTTGATCTGTTTTCATTACCTTCATTTCAAAATACTTACCAATCCGAACAGCATCAATCTCATCAAATCCTAGTCGATGAATAGCTCCTTTGACTGCTTCACCCTGTGGATCTAGTACTGAATCTTTGTACGTAACATAAATTTTCACATCATACATCATCGTCGATTCTCCTTTATTTTTAATCAAACCTTTTGTTTAAACGATTAAGAACTTCTTGATAGACTGGAACAAGATCTCCTAAATTTCTGCGATAAACGTCTTTGTCTAGATGTTCATCTGTTTGTTTATCCCACAAACGACAAGTATCAGGTGTAATTTCATCTGCCAATAAAACTGTCCCATCTGCTCGTCTGCCAAACTCTATTTTAAAGTCCACCAAACGGATATCAATTGCTTCAAACAAAATGCTCAGTGCTTTATTTATCTTATAAGCTTCATTTTTTATTCTCTCAATTTCTTGATTCGATGCAAGGTTCAAAATTTTAACGTGGTCGTCATTGATAAATGGGTCATCTAAATCATCATCTTTGTAATAAAATTCTAAGACTGGAAATTCAAGAGGCTTACCTTCTGGTATTGCCAAACGTTTCGCAAAGCTGCCTGCGGAAATATTTCGAATTACCACTTCTAAAGGAATTATTTCTAGTTTCTCCACTAATTGTTCGCATTTTGATATTTTCTTAATAAAATGATTTTGAAGATTTGCTCGCTTTAGCTGTTCGAAAATGAGAGCGGTAATTTCATTATTCAAACTGGCTTTTCCATCCATAGCATCTTTTCTAGCGCCATTCAAAGCCGTTGCTTGATTTAGATATTCTACCCATAAAATCTGTGGATCATCTGTTTCAAACAATCGTTTCGCTTTCCCTTCGTATAACAAAGACTTTGGTTTCACGGTACACAACGCTCCTTACGTACATTTTTTAAAATAAAACTAAAATAGTTCGTATTTAACTTGTTTACAGTTTAACAAGAGTTAAACTATCAGTCAACTTTTCGTTAACATTAATTTGCATAAAAATAAAGAACGTTCGTATTTAGACCTTTTTTGGAAATCAGCTAACGAATGTGGAAAACAGAAAAAGCTTGTAAGCATTTACAACTATCAAGAAAAATGATATGCTAAACAAAAATAGATTAAAAAAACTATTTTAATTTTTCCAGTAACGATTTTTGGGAGGGAATACAAGGATGACTAGCGATTATGACAATTTGGCGCAGGAATTTTTGGCAGGACTGGTACCGGAAGAAAGAACAAAATTATATAACGATTTACTAGCATTAGAAGAAGTCCACAAATTAAATCAGTATAGTTCTTATTACACATTTAAAAATTTGAAACGAGCGCTACATCGACATTCAGAAAGACGGAAACGAACTTTCCGCTATCTGAATAAGTTTAATAACGAATTAGTGATCCACCAAATACATGAGCAACATTTTTTCAAAAACAATTACTGTATCCATGTCTATTTCAACTCACAAGAATGTAATTATCTTTTTATTGATCACTTACTTTCTATGTTGAAAGCTCCAGTAAAAGCACCAATGCGAAATTTTCAAGAACTTACAGTTTGATAATACTAGAAGTTATCTAGAGCAATGGCTAAAACGCTTAACGTTTTAGTCATTTTTCAACTAAAAAAAGGAAAACACTATGGAGAAATTAAAAGTTAACGTAACAATTGACCGACCAATCGGCTACAAAGATTCATTCGGGACGATCTATCCAATCAACTATGGCTATATTGCTGGTGTGATCGGCGGAGAGGAGGAGGAACAAGATGCCTATATTCTGAACGCAACGTCCGATCCATTGAGTCATTTTATCGGTGTGATAACAGCCGTGATTCATAGAAATGACAATAATGAAACAAAATGGGTCGTAATTCCTGAAAAATCATCAATCACTGAAAAAGAAATACTTGAGCAAACTCATTTTATAGAACAATATTTTGACAGCTACATAGAGATGCTTTGAGCAAAAAAATAGCAGCAGGATCACACTAATGTGACTCCGCTGCTATTTTTCAGTTTACGATAGACCAACGCGATCAAAAATAATATCAACATTCTTTAAATGATAATTATAGTCAAATGCGTCGTCTAATTCTTCTTTTGATAAAATTGACGTGATCTTTTCATCGGCTTCTAAAAGTGGTCGAAATGCTGTTTGATGATCCCAAGCATACGCCGTTTTCGGCTGAACTAGGTCATATGCCGCTTCTCTTGTCATGCCATGATCGATTAACTTCAACAAAACACGTTGGCTGTAAATCAAGCCATAGGTCGCTTCCATATTTCGTTTCATATTATCTGGAAATACGGTTAAATGTTTAACAATGTTCGAAAAACGGTTCAACATATAATCCAATAAGATCGTTGTATCAGGGATAATGATTCGCTCTGCAGAAGAATGAGAGATATCACGTTCATGCCACAACGTCACATTTTCATAGGCTGTCATCATATGCCCGCGAATTACACGAGCAAGACCAGTCATATTTTCTGAACCAATCGGGTTGCGCTTATGAGGCATCGCTGACGAGCCTTTTTGCCCTTTAGCAAAGAATTCTTCCACTTCGCGAGTTTCTGATTTTTGCAGTCCACGAATTTCAGTCGCAAATTTCTCAATACTTGTCGCCACTAAAGCCATAGCAGATAGATATTCTGCATGGAGGTCTCGTGGTAACACCTGGGTAGAAATTTCTTGCGCCCGAATCCCTAGATGTTCACAAACATACTCTTCTACAAACGGCGAGATGTTTGCAAATGTTCCTACTGCACCACTAATTTTCCCAGCTTCTACACCTTTGGCGGCATGTTCAAAACGTTCTACATTTCGTTTCATTTCAGAATACCATAAAGCTAATTTCAACCCAAAAGTTGTTGGCTCAGCATGAACACCATGAGTTCTTCCCATCATTACAGTATGTTTATGCTCTCTCGCTTTTTCACCTATAATTGCAGTAAACTTGTTTAAATCTTCTCGCAATATATCATTCGCTTGTTTTAATAAATAACCATAAGCAGTATCCACTACATCAGTGCTAGTTAGACCATAATGGACCCATTTGCGTTCTTCACCTAACGTTTCTGACACTGCACGAGTAAAGGCCACTACATCGTGTCTCGTTTCTGCTTCTATTTCTACTATGCGCGCTACATCAAAAGAGGCATTGTCACGGATTTTTTGAACATCCTCTTTCGGAATATCCCCTAATTCAGCCCAGGCTTCATCTGCTAATATTTCTACTTCTAGCCAAGCATTGTAGCGATTCTCATCTGTCCAAATAGCACCCATTTCAGGTCGTGTATAACGATCGATCATTCGATTTTTTGCTCCTTTTTAATCCCAAATATTGGTTTGATATACCTCTTCTAGTGTTTCAAAAATATCCTCGGTCAAAATAGTGATATGTCCCATTTTTCGCCCTTTTTTCGCCTCTGCTTTGCCGTAATAATGAAAATGCCAATCCGGCTTTTCAGAAATCACATCCATCGTTTCATAAATCTCATTGCCTAAAATATTGACCATCACTGCCTCAGACAATAGCTCAACTTCTGGTAACGGCCAACCGCAAATCCCACGAATATGGGCATCAAATTGACTCATAGAACAAGCTTCAATCGAGTAATGTCCCGAATTATGTGGTCTTGGTGCTAACTCATTTACATATATACCGCCGTTACTTGTCAGAAACATTTCGACAGCCAATGTACCAGCTAAATCGATCGACTCTGCAATCACACGTGCAATTCGTTGAGCTTCCTCAATAACTTCTTCATCGACTCTTGCCGGAGCAATCGTTTCATGTAGAATATTATTCCGATGAATATTTTCAACAACAGGAAATACAGTATACTCTCCAAGGCCATTTCCGCTAACTAAAACTGAAATTTCCTTTTCAAAAGGAATCCAAGCTTCTAATACACAAGTCCCTTCTCTAAGAATATTCATCGAAGGGGCCAAGTCAGAAGTGCTATATAAAACAAACTGCCCTTTACCATCATACCCACCACGAGTTGTTTTCAACACACAAGGATAGCCAATACCATCAATGGCATCTTGGATATCTGTCGGACTTACAATTGTAGCAAATGGTGCAATAACGATGTTGTTTGATTCTAAAAAAGATTTTTCTAGTAAGCGATCTTGTGTAATAGCCAAAAGATCCGTCCCTTGAGGAATGCTTACTAGATCCTGAACATGAACTAATGCTCCTACATCAACATTTTCAAATTCATACGTTAAGACTTGGGAACGTTTAGCCAGCTCTTCTAAAGCCTCGATGTCATCATAATCAGCTAATAAATGCCAATCAGCGACTTGAGCAGCAGGACAGTCGACAGTTGGATCTAAGACGCCCACACGAAAACCCATTTCTCGTGCACTTAAAGCCATCATTCTACCTAATTGTCCGCCACCGATAATACCGATCATTTGTCCCGGTAGTAAAGGTTTATTCAAGTTCATCACTACTTTCCATCACAGTTTCTTCAAGAAATTGACGTTTTGCATCTAATTTCCCTGCTAACTCTACATCATACATGGAAAGCATCTGAACTGCAAGTAGTCCGCTATTAAGTGCCCCAGCTTTTCCTATCGCAGTCGTTGCAACAGGTACTCCACCTGGCATTTGAACGATCGACAGTAATGAATCTAATCCATTCAATGTTTTAGATTGAATTGGAACACCAATTACTGGTAAAGTTGTTTTAGCTGCAATCATTCCAGGCAAATGTGCCGCACCGCCAGCACCTGCAATGACCACTTTAACACCTCGTCCACGTGCCTGTTCAGCAAATTTAAACATATAATCTGGTGTACGGTGTGCCGATATTACTTTCTTTTCATAAGGAATACCAAACTCTTCTAAACAATCACAGGCATATTTCATTGTTGGCCAATCAGAAGTACTTCCCATAACAACTGAAACTATGACAGACATACTATTCCCCTCTCTTATTCTATTCTTCTTTATTTTAGCAATGGAATAAGAGCGTGTCAAAATAAAATCGAATATTAAATTTATTTTTAATATAAACGTTCGGAATAGAGCGACAAAAAAGAAAAACCGAAACAAACTCCGGTTTTTCTCTACACTCATTACTCGACTCACGTTTCACTTTTTAGACCGTTGAACAATAAATTTAAAATAATTGCTGTCAAACTACTCATCACGATCCCATTTCCAGTAAACATTCTTACCGTTTCTGGCATATGTTGGAATAATGTCGGTATCATATTAAAGCCTAGTCCAAAACCAATTGAAATCGCAATGATCAATAAATTTTTGTCGTTATTATAATCTACCTTCGATAACATCCGCATCCCCTGAACGGCTACCATACCGAACATCACTAACATTCCGCCACCCAATACTGGTTCTGGGATGATTTGAGCAACTGCGCCAACCTTAGGCAGCAACCCTAAAGCAATCAGAAAAAATGCCGAATAGTAGATGGGGCGTCGTGTTTTGATTCCTGAAAGCTGTACTAATCCAACATTCTGAGAAAACCCGGTATAAGGGAACGTGTTAAAGATACCGCCTAAAATAACAGCTAAACCTTCTGCACGATAGCCTTTTTTCAATTCTTCTTCCCCGATTCGCTTGCCGGTGATATCACCTAAAGCAAAATAGACACCTGTTGATTCTACCATGCTAACAATCGAAATAATGATCATCAAGATGATTGAAGAAATATCAAAAGTCGGTGTACCAAAATAAAAAGGTTGAGGGAAATGAAACCATGTTGCTTCTCCAACTGGTGCTAAATCAACTTGACCTAAAATTGCCGCAAGGACAGTCCCAGCAACTAAACCAACTAAAACCGCAATTGATTTGATGAAGCCTTTACCCCAAACCTGAATCACAATGATCAAAGCAATTGTTACAAAAGCTAAAAGTAAGCTCGTACTATCTCCAAAAGCAGGATCAGTAGCTAATCCTCCCCCCATCTTTTCAACAGCAACAGGTATCAGCGTTAAACCGATAACAGTAATCACAGTTCCAGTTACTAAAGGCGGAAACAATTTTTTGATTTTTGAAAATATACCTGATACTAAGACCACAAAAATACCAGAAGCAATGATCGAGCCGTAAATCGCTCCAATTCCTTTATCGCTACCGATCATGATCAATGGCGCTACTGCTTGTATAGCACAACCAAGCACTACTGGTAAGCCGATACCGAAGAATTTATTTACAGTCAGCTGCAGCAATGTTGCAATACCACACATAAAAATATCGATTGAAATCAAATAGGTCATTTGTTCGGAATTAAAATTTAAACCTGTTCCAATCAATAACGGTACTGCTACGGCTCCAGCATACATGGCTAATAAATGCTGCAATCCTAAAACAGCTGCTTTTCCATTTCCAGTTTCACTTTGCTGGATTTGTCCTTTTTGATTCCCTTTACTTTCCAAGTTTATGCATCCCCTTCAAGAAATTCAACTGCACCATTATTCAATGAGGCAATACGTGCTAACGACACAACACGTAAGTCCATTTTTTCTAATAAATCTCGTCCATCTTGGAAAGATTTCTCAATGACAATCCCGATCCCATCAACTGTTGCACCAGCTTGTTGGCACAATTCGACTAAGCCCTTCGCCGCTTGACCGTTCGCTAAAAAGTCATCAATGATCAACACATTATCTTCGCTTGATAAAAATTTTCTTGAAATAGAGATTTGGCTAGTTACTTGTTTAGTAAACGAATAAACAGAAGAAGTCAATAATTCTTCATCCATTGTTAAGCTTTTTGCTTTGCGGGCAAAAATCATTGGCACTTCTAATTTTTTAGCTGCAAAAAGCGCAGGTGCAATCCCCGATGCTTCGATCGTCACAACTTTTGTAATACCCGATTTTGCAAATACCTCTGCAAAGCGATAGCCGATTGCTTCCATTAGATTAGGATCGACTTGATGGGTAACAAAACTATCTACCTTTAAGACACCTTCTCCTAAAACTCGACCATCTTCTTTGATTCGTTGTACTAATTCTTCCACTTTTTCCGACTCCTTCATCAATTTTTATAGGGTTGATGCTTATAAAAAAACAAAAAGACCTTTTCTGCATAAGCAAAAAAGGTCAAAGACTCTTTTTCACTTATAGACCAACGTTTACGGTGTTGGGTAGAAACGGTCAACCATATTATGACCATATATAAGCTTCTTGTATTAGTATACAATAGTACAAAACTCTGAAAATTTCAATGAAAAAAATGAATTCCGTTGAAATTCTCAGAGTATCTGTCGAATCCTTATTTGTAATCAATTTCATTTCCTACATTTTTATCACAATACGAACAATCTTAATGATCATTCTTTTTTTCCAAACTGCGATATTTGTCCATTTTATGACTGAAAAGCTCACCATTACTAGGCGGCGTATATGTAATTGCATTCGCTCCGGCAGCAATTGTTTCAGTGATTGATTCATCTGTTGGCCCGCCTGTTGCAATAATTGGTAATTCAGGATATTTATCTCGGAAAAACTTAACTGTTTTAGCAGTGTCTTTACCAGCACTAATATTGATCATCGTAACACCCGCTGTTATTTTTTCATCAATAGGCGTATGAATCGAAGTGACTGTACTGACCACCGGAATATCTACGACCTCACAAACCATCTCTACGGTCTCAATAGGTGTGGGGCCGTTTAACACGACGCCGATCGATCCTTGTGCTTCTGCAAACAAGCTCATATATGCAGAGCGTTGTCCTTGTGTCAGTCCACCACCTACACCTGAAAAAACAGGGATGTCTGCGGCTTCAATAATACTTTTAGTAATCGCTGGATGCGGTGTAAAAGGATACACAGCGATTACTGCGTTTGCATCTGTGTTTCGAATAATAGCAATATCAGTCGTAAAAATAATTGATTTGATTTTTTTCCCAAAAATCCGAATACCACTGGCCTTTTTGATTACTTTCGGTACTTGTACAATGTCTTGTTTCAAAGGTGTAACAATTTCTGGTACCCACTTTTCATCCATTCCCACCACTCCTTTTTACTTCATTGATCAATGATCATATTGATTGAGATCATAACTCTCGATCACGTGAATCACCTTATCTGCATACGTAGGATCTGTTGCATAGCCGGCCTCTTGTAATGCGCGTGCAGCCTGTTTATAGTTTTTCGCTAAAAGGACATTTTCATACAGTCGGGGATTCCATGTCACACCATTAACAAATAAACGCGTGTGATCGTCCATTGATTCTTCCCAGGTATTGTAAACTCTAAAATCTCCCTGAATCACAATCCATTCTTCATTGATGTATTCTCTAGTCTCAAGATTGATTTTTTTTTGGTCACCATACGCTTTGATCCCAAATAAGTTGTTATACTTTGAAGCAAGAGTACTCTGTCCCCAATTTGATTCTAAAATGCCTTGACCTATAATAATACTGGGTAAAACACCATAAGACGCTTGCAATTCTTTCGCATGAGGGCTTATTCGATCGATAAACTGTTCTTTTGATACTTCTTCTTTTTGCTGAGCAGTTTCTTCTATTGTTTTTGAGCTGTCTGATAATACATTGATTGAAAAAACAAACGCTATACCAACGATCAGTAATCCTGCAAAAAGCATTGGTAAATTAGTTTTTCTTATTTTTTTCTTCTTATACCTTTGACTATTCATACATTCCCTACTTTGTTTTGTATTCGTTTCCGTATTAATCCTTCTTAGTTTAGGATAATGGCTGACTGATTATATCAGTTTTTTTTCATACAATCAATCAATAGCTGTTGTAGTCATAGTTGTCGATGTTTTCATTTGTATTTCAGACGTAGATATACTGGTTGAAACGGTTGTACTTGTTTCTTCGGTGCTCTCATTTGTATTATTATTTTTATCTTTTGAGGCTGGATGACCAAATAAGACAAAAATTACAGCACCTAGTACTATGATAACCGATAAAATACCTAAAATTTGTTTCAAAAAAAAACTCCCTTACTTCCTTATTCACCAACGTAAGTACCCATCAAATTTTCATTTACCCAATCAAGCAATTCTACTTTTGAGCCTTCTAATTGTCCTTGTAAGGTAGCTGGCAATCGGAAAGTGACAATATCATCAAATCCCCATTCACCGTAAGACAGCGTGACTTTTAAATCAATAAATGCTTGTTCTTTTTCTTCATGGTTTGCTTTTGATGGAATCAACTCAGCAATACCAGCTCCTGATTGCAGCCATTTTTTAGCGATTAGTGTTTTTAAACGTTTGTATTCTGAAACAGCAATATTTCTTTTTTCTGGGAACAGAACGGTTTGACGTAATATTTTTTGTGTCAACATCCATTCATAATCAGAAAATAAGTTTTTTACTTTTTGCATTTGCTCACTCGTTAAATTGACTCTACCTTTTTTCCAGTTATCCCAATTTTCTTTTGAGGTTTGGAGATAGTCTGTATAAAATTTTTCTTCTGTTTCAAATTGCTCAATAATTGCATCAATAAGAATATCTATATACATTTGGTGCATGACTTTCGCCTCCTTTCCTTATTTTACTGAAAATATCCGAAAAATGCATCTCTTTGGATCACTTATTTCTATTTTTTTAAGAAACATTCAATTTTTCCCGATAAATAATCAAACATCTTCAGACTTCTAATCAAAATATCCCTTCATTTCCAACTTCTCATGTATAATAAAATTACTGAGTTTCCCAACCTGATACGTTTGTTCAGCATCAACCAAAAATTACTTTACTCAGTAGCTGGATTAAACCATCCGCTTCTAAAATTAGGAGGAATCATTATGAAACAATACAACTGGGGCATCATTGGACTTGGAGATATCGCAGCCAGCTTTGCGAATAGTTTCCACCAAGAGAACAGCCGTATCGCTGCGGTTGCATCTAGAACCTTAACAAAAGCGCAAACATTTGCTAAGGAACATGCTATTTCTACAGCCTATGGATCATTTGAAGAATTATTAGCTGACGACTTGATCGATATTATCTATATTGCTGTACCTAATCGACAACATATTTCACATATTTTAAAAGCATTGGAAGCTGGTAAACACGTTCTTTGCGAGAAAGCCATCACGATGAACAGTGAAGAATTGACCGTAGCAATAAGATTGGCTGAAGAAAAAGGGTTGATACTGGCCGAGGCGATGACGATTTTCAATATGCCTTTATATCACGAATTGAAAAGCCTGATTGATGCGAATCGTTTTGGTAAATTAAAAATGATTCAAGCACCTTTTGGTAGCTATAAAGAGCCTGACCCTAACAATCGCTTCTTTAATCCAGATTTAGCTGGCGGTGCTCTTTTGGATATTGGAACATATGCAGCATCTTTTGTTCGTTGGTTCTTTACTGCTCAGCCTAAGGTCATAGCTTCAGTTATGCAGCCATTTTCAACTGGTGTAGATGAGCAATCAGCAACGATTCTACAAAATGACGTACAGGAAATGGCAACTGTTTCCTTAAGTTTTCAAGCAAAAATGCCTAAGCAAGGGATTGTAGCTTTTGAAGAAGCGTATATTGTGATCAACGAATACCCACGCGCAGATGAAGCAAAAGTCTATTTTAATGATGGAACGGTGGAAACAATCATTTCAGGTGATACTAACGAAGCATTGAATTATGAAATTACAAACATGATCAAAATGATCGAAGGAACATTACCGAATCAATCACTTTTTTTAACAAAAGACGTCATCGATCTATTAGATCAAATGCAACAAACTTGGATAAATTAATATAATCGCCTCTAATTGTTGTATTCATTTACGACAATTAGAGGCGATTATTCTTAAATCAATCTTTAATCAATAGATCAGATTACATTTCATTTGGCGCATGTAAACCAAGCAATCTTAAATCTTCCTTGATAATTGTTGCCATGGCATAAACTAAAGCTAAACGTGATTCTTTTTGTTCATCGTCAGCTAAAATTTTAACATGAGCATAGTATTTGTTAAAGGCTTGTGCAACTTGGATCGCATGTTTTGCAATCACTGATGGTTCATATTTATCAGCTGCTTGGATAACAACTTCTGGGAATTTTTGCAATAACTTGATCACTTCCCAGCTCTCTTTATCATCTAAGGCATATTCTTTTGTCTCATCAATCGTAAAATCAGCTTTCCTTAATATACTCATTGCACGTGCATGAGTATATTGCACATAGGGGCCTGTTTCCCCTTCAAAACGAACAACTTCCTCTAAGGCGAAGTCAAAATTATTCAAGCGATCATTTTTCAAATCATGGAAAATAACTGAACCGATCCCCACTTGTCTAGCCACTTCTTCGCGATTTGGCAAATCAGGATTTTTTTCCATAATTTGCTGATTTGCTAGTTCAACTGCTTCGTTTAATACCTCTTCTAATAAAACAATTTTCCCTTTACGAGTTGATAATTTTTTACCACCTTGAGTAATCAATCCAAATGGAATATGATGCATATCTTTAGACCAATCAAATCCAAGTTCGTTTAAAACAGCTTTCAATTGTTTGAAGTGATTACTTTGCTCATTCCCTACAACGTAGACTGCTTTTGCAAAATCATATGTCCGTTTGCGATAAACAGCCGCAGCTAAATCCCGTGTAATATAAAGCGTGGCCCCATCTGATTTTTTGATCAATGCTGGATTCAAATCATAAGCAGATAAATCAACGATTTCTGCTCCTTGATTTTCTTGTAATAAATGTTTTTCTTCTAACATTGTAACGATTTCAGTCATTTTATCATTGTAGAAAGCTTCTCCATTATAAGAATCAAACGAAACTTCAAGCATTGCATATATTTTGTCAAACTCTTTCAACGATTCTGTACGGAACCATTGCCATAGTTCTGTTGCTTGTGCATCGCCTTCTTCTAGTCGTTTAAACCAAGCACGAGCTTGTTCATCTAGTTCAGGTTGTGTTTCAGCTTCTTCATGAAAGTGCACATATAGACGTAATAATTCAGTGATAGGTGCCGTTCTAACAGCCTCTTCAGAACCCCATTTTTTGTAAGCCACGATCAACTTACCAAATTGAGTGCCCCAATCGCCTAAGTGATTGATGCGAATCGGGGTGTAGCCGATTTTTTCAAGAATAAAAGCAATCGAATTCCCAATAACAGTCGAGCGCAGATGTCCCATCGAAATTGGTTTAGCGATATTAGGTGACGACATATCAATCGGGACGTTTCCCTTTTCACCGATCGAACTATCTCCGTAATGTCCTTTTTCTTTTGCAATTTGGCCGATGACTGTTTGACTGACCATTTTTTTATTCATGAAAAAGTTCAAATAAGGTCCAACTACTTCAATTTTTTCAAAGTCTGTTCCACCAATTTTCTCTGCTAGATCAGCCGCAATTTGTTGCGGTGCTTTGCGGTATACTTTAGCTAATGAAAAGGCTGGAAAAGCAACGTCTCCATGATCGGCAGATTTAGGATTTTCCAATAATTCTGTAACTGTTTCTAATGATAGGTCTTCTTTTACCACTTCAAAAATGGCTTTTGCTACGATTTCTTTGTTGTTCATAAATATCCTCCTGATGGTTGATTATATTGTTTAAAAGGTAACTTCTCTCACTTTATTTTTCAACTATTCTTCATCCTCCACTCTAGCTATGCCAATCGTACTCCTTCGATTTTTAGAGCTTTAGCTCTTATAAATTGATGAGATCACACAAAGTGGAGTGATGAACAACAAAAAAGTCTCTAGTGTTAAAAAACACCAGAGACGAGATTTTCCCGCGGTACCACTCTAATTGTTCATTCTTTGCAAAAGATGAACCCTCTTAATCTAGTAACGGTAGATAACCGTCTGCCTATGCAGATTCTCCAAAGTGCGTTTCCTTCATTTGATTATATTCGGCTTTCACCCTCCCGAAATCGCTTGGTTAATTCTAATGAAGTACTCTCTTTTTCAATGAATCAATATGAAACTGGATTTATTATAGCAAATATTTATCGCTATGCCTAGTGTTTGGTTGTTGATTTTTACTCTTTAATAGTCATAAAGGTCAAACTAGGATCAGCATTTAATTGATAATCGGCAAAATGACCCTTTTCCGCTTCAACAAAAGCCGCAGCTCCGACCATCGCCGCATTGTCACCACATAATCTAAGCGGTGGCACAATAAAGGTTACTCCTGGTAGTTTTTTTGTAACTTCTGCTCTTAGCCGATCACGTAAGCCTTGATTCGCTGCGACACCACCGGCCATCACTAGCTGCTTAATTGGATACTCTTGGCAAGCACGAATTGTTTTGGCTACTAAAACGTCAATGACACTCTCCTGAAAACTTGCCGCTAAGTCTTGAATCACTAATTCCTCATCTCGTTGCTGCGCATTATGAACTGTATTGATGAAGGAACTTTTCAACCCGCTAAAACTAAAATCATAATTATCTTCCTTGATCATTGCTCGTGGAAATTGATAAGTATCTTGACCTTGATGCGCTAAGTTATCGATTTCTTTCCCACTCGGATAGCTTAATCCTAAAACTCTACCCACTTTATCATACGCTTCACCAGCTGCATCATCTCGTGTTTCGCCGACGATTTCAAATGAGCCTGTTTCTTTCATGTAAACCAGTTCTGTATGACCGCCACTCACTAATAGTGCCATTAAGGGAAATTGCAACGGTTCTACAAATTGGGCTGCATAAATATGGCCAGCCATATGATTCACTGGAATCAACGGTAAATCGTGTGCCCAAGCAAATGCTTTAGCAGCCGAAATCCCAATCAATAACGCCCCAACCAAGCCTGGGCCATAAGTAACACCAACCCCACTCAATTCACTGGGTTTGACATCCGCTGTTGTCAAAGCGTCTTCAATACATAATGTAATCTCTTCCACATGATGACGACTAGCCACCTCTGGCACCACACCGCCAAAACGCTGATGACTTTTGACTTGAGAAGCTACGACATTCGACAATATCAGGGAACCATCTTCAATAATGGCAACACTCGTCTCATCACAACTACTTTCAATAGCGAGTATTAATTTTCTTTCCTTATTAAAAAAAGTCATTGACTCATTTTCACTTCCTTAACAGTTAAACACATGACCACTCCGTCTTCTTTAGGATGACTATAATAATTTTTTCGACGGTTGATGGGTTTGAATCCTTTTTTTTCATATAATTTTTGTGCGTTTGAATTAGACACACGTACTTCTAAAAAAGCCTGAGAAACGTTTTGTTCAACAAAGCGTTGGATCAGTTGATCGATTAATCGACTACCATACCCTTGGTGTTGAAAATCTTTATTGATCACAACATGAGTGATCTCCACTTCATCTAAAACCAAGTGATAACTGACAAAACCAAGCCATTGTTCTTGGTCGATCAGCACAAGATAATCACTCGTTTTTTGAGTTAAGTCAAGGCTAAATTGTTCTAGGGACCACGGCGAACCATCGCTGTATGACTGATTGCTTAAAGTCCAAAGTTTTTCCGCCGCCTGATTTACTGGTAATTGTTCTTTTGAATAATACATCTTTCACTCTTCTTTTAAGTGTAACATCATTTCTAATGCATCTTCTTTATTTTCCGAATAATAGGCTGGTTTGATCGTATTCGAAACAAAACCCAGTTTCCGATATACACGTTGAGCATTTTTATTGCTGATCCTTACTTCTAAAGAAATTGTTTGACAATCGTTGACTCTTGCAAATTCCTGGACCTCTCTGATCAAAAAACTACCAATTCCATTTCCTTGATATTGAGTCAAAACAGCGACATTTGTAATGTGCGCATCTTTACCAAATATCCGACATCCAACAAAACCAATCGTTTGCTCATCCTTTTGAATAAGTAAATATAAGTGCGGCTCTGCTGCTTGAAGTTCCATCAAAAATGCTGTTTTTGTCCAAGGTAATTCCCCAGCATAGACTTCTCTTTCAATCGAAAGAAGATCTTTGATATCATCAAGTACAATTGCACGTATAAAATATTCTTGCTTTGAAATTTCGACCGTTCTGGCATCATAGGGTCGATTTTTAAAGAATTTTCCTAGAATACTATGAAAAAGATTAAATTTTTTCAACATAATTTTCTACCTCTGATGTATGTTCTTTTAGCCAATTTTCTTCTGCTTCCACACGTTTTAAATAATTAGGCAAAAAGTGGTGAATTTCTGGTTCTGGCTCCGCTTCTCCACCAATTTCCGCAAGAGTCACACCACTGGGAATTTGCCACTGAGTAATTGGATTGATCTGTGCATGGGGTAATACTGATTCGATTTGAACACGGAATTTTTCAACATCTTCTCCAACGAAATAAACTTGTTCAAATTCTTTTAATTCTTTTAACCACACGTCTATTGCAATATGGCGATCTGCTTTGATCATCTTCAGCTTGCCATCAACATATTCATAAGCCCCAGTATAAACATTATTTCTTCGGGCATCAAATACTGGAATAATGGGGCCTTCAATCCGCACACAATTGGCAGCTAAGGTCTTTAAACTTGAAACACCAACTAATTCTTTCTTTAGTGTATACGCAAGTGTTTTCGCTGTCGTTACACCGATTCGTAAGCCTGTATAAGAACCTGGTCCTTGAGCCACAACAATTCGATCAATGTCAGTAGGTGTCAACCCAATATCTTTTACTAATCGTGTGATCGTAGGCATCAAGGTTAAGCTATGGTTTTGTTTTACGGTGATTGTATATTGTCCTAATAGTTTCTTCTCTTCACAAACTGCAACTGCCAACGTTTGATTCGAGGTATCGATTGCTAAAATCCGCACAAAAAAGTCCCTTTCTTTCATCATCTAGTTGGTCTATTGTAGCATATTTTTATTCTTTCGTAAAAACACGAAGAATTAAAAGCAAAAAGAGGCAAAATCGCTTGTTGCGCTTTACCTCTCGCTTGATTGATTAGTTGCTATTCGCTTCTAAATAATCAATCAACGGTTTGCTGATATTGGTTGCCGTATCATTTTTTCGAGAATCTTCTACCATGATCATCGCAGAGAATTTATTATTACTGCGATCCATCGCTAAAAGAAAGCTATTTTCTTTCCCGACTGTATCTTGCTTCTCTTTGATTTCGGCAGTTCCAGTTTTGGCTGCTAAGGAGAAATCTGGATTATACATATTATGAACGTATCCCGTTTCATCTTCTACGCTACCTAACAAATCAGTCACAATTGTATTCGCTGCATTTCCACTGATCACATTTTCTTTCACTTTTGTTTCTTTATTCAGTTCAATTTTCGGATAAACAAGTTTCCCTTCATTTTGGAAAACTGTATACATAGCAGCCTGTTGAATCGGTGTCACTAACAGTTGTCCTTGACCATATCCTGTATCTGCCAATAAAATTTCCGAATTAAATTTATCTTCATTTGAGATTTGTGCTGGATTCATCGGGATCGACAAATCTAGTTTTTCGCCAAAGATAAATTTGTCCAGACCTGTTCTGAATGTTTCTTCACCCATCCGTAAGGTTTGTTCTGCAAAATAAATATTATCAGAATTGACTAATGCTGTTCTTAAATTTACTGGGCTAGCTTCTTTAACTCGGGTCACGAAGTAATCCCCCCAAGATGCATCTTTTTGCCATTTCAAGCCATTGATTGCAATTTCTTCTTCTGGTTTTAAGGTGCCGGCATCTAAGCCAATTCCGCCGGTGATTGTCTTAAAGGTCGATCCAGGCGCATATCCTGTCGCAAATCGGGCAGTAAATGGTAAGTTTTCATTGGTTGCATACGCATCATAATCCGTTTGAGAAATGCCATTCGCCATCTTATTTGGATCAAAGGATGGTGAACTAGCTGCTGCTAATAAATCGCCTTGTTGAGGGGCCATGATCACAGCACTTCCTGGACGATTATTGAAAATGTTATAGGCTTGAGATTGTACATTTTTATCAATCGTCAACTGGATTTTTTCGCCATCCTTTTTATCTACTTGCTGAAGGACACTTTTTGGTGTACCGTCTTCCTGAGTAATCGTGATACTACCGCCGTCTTGTCCTCTTAATTGTTTATCATAAGCCTGCTCTAAACCAACTTTCCCAACTACGCCATTACTACTTAAAGTTGGGTCTTTCTCAATGTCCTCTGCTGTGATTGTGCCAACATAGCCAACCAATTGCGCAGCTGCTTCCTTCAATGGATAATAACGAACAGTCGCATCCTGAGAGGCAGCTCCTTTAGGCAAAGTCGTAACTGGTTCAAAAGAGACTGTTAACGGTACGAAAGAATCCGCTTGGACCCATGATTGCTTGAGTTTTTGTTCGATTTCATCTACAGAAATCTTGAACTGATCACTAAATGCTTTGATATTATTCGTTTTTTCTTGTCCGTCTCCTAGTTTCCCAGGTACAATGCCCACTTGATCAAAAGCTTGGTTGACAGCTAAGCCTTCTCCATTGCGATCGATGATTTCTCCTCGGTTTGCTGCATCTACCCCAATCGAAATTTTGTCTTGTCCTGTCATTTCAGGGAAAATCAGATTAGGCGCCCAGTTGATTTTATATGTGTCAGTATCCTTTTGGATCGTTGTTTTATAGGATAAATCTGTCAGATTGCCAAGTGGCGTAGTCATCTCTAAATTGTAAGTAAATGTGTATTTTCCTTCTTTTTCTTGGGTGACTTTGATGTTTTTGCTCTTGATTCCTTGCGCTTGAATACCAGAAAAAATCGTTTGGTATTTTTCTACAACTTTGGCATCATCATAACCACTTTCTTTTACAGAAGTTTCATTTAGTAATTCAGGTAATTGCTCAAATTCTTGTTTTGAAAGATAGTTTAAAAAAGACTTCGCCGATTTTTCTGCTTTATTCAACTCTTGATTTTTCTGCCACGAACTATAAGCAAAATAACCTCCCGCCAAAACTATTACAGCTGCGGCAGCGCTAATCACTATGATAACTGGTTTATTTCCTTTTTTTTTGGTTACTCTTTCCATTTTCCAATCCCCCAAATCTTGTTTCTTTCTATCTATTCATTATACCTTATTCATCTAAACCTATGATAGAAAAAAGAAGTATTTATCAAAATTATAAATAATTCGACTTTTTTTGCGCTGATAATTATTATAAGTACAATTTTATTTATAGTCAGCGATACAATAATGTTTTCATCTATTCATTTGCAGGTATAGTCAAAAAAATTATGGTAGCAAAAAACTTTATGAAAGCCATAGCTTTTAACCCTAAAAAAGGAAAGCCTCGTATTTTACGAATGACTTTCCTTGTATATTTTAAATTCTATTAAAACTCTTTAGTACATATTCTTCTGCTTCTTTACTCCAAATACCATCAGTCTTGTGAAGGATATCAGCTAATTGAGCATTATGGTTTTCCATTTCCGCTAATGGAAGTAATTTAGAAGACAAATGTGTGTAAACTAACTTCTTCCCTCCACCAATTTCTGGTTGATGCAAGGTTGTCTCGGCTACCGCATCCAACCCTAAAATATGCGTGACGACATTGGCAACTTTTACTTGTTTTTTTTCAATCAGTTCAACAGCCTTGCGCATGTCCTCTGTATTTCCACCTGAAGTTCCAACATAATGAGTGAATGAATAATGTACATCATAGAAATTGATTGGTGCTGAAAATGATTTGTCTTGCGGCCCTGCAAAGAAGTTCAGACAGCCATCTGGGTTCAGTAATTTAGAAGCATCCGCGACAACGTCCGAAACAGGAACCATTACAAAAATATCATCAAATCCTCCAGAAACCGTTTGTTTTAGCACCTCAACTTGATTTTCTAACTCTTTTACATTGAGATATGTCACTTCAATACCATTTTGACTTGGATATAATTTTTCAGCACGTTTTAATTTTTCGTCACTCATATCCGTGATCACAATTTTTTTAGGTGTGGTCGGCCCATGCAAGGCATAATCGATTGCTAATAAGCCCATTGGACCGGTACCGCCCATAATTAGTAGATGACCATCTGATTTGATTCCCATTCTATGTTCATAAGAGCCTTCAATCAAATGATAATTTGCTTCAAATGCGCCAATCACACATGATAAAGGTTCGATCAATGAGCCTTCAAAGTAAGTCTCTCCTTTATATGGAATTAAGCAGTCCTGCTCCATAACATCTCGCGATAAAATGATGTACGTTGCATCTCCTCCTGTATAGGCATAGGAATATCCTGGACAATCTGGACGATCTGGCAATTGAAGGTTTGCTTGTACTACGTAGCGCTCTCCTGCTTGGTATTTCCCTTGCCATTTACTACCCACTTCTAAGATCTCACCGCAAAACTCATGCCCAATAATAATTGAGTTGTGCTCTAAATCTTGCGGTGCCTTTTTGTGTTCTTGACCTTGATTAGCCAGTTTCCATGTAGACATGCAAATACTATCTGTCACAACAGAGGCCAAAATTTCATCCTCTTTAATTTCAGGTAATTCAAACGCTTCTAAGCGTAAATCTTTTTTTCCATATAAACGGACTGCTTTTGTTTCCATCCTAAAATACCTCCAACTATTTTAATTTAAAAGACCTAATCCATACCCTACAATTCCCACTGCGAATAAAACAAAAATCAATACAATCGGGCTTACCTTTTTCTTCAATAATTTCATCATTAACAAGGTCAATCCTAAGGCTAACAGCCCAGGAACTAAATCATCCAACACATTTTGAACTGTCGTAACAATCATTTTTCCATCTTGTCCAGGTGTTTTTGACACAACTAAAGGGATATTGATCGTTGTCCACTTAGTCACAAGGACACCCATGATAAATAGCCCTAAAATGGTCGCACCTTCCGTCAATTTCTGCAAAAGATTACCTGACAGATCTTTAACGATGTCTAAACCTTTTCTGAATCCATAAGTTAAACCAAACCATTTCATGCTCAGACGAACGGCATTAAAAGCTATAAAAAAGAGAATAGGACCCAAAATATTCCCAGACAAAGCAAGTGAGGCACCGATTGCTGCTGCAATCGGACGCAGAGTCCCCCAAACTAAGGGATCGCCCACACCTGCTAACGGACCCATCAAGCCCACTTTTAAACTGTTGATCGTACCATCATCGATATCAGCGCCACTTGCTTTGGCTTCTTCCATCGCAATCGTTACACCAATCACAGGACCACAGACAGCTGGTGTTGTATTAAAGAATGTTAAATGTCGTTTTAGCGCTTCCGACTGTTCTTCTTTTGTATGGTAAATTCTCTTGATTGTCGGAATCATGTCTACGCAAAAAGCAAGTGCGTGAATCCGTTCATAATTAAAAGATGCTTGTTGAAAGTTTGAAAAAACAAACGTCATCATTAAATCTTTTTTTGTGATGACGGATTGTAAGGGCTGCTCCTCAATCGTTTCGCTCACTATTGTCTCCATTTTTTTCCTCCCTAATCATCTAATTCATCGTCTGCAACAATTGCTCCTGAATAAACCATCTGTTCGTTTGGTTGTAAGGTGAGTGACTTAGTAAAATTAGGATTCAATTGAACATAAATCAATGCAGTGATTAAACCAATCACACCAAATGAAAGCAAACTAAATTCCAAATAGCCACCTAAAACAAACCCTAAATAGAAAAATGGCATCAAGTATTTTACACTCATCATATTTAGAACCATGGCATACCCGACTACCACAATAAAGCCGCCAGCTACTGCCAGCCCACCTGTAACGACTTCTGGAATCATTGCCAACATTTTATTGACCATTTCCGCACTAACAAATATGGCAACAATCGTCGCAGGAATCGCTACACGTAGCGCTTGAACAAATAATGCACTAAAATGAAGAAAAATAATTTTGTTAAAAGCTGCCGTCTCGGCTTCTTTATCCGCAGCGTGTTGAAAAGCGACCGTAATCGTCCGAGCAATTACTGTTAAAACTTGGCCTGCTGCGGCCACTGGCAAAGCAATTGCAATACCGGCTTGAATGTCCTGATGCCCGACTACTACTAAGATTGTCGCAATCACACTTGCCAAAGCAGAGTCTGGTGATTGTGCCGCGCCAATATTCATCCAACCTAAAGCAATCAGCTCTAATGTTCCACCTAAAATAATTCCTGTTGTCAGGTCACCTAAAATCAATCCAACAATGGTACATGCAATTAAAGGGCGATGGGTTTGAAATTCATCTAAAACACTCCCCATACCCGCAACACATGAAAAGATAAAAATCAGTACAATTTGAATTATCGATAACGCCATTTTGCTCCTCCTTAATTCGTAACTGCTTCTTTTAATTTCCCTTCAAAATCGATTTTAGGATCTGTTGCAACAACACGGCAATCTAACGTAACTGCTAATTCTTTCAGCTCATAGAATGCCTCTATATCTCTTTGACTAACAGAGATGGCTTTCGTGATCTGTGTCTTACCATTTCTAAATTGCATACCGCCGATATTGATTGTCTTTAATGGGACCCCACCTTTAACTAATGCTACAACTTCGCTAGGATTCGTAAATAAATAGAACACTGTTTCTGTTTTGTATTTAGGATTTTGATACACTTTGATGGCTTTTTCTACGTCAACAATATTGACTTTGATCCCTGGAGGTGCGGCTTGTTTAACTAAGGTTTTGCGGATCTCATCTTCATTTACTTCTTTGCTAACAACGATGATTCGTTGAGCTCCTGCTTCTTTAGCCCAAACAGTTGCTACTTGTCCATGGATCAATCGATCATCGATTCTTGCTAATTTTATTTCCATCTCAAAATTCCTCCTCGTCTTTAATAACTTGTTCTTTAAATGATTTTACAGTTTCAGCCGCAGCTTCTTTCACTATGTTAACGACTTGACTGAGCGGTGTTGCATCAATCATAGCCGCTACTTCCAACACCATTGGTAATGACATACCTGAAATCACTTCGATCTGCAGTGTTGGTTCTTTCATACAAATACTACAGCTAGCATTGTAAGGTGTGCCGCAGAAAAGATCCGTAATAAGCAGCGTTTCTTCATTTGATTTTTTAAGGTCTTTCATTATTTTTTCAGACAAGCTTTCTAATCCATCATGCTTGGAAAATTCAATCGCAGAAAAATGAGATAATTGACCAAAAATCATTTCAGCAGAGTTTTTCATCTCTAAAGCAAGTTTTCCGTGCGCTACTAGCACTACTTTTGTCATTCAAGTTACCCCCTCGTCTTCCCACCAGCAACATTGATTGTCACCCCACTGAGATAACTAGAACGATCTGATATTAAATAAACGACTAAATCTGCCACCTCAACCAATTTTCCACTTCTCCCCAGTGGAATTGTACTTATTTGACTGTAGCCCGCTCTGATTTCGTCCACTGTCTTTCCTCTCGTATAAGCTAAAGCGGATTCATAACTTGCTGTCCGTAAGCCCGTTTCCTCCATAATACCTGGTGCAATCCCTACTACTCGAATGCCTAATTTGCCTAATTCTTTTGACCAAGAACGAGTAAAGCTATTGATTGCCGCTTTAGTTGCAGCATAACAACTTTGTCCTTCTGAACCCTCAAGTCCACTTTCAGAAGACATATTGATAATCACACCAGCTCCTTCTTTGATTAAGTATCGACTAACAGCTTGACTCATTAGATAAACGCCTTTTTGATTAATATTCACCATCTTTTCAAAAAGTGCGTCATTTAATTCATAGGGACTATCCAATTGATTTGTATCTGCCAACAGCGCTGGAATGTTAATTCCCGCATTATTTACCAAGGCATCAATTTTTCCAAACATATCTATAGTAGATTTAACAGCTTGTTCCACAGATACACGTGTCGTTACATCCGTTTGAATAAAAGAAAGGTTTTCATGCTCAAAAGTCCCTTCTTGCAAATCTGTATTTACTACTTTGACGCCTAAATGACACAATTCCTTGACTATCGCCGCACCGATACCTGAAGATCCACCTGTTACGATAACCGTTTTTTTCTCTACTTCTAACCAGCTCATCAGAACACTCCTCACATTCGTGATTTAATATTAACTTATGTGATATCACAAACTCATTATATGTATGTGCTTTCACAATGTCAAGCACTTTTTCACATTTGTTATTCCTAAATCACAAATAACGTCCTAGAGAACTAAGTTTTTTAGTTTTCTAGAACGTTATAAAGTTAGGGTTTCAACTTGATTGAACCAAATTTAATGAATTATTTTTTTCTTGATTGTGCCAAGATTTCTTTTGCTGTTTCTTCAGTAGTTACAAGGGTCGTCAAGAGTTGTCCTTTTAATGCAGCCACAATGCTTTGCGCTTTTTCTTTTGACTCAGCTATACCAATCTTTATTGGCGTTTCTCTCAACTGATTAATGGTGATGCCAATGATGCGATCATCTAATTCACTAGCTATTGGTAATCCTGCACTATTAAAAAAATGAGAAACAATATCTCCTGCGATATCTCTTTCTGCCAATTCACTAAGTATATCTTTACCATAAAATGCTTGCCAAATATCCTTTTTGCTTAAATGAGGGCTTCCAATACCGAAAACCGCTATATCCAATTGTTCCCATAACTGAAGCAATTTCTGATTAAAGGCATTTTTCATCAAAGCCTCTTTAAGTTCCAATGTTTCAGGAATAGCAGGTGCATCAATCATCAATGCTTTAGCCCCCATTTTTTTTGATGCAGTGTATGCAATAGTATTGACATGATACTCACTAGCTAATTTTCCTGATGGGCCGCCAATCATAGGCAGACAAACAATATCTTTTGATTCAGTATGCCCCATTTCGTTCACCATTGAAGCTAAAGAATGTCCCCATGAAAAACCAACATTCATCCCCGTTTCTAATTGCTCAAATAAATAATCGGCAGCAGCTTTTCCAATCACTTGTTCTTTTTGCTGTGTACTTGCCTCAATGGCAATTGGTACAACAATAGCTTTATGTAATCCAAATTGTTGCTCTAAGGCTTGCTCCAACGAATACGTCTCCGAAAGATCATAATTGATCGAAATTTTAACGATCCCTTCCTCTCTTGATCGTTTTAATAATCGACTGATTGTTGTACGGTGAATATTTAATTCTTTTGAGATCTGACTCTGATTTTTATCTTCTTGATAATACATTTCTGCTATCCTGATTAATAATTTTTCTTCATCCATGCAATTACTCCTTTTTCCCTTTTTAACAAAATATATCATAGGTATCACATTTGTGAAAGATAAAAGAACAATCATCGTACTTTTAATAAAGATAACTAACTATAAAATGGAACAAACAATAGACCGAAACATCAGCATTTTTTCAATTCTCACATTACTAGTAAAAGTCACCTTGTTATTTAACAAGATACAAGGTAGTATAGAATAAAATGTCCCTATAAAAAAGAACATCGCTTTTATTTTATAGGGTCTTCTGTAACTATTATTTGATAAAGTGAGGATATAAGAATGAAAAAATTGGTGAGTATAGGAGTCTTAACTCTATGTTGTGCAACCTTGGTTGCTTGTGGTGGAAATACAGCATCAACAGAGGATAAAAAAGCAGATAATTCTTCAAGTTCTGAAAAAAATATGGAAAAAGTCTATTTTAAAGATGACACTTTAAAAATCGATATGGCTACTCTTAAAATATTATCCACTGAAGTTTTACCTGCTGACGAAAATTTACTTAGAGAAAAACCGCAACTGGCCATTACCTATGAAGTAACAAACGATAGTAAGGATTTAATTTCAGCTTCAACTGTTTGGATTGCTTGTATGTCATTAACTCAAGAAGCTGAAGAAGTTCTCAATAAATTAACTGTTGGAATGACTCCACAAGATGAAAAATTTGCGCAATACACCGAACATCAACTAGACGACATTAAACCTGGCGGTACAGCCAAAGCACTTATTTCTTATGATCTAGATGATTCACAAACACCTGTCATTTTGAAAGCGACGCAAGGAATGGCTGGAGAAGAGCTTGGTGAAAAAACAATCAATTTGAAATAGCAAGTGCCTCCAAGTCGTTTTCTAGATTCAAAAAAAGAGCATCAGTCATTGAATCATGGCTGATGCTCTTTTTTTGTATAAAAACTTTCACGTATTTTTCAAAATAGTTTCATCTGTAAAAAACTATTTTCTTTCAAAAAATTAATTGACCTGAGGAAACAATCGTTTTAAATCAATATACGCGTATAAAGTAACTTCACTCATCCACACTTCTTCTGAAATAAAATGCCCTGAATCAGCCAGATCAGTAAATAAATCATAAGCCATACATTCCAGTTCTTTATTTGTTTCCCCTACTGGCTCGTTATAAAAGGAATGACTTTTGTAACCTGTTCTAATTCAACAACATCTTCTGCACTCAATTTTAACACGTCTATTCCCTGATCACACTCGTTATATTTTTCACTTTCAGACAAAAAAAAGGCCTATAAGCCTTGATAAATCGATCATCTAATCAGACACATGGCGACACCTACTTAATTTTAAATAACAAGTACATATAATTGCAAATCCTTAGAAAATCTGCCTTCCTTCGTCTTACCTATCTTAATAAAAAGAATATAATTACATATGGTTACAAATTTCTTAATTCTTTTATGCTTCCTAATTTCATTTTTAAAATAACGATATTATAGTTCAAATCCACTCTCTTAATATTTTATCTTTTTAACATATTTACTAATCATTTTACAACTGGTTAAGTATCTCACGCTAGACAAACGAGAACAAACGTTTGTATAATATGCTTAGGTGATGATAATGAGATATGTAAAAACTGTACATTTAAAAGAGCATATACGACCAGCGCAATATTTTTACTCGTTGCACCTGGTCCCATTTCGAAAAGTATCCTCTAAACGCTTAAACATAGAGGGAACGATTTATAATCTATGGTCCTTTCCTAAGATAAAGAAAAAAGACTATTTAGCTGCTTTCCCGCTTGAGAAGATCGACCACTTTATTGTTTTAGAATATACTGACCCCTATCAATATTTGACTTTATCAAGTAAAAAAGTTTATAACCTGGATGATTTTAAAATGGAAACAAGGCGTATGGAATATATATTTGACCAGTGGAATTATAGTGAGATGGAGTGATCTTGTGAATATAATCGATGAATACGAATCCGGTCTACTGACCTACCAAGAATTTCAAAAGTACATATGGGGTTGTGGTCAGAGGCTAATTAATGAGGTTGGGTTGGATGAATTTATATTTTACTTAAATGCTGAGGAGGGTGAATATCATGAACAAGAATAGCTATGTTGCAGTAGTAGATAAGATTAGGATAATAAAGTTGTTCCCCGATATGCTAGTGCGTTTTACGTTGCATACCGCTTTCGCTGATGTCAATTGCCTTGTCAGTAAGAAAGAACTCGCTAACCTTATTCTTTTACTTGAGGACGGGAAGTTCGAGGTTGCTACCTTTGGTCATTATAATAATCGTCAGAAATTTGTGATCGAGAAATTTGCAGTAAAAAACCCTGATAGCTTTATACGCGAGTTTGTCTTAAAACCATTAAAATCAATTGCATAAAATAATTTCCTCCCCTCTTTGCGTATCTTAACGTAAGGAGGTTTTTATATGGATCAGATAAGTTTGCTATAATTTTCCCGAACACAATAAAAGACCCTTGCAAACACTAGGGTCTTTTCGCTTAAATTTTTATTTACTAAGTTCTTTTCTCACCTTGTTCGGAACTTCATTTTCCGAAATTTGAGTTGGATTATTTACTCTTTCTTTGCTTATTTCTGCTCTAATATATGCCCCTGATTCGAATGGTTTTGGGGTTTTCCCAGACAACTCAAAATCCATCTCTTGTTTGTCTCCGTTTTCTTTCACGAACGTGACTTTGTACTTATAAGAGTAAGTATCTTTTACCTTTTTACCATCAATATCCAAAGTATCTGACATTTCAGGAACCTCAGTTGGAACCTTCGCATACGCTACCGTAGTATTATATGTTTGATTGTAGTAATCAAAAGCAAAGTAACCAATAGCGCACAATGCAATAAGTCCGATCAATCCAAGTATTTTCTTCATAGTGATTCACCTCGTATAATTTAATTTAGTATAGTTTAGCACTACGGAAACAATTTTAACCATGTATTCTTCTAACAATTTTGTAACTTTATTCTATAAATAGCCTCACTATAGGTGTATCAAATTATAAATTTTTTACAAAAAACCGCCTCGATGAAAGGGCGGCATGATGATTGTAACAAACGCATAGATAGGTGTTCTGTTTTAGTTTTTAGTGGGTGGATGGAGTTGTCAAAAATACTGACCGGTTAGGGTCGGTATTTTCGCTATCCCATAAATAATTTTAAAGCCCCGATCATCACACTAGCCAAAGCAATAGTGGTGCGGCTCGTTGGGAGTTTGAGAGTTTAGAGGATGCTGCGGAGTTGTATAGGTTGCTGGTGCTTAGTGTGGATGTTGAGGATAGGATTGCCGATTTAGTAGGAAATAGTATATAATTAGTAAAAAAGGATATGATAAAATTGCAAAAATTAAAATCGTTATACTTTAAGGTTAAAAATAAACTTTCGGACGGTAGCATAGACAGCTATCATTACCAGATAATTTTTTATTGTATGTTTCCCTTCGCACTATTACTATTTCTTGCTCTGGAAGTATTTATTTTTAATAATATTTTAAATAATTTTCACTCTACAATACTTACAGTTTTTGAACTCTTCAGCGGAGTTATATTCTTTATAATTAATATTTACTTACTCTTTTTTTTTACAAGAAAAATAGTTTCTTTTTTCAAACATAAATATATACTATTGTTACTCTCGATTCTTCCAACATCTTTATTTCTTTTAATAGCTACTCTATTTTGGTTTAGCGTTGTACTTGTAGGTATTCAAAAAATTTTTACCCTTACTTTTAATTTTAATATGCCAGTTTTATCTCCATATGTATTTTTAAAACTTGTTGCTAACTTTTCAACTATAATTGCTCCAATCACGATCTTATTTCTTTTACCTATAGCTATTTCACTTTCACTGAATTCACTTTTACCTAGACCATTACAAAAAAAAGACATTTCAACAAAACAGAAATTAACTCGAATGAGTATAAAATTATCTTTTATACTTATCGCAATCTTTATTTCATATATATTTTCAATAATTAGTATAGAAACTTTTGCTTCTATATCTATGCTTACAACATTATTTACTTTTATATGTACTCCAAAAACAATTCTCCGTATTTTTTCTACTCAAAAAAATATAGAAGGTAAAAAAATTACTGATGATGTTCTTACAAAATTCGAGATGATAAAATTTGTTTATTATGAATTTGTTTTTGCATGGTCAATTTCTATTTATATTTTTAATCCTGAAAAAACCGAAGATAGAATTAAAATATTTTTTATTTCGTTCTTTATTTTAATAATTACATCGGCGGCTATTCAATGGTATCTAAAAAAAGAAAAAAGTGATTTTTTTTCAAAATGGATAGTTGATAACGAAGATGATGAGATTGAAAAGTCGAATGGTGAAAATATAAAATCTAATAAAGAAGTGAGTAAAATGATCGAAGCCATAAAACAATACTTAAACAAGGAAATCTTTATTGACGGATGTTATGCTAAAATTATAGATGCTTTGATATGTTCTGATGGTGATTTTTTTGATGTTAAATTTACTTCTGGTGATAAAAACGGGACTAAAAAAAGATATTCTGCTTCAGATGCTAATTTCATAAAAAGTTTACCAGACTTAAACAAGCCCCCGCAATCGTGAGGGCTTTTTCTTTGCACAAAAATACCGACCGATTAGGGTCGGTGTAAGTATTATGTATTTAACTTTTTTTGATTTTTTTATAATTATTCCTACGAAGAGGCTTGGGAAACAAATAGGAAAATGCGTTTCTATCCTTAAATCCAAGCAAAACAGCACCTTGATCACTACTGAAACTATTATTGACAACGACCTACCAATATTTTCGTAATTATAGTTTTCATTTATACTCTTTATAAAATGCTTAGTAATAAAGAACATCACAGCAATTCTATTGGAATAAGTATTCCTATTTTCAAACTGAAATAAATAGGGTTTCCACTCGTTACGTATTTTAGGTGTTGTAGTTAATTTCAAATCAATTACATTAGAATTATGCGCACAAATATTTCTAATAAATTTTAAACCTTACAGCCACGACATGAGTTCTTCTGCTGTGTAGCCATAGTAAGAAGCTAATTTCCTGAGGTTATTTTTAGACATCAATTGAAGCAAAACTAAAATATCCCCAAAAGTCAGCACATCCACCGTTAACCAAATAGTAGGAAATCCGTTTGCATTTAAATTTTTCTTGTCTTTAATATCATGGGAGCTTGATAATCTAATTTTCTCTTTTAAGTAATACTTGCAGTATTCTTCACGATTGCACCAACTACTAAAGTTAAGATAACCATATGCTTTATAATTTTTCCCTAAAATATAAGCAACTTTAGTTTTCAAGGAAACTTCTATTTTTTCAATGGCATGCATTAGGTACACTCTTAAATTTTTATCTTGGTAATATCTGGTTAATACATTATCGAACTCGACATTTTCGTACTGTCGTTCTTTTTCTCCATTTTCCAGAGTTACTACTTTTGATAATGGGAAAGCAAATTCTTTGAATTTATAATAACTAATCTTTTCAAGTTTTTAACTGCTTTTTCTCTGTTAGTAACTAACATTCCTCTACTCTCAAATAACGATAATTGATTTTCAAAACTTAGATGTTCCTGAACTTTATCCATGTTATTCTCCCTATAAAAAGAGCTCCCACATCAGAACGTATCTGGCCAATCGGCAGTGAGAGCATTGTCGTCTTATAAGTTAATAATAACAGAATTGTTACCGTAGTCAACAGAAAAGATTGAAATTCTTTACTTTTCTATCTCAACTCATATTTAAATTATAATAAACTTTAACAAGTATAATCAACCACTATTCTGTCAAATCCTTGTCACAACTCTCCCGTAATTCTATGTACAAGCCCTCCTTGATAGGAGGGCTATTTTAACATAAAAAACGCTAAAACAAATCAATCATTCTATCATATAAATTAAATTATTCAAAAGGAAAACTCTCATGAGCTTTGTATATGAAAAATTATTGTTTATAGCTTATACTTAAAAATATTAAAGAAGGAGGAATATATATGAAAGCTTTAGATTCTGTTGCATTAGCGTTGGTTATTGTCGGGGGATTAAACTGGTTATTAGTCGGACTTTTTGAATTTGATTTAGTAGCAACTATCTTCGGAGGATCAACTACAATACTTGCAAAAATCATTTATGTCTTAGTAGGTCTATCTGCGATTTATTGTTTAAAATTATTTCCATTGATTGCTAATAAAGATAGAATAGATACAATGTAAATATCAATCACTCTGCAGCAACTGCCAATAAAGGTAGTTGCTTTTTTATTTTCCAGAAAACAAAAAATCCCACCTCAAAAGAGATGGGAAAAGGAGTTTAGTACTCTGGGGAGTGAGTACCTTGAAAAAATGTTAGGGTCAGAAATTGGTAATTTCAATTTACTACTTCTTCTGATATTTTGCAAATAATATAATTATTTAATTAAAAAATCCTCTACCCAATGTCGTATCAATCTGTCCGTCATCAGGACCAACAGCAACATAACGGCGACTGTCACCGTAATCAATGTAACTGATCCGAACGTAGTTAGCAGATTGTACATAACTATCATAAACAATTGATTCGTACGGATCATACCAAGCTAATGCTGCACTATCAACTGTAGTATGTCTAGATACAGGCAAGCTTTGATTTGTTGTAAACACGCCTGACATCGCAACTCGTTGTCCTGTTTGAGGTTTTGTTGGTGCTGGTTTAGTTAGATTGGTCGTACCATTCTCTGTCAATCCATTAAACAAATCATGTTGCAACTGCACTTTACTAATACCCCAACTTGCCAAATAGCTATAAGGATCAGTGTGATCGCCCAACCAATTTTGAGTAACCCACAAGTGAGTTTTGATCCCATAAGGTGTACTATCATCTAAATCAAATGTAAATCCAGTCTAACTAGCAACTATATCTTTGTAGGTAAAACCGGCAAACTTATACAGGTCAATTCATTAAATAGATCTTTAAAAACAATGAATGCTAATTTAGGTAAGTATAGAATTAAGAATAAACAACTTTCTAGCCATATTTTTAGGCACTCTCATATCTTTTTACTTACTGAGTTAAACGTACCAATAAAAGCTATTATGGAACGTGTAGGCCACAGTGATGAAAAGACAACTTTACAGATTTATACTCACGTTACGACAAAGCAAAAAACTGACATTGTAGAGAAATTAAATAACATAGGTTTATAGCACAAAAGAAGCATTCTAGCAATGCTTCTTTTGTGCTTCCTAAGTATATTTTTTAATAAAAAAACGTCTCTAGCATCGCTAGAAACGTTGATATAATCACATTCAATTCAGACACATGGCGGCACCTACTTAGTGCTGCTTCCTTCCGGATCTGACACGCTTCGTAAGCCCACCATTGTCCTAGCCTTTCGGCAAGATTTAGTATACCGCATTTTTGGTTACTTGGCTAGTCTTTCTGTTGATTTTTTAAAAGTTTCTTTTCCTCCCGTAATTTTTTAAAAAAATTTGAAAGAAGTTGCCCGCATTCTTGCTTTAAAATGCCTGATTCTACATAAGCTACGTGATTAAAGCGTTCATCTTCTAACAAGTTCATTAATGTTCCCGCTGTTCCGCCTTTTGGGTCTACGGCTCCATAATAAACTTCGTTGACTCTAGAAAGGATCATCGCACCACTACACATCGGGCAAGGTTCTAAGGTGACAAATAACTGCGCTCGCTCTAAACGCCAATTATCAATTGCCTCACAAGCTTGCTTGATGGCAAACATTTCTGCATGAGCAGTAGCATCTTGACTTTCTTCACGAAGATTATGTCCACGACCTATGATTTGTCCATCCAATACAACAATCGCCCCGATAGGTACTTCTTTAATGGCTCCTGCCTTTTTTGCTTCACTGATGGCTTCTTGCATAAATCGTTCTTTTTCTGCTATCGTTAGACTGCTCGTCTTCTCACTCAAGTCATTTCCACCTTTCATTCACTTTAATCATTAAACCTTTTTCTCTTGTTCATGGTACAATAAAGTTGTGAGGTGTGTCTATGACTATTGAAGATTTAATCGAATTATATCCTACCGGAAGAATCCAGCAAACAAAAGCTTCTAGCGAATGGCTTTCACTACCGATTGCTGGAAGCTATTTTATCCTTGCTAAAGAAGCATTACAAGAAACAGAAATTCGTTTGTTAGAAACAATTTTCCCTTCAAAAGAATCAATTGTTGATCACAAAAAACATCCTTGGTATGACTATTTATTTAATCAAACAGCTCTAGAAAGTGACGGAACATTCCGCATCATTCAATTCCAAATCAAAAAGCCCAAAGATTTTTTACAGTCAGAATGGGAAAACAGTATACAAGAAATCTTTCCCAATTTTGAAGATTTTTTCTTTACTACCGAAAATGATGGCGCTTTAATTGAAAAATACTATAAAAATCATTACACTCTAGAAGATATTCAAAGTATCTTTTTAACTTTGGATGCTGACTTTGATTCATCCACAACTGCATTTGTTGGAAATTTTTTCCAAGCTAACGAACATTTGCCAAATTTATTTCAAGAAGAGCAGTATATTTTTAAACAAGAAGCACAAAACCTTCGGGGAAAATCTGCATTCTCATTACCCGATGTGGCTCTACATTATTTTACTAAAGAGGCCATGAACCAAAGCAAAATCATTACAACTTTTGCTAGCCAACTGGTTTTGACTAGTGAGATTCGACAAATCATTCTTGCTCTTTGGCATAACCAAGGAAATATTAGTTCTACTGCTAAAGATTTGTATATGCATCGCAATACCCTCCACTATCGCTTGGAAAAATTTTATGAACAAACTGGTCTTTCTTTAAAACGTATGGATGATCTTGTATTTTGCTATTTATTAATCACAAAATAAAAACACAAAAGGACTGAGATATATCTCAGTCCTTAATATCCATATACTCTCTGCTTTTTTACATCATTTCTTCTACAAAGGTAACCAAGCGATCTTTTAAATTCTCAGTATTGCCTTTTAATGATTCCCCGTAAGAAGAGATTTTCTTTCTGCCGTCTTTGACTTTGCCTAAAATATTCATCATAGAATCAAGCTCATCATCAGATAAATCATCTACAATTCCTAGCAATTTTTCATTTCCACCAAATTTATCGTTCACGAATTTTTTTGCCTTGAAACGATTCGATACATGGTAAACTTTTTTGACGATTTTCTCAGATGCGATCACGGCAACTGAAACACTTGCTACTGCTGCAATGCCTAAGCCAATACTAATTTTTGTTGATGTTTTCATTCTTTTCAGCTCCTTCTTACTATCTATCATAATGATAACACACTCTTAAAAATTGCGGTAATAAAACAAAATCGTCTACTATTTAGTTCCTACGATTGTTTCCTCCAAATAAAATAATCAGACGAAGCAGTTGTAAAAATGTAGCTAAGGCCGCGGCTACATAGGTTAAAGCTGCGGCAAATAGAACTTTCCTTGCCATCGGTACTTCTTCTTCTGTCAAAATATTTCCATCTGACAGAATCTTTAGCGCTCGTCTTGACGCATTAAATTCTACCGGCAATGTAACTAATTGAAAAAGTAACGCCAACGAAAAAGCGAAGATTCCAATATTGATCAACGTCTGATTCCAGCTAAACAAGACACCAATTAAAATAATTGGAAAAGATAACGAAGAACCAAAATTAGCTACAGGAACAATCGCCGCACGTATTTTTAACGGACTATAGCCAGTATGATCTTGTACCGCATGTCCACATTCATGGGCTGCAACACCAATTGCTGCAACAGAAGTTGACTGGGCTGTTGCTTCTGATAAACTTAAAGTCTTATTCCCAGAATTATAATTATCAGTTAAATTACCATTAATTTGTTGAACGCCAACATCGTTGATCCGTTCTTTTTGCAAAATATATTGAGCCGCTTTTGTACCCGTCACTTTATTTCGACTTTGGATTTTATCGTATTTTTTAAATGTACTATTTACATAAGCAGATGCAGCCATTGAGATCAGTAACCCAACAATAACTAGAATATAGGTTGGATCAAACATTGCATAAAAAGGCATCATATTCTCATTCCCCCTGTCTTTCTTCTATTGTATCACGAGTTTCTAAAAAAAGTGTAACTATACCTTGACGAATTTATGAACTCTCACAATTGCCACTCTAACAAAATTGTCACATTATTATAAGCCAATTCTATGGCATCTTGATTAAAAAAAAGGCATACTACATAATAAGAGGTGACGATAATGAAAAAAATACTACTTTTCATCCTACCATTCGTACTTTTGTCAGTTGCGGTTGGGTTTGGCTATAATTATTATTACGGTGGTAAAGACTACTATACTCGAGTGGGAACACCTGATGAAATAAAAACAGGGAAATTCGACAATGGCGAGAAATATACAGAATATGATTATACTCAAATTGCGTTTAATAAACAAGGTGAAAAAGACGTCCAAGTACTAAGAGAAATTCGTGAGAAACCCTTACGAATAAATGCTTATTTAAAATTGAAAGTCAATCCTAAAAAAGGTGTACTAAGCTGGGAAGAAGTGCCTGAAAACACAATCCCTAAAAAAGCACTTGAGCAACTAACTGATTGAACCCTATTGAATCATTAAGAAAGCACTTCATCACAAAGAATGAAGTGCTTTTTAGCTATAACTGATTACTGATTTTTTCGATATTTTTCAAAACGATCGAAACTGTTCCGTCTGGGTTATTTACAAATTCAATCAAATCCCCATTACGATAAACCTCAATTGGAACAATCAACTCAATACCATTACTCATTTTTAATTTTTGCTTCCCAAATTTTTTCTCTGAAATCTCTCTTGCTTCTCGAACTGGCGGTGTCTTATCAACAAATTTTGACTCATTGACTTCATCTTGGTAAGCCATCCGAGCTGAAATATTTTCTTTAAACACTAATTCAGCTATTTGTTCATTATCAATTGTGCCAGTTTCTTCAATACTTTCATACACAGCCTCTTTGACGGACGCAATTAGTTCAAACTCATCTTCATTAAATTTTTTTCCAATTCGTTTTACCGCTTTTTTTATTTCTTTCATGTTTTCTTCTATAGAAGGTGCTGGTTGTGATTCAATTACTTTTTCTGAAAAATACCAAATTTTTTCGCCAGAAAATTCATAACGCTTTTCTAGTAACTCATATGCTAAAGTATCTAGATTAACCGTCATACCTTCATCTGGTTTTTGTGATTTTGAAGGTAAAATCGCTCGATTAATGATCAATTTATTGAAGACAGCTTCATCTTCATAATCCACATAATGCGTGTAACTTTCTTTATAGTTCAATTTGATCATAGCTAAATGCATCACAGTATCCAACTCGTATAAAATAAACAGAACATCGGCACTTGGTGCATCTTCACTGCCTGAGTATACATCATACCAGTGTTGCGCTAATAGCTGACTTTTTTGAACAAAATCATTGGGAATTCCTCTCATCTTATCCACAAACATACTTTCTTCAGCTAAAATACCCGTTTTTGTTTGGGCAGTTGATAATTTTGTTATTTTACTCGTTAGATAGACCCGAATATACTCTGTTGTTAAATCTAATTCCTTTGCTGAAAATACCGGAGTTCCGGTTTCACGATCAATAATATGCAAAATAGCACTTTTTAAATAAATATCCATCTGACATTCTCCCTTTTCTTAAACCCTATTTAGTCTACCTGAAAGAAGAAAAAAAGCCAACTATTTTCTTAAAAGAAAAAAGAGATAACAAAAAAAGTAAGACAGTCAGACACCGTCTTACTTTTTAAATAAAAATAATTTTATTTCATTGACTAACTTTCTTTCACAAATAATTTACCTGTCACTTCATCCACAGGATCAAGCTTATTAAAAATACCTTTTCTTCTAAAAATATACGTTAAAATAAATGGAACAACAACGGCAATTATCATGGCACCAAAAAATGCTAGGTAATACTGTGGTACGATTGACAGAATTCCTGGTAGCCCACCAACACCGATACTGATTGCTTTAACATTCAAAAGAGTAGCGAATAGTCCGGCACAAGCAGAACCAATCATTCCAGCCACAAAGGGGTATACATATTTTAAGTTGATTCCAAACATTGCAGGTTCCGTCACACCAAGGTAGCAAGAAATCATCGCTGGAATCGACACTTGCTCTTCCTCTTTATTTCCTCTATGCATGAATACAACAGCCAATACGGCAGACCCTTGAGCAATATTTGATAGTGCGATCATTGGCCATAAATTGGTAGATTGAAAATCAGCAATCAATTGCAAATCGATCGCATTTGTCATGTGATGCAGCCCCGTAATGACTAATGGCGCATACATGAAACCAAATACGGCACCGAATAACCAGTTCAATGACGAAGTTAAACCTGCATTTACGATATCTGATATCCAACTACCGATGGCCCAACCAATTGGTCCTAAAATGACATGAGCTGCCATAACAGTTGGAACTAAAGCAAATAACGGTACGAAAATCATAGAGACTGCTTGTGGAATAACTTTTCTAAAAAATAGTTCTAAATAAGCGAGTAAAAATCCAGCTAGCATAGCTGGAATAACTTGCGCTTGATAACCGATCATACTCACTTGGGCAAATCCAAAGTCCCAAAACGGAATATCAGCAGCAGCTGTACTTGCTACGTCATAAGCATTTAATAATTGCGGTGATACTAATGTAATCCCCAAGACAATTCCCAAAATCTGCGTTGTTCCCATTTTTTTAGTAATACTCCAAGTAATACCAACCGGCAAGAATTGAAAA
>Ga0308165_1000581_pt1 | contig 63829 bp, 68 predicted proteins | sample PhyWR2_FD_201032 | JGI IMG/M metagenome (GOLD analysis project Ga0308165, IMG submission 201032) | Phyllosphere microbial communities from UC Gill Tract Community Farm, Albany, California, United States - DLSLW.R2 | ecosystem: Host-associated > Plants > Phyllosphere > Unclassified | place: USA... | reverse complement strand
GTATTTAGGTGTGGTAACTCAAATATAACAGCACAAAGGGTAGCTTTTATGGCTACCCTTTTTTTATAACAAAAAATACTTTCTCCGGACAACAGTGAAGAAAAATCGGGATGCCCGCTACAATCGGGTTTAGGTGGCCAGAATCTAAGAATTATCAATGCTTTGAAACCCCGATTGCACAAAAAAAAACCGGTACAGCTTAATACAGTACCGGTTTTGTAGAAAATGATTAGGTTTTTGGTTTTAAATGCTGATGTCCCTTTCTTCCTCAACACTTAATACGCCATCAATTTTTTTGATATCTGCAATTTTATGTTCACCCGGAACAATAACGATTACACCTATCGAAGCTAAGGCTTCTACATCGGTAATGCCTGTTTTGCGCAGGCTGTCAGTTACCTGATCTATTGCACCGTCTTGTACAGATATTAACCATTTCGTTTTCATTGTATAATTTTTTCAATTGGGCCAATCGGGTCGATAGGGAACTTTGGGTTGATCAAAATCGGCACTTTATCAATCGGAATTCTATCAATCGGGAATTTGATCAATCTTGTTTTAGTAGGTGCCTGTACCAATCCTGCGCCAACATCCCTGCCTGGTAAAGATAGTGCTTTTGCGGTCGACGTTAATTTTCTCCACAGATTTATGCCCCTAAGGCCTGTTGCCTGTGCCCACAGTGCAGCAATACCGGCCACATGCGGTGTAGCCATACTTGTTCCGTTCCAGCTGGCATATTTGGTTGGCAGTTTTGTAGAAGAGTACACGTTAACCCCCGGAGCAGCAATATCAACTGCGCCATAAGTTGGGTAAAGGCCGCCATTAGAAAAACTTGCAACATTCATATTGATATCTACTGCGCCAACGGCCATAATAGAAGGGCAGTTTGCAGGGTGCATTACCTGTTTTACAACCCCTGGTCTGGCAGAGTCGTTTCCGGCAGCCGCAATAATCAGTGTACCCTGTGCCAGTGCACGTGCTGCAGCAGTTTCGAAAACAGCTGAATAACCTGTTCCGTTTACCAAACCTCTTAACGACATGCTCACCACATCGCAACGGTTAGCAATTGCCCAGTTAATACCGGCTAAAATGCCACCGTCGCCACCTGATCCGCCATTGCTTAACACTTTTCCGATGTAAATACTTGCAGCATATGCAATGCCATATCTCTCGGTTGCAGAAGGCGAGCTTGCCGGACCACAAGAGGTGCCAGTACAGTGGGTGCCGTGGCCATGACCATCCTGTGTACTTTCTCCGCTGATAAAACTTTGATGCACAATAGGGCGGCCAGCAAAATCAGGGTGGTTAAAGTCGAAACCAGTATCCAATATGGCTACTTTGATGCCTGCTCCATTATAAGGATTATACCTTAAAAAGGTACTTGGTACAACATTCGTGGCTTTTAGTCCCCAGGTGGCACCAACAGATTCCACTTCCGATTCCTGTGCGTCGTAATTGTAATCTTCCGCTTCGGTTCCAACCAGCATATTGGTCATCTGGTTTACCGCATCACGGTAGCCCTCTACATAGTTTTGGGTGCTTTCATCCAGCATACCAATCGCATAAACAACCCTTTCTTTTTCAACAATCATTTCATTTTCGCCTAAACTGCTGATGGAGTTTTCTGCTTTGGGTTTTTCGTTTACGATAGCAATACCCAACTTGTCTAAAACAATACCGTCAGTTTTAGCGAGGTCTTTGTCGGTAAAAAATTCATTTTCGAACTCTAAAGAGCTTTTTAGGTTTAGTCCGCTGATAGAATTGATTGTGCTGATCGAATCTGAGGTGTTCGATCCTTCAGGTAACAGAACAAGGTATCTGCCTGTGTACTCAACTTTTTCTTCTTTTTTCAAGGTTTTTGACATGGTTTTAAGGTTTTAAATTTTGCCTACTCTGTTCCGGATTTTCGGCTTGTTCCTGCTTGTGTTTATTGGTTTTAAACACTTCCCAAAATTGAGCCGCAACCGCTTAAAAAACCTTAGGTAAACCACTAAAAACCAGTAGTAAAAGCAACAAAATAAAAAGCAGTAAAAGCAACATCGAAATATGGGGAAAACCCCATTTGAGATGTATAAAAGTTTTATCACTTTTGAGAATAAAAGTTAACTTTAATGAAAAACTAAAAATGATGGAAATGCAACATTTACTAATTTATGTTATCGTATTTTTATGTGGTGCACTTGCACTGTATCTGTTCCAAAAAATAATCGCTTATATCGATAAGAATGCGAATAGGGGATACCCAAATACGATGGATCCTAAAATCATTCACCGTATGGTTGATCATTATCGAAATAACCATTTGGCAGCAATCAATAAAATATTAGGCGTGGATGATGCGCATTCGGTTTCGTTTGGTTTAAGGACATTGAAAAAATTTGTTGCCGATATTGAGTATCAAACCCAAAAAAGAAATCCGGGCATTGGTATCGATGCACTTGGGGTGCGTTTCTATTATGCCGCTTACCCTAACGAAAGTGAATGGGACGGTTTAGAAAATGAAAAGTCAATAGGAAAAGATTACGCTCAAAAACATACACTGGTAATGATCCCGACCTTAAAAAAGAAAATTAACGAAGGGATTAACCTCGATTACGATTTTAACCCTTTAGATAAAGCAACTTTTTTAGTAGATGAGCGCAGTAAAGAGCGGCCAGTTGCCCTGATGGCAATGAGCGCTGATAGCAGCGATACCCAGTCGCGAGAGGTAATGGCACAAAACCACGGGCAGCTGATCCCTCCGGCAACGGCTGATGTAGAAATTTATTAATGTTTTAAAAATGAGTGGCTTCCAGAAGATTTTAAGTGATAGTTTTCTTTGGGTAGAAGGAGGTACTGCACTTATTGCCTTATTGTTTTTTAAAGGGATAAAAACACAGTACTGGCGTTTTTTTAGCTATTATCTGCTTGCTGTCTTTATCTGCGAAGCCTTTGGGAAATGGGGTGGGGCATGCTTCAGTTTTTCGAAAACAAAATATTACAACTACCTCGTTATCCCTTTTCAGTTTATTTTTTTTTACTGGCTTTACGCCGTGAAATCTTTTAACCATAAAAAACTGTTCTGGATACTTTCTTTCCTTTATCTGCTGTCCTTTATCCCCAGCGAACTTTATTTTAAAGGCAGTAAAATCATATTTTCATTTAATTATACCTTTGGCTCGCTTATTTTGATGGTATTGGTGGTGATGGAGTATTACAAGCAGATTACTTCTTCCGATATCATCAATTTTAACAGAAATAGGATGTTTTATATTAATTTGGGTGTAACCCTGTTCTATATCGGAACATTGCCTTTTTGGACCTTCTACTACCTATTGGTAAACTATATGCAGATCTGGAATGTATATTTCGATTATTTCCTGATATCGGGCATCATGATGTACCTGTTGTTTACAATTTCATTTATATGGGGAAAACAGAACTCTTAATTACAATTATCCTTTTCAACCTGTTTTTTGTGCTGTTTGTTGTGGCCATTATGGTGTATATCAAAAAATATAAACAGCGGAAAAGAGAATACCTGAATGAAATTAAAATTACCAATGAAATCCACCAAAAAGAACTTTTAACCACACAGTTGGAAATACAGCAGGCTACCATGCAGCAGATTGGCCGCGAACTGCACGATAACATAGGACAAAAGTTAACACTGGTAAGTTTGTACACACAACAGCTCGTGCACGAAAACAAAGTGCCACAGGAAAATCAAAGAATAGAGCAGATTTATCAGATTATCAATTCTTCATTGCAGGATTTAAGGAGCCTGTCGAAAAATTTAACCAATGATAATATAAGTGAAAATGAAATTGTAACTTTAATACAGGAAGAAGTAAACAATATTAATGCTTTAAGAAAATGTAAGGCAACTTTTGAACATAACGCCGAAGGTATTTACCTGGAATTTGTGAAAAAGAACGTACTGTTGCGGATTACCCAGGAATTTCTTCAGAACAGTTTAAAACATGCCCATTGCAATAACATCACAATCACCCTGCGTTCGTCGGCCGAAGTTTTTTTAACCTTAACAATACACGACGATGGGGTAGGTTTTGATTATAATCGAATTGCTTCCGACGGTATAGGATTAAAAAACATGAAGAAAAGAACCGAAATTATTGGTGGGCAGTTCAGTTTAAGAAGCGCACCCGGTTGTGGTACCACGCTTACTATTATTTTAAATGGCTCCGCATGAAACCATCATGATTTTACCAAAACCCGCAGGGGAATGAATATTTAAAATCATGATAGCTTCATCACCTTTGAAAACAAACTCTATACTGATGAAAAAAACTATAGTTATTGTTGATGATCATATTCTGATTGCAAAGGCATTACAGGGTATTATCGGTAATTTTGCAGGTTTTGAGGTGATTTATGTTTGCGAAAATGGAAAAGAACTGATTAAAAACTTCGAAAACAGCAGAAAAATTCCCGATATCGTCCTTTTAGATATCAGCATGCCCATTATGGACGGTTTTGAAACCGTAAGCTGGCTAACCGAGCATCATCCAGAGGTTAAGGTAATGGCGCTGAGTATGCAGGGCGAAGAAAAAAGTGTAATTAAAATGGTAAGCAATGGCGCAAAAGGTTATCTTTTAAAAAATGCGCATCCTGTAGAGCTCGAAAATGCACTTACAAAACTGAGTATCAACGGCTTTTTTTACCCCGATTGGGCATCGAAAATCATTTTTTCCAGCTTAAATAAAGCGAAAGATATTGAAATAAAAATATCAGATAGAGAAAAAGAATTTCTAAAATATACCGTTACCGAGCTTAATTATAAAGAAATAGCCGATAAAATGTTCTGCAGCCCAAGAACTGTAGAAAGCTACCGCGATCAGTTATGCGAAAAACTCGAACTTAAAACCCGTGTAGGCTTAGCAGTTTTCGCAATTAAAAATGGATTTGCTTAGGTAATAATTTGAATTTTGGCACCATACTTATTTTACCACAGGTTTGTGAAGTGGTCAAAAGAATTTAGAAAGCGGTTAATGCCGCATCAATTTTCGTGCAGTTAAAAATTCAGAATATAAGCCTAGGGAAAACCGGTTTGTGCTTTTATTAATTCAGCAAATCTTGGCAAAAGCCAAAAAAAATTACCTGATAAATGGCACTATTTCGTTAAAAGGTTTACTTACGATACTACCATATAGCGAAAGCAGAAATAAAACAGCAATGATTAACAATGCAATGGGCTTGTATCTAAAAGTTGTGCCTTTTTTTACTGTATATCTATAATAAAAAAATGTACCAGCCAAAAATATACTGGTAAATGCGAGCATCATGTAGGTAATGGTCATATTGAGTTATTGCGTTAATTTATATTTATGCTAAGGTAATAATTCTTATCGAAACCTAAATAATTCGTTGAGGGTAATCGTTTATTTTTTGTTTTTACCCCTGTTACATTTTCCGGGGTTATAAATTAAAATATATTCTATTTTAATACGTCTGCTCAAAAATAAAAAGTCTGAGGTAATTTTGCTTACAATTACACTATTTTTGGACTATGAAATTTTTGTCTGTATTACTTTTTGTTGGTACGCTTTTGATGGTTTCCTGTACCTCATCAAAAGTTTCCCATCATTATATTAAGTTTAATAACACAGGAGAACTATACCAGTTCCTAAAATGGTCTGCAGCGAACCGCTTCCCCTTAATTAGTGCGCACCGCGGAGCACCAATGCCCGGTTTTCCTGAAAATTGCATCGAAACATTCAACAATGCAACAACATACAACCCAATGGTTATCGAATTCGATATTGCATACAGTAAAGATTCGGTTATGGTCATTATGCATGATGATAAGCTTGATCGGACTTCAACGGGAAAAGGCGCTATTGGCAATTATACCTATGCAGAACTGCAAACTTTTAATCTAAAAGATAATTATGGTAAAGAAACTAATTTTAAAATCCCAATTTTAGATAGTGTGCTGAGCTGGAGCAAAGGAAAAGCTTTGTTAACCATCGATTTAAAAAAGGGTGTTTCGTATGCCAGGGTAATCGAAAAGGTGAGGCAATACAAGGTAGAAAGTAACTCGATTATCATTACCTATACTGCCGAACAGGCGAAAGAAGTACATCAGTTGGCACCCGAATTAATGATTTCTGCTTCAGTGCAAAAGAAAACAGAATTAAAACGTTTAAATACTATGGGCATTCCGAACAACCGGATCGTTGCATTTGTAGGCGTTGCTGCACCAGATAAAGAGCTTTACAAATACCTGCACGATAAAGGTGTTACTACCATTTTAGGCACAATGGGCAATATTGATAAAAGTGCAATGGCCAGCCCAGCAAAAAATGTATACTACCATTTGGTTAATAATGGTGCCGATATTTTATCGGGTGACAACCTGCAACAGGCATCAGAAGAATTGGATAAATTTAGGTATAATAAAAAAATAAGTTCACCGTATATTAATTAACCACGCATGCGGAACAGGTAACCACACATTTCTAAATTATTTAATCTGTGTTAATCCTTTGTATCTGTGGTAAAAAACATAAAATGAGTATTTCAGTTAAAAACCTTTCAAAGCATTACGATAAACAGAAAGCGGTAGATTCTATCAGTTTTGAAGCCAGACCAGGCCGTATTTTGGGTTTTCTTGGTCCTAATGGAGCAGGTAAATCTACCACCATGCGTATGCTCACAGGCTATTTGGCGCCTACTTCAGGCGAGGCTGAAATTTCGGGCAAAAATATTCAAAAAGAAGCCATTGCAGCTAAAAAGCACATCGGTTATCTTCCCGAAAATACCCCGCTCTACACCGATATGTATGTAAAAGAGTTCCTTAATTTTGTTGGGCAAACCTATAAGCTCACCAATTTGAGCCTGCGTATTGATGAAGTGATTAAGATGGTGGGTTTAACACCCGAACAGCATAAAAAAATCGGAATGTTATCAAAAGGCTACCGCCAAAGGGTGGGATTGGCCCAGGCCATTATCCACAACCCCGAGGTGTTGATCTTGGATGAACCCACTTCGGGCCTGGATCCGAACCAGCTGGTTGATATCAGAAAGTTGATTAAAACATTGGGCGCAGCGAAAACGGTTGTCATCTCTACACACATTATGCAGGAAGTAGAAGCCATTTGCGACGATATTATCATTATCAATAAAGGCAAAATTGTGGCCAACGATTCGCTCGAAGGACTTAAGAAAGCACATCAGCAGCAATCATTAGAAGATATTTTTAGAAAACTTACCGCTTAACCAGATGTTTAGCAAAAATACCAGAATTTTACTAGTTATTACGTTCTTTTTAAGTCCTATTGTATTGAAAGCCCAAAATAGTACCGGTATTGATATTGGTGCAGAAATAGGGTTACCATCAGGTAATTTTTCTGGCTTATCGGGTATAGGTTTAGGCGCATCGGTAAAGGCAGGTTTCCCGGTTGCCGAAGATTTTGCACTTACTTTAAATGGTGGTTTTATGAACTTTTTCGGCAAACGGAATCAAATTTTTAAAGTGCAGGATCTCACCTATGCACCAGCTAAAGCGGGCCTCAAATATCAATCGGGTGAACATTTCTATATCGAAGGCCAGTTAGGAGCAGCGTTTCCATTAAGCCAGGGCCAAAAAACCTTATTTGTATGGTCGCCGGGTATTGGAAATCAATTCACACTCTCTGGCGAAAATAAACTCGATTTAGGCATCCGTTATGAAGCATGGACCGGCAAAAACGAAGTGCCTGCCATCAATAAAACCAGTTCCAAAGGATTTGTAGGAATAAGGTTTGCTTATGTGTTTGGATTGTAAGTATGGAATTTAACTTTGATGAGGAAATATTTTACCAAACTGGGGAAAAATATCCACAAACCAACAATTTCTTAAAAATACTTTTATTTAAAGAAGGATGTTAGTTTGATTCGTAAGTGTCTTTTAGTGAGGTGTTTGAGTCTATCCTTTTTGTTTTATTTTTTTATTGGCATCACACTTGCCTTTTGATAAGGAAATAAAACAAAAAATTAAATGAAAAAAGTACTATTATCTTTATTAGTTGTTGCGGGCTTAGGATTTGCAACAAACGCTCAAACAGTTGCAATAAAAGCAAATCCGCTTGCACTATTAGGTGGAACAGATTTACTTAGCGGCGAATTTAAGGTTGGCGGCAACAGCTCTGTTGGCGTTGGTTTAGGGCTGGCAGGTTTTAAAATTGCTGGCTCCAAATACTCCAGTTTTGGTGGCGAAGCCCAGTATCGTTATTATTTTAGGGAATCGCTACATGGCTGGTATTTAGGTGCCAAGGCAGGTTATTTGGCAGGAAAAGTGAAAATTGATGGATTTGGTGATGGTGAGACTTACAAAACCAACTATGGATCGTTCAATGTTGGAGCCAAAGCAGGTTACCAATGGGCATTTGATAGCGGTTTTGTAATCGATTTAAATTTAGGTGCTGCGTATTCTTCATTTAAATACGACGATAACTCTGGGGAGTTTGCTACGCTAAAAGGAAGCGGAATATTGCCAAACTTAGGCTTTGGTTTAGGTTTTGCATTTTAACCGCAAAAGAAATTACTGATGCAAAAACATTCTGATTAACTTCAGAATGTTTTTTCTGTTTTTGCAATTTAGGTATATTTCTTCTTCCAAGTTGTGATACAAAAAGCTACAATAATTCTGATCACTTTAAATTTTTACACCAATTTGGAATAAAATTTCAAATCTATATCGTACAGAAAATCAGTTGTTTGTGGCTCTTGTTTTTGTTTTCGAAAATTGTTTGTAACGTTTTTGGCATAATGCTTGTCTATAAAGACGAAATAATTAACGAACAATAATTTAAAAATCACATGAAAAAAGTATTACTTTCTTTATTAATGGTTGCAGGCTTAGGCTTTGCAGCATCGGCTCAAACAGAAGGAGCGGTTAACAAAATTAGCGTAGGACCAGATTTCTTATTGCCAGTTGGTGATAACACTAATGGTCTTAGCTTAGGTTACGGTGGGTCGGTGCAAGGTGAATTTAATGTTGCTAAATCATTTAATTTAACTTTATCTGGAGGATATATTTCACTTGCTCCGGAAAAGGCTTTAAAGGATGCTGGTTTCACTAATTCAGGCGTTATTCCTGTAAAAGCAGGTGCTAAATATTATTTTGGTGGAAACTTTTATGGTGCTGGCGAATTAGGTGCTGCAATTTTTACAGAAAACAATTCAGGTACAGCATTCTCATTTGCACCAACATTAGGTGCATCATTTTCTGTTTCAGATAAATCAAGCATTGATTTAGGTGTACGTTATGAAGGATGGTCAAAAAACAGTACTACTTTATCATTTGTTGGTATTCGTGCTGCATTTGCATTCGGTTTGTAATCACAACCATAATTTATTTCAGAGCCTCCAAGCAATTGGGGGCTTTGTTGTTATAAACCGTTATAGATCTAACGGTTAAAAAATAAATAGCGAGACAATTGATTAACTATCAAATTAGTTTTTTTATCATTGTAATGTTCTATTTTAAAAGATAGAACAGGAAACTAAAAAACAATTCTCAAACAACTCTCAAAAATCAGATGAAAAAATTAGTATTATCTTTATTAACAGTTGCAGGTTTAGCATCTGCAGCTTCAGCTCAAAACCGTATGCCAATCAAATTTGGTGTTAAAGCGGGTGTAACTTTTCCAACTTTTGAAACCTCAGGAACAGAAAATGAGGGAGATAGTTGGAAAACAAATCTTTCTTTTTATGTGGGTGGTACTGTTGATCTCCCTATTTCAGAAATGTTCACTATCCAACCGGGTTTATCTTTAGTGGGAAAAGGAGGTAAAGGGGAGTTTCAATATGTTAATAAAGAACCAATGAATTTATATACAATTAATGGAACTGCTAAACTCAGTACTATGTATATCGAACTTCCAGTAAATGCTATAGTTAATTTTAATGTAGGTAATGGTAAACTGTTTATAGGAGCAGGTCCATATTATGCAATGGCAATTAGTGGTAAAACTAAAACAACCGCTTCTCTAATCAGTGAAGGTACTTCAATAACCGATTCAACAGATGAGGATATTAAGTTTGGCAAGGAAGGAACAATGAAGCGGGGTGATTTTGGTGTTAATTTTATAGCAGGGTACCAGTTAGGTAATGGTTTGAATATTAATGCAGGATATGGTTTGGGCTTAAGTAATTTAGATTATTCTGATACAAATGTATCCAAAGTAACCAATAGAGTGCTTTCTGTCGGCTTAGGTTTTTCGTTCTAAATTTAAAAATAAGAAGAAAGTCTCGGTCCAAAACCGGGACTTTTTATTTCATATTTCTCCTAATTATGCAATACCTATCTACATTATAAATAATGAAAAAAAGCGTTCTTTTTCTCCTTGCAATTGTTGTTGGTTTTACAGCATTTGCTCAAAAACAGCCTTTAAAAATTGGCGTTAAAGCTGGTATAACATTTCCAAAAATAATTACTTCCGATGATGCAGTTTTCTATGATGATAGTGGTGCGGTAAGAGAAAGTAAAATAAATACTTCTTTTTATTTCGGAGCTACAGTTGATATCCCTTTAGGTAAAGGAGTGCTGTTTCAGCCGGGCTTTTCATTAATTGGTAAGGGAAGTAAAGTTTCCTATAGCAGTACGTTATTGAGTACACGAAACCCTGAGAAAATCAACATTCTCTATTTTGAGGTACCTGCAAATGCAGTTTTTAATATCCCTGTAGGGAAAAACAATGTGTTTTTAGGCCTAGGGCCATATTTTGCCTACGCATTAAGTGGGACTACCAGGTACGATTTAAATAATAGCGATACTGTAGAAGCCGATAAGCAAAACGTTAAATTTGGATCGGATAAAGATTTTAAGCGTTTTGATATTGGTGCCAACGTTTTGGCCGGCTATCAATTGGCTAATGGATTAAATATACACGGCGGTGTGGGTGCAAGCGCTTTAAAGATATCCAACTTAAATGCTACCTATTTAAAAGCTAGAAATTTGGTGTATTCTATTGGTTTGGGCTTTTCTTTTTAAGGCAGTAAAAGGTAAGTCCAGAGTCAGAAGTCTTAAGGCTGTTAATTGATTGTTCAGTTGTAGCTAGCCTATCGCACTTGGATCAACGCGCCATGCGCTATGCTAACCAATGACCAATGACCAATTAACCAATAACCAAGTAACCATTCAACTAAATATTTCTTAACTTCGGCATTTAAATTTAACTATGTACGCAGTTTTTAAACGCGAATTATTCAGTTTTTTGAGTTCGATGGTTGCCTATATTACCATTGGCATTTTTCTGCTGGTTTCTGGGCTTTTACTCTGGTTTTTTCCTGATACATCGATACTGGATTACGGTTATGCCGAGCTCGATGGTTTTTTCAGCCTGGTGCCATATCTTTTTATGTTTCTTATCCCCGCCATTACCATGCGGTCTTTCGCTGAAGAGAGAAGAGAGGGCACATATGAGCTTTTGCTTACAAAACCCATTCAAATCTGGCAGATTATCGCTGCAAAATACTTTGCGTGCCTGGTTTTGGTGCTTTTTGCCTTGGTACCAACATTGATCTATTATTATAGCATTTCAAAACTTGGTTTCCCTGAAGGCAATATTGATTCGGGTTCGGTAACCGGTTCTTACATCGGGTTGTTTTTGTTGGGAGCAGCGTTTACTTCTGTAGGTATTTTTTCCTCTGCATTAACCAAAAACCAGGTAATTGCCTTTGTAATCTGCGCTGCTTTATGTGCCTTTGCATTTTTGGGTTTCGATTATATGAGTAAGGTCACCATTTTACAAGAAATTGAAAGTAAAATCATCAATTTAGGCATTAATCAACATTATACATCCATCAGCAGGGGTGTTTTGGATACAAGAGACCTGCTCTATTTTATCACTTTTTCAGTGCTTTTTTTGTTCTTTACCAAATTAATAATAGGAGGGAAACGGTAATGAGGCTGAAAAATAAATGGATTAATTTAACCGTTGTTATTGCGGTTCTGGTTATTGTAAATGTTGTAGGGCAGTATGTTTTTCACCGGTTCGATTTTACGGCGGATAAACGCTTTACGCTGAGTGAAAAAACAAAATCCGTATTGCAAAAAAATGAAAAGCCCGTAACCATCACCGTATTTTTGGCTGGCGAATTACCCCCTGCCTTTAAAAGGTTACAAGCTGCGGTTTCGGATATACTGGCCGATTATCAGGCCTATGCTAAAACGGAAGTAAAAGTGGTTTTTGTTGATCCGCTTGCAGGCCTGAATCAGGCTGATCAGGATACCGTGATCAACAATTTGTACGAAAGGGGCATAGAGGCTACCAATTTAAGTGTTAAAACTGAAGATGGATTAACACAAAAGCTTGTATTTCCAATGGCAATGATGGAAAGTGACGGGAAGGAGTTTCCGATCAAGCTTTTCCAGAATTTAGATACCCGGGGCAATTATGAGGACAATATAAACCGCTCTATCGAAAACCTGGAATATATTTTTACCTCGAGTTTGAAAAAGGTCCTGTCGGGCGATAACCCCAGGATAGGCTTTTCAGAATCGAACGGCGAACTGTCCGATTTACAACTTGCGGATGCGATCCACAGCCTATCCAATAGTTATCTGGTTGGCCGCATCGATTTAAACAGTATTGATAAAGCAGGACTTGATAAACTGAAAATGTTGATTATTGCCAAGCCCACTAAACCTTTTACCGAAACGGAGAAATACAAAATTAACTACTTTGTGATGAATGGAGGAAGAGTGCTTTGGAGTATAGACCAGGTAAATGCCGAATTGGATAGTTTAAGGGGGAGGACTGGGCAGATGGCCATTAACCGTAACCTGAACCTGGACGATATGCTTTTCATATACGGTGCAAGGATCAACTATAATATTATCGCCGATCCTGCCAATAGTGCCGAAATCCCTGTTTCTACAGGTGTTGTTGGCGGTCAGAACCAGATGCAGCTTATTCCATGGATTTATTATCCGGTTTTACTGCCCGATACGGCTGAGAGTGTGGTGAAGAAACTCGACGGCATAAAATCTGAGTTTCCGAGCACGGTGGATACAATTGGCGCTAAAAGGGTTAGAAAATCATATATTTTAAGTACTTCAGCCTATAATAAAGTGTATAATGTGCCTAAATTGTTTAGCTTGCAGATGGTAGGCGAGCAATTAGATCCTAGAGCCTTCCAAAGCAGGCCGCAAAATGTTGGTTTAATGCTCGAGGGCAATTTTCCGTCTGTTTTTGCAGGCAGGCCATTACCCGCCGGTATAACACAGCCTTATACCGCTGAGATTGCCGGTAAACCGGCTAAAATGATTGTGATCGGTGACGGAGATACTTTTAAAAATCAGGTTTCGGAGCAAAATGACAGTCCTTTTCCACTGGGTTTCGACCGTTATTCGCAACGCACTTTTGGAAATAAGGCTTTACTGCTGAATATTGTCGACTATTTTACAGACGATGACAACTTAATTACGCTAAGGAATAAAGAAGTAAAGATAAGATTATTGGATAAAGCCAAAATTAAGCTCGAAAAAACTAAATGGCAGTTTATAAATGTGGTAGCACCTTTGCTATTGTTAATATTCTTTGCGATTTTTCAACATTATTACCGCAAATACAAGTACGCTAAATAATTTTTATATTTTTGAAGAAGACTAAATGATATCATGAGATTTATTGTATCCACATCAACTCTATTAAAACACTTACAAACTGTAAATGGTGCATCAAGCAGCAGTACGGTTTTACCTATATTAGAAAATTTTCTTTTCGAAATTAAAGATGGAAACTTAACTATCTCAGCTACCGATCTTCAAACCAGCATGACAACTGCTTTGGCTGTAGAATCAAAAGAAGAAGGTAAAGTTGCAGTTCCATCCAAAATTTTATTAGATACGCTTAAAACTTTACCAGATCAACCTATCGCATTTAACATTGATGATAGCACTTTTGCGATTGAGATCAGTGCAGGTGATGGTAAATACAAACTAAGCGGTGAGAATGGTGATGATTTCCCGAAAATTCCGATTGTAGAAAATGCTTCTTCAGTAAATCTACCTGCATCGGTTCTAACAGAGGCCATTACCAAAACTATTTTTGCGGTGAGCAATGATGAGCTGCGCCCGGCAATGACAGGCGTATTCTGCCAATTGTCGCCCCAGCACATTACTTTTGTAGCTACAGATGCACATAAATTGGTGAGGTACCGCCGTATGGATAGCAAAGCCGATAAAGCCACTTCATTTATTCTTCCTAAAAAAGCTTTAACACTTTTAAAAGCAGCTCTGCCTTCTACAGATATCAATGTATCAGTAGATTACAATGCAACCAGTGCTTTCTTTAAGTTCGAAAATATCAATTTAGTGTGTCGTTTAATAGACGAGCGTTATCCTGATTATGAAGCAGTAATTCCTACAAACAACCCAAATAAATTAATTATCGACAGGAGTTTGTTTTTAAATACACTTCGCAGGGTGGTTATTTTTGCCAACAAAACCACACACCAGGTAAGGTTAAAAATCAGCGGTAGCGAATTGAATATCTCTTCAGAAGATTTAGATTTTGCTAACGAAGCACACGAACGCTTAAGCTGCCAATATGATGGTGAAGATCTCGAAATCGGCTTTAATGCCCGTTTTTTGATCGAAATGCTAAGCAATTTGAGTGGCGATGAAGTTACTTTAGAGCTTTCTACCCCGAACAGGGCTGGCCTTTTAATTCCGCAAACCAATGATGAAAACGAAGATGTTTTAATGTTGGTAATGCCGGTTATGTTAAATAACAGTTACTAAAATCTACTATTATTTTAGTTTTCATAGAAGAGTGGCTTGGTTTTTGACCAAGCCATTTTTGTTTACCAACTAACCAAGCTATGAAATTCTATACCTACCGCTCGAAATCATTGATTTTTTGTGTTTCCTTATTTGTAATCGGGTTATCGGCCTGTAAAAAACACGATCCCGACGAAATTGTAAAAGGGCAGGCCAAGTTGAAAATCGTAAATGCATCACAGGCAGAAGCTCATCAGGATGTTTATCTGGATAATGAAAAACTTACCGCAACAGCGTTGGCATTTGGCGAAACCAGCGAATATGTGAAAATACCTTCGGGCAATAGAAGTATTTCGTATACCGGAACAAACAGTACAGCTACTGATACCTCATTAAATTTTACCCCATCTATTACTTATACCACTTTTTTAGTGACCAATAAAAAGGGCGACATGGAACTTGTAAGCTACGAGGATAATTTAAGCAATACCGAAGCAGGCAAAGCGAAAATAAAACTGATTAACCTGAGCCCCAGCTTTGCAACAGGTATAAACGTAATGGTGCAGGGAGGAACGCAATTTGTGAACGGACTAGCCTTTAAGGCAGCATCTACCTATTTTACTGTAGAGCCCGAATTTAATTTAAGGTATACCGTAGTAGGATCTGGCAATGTTAAAACCATCGAAAGCACAGCCTTGGCGGGTGGAAAAATATATACCATTTGGTTTAGCGGCACTACCGCGGCAACATTGGAAGCACATATTATTACTGATAATTAATTTCAATAAATTCATATGGTTTCTGTTATCTTTACGTTTTATTAGCATCTAGCGGTTACCCTATGAAAAATACAGTATTGTTTGTCAAAATATTCTTTCTTTTTGCGTGTGCATTTTTAATCAGCTCATGTATCAAAAACAATAATTTCATTAAGGGAGATGCGAAAATCCGCTTCTTTCAGGCCGCTTCTACGGATACCACGCAGAATTTTTATCTAAATGGAATACAGATCGGAAATTCTGTGGCTTATAATACCAATACGAGTTATGTGATCATACCTGGCGATTCTACTTTTAAAGTTACCAGCAGAAACATAGGTACCGGCGTTGATGCTACAACTTTGGCTGATCAGACTTTTAAAATCGGTCAGAATTATTCTGTATTTTACCTTAAAGAGGCAACTGATAAACCCGCTAAACTAAAGGTATACCAAGATGATGTAAAGCCCGATCTGGATTCGGCCAAATTAACATTTTTAAATCTTGGTTACACATTGGGCTCTAGTGTTGTAATTGTAGATAGTACAAATTTGGCCAGTATAAAAGAATCTTCAATCGGTTATGGAGAGATGAAAACTTTTAAAGTTAAAGTAAATAAGGCGATGAAATTTGCCTTTAAATTGTCTACACCTACTGCAACAAATCCTCCACCGGCCGTTACCCGTTTAGATTCTATAAGCATCAATAAAGGAAGGGTTTATACCATATTGTTTGATGGGGATAAAAAAGGCGAACTTAAAAACAGGATTATCTCGTCGAACTAATTATTTATTGCATTTTACTTGCATTTAATCCCTTTGATATTCATACTTTTGCCCAAAATCAGATAAATTGGAATTACTACAGCAGCTCATAGATTTTATTCTTCATATCGACGTTCATTTAGCCGAAATTGTTAATGAATACCGTACCTGGACATACCTCATTTTATTCTTAATTATCTTTGCCGAAACAGGTTTCGTGGTTACACCGTTCCTTCCTGGCGATTCGTTGCTTTTTGCAATGGGTGCATTAATTGCAGGCGAACACGAAACAGGCTTAAACATCTGGATCATGCTGATTATATTGATTGTTGCCGCCATTTTAGGCAATACACTCAATTATAAGTTGGGCAGCGTGTTGGGTGCAGGTGTATTTAAAGAAAAAAATAAAATCTTAAAGCTGAAATACTACCACCAATCGCACGAGTTTTTCGAGAAACACGGTGGCAAAGCGATCATGTTGAGCAGGTTTTTACCTATTTTCAGAACCATTGCACCTTTTGTTGCCGGGATTGCAAAAATGCCTTTTGGCCGTTTTACGTATTACAATATCATTGGCGGCGTGGCATGGATATTCGCATTGCTTTTGGGCGGTTATTTATTAGGGCAGATTCCAGTAATCAAAAACAACTTCGAACTGGTAATCATCTTTATCGCGGTAGTTACTTTTGTTCCGGCTATATGGGCAGCAATAAGAAGCCGTTTTCAACCTAAAAAGATTGAAGAGATTATTGAAGGCGAAAATCCTAAAGGATAGTTAAAGCTCACGGCCGATAATTGATCCCTGGTGGTATTTCTTTTCGGTTTCGGCATCTTCTTTTTTCTCATCTGGCAATAACTCCATTTTAACCAGGTTTTTAAGTTCAGGCTGGCCGGCATCAACCCATGCCGAATACCAGAATGAGCCAATCTCCAATATGGCAGCGCGCATCTGTTTTTCTACCATATGGTTCATCTTATCATGGTAGGCTTTCGAATATTCTGTAGCATATTGTTTGAGCACCGTATTGTTCCGTTCAGAAAAGCTGTACTTCTTAGAAGATGGAAAGGAGGCGTTTAGTTCGGCCTCAAAAGTTAAAACGGTATCTACCAGGCTGTGCGTATGTTTAAGTATTTTCCAGGCCTCTTTAAGCGGATTTTCGATGTAACTGGCCTTACCAACTACAAAGTTATAACGGTTTGAAAATAATTCGGGCAGGCGGCTTTCCCAAAAAGCGTGAATACCGACCTGGTTGGTGAGCTGGCCGTTGTGATTTGCGGTAGTGTGTAAGGGAACATGAGCATCGCCAATATAATGCCCCAGATCTGCCGAATATTTTAGGATTTTTACCGAATCCCGTGTTTTAAATGCTTTAATAAGACTGTAATAAGTGCGCTGGATTTGCCATGGAACAATACCATCGGTGTTTAGCTTTTTTTGGCCGTACCTGGTTAATGCATCATTCCATTTTTCGGGGATACTATCGATGTTTTTCTCATAATTTTCTACATCTAAATAATGCCTTGGGGCTTCGAGTGTATCGGCATACCTGCGTTTATCGGGATCTACGGCATGTTCGGTAATGTATTTGATGTTCTTTTTATAGAAACCGATCATTGCGCCAGGCAAAGTGAAAACAGCAAGATTGTTTATCCTTTGATGTGCAAAGAATCCCCAGGAGGTACAAAGAAAAAATGGGATGATTAACGCGGTTAAAATCGTTAATCTTTTCATATCTCTAATATATGCAATTTTCTTTAAACCGCCGGGGATTTATATCCTTAAATTTCAGGCATTTTCCATCTTTTTCATGTCGAGTTTTTTCATCTGCATCACCACCTCCATCACTCTTTTAGCCCTTTCAGGTTCAGCCATCAATTCGCCTATATTGGACGGTACAATCTGCCAGGAAAGGCCGAATTTGTCTTTTAGCCAGCCACAAACACTTTCCTCACCGCCATCTTTGGTAAGGGTATCCCAATAGTAATCTATTTCTTCCTGATTGTCGCAGTTTACCATTATAGAAATGGCTTCGTCGAACTTAAATTGTGGGCCGCCATTTAAGCCCATAAATTTATTTCCGTTTAATTCGAAAGTAACCACCATAGGGGTAACCTGGGTGATTTTTGAATCTTTAAAAACAGAACAGTAATAATTTGCTGCTGCCTCGGCCTGTCCGTCGAACCATAGGCATGTTACAAGTGGTTTTGCCATTTTATTTTATTTTTTTGTTATACCAAGTTAAGAAGGATATGGCAAGAACAGAGGGCGTAAAAAAGACTATTTAAGGGGGCGATTGAACATTGGTTGGATACTAATTGCAAGAGCCTGCTTTTATTTTCTTGTGTAATGTATCCTCTTAGTTAGAAAGATTGCTTCACCCCGATGCAGTTCTTACGCTTCAGTTCGCAAAAACGGTGATTTTTTAGATCTGTCAATTAAGCAGGAGCTGGCTTGGTTTGATGGATAACGGAGCGAGTTTGATCCCTAGATTTGAGTTCCGGCTTACAGTTAACCGGTTAAAACAATTAACCGGTTAACCTTTTAAAAATGTTAGGCTCCAAATTGCGAAAGGTGATGATCGAGGTGTTTATAAAACATATTGTTCCATTCCGTTTTATTGAGTGGTCCAAAGGAATGAGATTCTTTGCCGTCGAAATGACTTTCGCCCAAAACCTGAGTTTTATTGATGAAATCGATTAAACGGCTTTTCTCTTTTTCGAAGTCGCGTTCATTGCTAATAATAAACTGTGGGGCGGTTTGGTTATTTTTTGGGTATGGTTTTTCGCTCACTACCTTACCTTTAACCAGTTTTTTAAGGATAAATTTCATAATGGGGCCTGGTTTTGGATGGATATCCTCATAAACCATTTCGTAGCTCACATTGCAATGTGCCAGCATTTGTGCTACATTCATTTTGCCCCAAAGCTGGGCAGTTGCAGGTGTAAGTGTATTAATGCGTTCAATAATTTCGCCAGTTACTTCGGGTTGAAAAATGTTCTTCATGTTTGTTTGCCTAGTTGCCTATAAATTTATTAAAAGATTGCCAGTATTTGTCTTTATAAATTTCGTAAGTTAAATTTAAAGCTGTTGACCTTTTAATTTCATATAATAGTTTAGAGGGTTTTCTAAAGTCCTTGCAGGCAAAGTAAATTTCTCTTACTCCATTAGCTGTTTCTCTGCCAATATTTAAATAACCATCAGAATCCTTTAAAGAGAGCAAAATCTCATCCTCTAAATCGTTCAACAATTTATAATCGGTTTTATTGGGCATGCCATTGGCATCTGCAGCAAATTTTACCTCGATGTGCAAAATCCAAGGATGTGACGCTTTACTATCCCAATTTAATAAATCGGTATTTATAATTGCCAAAAGTGGATTTCCATTTTCTAGTGTACCTTCAAGCATGTTGTATTTGTCATTCTCAGTATTATGCCTGATACCATCATATTTCTCAACAAATTCTTTTTCACGCCAGATTAAGAAATCCTTGAGTTTTGCTATCGGAATTAACTCTTTTGTTGTTGATTCTTTTCCAATCACATTAATATTGTCTATCGTAGTTGCAAAATTGAGTTCGCCGATATAATTATCCAAAAATATTAGCGTTCCATTGGTGATTGTTTTTTTATTCTCTTCATTTAAATCCTGATGGACAATGGTTATGTCTATTTCGTCTGGGAAGTTATCATCCTCAGTATAGTAAAAACTTAAATTCTCTTTATTGAATTGATAATCGCCCATATTGATGCCAAAATTTTCGATATCTAATGCTGGCTTTAGTGCTGTAAATTGCCAGTTATCAATTTTTGGTGCTGCTGCAACTAATTCTTCAACAAAAATGATGTTTGAGATCGCACCGTCTGCAGTTAATACTAATTCGGCAGTATTATCGGCCATCATTCCAGTAAGAAAAAAGTAGCCATCTTTTAATTCTGCTAGTTTAGGCGACAATTTTTCAAAGAAATCTTTTTCAAAATTTCCTTGTTCTTTAACTACTTTAAAGAAGGCTTTTTCATGGTCCGTAAACCAGTTCCAAAAATCTTCATTGCTTTTAATCGCTTCTTGTTTTGAACCAAATAACTTTTTTAATAAACTCATATCAATTCTAATTTCTCAACATTTTGAATGAAAACCAGCCCAGTAGTACAATAATCAGAGCCATTAATACCCAAAGCCAGGCCTTATTTTCGAACAACGGTTTTTCGGTTTTAGTAGTGTAAGCAGCATTTTTCTGCTCTGTGCCTATATTTATGGCCGTTAATCCGGCCGGAATTTTACTTTCGAACTTTTCAATTTCGTAAACAGGAGCTGTAGCTTTTTCATTGCCGTAATATAAAGCGTATGTATCTGTAGGCTGGTCGAACCTGGCAATGATTTCATACCTGTTTCCCTTCAGTGTTAGTCCGCTTAACCGCAAAGGTTTATTATCGTTATTCTGAACTGTTACCCTTAACCTGGATGCGATAGTGTTAGCGAAATTGAATACCGGTTTTTCCAAAGAGCTTATAGTGCCTTCATAAAGATCGGCATAATTGTACTGCATGCCTTTGTCGGTTTTAAAACTATCAATGGCATATTCAATTTTAATTGCACGGTAAAAATCGAAATCGCTCTGCGCATTCAATGCTAGATAGGAGATTGGAACCGGATTGGCTAACTTAACATCGATTATAGTTTCTTTTTTTGCTGCATCGTGTTTAAGGTCGAAAGATTGGTACTTCACTTGCTGGTCAATTCCTTTAATGGTATCCGTTTTCGAGATCTTCGCCGCTAATAGTTCAGGCTGCACAGGGCTGGTGATGGCGATCCTGAAATATTGGTATTTCGAATCTGGAAAGCTCAATTTGGTAAACTGATAATCTGTGTCGCTGTTTTTGATGGACAAAATCCGGTAGCCAGCTAAGATGCTGAACCATTCTTTATTATCGTTACTGCCTTCGAGCTTCACTTTCCAGTCGAAGTTTTCCTGCTTAAACGAAAGTTTGATCTGATTGATGGAATTGACTTCCGACGACTGAAAAGTGTAATAATAACCATTGGCATTGGCACTTTGGTTAATCTGTTTAAAGGCGGTTTCCTTGTTTGTAACCTGATCGCCACGCTGTTTGAGCAGATAGGGCACTTCTGTGGTATCTTTTCCATTGATGCCGAAAATCCTTAAATCCTGGAAACCGGAATTTGCATTTTTATACAGTTCATCTGGCAGTGCCATTTTATGCCAAACTGCATTAACACCAGTGATTTCGCGTTTGTATTTAAAATTTTTGGTCTGCGCATCTGCAAAGGCAAAGCAGATCAGAAACAAAAGAATGAGCTTAATTTTTAACTTCAACATCATCAATAATTAAATGTTTGTATTTGTTATAAAGGAAAGAAATGATGAGCAACAACACCCCAAGGGATACAAAAACGATTGTTTTGGCGATTGTGCTCAAAGCATAGATATCGTAGAAGAAAAGTTTGATCAGTGTAATGCCAAATAAAACCATTGCGCCGATACGCAGGTGCTTTTTGTTTTTGGCAAGCCCCATGCTGATCAGGAACAATGAAAACACACCCCAAAGGATGCTCAATCCAAGTTTATAACTTCCTTCTGTGTGCGTAAGGTCTAAAATATTGATCAGTTCGCTGCTCATGATCCACAATAGGGAAATATAGAGCAGGTAATCGAAAAGGTTCTTAAAATCTTTTTTAAGCAAGCCTGAACGGAGCAACTGGTTGCATTGAACAATAAGCAGCACAAAGAAGAGAATGGATATATATCTGATGCCGATATTGAATGTGCTGATATTGAAATAGTTGTTTTCGGGAAAGAGGTAGTTATCCCTTAGTTCGCTTAAATTGTACAGCCCTGCGGTTAAGAAAGCTACAATTACCAGTATATTAATGATCAGATTGGCAACGGCAAGTTCGTCATTTTTTAGTTTCTTAATGTTGAGGTAATTCAAACCTGAAGCAAAAAACAAGGTATAGATGTAGATCCATGCAGTTTTTAAAACTTCGTAATTGTAGTTATACTGGCTGCCCATGCCTTTCGAATTAATTTTGCTAAACTCGAATAGGTTGTTGAAATATTTGGAAATCTCGATCCTGAAAGTGATGTAGGTAACAAACATCAGGATAGCCGGGATGGCGTAGTCAAGTATTTGTCTCATCCATATCCATTCTATAGGTTCTTCCTGCATTTTTCTAGCAATGCGGAACATCCAGATAAAGCAGGTAATAAATATACAGGCGGTTAAGAAACCTACATTTAATATCGGTGTAATTACGGTTCCGTAAGTGCTATCGTAATAGTTGGCCCAATCTTCGAGCAGGCTAAAAAAGGCCAGAAATATAAGCGGGAATGATAACTTTTCGTAAATAACGATTTTTTTTACGCGTGCCAGGTAGAATAATACGGCAGCTTCTACCGACCAGAAAATGGTTACCCAGCCACCATCCAACTGAACGGGTACGGCCATTGTAATAAAGGTGATCACCATGGCAAGAATAAGATAGAACAGGTTTTTATCTGCCAGATTTTTCTTATAGATGATGAGGCTTACTACAAAATGTATAATTGCATTTGCCAGGGTAAATAAGCCCAATAATTCGGTGCTGCTTTTATTTTGGGATATTATTAAGTAACCGATGCCATAATAGATAAATGAATTTAAAAGCAAGATCACCACATCGCTAAAGCCAAAAATTTCTTTTTTACTTACTTTATAAGCCAGGTTGGTGATGTAAAAGGTAATGAAGAATATGCTGGCAAATAATATTGCCAAATTAAAATATGGATTATCGTTGCTTATATCCAGGCGCCATGCACAAAAAATTAACCAGGTAAGTCCAAAGGAAGCATAAAATAAGGGTTTCCAATACTTTTTAAAACTGAGAACCAGTATGCCAATATTGATGATGGCCATGTAGCTAAACAAAACACCCACTTTACCCGAGCCATCGCTCAGTAAGAATGGCACAGCATAGGCACCGACCAAACCGATGTGGGCGATAACCTGCCTATTGTAGTTAATGGCTGCAACAACGGTAAATGAGGTAAATACAACCATTAAGGCAAAAGCGAGGGTCTGTGGAATTAAGGCGTAAAAATCGTAGGCGGCATAGGTGATGAAATACATGATGGCAATGGCACCGCTAACCAAAACCGCAGAGAAATTTTCGTATTTAGCCTTCAGTTTGATGGCAAATGCCATTAGTCCGGCACCTACCGCATAACCCAATACAATTCTGGTTAATGGGCTTATCATATCATGATCGATGGCATATTTGGCACCTATACCTACCCCTAAAATCAGGATCAGGATACCGATTTTACTGATCAGGTTTTCGCCGATAAACTTTTCAAAATCGGATTTAACCATGTTTTCGCGTTTAAAACGATCGGCGAAATTAGGCTGGACAGGATTTGTAGGGCCAGCCGGACGTTCGGGAACAGGCTGCGGAATGGCAGATTGCTGAATTATGGCAACCGGCGGTGTATTTCGGGGTGGAGGTACAATTGTAGACTCAGTATTTATTAGCGGAGCTACAGGCGTGCTGCCCGGGGATTGCAGTGCTTTTACTTCATTTCTCAATGCCTGAATTTCGGCTTCAAAACCCTGTTGCCTAAGCAATAGGTTTTCGAGCTTAATTAATAGCAGGTTTAATTTTTCGGAATTATCCATTCTATATTTAGGTAGTGCGTAATTTTTAGTTAATAAATATAAGAATGTATTTTTTATAAGGAAGTGGAAATTTAGATGATAGATGTGTATCCGATCTATTTACCACCCCTGCCACTCCTAAAATAGGAGGGGCAGGGGGTGGTTTGGGTTTGGTTGCTTTTATTGGGGCTAGTGGTTTGAACCTAAGTGGTAAATATTTTATTTAGAAGTTTGAATTTGAAATATTTTTAAAAGAAAAATTTTTAATCGATAAATCAGCTCCTCTCCTTATTTCATGGAGGGGTTAGTATGTCATCGAGTTACCACCCCTGCCCCTCCTAAAATAGGAGGGGAGTAGGAAGTGCTGGTTTGGGTTTGGTTGCTTTTATTGGGGCTATTGCTTTGAACCTAAGAGGTGAATATTTTATTTAGAAGTTTGAATTTTTTTTAAAAGAAAAATTTTTAATCGATAAATCAGCTCCCCTCCTTATTTCAAGGAGGGGGTTGGGGGTGGTCCGCGGCTGATTGGAGTGGGTTTTTAAAATTTCGTCTTATTGCTTCACACACTAATTCTTCTGATTCAAAAACCTCACTATTATCAAACCTGATTACCTTAATTCCTTTGCTATTCAAAAAATCTGTTCTTTTTTGGTCGTTTGCTTGTGCCGAATCATCTTGGTGGCAGCTCCCATCTACTTCAATACATAGCTTTTCTGATGGACAGTAAAAATCTAAAATGTAATTGCCTACACTATGTTGGCGCCTAAATTTTTTGCCGTCAAGTTTTGAGTTTTGGAGATATTTCCACATGGTTGCCTCGGCAGGAGTAAGATTGTTTCTTAATTCCTTTCTCCAATCTTTCAGGTATTTAAGGTTGTGAATTGCCATGATTGAATATAGTAATTTTTGTTTTAAGGTACTAAAGTTGGTTTACCACCCCTGCCCCTCCTAAAATAGGAGGGGAGTAGGAAGTGCAGGTTATTAGCTTTGATAAGGGCTAGTGGTTTGAACCTGAAACACTAAATACTTTTTAGAAGAAAATTTTTAATCGATACCCCGCCAACCCGCTCCTTATTTCGATGATAGTTTATGCCGATTTTGCCGGTAGGGTTAAGGAGGGTTCAACACTGCATTAAATAAATTCATTAAATTTAGGCCAAAATTGTCCCCATGGAATTATCTTGCCCAATATCGGCCGAAAGAGTAAATGAAAACGTAGTTAGGATTATCGCGTTTATTGTTGCATTAATTGCGGTTGCCTGCATGGTATTTTCAAACTATTGGGCAATAGTTTTCTTGATTTTTGATTTTGCCGCCAGGGCATTTACCACAGGGAAATACAGCCTGTTAAAATATGCTGCTCTTAAAATTTCCAATGCCCTGTCGCTTTTGCCTAAGATGAAAGACCTGGCACCCAAGAAATTCGCGGCAACCATGGGCTTTGGTTTTTGCCTATTGATTACCGCGACAGTTTTATTGGATTATTATACCGCTGCTTTAATTTTAACCGCTATCATGACCGTTTTCGCTTTATTAGAAAGCCTTTTTGCTGTTTGTGTAGGTTGTTATGTTTACAGTTTGACTAAATTGTTAGAAAAGAATAAAGTAAATATCAATACTCCACAAATAAATTAATATTGTTCAGGAAGAAATAAAGAATTATATTTTGTTTAGATTGTGTAGCATTAAAATGTGACAAACCTGCATAAATGCCAGCTGTTTTTTTGAAACGACAAAAGATTTTACCGCTTCATGGATATACATGAATATTCAGAAAGGAATGTTGCAGCTAAAATAGTGGCGATATTTTTATTGATCTTTTTTAATGGGATGACTTTCTGCCTGGTCTTTAGTAATTCGTTCCAAAGCCTCTCTGGTAATTACAGTTAAATCATTTTTCTTAATGTCCCAGATTGAGAAATAGTTTGGAGAAAGAACATTATAAGTTTTCCATTTTGTAAACTTGCCATAAAGCATTAAAGTACAAAGATCTGTTGCTGTAGGGAAATCGCCTGTTTCTTTCAAATGCGTATGCATGCTTCCCACTTCATTTTCATCCCCAGTATACTTATTAAATATAATATTTTTGTGTAAGCGCTTGATGTTCTGTAGGTTGTTGTCTTTGTCGAATTTTAACAAATAATCATTTCCGAATATAACCAAGCCATTTTCTTTAGGTCCAGTAAGTACATAGACTTTTTTTTCAAGATCGTTTATAATCGGAACAAAATTAAAATTGGCATTTTTGTAAAATTTGAAAGTGGTATCTGTTTGTGTAGCTTTTACCGCTGTATTTCTGATAGCGTAAAAATCTGTTTCCTTTTTTGAGAAAGCCCTTTCATCAAAATTTCTCTTCGCCTTATTCAGGTCATAGCTCTGGTCAAATGTTATTGTTCCAATAACTATGGGATATTCTGCCTTTGAAAAGAATACGCATTTTGCAGAATCATTTTCTAAATAAGAAAAATAGCCCCCTATATTTTCTTTTTTTTTGTAATTCTCCAAAAAAACATCGGTACCATACCATGATGCCATTTCCTGTTGATATAATATTCGTGCTTCTTTTATAATGGGAGTAGTTATTTTGTTTGTGGCCGATTCCGATTGAGAAAATGAATTTAAGGCGCAAGTGATTAAGGCGGCGAGAGCGGAAATTTTTTTCATATTATACTGGTAATGTGTTTTATTAAAGATAAAAAAACATTACCAATTTAGATGTATAAGATCTATCTATTTAAAGCTTTTCTCACTTGAGGGGCGATTTTGTCGCCAAAAATCTCAATCGATTTCATCATGGCGGCATGCGATGGACCACCAACATCCATATGTGCCGAGAAACGGGTTAAACCAAAAGTTTCTTCCATGGCAAGGATTTTATCCACCGATCGGCTCGGATCACCGATTATTAGTGCACCGTCTTTGCCCATTCCGGCATCGAACTGGTTGCGTTGGTAGGGTGCCCAGCCACGGGTACGGCCGATACGGTTCATCTGGGCCGAATAAAGCGGATAATAATAATCTGCAATTTCGTTGCTGCTTTCGCCAAATAAGGAGTGCATGTGCACACCAACCTCAAATTTGTTCATATCATGCCCATAAGCTTCGTAAACTCTTTTGTAATAGTCGAAAAGCGGTTTAAATTGTATCGGCTGACCGCCAATAATGGCAAACATTACCGGCAAACCTAATCTGCCCGCCCGTTCTACCGATTCGGGTGTACCGCCAACGGCTACCCATATTTTTAGGTTATCGTTTACCGCTCGGGGTAATACTTCCTGATTGTTCAGTTCTGGCCTGAATTTGCCCTTCCAGCTAATTTTAGGTTCTTTGTTTATTTTTAGGAGCAATTCTAATTTCTCCTCATAAAGCTCATCGTAATCTTGCAGGTTGTAGCCAAAAAGAGGAAACGATTCGATAAAACTTCCACGGCCAGCCATTAATTCGGCCCTGCCATTTGAAATTAAATCTACTGTTGCAAAGTTTTGATAAAGCTTAACGGGATCGGATGAACTTAAAACGGAAACTGCGCTGCTTAATTTAATGTTTTTGGTTACTGCAGCGGCAGCCGCCAATATGATTTCGGGACTGGATACGGCATAATCGGGACGGTGGTGCTCGCCAATGCCATAAAAATCCAATCCCACCTCATCCATGAGTTTTATTTCTTCTATAATTTCCTGAAGTCTTTGTTGGGCAGACTGGATTTCTCCTTTTGCGTTGACCTGCAAATCGCCGAACATACCGATACCTAATTCCATATTGCTAAAATAATTTTAACAAAGTTAATGGATGGAGGTGTAGCGGTTTTTGATGTATGGTAAGAAAAAGAAGCAAAATGCCGATTAACGCTCATTCTGGTCTTAGCATCTCGCTAAGACCTTAGCAAAAACAATATTATGTTTTTAAGTACAGAATGTCGTAGCGTGACGCTACGACTAGAAAAGTTAACAGTTTAAATTGGTTAACCGGTTAACCGGCCTGCAAATTGTTAATTGCACACTGCTTAAGTAGATGGGACGCTTAATGTAATGGATTTAATGGTTTCGAATCCAATTTTCCCAATGATTTTAATATGGTAACAAGTTCTTCTAACCGATAGTCATAATTTGTAACATTAATACGAAGGTTCTTCCCATTTTTTAAGGTAATATCAATATAATATTGAGGACGTTTGGTAAAGATACTATTGTCATCTATAGCTTTAACTGCAATAATTTCTTCCCACTTAAAAGTGCCTGATTTTAGAAAAGTAACTTCTTCTTTATTGGCTACTATTGCGTAAATTTCTTCTTCTTTTTTTAATAACTTGATAATAAATATCATATAAGCAGTGTAACCTACGAATAGAATTAAAAAGGAAAGTAAGTAACTGAGATCGAATCCAAGGCTTAAAGCAATAAAAACCAATGGAAAAAGGCAAAATGGAATGATGATTAAACCTATATTGCTATTGTCTTTTACTTTAATAGAAGTAGTCATATGTCTGGTTTTTGCAACTATAAAGAAATAATGCCGCTATAAATACCATCAATTACTTTGCTCATCCTTTGTATATCCAGGGTTTCCATAGTATCGCCTTTTTGATGGTAATTTTTGTTTCTGTAGAAGGAAGTATCGGTAATCATCATGGCGTCATAACCAAATTTCCAATAGTTTAAATGGTCGGAAAAATCAATTCCAGGAAGTGAGGGTGGACCTGGAAATGTTTTTGTGCGGATATTTTTAGATGCTTTAAAATTTTCTGAAAACCGATTTACAAATTCACCTGAACCAAATTTTTTAACTAGTGTAATGTAATTTCCCTTGTTTCCATATTTGAGAGATAGCGCTCCTAAAGGGTAGGATTGCGACTTTGCTTCATCTTTAAAATAACCGATCATTTCAATTGAAATCATGCCGTACACCGTTGCATTACTTTCTTTTAAAGATTTGGCATGGATATAACTCCCCATCAACTCAGTTCTAAAGTAGGGAGGTTCTTCAAGTGTATAAGCAACGAGATCGATGCGGTAATTTAGTTTTTTATCTTTTAATAGCCGGGAGAGTTCTAATAAGCCTACAACTCCACTGGCATTGTCATCGGCACCTTCCTGGTCGCCACAAACATCGTAATGTGCCCCAACAATAATTCTTTTTTTATTCTCTGTTCCGAATGAGCAAATGATGTTTTTATAAGTTTTCTGATCAAAAGTAAATTCCTGTGTGTAAACGCTATCAGAAGATTTTTTAAAAATGGTAGTGATATAATCAGCTGTTAAATTGAGCTGATCAATGTTATCATGGTTCCGGAATTGGGGTGTTTTGGTTAAGGTTTTTAGATAAGAGCTGATCAGTGTAGTATCTGATTGAGCAGAAACATTGGTGTAAAATGTAATGGATAGGAGAAAGCCAATTAAGATTTTAAATTTGTGCATGGGTTAAAAAATCAAAGATAGTTTGATGGTGATCCTTAACCGAAGATAATTATTTGTACTTGTTATAAGGCATCGCAAGCTGTGTTTTTTCAGTTTGGCAGTGTTCGTCAAATCTGATTGAAGCGAACGTGATCCCAATTTAAGTATTGTTGCTTAAAAGTGAAACGAAAAATAGGATTGGAAAATCCAAAAGCATGGAACTGTATATTTTCAACCGAATAAAATAGGATGTTTATTTTTTGGAAATTAAAGGCAGTATTTCATTGGTACTGTAGCCCCGCCATCTGCTTTACTTCGTTACACTACGTGTTCGCTACTGCCTGGTTTAATAACAAAGGACCGTTCGAAATCACTCCGTTTTTATTGTTATTAACAGGTAGAAGGTTTTTTGTTTTTGCACTGGCCTATGTTAAATAAACCCGATTGGAGGGAAGAGCTTCCGATCCTTCAATCGGAACTCGTACCGAAAGCGGGGCTATCGAATCCGATTAGCACTGTATTTGCTTTTCAAAACAATAAAAATCTTAACCGCAGGAAAGATCCTGAAACAGGTTCAGGATGACGTAATAATGGTTAAATGATAACTGTCAATTAATAACTGCCAACTGAAAACTATTCTATTTTCTTTCCTTTCATGGCAGTAGAAATGGCAGCATCCATTACACGCTCTGCGAATGGGCGGGTAAATTCGTTCAGCTCATCAGCCTTTTTAAGAATGGTATCTTTTTCTTGAGTAGCCAATGCAGTTTTAAGTGCTTCGATGTGCACCTTAGTTTCGGCTATTTCGGCTTCAGTTAAATGTTCTGCGTGTTTTTCGATAAAACGTTCGGCAGTGTAAAGCAATTGCTCGCCCTCGCTTCTGGCTTCGATGAGCATTCTCTGCTGTACATCACTTTGTGCATGTTCAATACTGTCTAAAAGCATTTTTTCAACAGTATCGTCGCTTAAGCCATAGCTAGGGGTAATTTCTATCTCCTGTTTAACGCCAGAGCGCAATTCGATCGCCTGAACGGTTAAAATTCCATCGGCATTCAGTAAAAAGTTAATGTCGACCTTTGGCAGTCCGGCAGGCATTGCAGGTATTCCCTTTAAATCGAACTCAGCAAGCTTACGGTTTTCTTTAACCAGATCGCGTTCCCCCTGATAAACAGAAATTTTCATGTTTACCTGTCCATCTATTGAAGTGGTGTACTGGCGGCCAGCTTTAGTAGGTACTTTGCTGTTACGGGCAATAATTACATCCATTAAACCGCCCATGGTTTCGATACCCAATGAAAGTGGTGTAACATCCAACAGTAAAATATCAGAGCGGTTTCCGGCCAAAACATCGGCCTGGATGGCTGCACCAAGGGCCACTACTTCATCAGGATTGATATTATCCTGTGGTTTTTTACCGAAGAAATTTTCTACCGCCTGTTTTACAAAAGGAGTACGGGTTGAGCCGCCCACTAAAATTACCTCGTCTATATCATCAGCTGATAAATCGGCGTCCTTTAAAGCATTTTTACAAGCGGTAATGGTTTCTTCAACCTTTGCCGAAATTAACTGCTCGAAAGTTTGTTTATCCAATGTACACCAGATTTCGCCAACTTTCTCATTGTATAGGTTTTGGCTTGACAATGCTTTTTTAGCGGCTTCGGCCTGTAATCTTAAGGTTTGCATCAGGATATTATCCTGTGCAACGGCTTTAATATCTAAATTATTCTTTTCTATCCAGTGGTTTAAAATGGCACGGTCGAAATCATCACCACCCAGATAGGTATTTCCGTTAGTAGCCAATACTTCAAAAATCCCATTTTGGATCTGTAAAATAGAAACATCGAAGGTTCCTCCACCTAAATCGTAAACGGCTATGGTTTTTTGCTGCGAAGGGTCTAAACCGATACCATAAGCCAAACTTGCAGCGGTAGGTTCGTTTACAATACGCATTACATCCAAACCTGCTAGTTTTCCCGCATCTCTGGTTGCCTGGCGCTGACTATCGTTAAAATAGGCCGGAACGGTAATTACAGCCCTGTTAACAGGAGTTTTTAAGGCATGCTCAGCCCTTGCTTTAAGTTCTTTCAAAATTTCGCCCGATAATTCTATTGGGGTGTAGAAACGATCTCCGGCATGTATTTTAACCAATGCATCGCTATCATCGTCGATAATTTTGTACGAGAATATATCTTTATGCTCTGCAACGTCTTTGTAAGAACGGCCCAGCAATCTTTTTACCGAAAAAATGGTGTTGGCAGGGTCGGTAGTTAAAAATTCTTTCGCCTCGTTACCTACTACGGCTTCGTTCTGGCTGTTGAAATAAACCACTGATGGTACCAATATGCCCTTACCTGCATCGTTAATTACCTGCGGATTTTTATCTGGATTGATAAAAGCCACCAAACTGTTTGTGGTACCTAAATCTATTCCAACAATGATTTCTTCCTTCTGAAACGAACCTGTAGCAAGGTTAATCGATATTTTTGCCATGGCTGCAAATTTACAATAATGTTGTCAGGTTTTAGGGTTGAAATGTTTTAATGTTGTCAAAAGTCAGAGGTCGGAGGTCCGAAAGTCGGAAGATAAAGTTTTATTAAAAGCTGGAGCCTCAAAGATGGCGTATGTTTATGCGGAGGTCGGAAAGTAGGAAGGTGCATTGCCGCAAAGGGCTAACATTGTCAAAAGCTTTATGCTATGACTCTATATCTTCGGACTCCCGACTTCGGACTAAGGACTTAACACTTATTCTTCTCTTCAATCCACAAACTCATGTATTTGGTACTCTGCGCGGTGTGGTGATTTAGGATCTGTCCGAAAAAATTATTTTGCCGATGTGCAATTAAATCTGTGGCCAGTTTTTCCATATCTTTAATAAACTGACCGGCAAAATTCCTGGCAGCATATCGCTCGTTGATGATTTTAATGCCATTTTGCTGAGCTATCTGCCAGCTATGCTGATCTTGGTAAAGCTTTACGGCCTCATCAATAAAAAGGTCAAAATCATCTGCGATACTGCCATTCCACCCTAAATTGCCTTTCATGGCTTCCGCACCAACCGAAGTGGTAACCGAAGGGGTGCCAACCTGCATTGCATCGATAAACTTGCCTTTTACACCGGCACCGAATTGGATAGGAGCAAGCAGTATTTTGTGTTTTGAAATGGTTTCTTTGGCATTCAAAGCCCTTCCTTTAATGTTGAATTTCTCATTTTTATTGTTGAGTTGCAGCACCTTTTGAGAAGGGTAAGCCCCATATATATTTAAATTTACGTTTGGAAGCTTTTTTCTGAGCACTGGCCATATTTTCGTTTTTAAAACCTGTACGGTATTCCAATTGGGCTCGTGGAGAAAATTGCCAATGAAAATGAAATCTTTGCGCGCTTCGCACGGAATCCAGTTTTCAACGGTGTGGGCGTCGATTTCTTCTTCAAGAAAAGGTAAATAATAAATCAATGAGGGATCAATTTTGAACTGTGTTTTCAAAAGATCCATTTCTGTTTCCGAAATGATTAAGGATAAATCGCAGCGTAAAATCGCAGCAATTTCTCTTTTTGCCGTATCTGAAAATAAATTTAAGTCTTGTTGTTTCTTATCACTTTGTTCACGGGCGCTTCTAAGCAAATGCAAATCTTCAGTATCTAAAATCCTAAGGGCGTCGGGACATTCTTGCTGCACCCGCCAGCCATACTGCTCTTCAACCATAAAACGGTCGAACATTACGATCTCTGGACATAATCCTTTTAGAAATGCATTAAAACTTTCGTTATTTAGTTCAATTTTTTGCTCTACAACTCTAGTTCCACTAAAATCGTAACTGAAATCACTTTTTGATGCTGCGGATGCAAATGTGATCTGATAACCTTTAGCGAGAAATAAATCAATCAGCTGGATCATTCTGGTGCCCGCCGCTGAAGAAACAGGTTCGGGCCATACAAATCCAATTATCAATAAATTCTTAGCAGTAATATTCATTTACCTGCAAAATAAGCTCTTTTTTTTTGGCTCCCGCAGATAAATGTGATTTTCGCTGATTAAAGCCTAAAATCTGTGGTAATCTTTTAAATCAGCTGGAGATATTAAACGTATCTTAAATATTTCTAATTTTGCAGCTCAATTACACAGCACACATGTTAGGATTAAAATTATTGACAGACCCACGTTGGGCAAACATTGCGGAATCGAATTTGGAGGAAATTTTATCTGACCATGCCTGGTGCGAACAAAAAGCAGCAACAAATGCCATTACCTTAATAACCCAAAATTCTGAGCATCAGGATCTGGTTGACGAATTAACGGCTATTGCTATCGAAGAAATGCAGCATTTTCAAATGGTAATTGAGATTATCAAAAAGCGGGGCTATACTTTGAGCCGTGAGCGTAAAGATGATTATGTGGGCCGTTTGGTAAAGTTTAGCAAGAAAGACGGAAGCCGTAACATGGCTTTTATCGACAGGCTTTTGTTTGCTGCCATGATTGAGGCCCGAAGCTGCGAGCGTTTCAGGGTTCTTTCGCTAAATATAAAAGACCAGGAACTGGCCAAGTTTTACCACGAATTAATGGTGTCGGAAGCAGGGCATTATACTACTTTCTTAAACTTTGCGCGTAAATACAGTACCGATGTTGATGTAGATAAACGTTGGAAAGAATGGCTGGAATTTGAGGGCGAACTGATTCAGAGCTTTGGTACAAAGGAAGCGATACACGGATAAATAGGTGAGATGTAGGATGTAAAATGGATAATGGTTTTTTACTTCCTAATCTTCGGACTTTCGGACTTATAAATGTTCCACAGCCAGATTACGATATCCTGATAGCTATCGATCCCTTTTTTCTGGTTGTTGAGTTTTAAGAAACGATCGAAAGCCGCGTCCATATAACCAAACATATCGCCATTGTATTTTCGCCAGAATTCTTTTTCGGTTTTAAAATCGGCTAAAACCTGTGGTAATAGTTTTGCATAAAGCAATTTGTAATCATCTGGCGATTTCATCCGGATTTCGAAAAGAATGTACCTGAGCATCTCGTAATTTGCAGAGTACTGATAGTTCACATCATTGCTGTTGCTCGCTGTTAGATAACCCAAGAGATTTGCTTCGTCTTCATAAGCTATACCGAGCTGATGGGCAATTTCGTGACAGCTTACGTAGGGTTTAACAAAATCAGGCAGGTTCATATTCATGTTGGCTTCGCCAGAAAGAGGAGCGTAATAGCCTTCAATGCCAATTTTACTGATCATCCAGGAGTTTAAAACCGACTTTAAACAAGGGTTTTGATAGGTGAATAGTTTGTTTTTGTGCGACATCAACGCGTAAGCTTCAGCCGATTTTAATTCAAGTTGATTAATGGTATACACCGGAATTTTACCTTGTTTTAATTTTAAGGCATTCGTTTTATCAACGAAATAATTGCCAAGCAATACCAGCTCTTTAACATTGTATTTTTCATAGCCAATAAATAAGGCCTGGCTCACGCTCGGCCTACTGTAATTCAGGCCCCAAACAATCTTGAAAACAATAAAAAGAATTAAAAAAAAGTTTAAAACCTGTAATGGCACAACTAGCCGATCTTTTTTTGTTAGTGTTTTTCTGCCTTTGTAAAACCTAAAAATCTTATAAAGCACAAAACCAATGAGTATAGCATAAATAATATCGCCAATAGCAAAGGGAAAGATTGAGGATATAAATCTTAAAGCTGAAGATATATAAGGGTAGGCGCCTGTAGAATAATATTTTTGGACGGCTCCAGGAAATAAACCGAAAAGGTAAATTAATAGTGCGATGACTATAATTAGTATTGTTTTATTAATTGCTTTGCGTGAAGTCATTATAAGTTATAATGGCCTCTTAATGAAAGAATTTCAAGAACTACAATAGTATTGTCATCCCGTATTTCATAGATAATTCTATGTTCCTGGTTGATTCTTCTGGACCAGGCTCCCGATAAATCATATTTTAGTGGCTCAGGTTTACCAATCCCTTCAAATGGGTTTTCTTGAATTGCTAAAATTAGCTGCTGAATTTTTTTTTGGATAATCTTGTTCCCTGATTTTTTCCAGTAGCTTAAATCTTCAACAGCCTTGGGAGAAAATATTATTTCCATAAATCTTCAATGGCAATTTTTACTCCCTTGCCATTTTTGACATCTTCTTTTGCTTTTAGAATTTCTTTTACAAATTCAGGATTGTATGGGCTTTTTTCTGTTTCAAACTCAATTTTCATCGCTTTTACAAAAGCTTTTAAAGCAGTAAGCTGCTCTTTGTTTTTTGGATGCGCGATCAGTGTTTCCATTTCGATAATACTTTATAAACAAATATAACAAATCTATCTCGAAAAAGTTAAACGCTTACCGATCTGATCAGTTGTAAACCGGCCTTTTTGATAAGCTAAATTACCAGAAACAAAAGTATGGGTAATACTGGCCTGGAAGGTATCTCCATCAAAAGGGCTCCAGCCACATTTGTAAAAATTATTAAGTTTGGTTACTTTCCACGGATCATTCAGATCTACAAGAACTAAATCTGCCCAATAGCCCTCGCGGATGAAACCACGTTTTTCGATATCGAAACAAATGGCCAGGTTATGCGCTGTTTTTTCGGCAATTTTTTCTAAGGATATTTTGCCCTGTAAGTGCATTTCCAATAAAGCTGGCAAAGCATGTTGTACCAAGGGGCCTCCAGAAGGGGCCTGTGCATAGGGCTGTTGCTTTTCTTCTAAAGTGTGCGGTGCATGGTCGGTAGCAATTACATCAATATGGTCATTTAATACGCCAGCAAGTATGCCTTTTTGGTCGCCTTCTGTTTTCACCGCAGGGTTCCATTTAATAAAATTGCCTTTAGTAGTATAATCCTGATCGTTAAACCAAAGGTGGTGTACACAGGCTTCGGCAGTAATTTTTTTATCTTTTAGTGGGATGGTATTATCAAACAGTGCGATCTCTTTTGCCGTAGAGATATGCAGGATATGTAAACGGGTTTGATAGCTTTTTGCCAGTTCTACAGCAAGTGAAGAAGATTTGTAACAAGCTTCGGCACTGCGGATTAAAGGGTGCATCTCGATGGTTAAATCGTCATGATACCTTGCTTTAAATTCGGCCAGGTTATGACGGATGGTAGCTTCATCTTCACAATGGGTGGCAACTAATATAGGTGCTTTGCTAAATATATTTTCTAAAGTTTTCTCATTATCAACAAGCATATTCCCTGTTGACGATCCCATAAAAACCTTTATTCCGCAAACGTTTTTAGGGTCAGTTTTTAAAACCTCTTCAATATTATCGTTGCTGGCACCCATGTAAAATGAGTAATTGGCCAGCGAAGTTTCGGCTGCAATGTTGTATTTATCTGCAAGCAGATCCTGCGTTAAAGTATTCGGAACGGTATTGGGCATTTCCATAAAAGAGGTAATCCCACCGGCCACCGCTGCCATACTTTCGGTAAAAATATCGGCTTTGTGCGTTAGGCCCGGTTCGCGAAAATGTACCTGGTCATCAATCATTCCGGGTAAAAGGTACTGCCCCTCTGCGTTAATTTCCTGTGCACCTGGTGCAGAAAGATTTTGACCGATTTTGGCAATAAAGCCATCTTTAATTAATACATCGGCAATAATTTTTTGTCCTTCGTTAACTATTGTAGCCGCTTTTATCAGGTAATTACTCATGGTTTCAAAGGTAAAAATAGATTTGAGAAGTTAGATATGAGATTTGAGAAATTATGGCTGTATTGGGGAGTATTCTCAAGGAGTTTATCGTTTTAAATTTCCAATAAGTTTTAGACTCAAGACTGAAGACTCCAAACTATGGACTAAATTTGGGCCTTTTCGGCTCAAATAAACTATCTTTGTGCGCTATGGCAAAATCGTTTGAAGAATTTAAGTTAAACAGGCAAATATTAAATGCAGTTGCCGATGCAGGCTATACCGTTGCCACACCGATACAGGAAAAAGCAATTGCGCCGGTATTATCGGGACAGGATATTTTTGGTATTGCAGAAACAGGTACAGGAAAAACGGCGGCTTTTGTATTGCCGATTTTAATGCAGTTGAAATATGCGCAGGGCGAAAATCCACGTGCATTGATTTTATCGCCAACGCGCGAACTGGCCATGCAGATTGCTGAGCAGGTTAAACTATTTTCTACCTATACCGATTTACGTTCTTTAGTGATTTTTGGTGGAATTGGTCCGAAAACACAAAAAGAGCAGATTGCCAAAGGTGTTGACATTTTGATTGCTACACCCGGAAGATTCCTGGATTTGTACCTGGCTGGCGACATTAACACGCAAAGCCTTAAGTTTTTGGTACTGGATGAAGCTGATAAAATGATGGATATGGGTTTTATTGGCTCAATCCACCGAATTTTGGAAATTGTGCCCCGTAAACGCCAAAACTTATTGTTTTCGGCAACAATGAGTGATCTGGTACAGAAAATTGCCGGCGATTTCCTGAAAAATCCAACCATTATCGAAACTTCTGAACAGGCAACTCCTGCGGCCAATGTAACCCAGACACTTTATTATGTTCCGAATTTCAAAACTAAATTAAATTTACTGCAACATTTACTGAAAAACGACGAAGCCTTTAGCCGTTTAATCATTTTCTGTAAAACTAAAACTGTTGCCGACAATATTTTCAGTTTTATTGAGCGTAGGTATGGTGCCGAAAATGTTCGCGTAATCCATGCAAACAAAGGTCAAAATACCCGGATCAATTCCATTAACAGTTTTAAAGAAGGCAACATCAGGGTTTTGGTGGCTACCGACGTGGCCAGTAGGGGCATTGATGTAAGTGATGTAAGCCATGTGATCAATTTCGATGTGCCTATTATTATTGAAGATTATGTACACCGTATCGGCCGTACAGGAAGGGCCTTTGCCAAAGGCGATGCCATTACTTTTGCTACTGATGCCGAAAAATATTATATCCGCAAGATTGAAAAACTGATCCGCCAATCTATTCCAATTGCTGTAATTCCGGAGGGCGTATTTATTGATGAAACCTCCTATGAGGAACGCCAGCATATTGCCAAGGAAATCGATATGCAGAAGCGTAAAGAAGATCCTGATTTTAAAGGTGCGTTCCATGAAAAGAAAAATGCAAAGGTAATTGAGCAAAAGGCAAGGGATAAAGCCAAAGCCAAGGCCGGAAAAGAAATCAAAAGTTTTAAAAAAGGTAAACGTTTCGATAAGAAGAAATAATGAAACTTCGTATTACTCCATTAAATATTGTTAGTGCTATTGGAATGGGCCTGGTGGTGGTAAATCTATTTTCGAAGAAGAGTTCGGCACCACGGCACATAAATTTTGATGGTTTTTATCTGCTCATTTTAGGCTGCCTAATCGTTGTAACCTTTATTACCGATATGATTTTCCGGTTCACTTTAAAGGATATTAAAAGAATTTGGGTGGTAGAGCTGGTATTTATCTTTATTGCCGCAGTATTAATGGTGATTTTGCAAAAGCTAGCGTAATTAAACCGTAAAAATATCTCGCCGATGTTAATCCGTGTAATCTACCGATCTGTGGAATCAAATTAATTAATCATCTTTGCATCCGTAAAAAAAAATCGATAATCTGTGTAAGCTTTTTATCGGTGTAATCAATTTTAACAAATGAGAAAAGCAGAAATAAAAATAACCGTTGAGTTAGACGATAATAATATGCCAGAGAACATTCTTTGGGAGAGTACCGATGCACAAACTACTGATAAAGTGCCGGTAAAATCAATGATTCTGGCCCTTTGGGATCATAATTATAAAAACTCGATGCGTATCGATCTTTGGACAAAAGATATGCCTGTTGATGAAATGAAACGTTTCTTCTACGAAACTTTGCAAACCATGGGCGATAGTTTTTTAAAAGCAACAAACGAAACATTAATTGTAGAAGACTTACGCGATTACTGTGCCCACTTTGCCGATAAAATGGGTATTATTGAAGGACAGTAGTTTAGCTTAGAGCTGGGAGCCTGGAGTTGGGAGTTTACATTTTGAGTTAAGGGTTTAGCGTTTAGGCTTTTTTCAAAATAACTATATGAACAGTTAACCGATTAAACAATTCAAACAATTAATCTTTTGCAATGTACAGTTAACCGATTAATCAATTGGAACAGTTAATCCATAATCAGTGTAATCTATAAATCTGTGTAATCCTTTTAAAAAATTATGTTAGTATTAAATAAATTCAGGGCCTGGTTGGGCATTTTGTTGTGCGTTATTGCAGGTTTCTGCCCGATTTTGAAAGTGCCGATTAAAGGCAACTGGAACTTGTACCAGTCTGATGCACGTCTGTTTTTGATTACTTATGCCATTATTGCCATTTCGGTATTGTTTCTCTTTATCAGAAAAGTTGGCGCATTTAGGTTTATGAGTTTCGTAATGGCCATCTGGTACGTTTTAGCTGTGGTAGCTGTTTATTTCACCGCTAACAATTACACTAAATATGGTTTCGCCAACAAGCTGATCGGCAAAGTTGTACACTTTCAATGGGGATGGATCGTACTTTTGGTAGGAGTAATATTTATGCTTTTTAGTGTAAAACGCGGCGAAAAAATCACTGTTTAGGCCTTTTCGTGCTGCTGTGAGGTAAGTTTGGCTACTTCGTAACCTTTTGCTTTGCACCTCGCCACAATTTCATCATGGGTTTTCTTCGGCATCGTCTGATTTCTGCTCATGATGAATAAAAACTTATGATCGGGGTGGCCAACTACCACGTACGAATAATCGTCGGCCAGTTCAATTATCCAGTAATCAACTTTTATAGGCCATATAAACTGTGCCTGCAATTCTCCTTTATCTCCTTCCTCTGAAGGGAACATTTTAGAATTTCTGCTGTAAATTTTATCATCACCTGGCTTTTTATAAGTGGTTAATACGTTATAATAGCCGTCTTTATTTAAAGTGTACTTAGTGGTTGTTTCCCGGCTCCCTTTATCAAAAATTGTAGGAATGGAATATAACGAGTACCACGTACCTGCATATTTTTTCAGATCTAGTTTAGCCACAGGAACATTTTTTTCCATAGGCAAATAAGTTAAAAGAATAAGTAGGACTGAGCAGATCGTTTTCATAATACCATAGGTTTTGGTATTATTTACGATTTTAACTCGCCTCCGGTTTTAGGAATGTTAATCTATTGTAAAATAATCATCAGTATCATCCTCCAGAGGGATATAAATTCTTTCCCATTCATTGCCATCTACAATTTCCCAGGTATGTCCGTCTCCGGCAGTATCATTTGCAATAAGAACAATGCCCGGTTCGATAATAAACGTTTCACCATTGCTAACTGTAAACTTCAATTTCCCTTTAAGGGTAATTACATATTGCCGCCTGGGGGCAGGATGGGGGATTTTCTCTAAGGTTGATACATCCGTTTGCGCGAAAAAGTAATTTGCATTAATGTGTTGGCGGATAGGGATTTTGCCAATTTCGAATGCACATTGATCACCTTCGATATTAATTAAGCGGATGGCTTTTAAATGGTTTTTATTTGTTTCGGCTTGATCTGTATTCATCATCTGCTAAAAAAAAATGTATAGTTTAAAATTTTAATTCTGTTTGTCCTTTTTGCGATACTTCGCTCTCGTGCTGGAGCAGCCATTTTTTGCGCCATAAACCACCAGCATAACCCACCAGTTTACCGTCGCTGCCAATTACCCTGTGGCAGGGCACTACAATGGCAATGTCGTTTTTTCCGTTTGCCGAGGCAATTGCCCTGATGGCCAATGGGTGGTGTGCCGAAAATTTAGCATACGAAGTAGTTTCGCCAAATGGTATGGACAATAAGTTCTGCCAAACCTCCTGCTGAAATTCTGTTCCTTTTTGTTTCATCGGAAAATCGAAAACCTTTAGCGTACCTTTAAAATAATCTTTTAACTGATCCGCTACTTTGATGGTTAGCTCGTTTTCTGGTAAACCGGTAATATCTTTTTCGGCGAAAGTAACCGCATGCGCAAATTCCTCATCAGCTAGGATGGTTATTTTGCCAACAGGCGTTTCTATCTGTGATGCGAAGTTCATATTATAAATATTTTAAGCACAGATTCAGATAAATAAATACAGATTGTTGTACATAATGCTTTTGGCTAAATATAAAATAATCTCAGATTCAGATTCTCTAAAAAATAGCATCTGTGTTTATCTTTTTTATCTGTGGTTCAAATTTCTTTGTGTGCTTCCGGAGCTAAATTACCCGCCCCAACCATTAAACAAAATTACAACAATACAACAATTTAAGCGTGCAATATTTGTCAATAAAAGTATATTTGCGGTTATGCAATTGGCCAAAGAGGTTAAATATTTAATTCAGAAGGAAGTATTGTTAGAATGGCGCTCCAAATATACCATTAACGGTGTTTTGCTCTATGTAGTTTCTACTATTTTTACCTGTTACCTCTCGTTTGTCAGTTTAGGTAAGGATGAAAAACTAACCTGGAATGCGCTTTTTTGGATTATTATGCTTTTTGCCTCTATAAATGGCGTATCTAAAAGCTTTTTGCAAGAAACGAAAGGGCAGCAGTTGTACAGTTACATTTTGGCTAGTCCTGCTGCGGTTTTAATCTCTAAAACTGTATACAACATCATGTTGATGCTGGTTTTAACAACCGTAGCCCTCGGTTTTTATTCGTTGGTATTCAATGATTATACACCTCCTGATTTATTGTTGTATTACGTTGCAGTAGTAATAGGCAGCATCAGCTTTTCTACGGTATTTACAATGGTTTCGGCCATCGCCAGCAAAGCAGGTAACGGCGGCATGTTAATGGCTATTTTAAGTTTCCCGATTATTATACCGGTGTTGATTTTGTTGATAAAATTGGCTAAGAATGCGGTAGACGGCCTGCCCTGGGAGAATAGTTACGATGAAATTGCAATGTTGCTGGTGGTGAATGTGCTCATGGTGGCAACCTCTTTATTGTTATTTCCTTACCTTTGGAGGGATTAAAAAAATTGATTGAATGATAGAATGATTGGATTATAGAATGAGAAATCCTTTATGATTGTTTAAGGCAGAAGAAAAGTCCATTCTCTCATTCAAAAACTCAATCATTCAAAATTATATATATATGAATAAAACCTGGTGGAAAATTTTGGGCTCAGTATTGGTAATTTATACCGCAATAGCTGGTTTGTTACTTGGTGTGCCTCACTTGCCGATATTAAATGAAACAATCAGGAATTTGTATTTCCATGTACCCATGTGGTTTGCGATGATTGTACTTTTTTCGATATCGGTTTTTTACAGTGTAAAATCGCTCAGTACTAAAAGCGAAATAGACGACATTAAAGCTGTAGAAAGTGTTAACGCAGGGATTATTTTTGGTATTTTGGGCTTAATTACCGGGGCCATTTGGGCAAAGTACACCTGGGGACAGTTTTGGAGTTTCGATCCCAAACAAAATTTTGCTGCCATTTCGATCTTATTGTATTTTGCTTACCTCATTCTCCGAAATGCAATTGATGAGGAACAAAAAAGAGCTAAAATTTCGGCCATTTACAATATTTTTGCTTTCCCCATGATGGTGGTATTACTTTTTGTATTGCCCCGTTTAAAAGATTCATTACATCCCGGAAATGGGGGTAATCCGGGTTTTAACAGTTACGACTTAGATAGCCGCATGCGCATGGTATTTTATCCTGCGTGTTTAGGCTGGATTTTAATCGGTTACTGGGTTTACACCATCCGTTTCAGAATACGTTCACTAGAAAACAAACAACAACATAACTAAATGAAAAAGATATTTTTTTCCCTGATCTTAATGATGGCCACCATGCAGTTATTTGCACAGGATAATGGCGTAGAAATGGCAGATAGCCTTCGCAGCAACGGAAAAATTTACGTGGTTGTAATTTGCATCGTAATCATTCTCGTAGGCCTGCTTGCTTATCTTTTTGCCATAGATAAAAGATTGAAAAAAATCGAAAAAGAGAACATTAATAGTAAATAAAAGCGCATCGCTGGTTTATGGCTAAATAGCATATTGGCCAAAAAATGCAATGTATAAGCATGTTTTGGCCATAAATCATATCTTTTTTAGTGTTTATGTCGCTGTAACAGAGGTTTTTATTAATTTTTAATTCTCTAATTAAAGATACAAGCCAGTAAAAACATAAAATACCTACATCACAGTATTGTTTTTGGTTTAGATATTAGCCAAGTTTGGTTAGTTATAAATTAAATCAACGGGACGATTTAGGTTAACTTTAAGAAGTGATCAAATTAATTTTGGTCACTTTTTTTGTGCTTTGTATTTAGTGGTAATTTACAATATTCGTAATCTTTGTCTGTTTTTAAGTGTTAGTTTGTAGAAGGTTTCAATAAAAGGCTATTTTAAATATTTTTTTTATAATTTTTTTAAGTCGGAAAAAGCCGTGATAAAACCTATAAAAATAGTCGTTTTTGTAGTGTATACTGTAGCCGGTATCTGCATTTAAATGCCAATGGGTGTTGTTTTTGAACAGTTTCACCTTATTGGTATAAAGCCTGATTTTAAGCTCAAATATAGTGGTGTTTGCTTTACACTAAGTCTTTTTCGATTTGGATATGTGCAGTTTTTTTAGGCAATTTTGCAGCGAAAACTTATTCAAATAAAAAATAAATAATGGCTAATCTAGCAGACGAGAACAAGTTCTTTGCAGATGTTTGTAAGAACTTTGACAGTGCGGCTCAATTCACCAATCATCCAGAAGGTTTATTGAACCAGATTAAAACATGTAATAGTGTATATCGTTTCCAGTTCCCAATCCGCCGCGGAAACGGTTTTGAAGTAATTGACGCCTGGCGTGTAGAGCACTCTCACCACATGAGCCCAACAAAGGGCGGGATCCGTTACAGTGAAATGGTTAACGAGGATGAGGTGATGGCGCTTGCTGCCCTAATGACCTACAAATGTGCCATTGTTAACGTTCCATTTGGTGGCGCAAAAGGTGGTATTAAAATTAATACCAAGCAATACAGCGTTGCCGAACTCGAAACCATCACCCGTCGTTATACGACAGAATTAATTAAGAAAAATTTCATTGGTCCTGGTATCGATGTTCCTGCTCCTGATTACGGATCTGGCGAACGCGAAATGAGCTGGATTGCCGATACTTATATGACCATGAACCCAGGCCAGTTGGATGCATTGGGGTGTGTTACCGGTAAGCCAATTGCTTTGCACGGGATCCGTGGCCGTAAAGAAGCTACAGGCCGTGGTGTGGCTTACGCTGTGCGCGAATGTGTGGAAGTTGCTGAGGATATGGCTAAAATCGGTTTTAAAGCCGGTTTGGGCGATAAGAGGGTAATCGTTCAGGGTTTGGGTAACGTGGGTTACCACTCGGCTAAATTCCTGGCAGAATTTGGTGCTACAATTGTTGGTTTATGTGAGTTTGAAGGCGCCATTTACAATCCCAATGGTTTAAACGTTGATGAAGTTTTTGCACACCGTAAAAACACGGGTTCAATTTTGGGTTTCCCAGGTGCTACAAGCTTCAAAAATTCAATGGAAGGTTTAGAGCAGGATTGCGATATCATCGTTCCGGCAGCTTTAGAAAACCAGTTTACCGAACTTAACATCCGCAATATTAAAGCAAAAATTATTGCTGAAGGTGCTAATGGTCCAACTACACCAGAAGCTGAAGCCATTTTTACCGAAATGAGCGGTATTATCATTCCTGATATGTACTGTAATGCCGGTGGTGTTACGGTTTCATATTTCGAATGGTTAAAAAACCTTTCTCACGTGGCTTTTGGCCGTATGGAGAACCGTTATGCAGCCAACTCAAATGCCAACCTGATCAATACCTTGGAAAACCTGACCGGTAAAACGATCCTTCCGGAGCACCGTTTGATGATTGTTAAAGGCGCTTCAGAAATGGAACTGGTAAATTCTGGTTTAGAAGATACAATGATCCATTCTTACCACGAAATCCGCGAAACATTGATGACAAAACCAGGCACGCAAACCTTAAGAACTGCTGCTTTCGTTAATTCAATCGATAAAATTGCGGTTTCTTATATGAACTTAGGCGTTTGGCCATAATCGGCTGATCGTTATTGTGAATTCTGACTTTTCATCAGGATTCGCAATCTTTTTCAAAAAGCACTGTAGAGAAATCTATAGTGCTTTTTTATTTTGGAAATGAACGGTCTGTGTTTTCTAGCAAGGGTTTGGCCCTGCTGTACCTCCTGCCGATAGAAGGATCGGCATCCGTCCCATCAGGTTTATTATTAAAGGTACAGGTTATGAAATTACGGCTAAAGTTTTCTTTTTAAAGTGGTCGTCATTTCGACTGAAGCGCAGCGCAATGGAGAAATCTTTAAATGTGTTATTCCAAAGATTTCTCGGCTGCGCTCGAAATAACGATCTTTCTATTTTATAAACTTTTCAAAATCTGATATAACGAATTAATATTTCCGTCTTTCAATTCAAGCTTACCATCAATCTCAACTTTTTTATTATCCAATAACTTTCCTTTAACCTCTAAACTCTTCAGCGTTTTAAAATAGCTGGTCATAAAAGGCGTTTCCAATTGTTGGCCCAATTTTATCAGATCGACATTTAAATAAAGAAAATCTGTTGAAGCAACTTTTGAGGTTAAAATGTTCTGCTTTTTAAGCGTCGAGAAATTTAAGTTTTCTTGGTTACTGTTCACAAACACTTTAAAAAGCGGAAAAGCATTTTTATTTACAGTATTGCTATCAGAATTGATCAATCCCTGTCTGGTCAGGTAATTTTTCAGTCCATTACCTTTCGAACCAATATTAACTGAAATAGAAGGGATCTTTCGCTTTATTAGGCTTACTTTTTCAACCTTTTCAAAATCATCATTGTATTCGTAAGTAATAACCGAATCGGTTTGTAGCGTAGAATTTGTCCATTCAAAATCGATTTGTCCATTATAATATTTCAATAAACTATCCTGTTCAAAACTAAAATTCTTAAAAGAATAGGTTTTGTGTTTGCCTGGTTTGAGGTTGGCATTTAACCAGAAAGAAACACTACTGTAGGGCTTTGGCTTACGATGTAGGGGATTATTTGATAGCAGGATATCTCGAGCAACAAACACACTACTAAAATTAACGATACCATTCTGAAAATCGACCGATCCCTGGTTCTGCGCGGTTTCAAAAGCAAGATGAGTAGTCTTATTTGCCAGGTATTTAAATTTACTGTCTTTTACTTTGATAAAGTTTTTCTGATTCAGGATATCCATTAAAACCTGATCAGTGTTTTCTGCCTTAACTGATAGCGAAATTGCAGCAGATTTACTGTTGTAATAAATAACCAGGTTTCCGAGTTTGGATTTGGCCATATTTGTACCTTCAGTTCTTTTTTTTATCTCTAAATGTATTAAATCCCGTAGAGAATTTTCAAAATCCTCAACATTTTTAAGCTCAAAACGCGAAAAGTAGATTCCGGGATTACGTTCAACTGTGTAGAAATAAATGCTTGCAGGTATGGTTAGGCCATTATTAAATTTATCGGGCTTTTTTGAACCTATAGTATCATTTTTAATGTCGGATTTAAAGTAATATCCAGGATGAGCGATCATATTCGATGCTATTGTTCTGTATAGCTCATCAATGTTGATTTTAATTATCCCAGATGCATTTCTCGGAATCAATGTTTCCGCTGACTGGTATCTGCGGTATTTTAAAAGACCAGCAAAAAAAACAAGCGGCAATATTACTATCGCTGCTGTTATTTTCAGAAATTTCTTCATAAATGGGTAAACGGTTAATTATCAGGGCTAAATTTTTCAACTCTGCAGCGAAAGTGCTATTAAAGTTGACAAATTTGGTATTTACGGTTAACTGTAATAGCCAATTGTAAACTGCTAACTATTTAGCTGCATTCTCAATTAACGAAAATAGGTATTTAAGCGCATTTTCATGTCCGTTTGGAATTTCAGCACTAATATCTGCCGAAACCAACCTGCCTTTAATAGGGTTCGATTTCATGTACACATTTCCCATTTTTTCTAAGGTGCTGTTAAATTTCTTTGCTGTTTCTTCGCCACCGATTTCCGAATCCGGAACCTTACCAACAAGATTTTTGGCGTTAAACAAGAAGCTGAAATTGTTTTTGCTGAGCAGGTCTTTGTGCAACTTGCTGATTTTGTTCCCGGATTGATTGTTGCTGATGCCCTGTAGTTCGGTTAGCGAATTGCCAAAAAATACGATGTTATCTTTAATCATAAAGTAAATATCAATCGGACTTTTCTTTTCCTGTATTTTATAAATATTATTGTCAACCGTTACATAATTTTTGTTTACACCGTATTTAATCAATTTGTTGATCAAGCGGTGATCATCTGATGAAAACATAAAAAGGAAATCAGGTAAGGTTTCTTTCTTGGTTTTAACCACTTCTTTCTGTTTGTAATCGTCGTCGTACTCGTAAGTGGTGTAGGTTACATCTTTTGTATTCAATCCGTTAACCACAAATAAAGCATCACCTTTGATCACCTTGCTTACTGCTTCCTCATCTAATAAAAGTGAAAACAGATCAGTGCCAAGTTCAATTTCCTCGTCCATTTTAGCACCTAGAAAAGAACCGTAGGTTTGCTTTAAAAATTTAGGAAATTCTTCTAAATATGCTTTGGTATCGATAGAATAACTCATAAAACCAAGCGCTTTTTCACTGTTTACATATTTCAGGAAGTTTTTGTTCAGCTTTCTGTTCATGATTTTTTTGTAAGCATCTGCCTGTTCCTGAGCGAGTTCTAAGCCCGTAGAAATGCGGAAACTTTTGCCATCCATAAAAAGTTTGGCATTTAAACTGCCATAACCTTTCATTAGTCCGGCTTTGCCGTAAGTGCCAAATTCGGGTGCAATTGAGTTATAAGCATCCTGCAGGCTGGATACCCAAAGCTCGGCAATGGCCTTATTGTCTAAACTGGCGGTATATGATTTGTTGTTTTCAATCGATTCGTAATTGCCTGTAAAAATCTGGTCGGCCTGCGCTGTCATCCATATATATGCCAGTTTTTTCTTCTTTGCATCCTGTACCAAGAGTTCTTTTTGGTATTCCTCGTATTGTCGGTCTTCCTGGCGTGGAGCTGTAACATCTTCTACATCCCCCGAAACATAAGCACTGTCCCTTACGGCATCATCAGCCATTTCCGGAGCGGCATCATCATAGATAAAATCATCTGCCGGTTTTTTCTTTTTAACAGGTGACGTCTTTTTGTTCTGTTTATTTTTTATGGTTTTCTTGGCTGTTTTCTTCTTTTTAACTGCCGTTTTCGTCCTTTTTGGGGATTTAACCTTCGCAGGAGCATCAATGGCTTCAGGATAGGCCACGGTCGCAACAGAATCTACAGCTACAGCAGTGCTGTCTACAGCAATGGCATCCTCATTCTGGAACCTGATGTCTTTAATGCCGTAACGTGCAGATTTTGCCGAATCGGCAAAAAAAGAACTTCTGATGCTTCCGGTAACAAAATAAAGCATGTTGTTGTTCCATTTTATAATACTGGTGCTATCAGGCAAAGCCATGGTACGGATATCACCTTGCTGGGTAAACTTCTTTTCTTTGTTTTCGATTAAGCTTTCAAATTTCGAAGCATCTTTTATCGGGATCAGGAAACAGTTATAGGTAATGCTATCGCTTAACTGATTAAAATAGTACATGTTTTTCTCCAGGTTGATGCCAAAGTCTTCAATACTGGTGAAATTTTTATCTAGTGATTTTGAAGTTTCGGTAAGGAGTTTCCTGCCTACAAAAGATTCGTTAAAATCTTTCACAAACATCAGCTTAAATACATTATCGCCCTTGATGGTAGCAACGGTAAAGGCGTTAGCAGGTATTTTTTTGACCAGATCTTGTGCCTTGGCCAGCTTAAACGATAAGAAAAGAGCGAAAGCAATTAGAATTTTTTTCATTGATATAGTTTTTATTTAGGTAGTGTACTGATTATGCTTTGAGTATAATTATTTTGTTAACTGTATGGTGTTGGATACGTTGATTTTGCCATTGATCAAATCCATAATGCTGCTTTTTAACATTACTGCTTTTTTTGATTTCGATACATTTGATGCCGGATTGGTGCTACTTGTTACAACCGATTCGAAACGGTAAATGCTGGTGTAGGTTGCGCCGTTAAAAACAGCCTTATCTTTTGATTTTAATTTATTGAACTCGGTTTTGGCTGTGGCCACCGCCTGGTATTTTCGGCTAAAGGTTTTGTTGGCCTTGTTATAAATATAATATGAGGTGTTGGCTGCATTGATTTTGTGCTGAGCAAGGATGTTTTTGGTGATATTGTTGATATTGGAAACATCTTTGAACGAAAAGCTGATCGTTGCAATGTAATTGTTAAAATCGCTGGTGCTTTTTACATTCGATATGCCTTCCGATTTTTTTAAATAGGCTACAGCTTCACCCAGTTCCTGCTGGATTTTTAGTTTACTGGGTACTTTATAGCCCTGTACGCTATCCAACAGCATTACCGAAGCCACCTTCGTTTTGCTTTGGCTTAGGTTGATGGTGAGTACTACATCTCCCGTTCCGTCGTTTTTTAAGGTAATTTCTTCAATTACCTCGAAGCAAGAGCTCAAAACAGGTACTAAAATAATAAATAACAAAAGCCTATAAAACTGTTTCAAGTTCATGATAATCCGGTTTATATTTTATGATGGGATGTATAAAAGGAATAAAATCTGATGGGTCAAACTTAATAATTTCGCTGCGAAGTTTTAAACGGTTTGGGATATTACTTAAGATCAGTTATAAATAGTGGCCCCGGTAAAAAAAGAAATCGCTTCAAAAATCAGGTAATTGTCAATATAAAGACAAGAAAAATGTAAAAGAATGCTGGCTAAGCCGATTTTTCTATCTTTGTTGCCAGCTTTTACAATACGTATAACCATGAAGAAAAGTGCAATCATTGGATTAATTACCATCGCAATTTCCGTAGGGATTTTATTTAGCTTAAATGCAAATACCGATACCTACTCTAATTTCAAACAGGCAGCTACTTCTAACAAAGAAGAGCATGTTATGGGCTATTGGGAAAAATCTAAAGGCACTTATTACGATGCCGTAAAAGATGCCAACCATTTTTCATTCCACATGAAAGATGAAAAGGGAGAAGTGAGAGAGGTGATCTACGCGGGCACCAAGCCCCAGGATTTTGAAAAATCCGAAAAACTGGTTCTTATCGGTAAAATGGATAAGGACAAATTCTACGCATCGAAAATTTTAATGAAGTGCCCTTCTAAATATAACGATAACCTGGTAGAGGTTAATAAAGATGGGAAGGTCGAAATCAATAATGACGGCGGGAAAAAAATATAACTAATTTATTTAATGGATATTCAATTTGTAGGCGAACACCTGTTACCAGGTAAAATCGGACAGTTTTTTATTGTTCTGGCATTTAGTGCATCATTACTATCAACCCTATCGTATTTCTTTGCCAGTCGCGATAAAAATTTAGAAGAAAAATCTTGGAGAAACTTAGGCCGGATTGGATTTTTGCTCAATTTTGCCAGTATTATTGGCATTGGAGCCATTTTGTTCTACCTGGTACTCGGTCACTACAACGAATACAGTTACGTTTATTTTCACTCATCAAAAGAACTTCCTGTTTATTATATCATTTCGGCTTTTTGGGAAGGACAGGAAGGAAGTTTCTGGCTTTGGGCGTTCTGGCAGTCGTTTTTAGGCGCATTGCTGATCTGGAAGGCCAAATCGTGGGAAAGCCCGGTAATGACCGTTATCGCATTTTCGCAGGTATTTTTAAGCTCAATGTTATTGGGTATTGAGATCTTTGGCGAGCGTATTGGCAGTTCTCCTTTTATCCTGTTAAGAGATGCTGTTGATTTAAAGGCAATGGCTCCGGTTGTGTTTGCCAATCCCGAAAATTTTAAAGATTACCTTAAATTTATTACCGACGGCAGAGGATTAAATCCATTGTTACAGAATTATTGGATGGTGATCCACCCGCCAACCTTGTTTTTGGGTTTTGCCAGTATGGTAGTGCCTTTTGCATACGGAATTGCGGCCTTATGGCAAAAAAGATATAAAGAATGGATTAAGCCAGCTATGCCATGGACGCTTTTTGCGGTAATGGTTTTGGGTACGGGTATTATTATGGGTTCTTTTTGGGCTTATGAAGCGCTAAACTTTGGTGGTTTCTGGGCCTGGGATCCGGTAGAAAATGCCTCATTAATCCCATGGTTAACCTTAATAGGTGCCGTACACGTAATGATTGCGTACAAAAATACTGGTCATGCCTATTTTACGGCAATAGCTTTGGTGTTTTTAAGCTTCTTGTTGGTACTTTATGCATCTTTCTTAACCCGTAGTGGAATTTTAGGCGATACATCTGTTCACTCATTTACCGATATGGGTATGTTTGGGCACCTCATTTTATACAATGTGGTATTTGCGGTGTTAGCTGTAGTACTTATTGTAGTAAGATGGAAAGAGTTGCCCATTACCACCAAAGATGAAGAAACTTATTCGCGCGAGTTCTGGATGTTTATTGGTGCTTTAGTGGTAACCATTGCCTGTATCCAGGTGATATTTTCTACTTCTGTTCCTGTATTCAATAAAGCATTTGGAACCAAGTTTACTCCACCAATTGATGCTGTAAAATATTACAACCAGTGGCAGGCTCCTTTCGCCGTATTAATTACCTTAATTTCTGGTTTCTCTCAATATTTAAAATACAAAAGAACCGACCCTAGGAAATTTTACAGCAGTTTAATCTCAGCAATTATTTTCTCGGTGGTGTTAACAGCAGGTTTGGTATACGTAGCAGATATCTATACCAATACCATGTACATCTTGATTACCTTCAGTTGTTTGTTCGCTGTACTTTCTAACGCGGCGATATTGTATACGGCTTTCGGCGGAAAAGCGAAGCTGGCAGGCTCGGCAATTGCACACATTGGTTTTGCTTTCTTAATTCTTGGTGCGTTAATTTCTGCGGCTACCAACAAGCCTATATCCATCAATGCAAGTAAATTTATTCCGGTAGAAGGTTTTGATAAAACAGATAAACCTGGAGAGAACATCATGTTATACAAAAACGAACCTAAAAAAATGGGTAAGTATACTGTAACGTATGTTAGCGACACCACTAAGGCACCGAACACCATTTATACGCTTAATTTTAAGGTTTTGGATAAAGATGGTTCCGTTAAGGAAGATTTTAACTTGCATCCGCATATTCAGGCAAATGAAAAAATGGGCTTAATCGCCTCGCCTGATACCAAACATTATTTAACTTACGATGTGTATACCCACATCACCAGTGCCGCAATTAAACAGGAATCCCATGGCGATCATGAAGGTCATTCGGATGATGAAAATTATAAAGAACCACGGATTGTTAAAGTATCGGTAGGAGATACCATACATACTTCGAGTGGAGTAGTGACTGTTAAAGATTTAAACAGAAAACCAACGGCGAAAGATTTAGCTTTAGGTCAAGGTGATTATGCGGTTGGTTTACCACTAGAAATTAATTCAGCAGGTAAAATTTACAACACAGAGCCAATTTTCTTAATAAAAGGCAACAATACTTTCGACTTTGCACGTAAAATAGATGAATTAGACCTGAAATTCCGTTTCTCGAGGGTATTGCCAGATGAGAAAAAGGTTGAACTTCAGATTTTTGAAAAACCGCAACAGGCTAAGGATTGGGTAGTTTTTAAAGCAATTGAATTTCCTTTCATCAATTTATATTGGGCGGGTACCATTGTAATGGTGGTTGGTTTCTTACTTTCAATTTTTAGGAGAAGAAAAGAAGCCAAAACCGCATAACAGCATGAATATCGTTTTATTAGGTTCGGGCAATGTGGCCACTCATTTGGCAAAGGCGTTAAAGGCCATTGGCGAAAATTTGGTACAGGTTTATAGTCCCAACCTAAATAATGCAACTTTATTGGCTAGTATAATAGGGGCTGAAGCTGTAAACGATTTAAATGCGGTTAAACAGGATGCCGATTTATACCTGGTATCTGTAAAAGACGATGCCATTGCAGCTGTTGCTAAGTCGCTACACCACGTAAATGGCTTGGTTGCACATACTTCAGGTACCACAGGTATTGATGTTTTATCATCAGAGGTAAAAAGGGCTGGCGTTTTTTATCCTTTGCAAACTTTTTCGAAAGGTAAAGAGGTTTCATTTGAGAACATTCCACTCTGCATTGAAGCATGTGATGAAAACGAATTGAATATTTTGAAAGATCTTGCTCGCCGGTTAAGCCGTCAGGTTTATGAACTGGATGGGGAGAAAAGAAAAGTGCTGCACCTTGCTGCGGTGTTTGCGTGTAATTTCCCCAATCACCTGTATGCTTTGGCCAATCAGGTTTTAAATCAGAATGGTTTGGATTTTGAAATCATCAGGCCTTTAATTGCCGAAACGGCCGATAAGGTAATGACCAATCTGCCCGAAAATGTGCAGACCGGACCAGCAGTAAGAGGTGATGAAAGCACTTTAAATAAACATTTGAGCATGTTAACCGATATGCCCGAATTGCAGAACATTTATCAAACATTGAGCAATAGCATAAAATTAATGCAGAAATAGCATGATTACGGCTTTTGCTTATTACTTTTGCAAAATAATATGAGCATTTTTAAACTAAAAATAAATTTTGAAGAAGCAGACCACGAATCTATTGAATTGCCAATAGCCGCTGGAGAGTCTGTTTTAGATGTTTGTCTGGATAATGGAATCGAATTGCAGCACAACTGTGGTGGTGTTTGTGGTTGCAGTACCTGCCACGTGTACGTAACTAAGGGTATGGACAATATTGAAGAGATTTCTGATAAAGAAGAAGACTTTATTGATCGGGCCGTACGTCCTAAAATTACTTCGCGCCTGGGCTGCCAGTGTGTAGTGATTAACGGTGATATCGAAGTTACCATTCCGGATCAGTCTGACTTTATGGGACACTAATTAGTCAGGAGTCTAGAGTCTTTAGTCCTGAGTCGAGTGATCTTCGCAATTAACCGATTAACCAATTCAAACAATTAACAGATAACAAAACATGAACAACGATAAATTTGCATTGCCTTTTTACTGGAACGATTATGAAGACATCGCGATGTCTTTATACGAGAAATTTGGTGATGATTTTTCTGAAACCAAAATCTACAGGATCCGTTTTACCGAACTTTTAGAATGGGTTTTAACTTTACCTAATTTTAAAGGTACCCGAGAAGAAAGTAGCGAGGGCCACTTAGAGCAAATTCAATCTGCCTGGGTTTACGAGTGGAGAGATAATCAGGATTAGTTCTGAGTTCGGAGTCCTCAGTCTTGAGTCAATGCCAAACGCTCACCACTTAACGCTAAACGCATCATGTTTCTTCAAAAGTTAAAAGAAATTACCACCTTCATATTCGATGTTGATGGCGTACTTACCGATGGGTCGGTTCAGGTAACTGATAATGGCCAGTCGTTACGTACCTTCAATATTAAGGATGGGTATGCGATGCAATTGGCCGTTAAGAAGGGCTACAATGTATGCATTATCTCTGGCGGGGATGGCATAGCCATGGGAAAGCGATTCGTTAACCTGGGGGTTACAGATGTGTTTTTGGGCACTGGCGATAAAGTAGCGGTTTTTAACCAATACTTAACCAATAAAAATATTACAGCAGGAGAGGTGCTTTACATGGGCGACGATATTCCTGATCTTAAAGTAATGAAACTGGTGGGGCTACCCACTTGTCCGGCAGATGCCGTTGAAGAAATAAAAGCCATTTCTACATTCATTTCGCCTTATAATGGTGGAAAAACAGCCGTTCGCGACATTATCGAAAAGATAATGAAAGTACAGGGCAGATGGCACGATGAAAATCCAAACGCTGCCGATTCGGGGAAATAGGTTATTGGTTCATTTGCCACTAGTTCATTCGTCATTGGTAACTACGTTCTCAATATCGTCATTTCGAGCGGAGTGCAACGCAGTCGAGAAATCTGTATTGAAATAGATCTCCCCGTCTGTATGAGCAGGTATTCCGCTGCATTCTAGTCATTGATCGTTGTAAATTAAACATTGGGTTATTACTCCCTGCCACTTGTCATCGTGAGCGGAGTCGAAGGATCTGCACACTCATTTATTCTTCTATCTTCTGATCATTATTCTGTTTCGAGACAGATTTCTCCGCTGCACTGCGTTTCGGTGGAGATGACGGAAACCCCAGAATGACGCTCCAATTATAAATCTCCATTCACAAAATTTGCAATAAACCAGATTATATGCGAAATTTACATTAATAAATTAATCAATCGATTGATTAATTTATTAATGTAGAAAATATTAAATTTATTATATGCATACCTATCTTGTACCAGTCGATTTTTCAAAAACTGCAGATCATGCCGCCAAATATGCCGCCCGGTTAAGTTTTGCAAGGGAAGATGTTAAAATTATCCTGCTTAATGCCTATTATGTTTCAGAATATGAAAGCATTTTGCCAACGCCCGATTTTCTGATCACTACCGATGACCGCATTGCCGAAGAGATTTCGATCCGGCAGGCCGCATTGGATAAACTTAAAGTTAAGGTGCTAGAAATTAACCCATCGGCCGAGGTAGAAGTATTTTTAACACGCGATACGATTTTGAGATCGGTTATCGACCGTGTAAACCGCGAGGAAATAGAACTCATCATTGTGGGTAGTAACGGTAAAAAAGCAAAAGATGAAAGCGACATTGGCTCTAATGCCATTAAAATTTCTAAATCAAGTCCGGTACCCGTGTTGGTTGTTCCACCAAAGGCAGATTACCAATCCATCCGTAAAGCCATTTTAGCCTGCGATTTCAAAAAGGTTAAAGAGGTAATACCGATGCATGCACTCAAAAATATTTTAAGCAAACATGCCTTAGAACTTTTGGTGCTCAATATCAACTCTGGCCATAACGTAGATTCGGAAGAGGAGCATTTTTTACATCAGATGTTAAAGGATTTTTCTCCGGCTTACCATTATTCCGACCATCCGGACACCATTAAGGGGATCGTTAAATTTGCCAAAAGTGAAGATGCGCAGCTCATTATTGCTTTGCCCAAAAAGTACAGCTTTTTCGAAAGTTTGCTTCACGAAAGTGTATCTCAGAAATTAACCATTAAATCGCATGTACCCGTATTATTGCTGAAAGATTAACGGATTATAATTTGCAACAGCTAAGTTACATTCGGGCATTAAACTTTTATTTTTTTTCAGACTCAAACCATCTCAATTTCAACCAAAAACAACAAAAAACAACATGAAAAAATTAATGATGATTTGCGGATTAATGCTAGGTATAGCTGGTTTCGCTAACGCGCAGCAACAAGGTGGCGGACAGGGAAGAATGATGATGAAACCTGAAGACAGAGTAAAACAGTTAGACGAAAAATTAAAGTTATCTGACGATCAAAAAACTAAATTAACTGCAGTTTATACCGAGCAGGCAGAAACAATGAAAAAGATGCGCGAAGAAATGAAAGATGGTGATAGAGACGCAATGAGAGAAAAAATGCAGAAAATGCGTGCAGATACTGATGCAAAAGTAACAGCAGTATTAACCGACGATCAGAAAAAAACTTACCAAGACTGGCAGAAAGAGCAAATGGAGAAACGTAAGCAAGGCGGCCAGGGCGGTGGAAATAATTAATCTTTGAAAAATTTTGATTTGGAAAGCGGCTTTATGCCGCTTTTCTTATTTTAGCAGAAAAATTAAATATGCCTGTTAATTTCCCCCCAATTATTTTAGCGTCCAAATCGCCCCGCCGGCAAGAACTTTTAACCCTAATGGGGCTAAATTTTAACGTAGAACTTAAAGATGTTGACGAAAGCTATCCTGCCGGTTTAAGTCCCGCAGAAATTGCGGTTTACATTTCTGAGCAAAAAGCCAAAGCTTTTACCGCCAATGGCGAAATCGTAATTACAGCCGATACCATTGTGGCCTTAAACGGCGAAATTTTGGGTAAACCCGAAGATCGTGCACATGCACAGGAAATGTTAAGAAAATTATCGGGAAGTAAACACGAAGTTTATACAGGGGTAACGATTGTAAAAGGCAACAAAAGTTATTCTTTTTACGACCGTACCGCTGTTTATTGTAAAACAGTTACCAGCGCGGAAATTGATTTTTACATCGATAATTACAAACCTTTTGATAAGGCAGGTAGCTATGGCGTGCAAGATTGGTGGGGAATTGTTGTGGTAGAGCGTATTGAAGGCTCTTATACCAATGTAATGGGTTTACCAACGGAGAAGCTTTATAACGAACTCTTAAAATTTATTTAAATCCTTTGTGGAATTCTCTTAAAAGTTTCATCATCTCTAAAACAACCACGATGAAAACGAGAATTAACGAAGTTACCATAGCCGAACCCTGTTTGCAAAACTGGGACGAAATGGAAAAAGGCGAGGGCTTTAATTTCTGTACGGCCTGCAGCAAAAATGTAATCGATTTTTCGGCTTATACCAACGCCGAAATCATCCAGGTACTGTCCAATTCGGGCTCTTCAGTATGTGGCCGTTTAAGCCAGAGCCAGTTAAATCAGCTTAATTATCATTTATCTGTTGTGCCAACCAGCAATAGAAACTGGATGAAATACCTCGGTGTACTGGCCATTGGAATGAGCATTTTTATAATGGATGCCAAAGCCGAGAACCTCAAAACACCTATTGCAATAGCAAGAAGTATAAACCATATAACGGATGATAAAAAAACTGTTTTGCCCAAAAAAATATATGGTTATGTTATCGGTTTAGATAATAAACCTGCAGCAGGAATACGGTTAGCCATCCTTTATACTAAATATTTTGCCTTAACCGATAAAAATGGAAGGTATGAAATTACTTTAGATAATAAGTTTGATATAACCAATAACAGGCTTGCAGTTGAAAGTATGAGATTTGCATCCGTTTTAACCCTCGATTTTTCGAAGGAGCAACAAAATAACCTTAAACTCAAAAAAGCCGAACCCATGATTATGGGAGGCATTAGAATTGTGCCACAAAAGAAATAACCTAAATTAATATACGCTTATCTCTCCATGATCCATACCTGTATGGATCATTTTTTATAATAGGCTGGCCAATACGCCCATTTTTAAATCGTAGGTAGAAAGCGTTAAACGGTTTATTTTGCAGCGTCCCAAAACATAATTGGTAATTAAGGCTGCAATTACAATCATATCAACCCTTAAAGGGATCATCCCTGGCATTTCTGCTCTTTCTTGATGCGTAGCATTCAGTAATTTAGCCGCTGTTTCAATATAATCGTCAAAATTAAATTCGAAAGTTTTAGCGGTACCAATATCTGCTTTTAGGTTGTTTTTTCTGATGATCAGTTCTGCAAATGTCTCAAACGCACCTGCAGAGCCGATCAAAATTTCGGGCCGGTATTTTTCGCAGATTTCGAAAAGATCGGTGAGCTGGTTTTGGATATGAAATAGGATGCCATTTCGCTCCTCATCTGCAATGGGGTCGGATTTAAAGAATTGCTGCATTAAACGTGCGGCACCGATATTATAACTTTTCTTCCAGATTAGTTTTTCGGTATTACAAAGAATAAATTCTACACTGCCACCGCCAATATCCATAATCAGCGAAAGATCTTGTATGGCACCACTCAGTTTTACACCCTGGTAAATTAATTCGGCCTCCTCATCGCCGCTAATGGTTTCGATGCTTATCCCGGTTTGCTCTTTTACCGCACTTACAAAATCTTTCCCGTTTTCGGCACTCCTCACAGCCGATGTAGCTGTAGCCCTTAACTCATCAATTTGATACTCAGAAATGGTTTGGCTGAAAGTTTTGAGGCAGCTTAGGCCTCTTTCAAAAGCCGAAGGAATAATAATATTGTCGTTAATTCTTCCTTCGCCCAGTTTAACCGGAACATTGGTTTTATACAGAATTTTCAACTCCTTGTCCTCGGTTTCGGCAATAAGTAAATGGAAAGTATTTGTACCCAGGTCGATAACTGCAATGCGCATATTTGTCTTTTGTTTGTTTTGGAAAGCGGGTACAGTAGCTTTTCGGAAGCTGCAGTCCTGCTATCCATTAAATTTCGTTAATGTTGGTGCTAAATTAAGGGTAGTGGAGCGAAATACCATTGCTATCAGGTTTATTTTATTTCAGATTGTGGGTTTTCGGCCAGTTAGCGAGGGGCCTAATCACCTAAATAGCAGCACCAGCCTTTCGAGCTTAAACGGGATCGCAGCGGCAGCCTCAGATTATTTTCAATCTGAGCTATAGCGTATAGCCCGGCTAACGTTAAGGTATTTACAATAATTGCTTTTCTCAACCCTAATTTGTTTGTTTTGGAAAGCGGGTACAGTAGCTTTTCGGGAGCTGCAGTCCTGCTATCCATTAAATTTCGTTAATGTTGGTGCTAAATTAAGGGTAGTGGAGCGAAATACCATTGCTATCAGGTTTATTTTATTTCAGATTGTGGGTTTTCGGCCAGTTAGCGAGGGGCCTAATCACCTAAATAGCAGCACCAGCCCTTCGATCTTAAACGGGATAGCAGCGGCAGCCTCAGATTATTTTCAATCTGAGCTATAGCGTATAGCCCGGCTAACGTTAAGGTATTTGCTGTAATTGCTTTTCTAAAACCTAAAATAATCCTGCAGTCATTATTTCACCAAATACTGCAGTTGCTTGGCATTATGTAGCGCACCAACTCCCCAGGTATTGTTAAAATAGACAAAAACCTCTTTTGCCTCATCTCCAACCTGCTGTTTAAAGTGTTCAATTACGTTAATATCATATTCAGATTTGTACAGTACTGGCTTGCCGTGAAAGCGGTAATAAACTGTTTCGGCATGCTGTATAACACTGTCGGGAAGGACAGAGGGATAACTTTGGCCACTAAAGATAATGTTGTTTTTAGCCAGTTTTTGGTAAATATGTTCTTCGAACCAGCTGATATGACGGAATTCGACTATGTTTTTAAGTTCCTGATTTAAATTATTGAGAATTAAACTTAACCGCTCTTCGGTATAACTAAATTTTGGTGGAAACTGGAACAACACGCAGCCCAATTTTTCTTTTAAGCCCAATTGAATAGCTTTATAGAAATCATTTATCAACGTTTCACAATCATGAAGCTGTTTATAATGTGTAATTAACCTGGGTGCTTTAATCGTGAACAGAAAATCATCGGGGCTTTCGCCATACCATTTATCAAAGGATTTTTGTGTAGGCATTTTGTAAAAGGTAGAATTAATTTCTATTGTGTTAAAATGAGCGCAATAGTATTTAAACCAATCTTTTTGTGCCAATCCTTTTGGATAAAAAACATCTTTCCATTCGCGGTAATAAAATCCAGAGCAACCGATTCTCCATTTCATGAATAGAAAACAGGTGATCATCGGAAAAGGTTTATAGATATGGAAAACATCATATAATTTCCGGTTACAACTTTTTGGTTTAAAAATTGCTCTGATCGGGGATCAGATTTATGAAAACAACTAAAACTATGAAAACACTCTTTAAATTAACTGCCCTTGCACTTGTACTGTCGGTTACAGCATGCAAAAATGATGGTAAAAAAGACAGCGACAACAAAACCGCCTATGCTGAAGCCGATGAGAAAGATGTTAACGACATTATTGAATACAATAATGTGATGGTAAGCTTTACGGATAAAAACAACGATTATATCAAGCGTATCGAAAGTAATATTGTGAGAATTGAAAAGGGCCTGGGAAAGCCAAACGACCGTTTTGCTTTTATGGGCCTGATCACGCCTTTTTCTATCAATTCGATCACTAGCAACAAAGTAAAGCCAAATACTCCCCCAAGTGCCTTAAACAGTGAAGATCAAAAGTTTTTTAAGGAAAACGTAACCGCCATGACAGGCGTACTGGACCAGATTAAAGCAACCTATAAATCCTTAGATGAGTACATCAAAGCCGAAGATTGGAAAGACGATAAAGGTGCTAAAGGAAAAGCCCTGGTAGATTCGATTTACAGCATGGGCAAAAAATACTATGCTTATGATGGTGTGGTACTGGATAAGCTTAATGTGATTGGTGATGAGGCGGAGCGTGTGATTTTGAAAACGCATCCATTAAAAGAGTATATTTTTGCTTTAAAGGACGATAGGAGCAAGGTTGCCGAGTTTACCAAATTGTTGGCCAGCAATAAAAATTATAAAGCAATTGAAACAAAGGCCAAAACGGCTTATCAGGCTTTGGAAGAACAGTATACTAAACATGTTGCAATGGCTGCGCCCGATGCATCCAAGTTTCCTGGAAAAGATGGTTATTTTAGAAATTTTAACGAAAGGGTAAATGATTATTTAATTGCAGCACGCAAAATGATGCGCGATGCTTCCGCATCAGGCAAATTAACTGAATATAATATTGAAGAGTTGGTAAGGGATCAGGACAGTATGCGTTCTGCCTATAATAATTTTGTCGACTAACGTTTTAAATAAAAAAACCGATGCTTTTGGCACCGGTTTTTTTATTTATATAATTAATTACTCAAAATACTCTTTCATTCTTTCGAAGAAACTCTTGTCGTTTTTACCTGGCTGAGGCTTAAAGTTTGGCGATTCGCGCAGTTTCTCTAAGGCTGCTCGTTCATCGCTACTTAAAGCTTTTGGTGTCCAGATATTGATGTGGATAATTTCGTCACCTCTGTGGTAAGAATTTACCTCTGGTAAACCTTTGCCTTTTAAGCGTAATAATTTTCCGCTTTGGGTACCTGGATCGATTTTAATTTTTGCTTTACCATCAATGGTTGGTACTTCGATGCTCATTCCTAAAGCCGCATCAACGAAACTTAAGTGTAAATCGTAAACAATGTTATTACCTTCGCGTTTTAACGTTTCGTGTGGGGTTTCTTCAATTAAAATAATTAAATCGCCAGGGATACCGCCATTAGGGGCAGCATTTCCTTTTCCGCTCATGCTCAATTGCATACCTTCGCTTACACCGGCTGGGATGTTGATGGTAATGGTTTCTTCGCCACGTACTACACCATCGCCATGGCAAACGTTACATTTTGCGGTAATCTGTTGTCCACTTCCATTACAGGTAGGGCAGGTAGATGCGGTTTGCATCTGGCCCAAAATGGTATTGGTTACCCTGCGCACCTGGCCACTGCCACCGCAGGTACCACAGGTACTTACTGATGATTTGTCTTTTGCACCAGAGCCATCGCAGGTTTTACAAACGATTAATTTATTAACCTTAATTTTCTTTTCTGCACCATGTGCAATTTCTTCGAGGGTTAATTTAACTTTTATACGCAGGTTTGAGCCTTTGGCTACACGACGGCCGCCACGTTGCTGACCGCCACCACCGCCACCGAAAAAGCTTTCAAAAGGATTATGGCCACCGAATACATCGCCGAAATTGCTAAAAATATCGTCCATATTCATGCCGCCACCGCCGTAGCCACCGCCACTAGCGCCACCAACCCCGGCATGACCATATTGATCATAACGCTGTTTTTTCTCGGCACTGCTTAAAACTTCGTAAGCTTCTGCAGCTTCTTTAAATTTATCTTCAGCCGCTTTATCCCCCGGGTTTTTATCTGGGTGATATTTTATCGCCATCTTGCGGTAGGCTTTCTTTATCTCATCAGCAGCTGCGCCCCTGGTTACGCCCAATACGTCGTAATAATCTCTTTTACTCATCTTCTTTTTAAAATGATTGAATGATGAAATGACCAAATGAATAAATGAATAAATGATTGAGTGATTGAATTTTAATATTCTCTCATTCTTCATTCTCTCATTCAATCATTCAAAATTCTTTCATTCAATAACTATTTCTGTATAAATAATTGAATTGTTGAGTGATGGAATGTGAGAAGGTTAATTCACTCATTCCAACATTCTCTCATTCAATAATTATTTCTGTATAAATGACTGAATGACCAAGTGATGGAATGAGAGAATTTTAATTCAATCATTCAAGATTCAATCATTCAATAATTACTTTTTATGCTCCAACCACTACTTTAGCAAAGCGGATCACATTATCATTTAAGGTATAACCTTTTTCAACCTCATCAATCACTTTTCCTTTAAGATCTTCGGTAGGGGCCGGGATATTGGTAATGGCTTCGTGGAAATCGGTATTAAAAGGCTGGTTGATGCTTTCTACATCTTTCAGCCCTTTTTGTGCCAAAGTATTTTTCAGCTTGGTACTTACCAATAAAATGCCTTCTTTAACAGGGGCAACATCGGCAGCAGTTTCCATTGCTTTTAATGCACGGTCGAAATCATCTAAAACAGGTAAAAGCGAAACAATTACATCTTTACCAGCAGTTTGTAACAACTCTACACGTTCTTTCTGGGTACGGCGTTTATAATTGTCGAATTCGGCATATAAACGTAAATATTTGTCGTTAAGCTGTTGAACTTCTGCCTGTAGTTTTTCTTCTGCAGATAGTTCTGCAGCCTGCTCAGTTTCATTTGTAGAAGCATCAGTATTCTCTACATTCTCAGCAGTATTTTCTGACGTATTTTCAGGATTCATTATATTTTCTTCTTTATCGTTATTTTTCTTCTTATTAAACATAATACTAGGCTGAATTTTTTTGTGTTAATCTCAACTATTTTGCCATAAACGGAAATCAGCCAAGCTGTCAG
>Ga0308165_1000580_pt1 | contig 63857 bp, 51 predicted proteins | sample PhyWR2_FD_201032 | JGI IMG/M metagenome (GOLD analysis project Ga0308165, IMG submission 201032) | Phyllosphere microbial communities from UC Gill Tract Community Farm, Albany, California, United States - DLSLW.R2 | ecosystem: Host-associated > Plants > Phyllosphere > Unclassified | place: USA... | reverse complement strand
CGTCAACTGGGTGTCCAAGACGACGAACCTGCTGGTCGAGGAGTTCGACGCCGAGCCGGGCACCGTGGTCGTGACCGACCTGCCGCCGCACTGGCGGACCCTCGTCTGGGCTCTCGCGACGTGGCGGGCCGGTGCTCACCTGCGCGTCGTGGACGACTCCTCGGACCCCGCAGCCGAGCTCTCTGGCGTCGACGTCGTGGTCACCTCGAACCCAGGACGGTGGGCCTCCCCTGCAGGGGCGCGTCCCCGCGGGACCGAGCTCGTGGCGGTCGCACTACCGGCGCTCGCTCGCACGTTCGGTGCGGACATGCCCTCGGGGACCGTCGACGCGGCCTCGGCCGTGATGACCTACGCCGACCAGATCGGGTACACGGCTCCCCAGCAGGGAGCCTCCGCGGCGATGTCCTGGCCAGAGGCGGGACGAGATCCTGTGGGGCTCGCCGACCTCTTCGGCTGGGCGGACGCCCTCGCGGGGGCCGGTGGGAGGCTCGAGCCCGGAGCGCGGGTCTTGCTCACGACCCCAGCGCCCTCGGGCCCCAGGACACCACCGCAGACGGTCCGCCTGCTCGCCGCTGCCCTGAGCGTCTGGGCGGGCGACGGCTCTGTCGTGCTGGCCGACGCCCCGACGAGCAGGTCTCTCGTGTCGAGCCCGGAACGTCTTGAGCGTCTGGTGTCGAGCGAGCGGATCACCCAGGTGTGCTGACGGCTCAGCGAGCGGCGAGCGCCTTCTCGAAGGACTCGAGCGTGCCCCTGGCGACCTTCTCCCAGGAGTAGAGAGCAGCACGCTCGTACCCGCGCTGAGCAAGGTCCCCGAGGAGCTCCGGGCTGGTCACGGCCTGGGTGATCGCACCCGCGATCGACGACAGGTCGTGGGGGTCGAAGTAGAGGGCTGCGTCGCCACCTACCTCACGAAGGACCGGGAGGTCAGACATGAGCACCGGCAGCCCGACCATCATCGCCTCGAGCGGCGGCAGCCCGAAGCCCTCGCAGAACGTGGGCATCACGAGAGCGGTGGCCTTCGAGTACAGGGCCTCGAGCTCCTCAGAGGTGACCCACCCCTTGAGCTCGACCCAGCGCTCGAGCCCGAGCTCCTCGACGATCGGGAGCAACGGGTCGTCCCCGCGGCTCCCGGTGACGACCAGCCGCGGGCGGACGGACTCGTCGACGAGCGCCATCGCGCGGACGAGCCCCTGGTAGTTCTTGTGGGGCCGCCGGTTGCCCATCGCGATGAGCAGGTCGGGCTCGCGCGGCCCTGGCTCGGCCTGGACCTTGGGCGCGGTCCCTGCGAGCGGCACCATGTCGATGCGTGAGGGATCCACCCCCAGGTACTTCTGGATCTCTCCCGCCGAGACGTCGCTGATGGTCAGCACGCGAGCAGCGTTCTTGGAGACCTGCTTCTCCATCCACATGACGGGGCGCGTGTAGAACGGCGTCGACATGAGGTCCGGGTGGCTCCAGTACAGCATGTCGTGCATCGTGACCACGGTCGGGACAGACGACCGACGAGGACCGAGGGTCGCGGGCGAGTGGATGAGGTCCGCGCCGTGCCGACGTGCTGCCCGGGCGACGGCGAACAGCTCGCCGTAGGCCCAGTGGAAGCGGTTCTCTCCCGAGATCCCCGACGGGACGATCTCACCAGGGAACCAGCTGTGGTCGAGGGTCAGCAGCTCCTTCGAGGCGAAGCCGACGAACTCGTAGCCCTGGGCCACTCGTCCCAGCTCGGCGTAGAGCTCACGGGTGTAGGTCTCCATCCCACCCTTGGTACCGGTGTAGGACAGCAGGTCGACGAGTACTCGGATCACATGGGCGACCCTAACAGGTGGTCCGTCGCAGACCTGGACGGCTCAGACACCTCTCTGCCGCCGCCCGTCCCAGGTGAGGCAGAATGTTCCCTCATGCAGCCGAATACCTCCGCCGGGGTGACCCGATGACCGCGGCGTCACCGACCCAGCTCGATGCCGGGCTCCCCCAGCAGCGGGGCGGAGGTCGCCTCGACTCGCGGGACAACGCGCTCAACCTCTTCAGGCTCGTGCTGGCCAGCGCCGTCTTCGTCTCGCACAGCTTCTCGGTCGCCGGCGCCGGACCGGAGCCTCGCTTCGCGGGCGAGAGCCTCGGCGGGTGGGCCGTCATCGGCTTCTTCGTCATCAGCGGGTATCTCATCACCGCCAGCCGGGTGCGGTCTGACCTGGGCCGGTATCTCGTGCAGCGCATCGCGCGCATCTACCCCGCCTTCCTGGCGTGCATGATCATCACCGCCGTCGTCTTCGCACCGATCGCCTTCGTCGTCCAGAACGGCTCCCTCGGCGGTTTCTTGACCACCGCCAACACCCCCGTGAACTACGTCTTCGCCAACATGGGCCTGAAGATCGGGGACTACTCGGTGGCCGGCACCCTCGCCGACGTGCCCTACCCGTATGCCTGGAACGGCCCGCTCTGGACGCTGTACTACGAGTTCGTCAGCTATCTGGTCGTCGGGTTCGCGATGATCTTCGCCGTGGTGCGACGCACGCCCTGGGTCATGGTCGGTCTCTTCGTGCTGTCCGTGCTCGCCCGGGCCAACCTGGAGCTCGTCGGACGCCTCACGGGCGGCAACCAGGACGTGGTGCTGCTCTCCAAGCTGCTGCCGTACTTCCTCGGGGGCGCGGTCGTGTTCCTGCTGCGCGACAAGATCCCGCTGCGCTGGTGGGTCGCGCTGCCCGCGCTCGCCGTCGGGATCCTGCTCGCCTACACGTGGAACGACTGGGGCGGTCAGGCAGCTGCGCCGCTCTTCGCGCTCGCCATCTTCTGGTTCGCCTCCTGGTGCCCGTCGCCGGCGGTCGTCCGCTCGAACGACATCTCCTACGGCATGTACATCTACGCATGGCCCGTCCAGCAGCTCTTGGCGCTCGCCTCGGTCCACGAGCAGGGCCAGTGGGTCTACAACATCGCCACGGGCCTCATCACCGCGGTCCTCGCGACGGCCAGCTGGTTGCTGCTCGAGCGCCCGGTCATGCGCAGGGTGCGGGCCGCCGAGAAGAGCCGTCAGTCCACCTCCAGGGTCGGTCGGCCCGCAGGCGACGCCTCGCCCGTCGGCACGCCCGGACGGTTGACGGTCCCCGACCCGACGCCGGCAGGTGCCGTGGTCCTCGACCCGGCCGCCGTCGCACCACGCCACGCCCAGCCCTCCGAGACCACCCACGTCCCTGACCAGGCGCCCCCGGCGAGGTGATCTCAGCCGTGCGCGCCTCGCGCGCGCAGCCCGCACGACAGGCAGAGGGGCCGGCACGGTGCCGGCCCCTCTGCCTGTCTTCGCGCGGCCCGTCGAGGCCGTCCCAGAGACCGGCCAGGAGGCTGGCCGGGTGCAGCCGGGGCTAGGGCTTCAGCGTCCGGCCGCCTGCTCCGCGTCGATCCATCGTGCCAGCGCGACGATCCCGTCGGCGAGCGAGACCTGCGGGGTCCAGTCGAGGACCTCGCGCGCAGCGGTCACGTCGGCCCACGCGTGCCGCACGTCGCCGTTGCGGAACTGCCCCGTGACGTGAGGGGCGGGTGCGCCGTAGTACTCAGCGATCAGGGTCGCCGCCGTCGCGATGGTCTGCATCTCGCCAGAGCCGATGTCGATAGGCGTCGCGCTCACGGTCTCGCTCGAGGTCGCAGCGAGTACGGCGCGGGCGACGTCGTCGATGATGATGAAGTCGCGGCGGACCTCGCCGTCCTCGTACAACGGGATCGAGGTCCCGGCCTTGGCGAGGCGGCAGAACAGCGACATGATCCCGGTGTAGGGGTTGATCAGCGACTGACCCGGGCCGTAGACGTTCTGCAGGCGCACCACCTGGGCCTCGACACCGTAGGACAGTGCCCACGCGCTGAGGATGTCTTCCTGGGCGAGCTTCGTCGCCCCGTAGACGCTGACCGGTGCGGGGAAGACGACGCCGGCCTTCATCGCGGTCGGGACGGCCCCGGGGAAGTCCCACTCGTGACGCTCCAGCTGGGCGAGCGAGCGCTGGCCAGGGTAGAAGACCTCCTTCGAGTCCTCACGCTCCCAGGCACCCTCGCCGTACACCGCGCGGCTCGACGTCAGCACGATGCGGCGGGGCAGCTTCTTGTGCCGGTTGAGGGCGTCGAGCATCTGCGTGGTCCCGACCACGTTGACCAGCGCGTGGCGGGTGGACTCCTCGAGAGACTGCCCGGTGCCGGTCTCCGCAGCGAGGTGCACCACGACCTCAGGGGTGACGTCCTCGAGGAGCCTGTCCCACGCAGCGGCGTCGGTGATGTCGGCCTCGAACAGCTCGACCCGCTCGTCGAGCGTCTCGGGCCGGGCCTGGCTCGCGTGGATCTGCGGGTGCAGGTTGTCGAAGGCGATGACTCGCTCGAAGCGGTCCGCCAGCCCTGCGGCGATCGCCGTACCGATGAAACCGGCTCCGCCGGTCACGATCACGGTGCCGGTGCTGGGGGTGCTGCCGGTCGGTTCTGCCATCAGATGGGTGCTCCCTGTTCGTTCGTCCCCCCGGGGGCTCCCGGCGAGGCGGGTCGAGGCGCACGGCACAGGGCCGCGCGCCGCGGCTCAGCGGTTGGTGAAGGCGTGCCTCGCGAGGTTCTTGGCGCCGACGGTGTTGCGCGTCAGCAGCGCCTTGGGGAGGAGCGTGACTGCGTGCGCCCGCGAGGTGATGTGCGTCTTGGCAGCCCGGCGCGCCCGGCGCCATCCGAGCTCCGACATCTGAGCAGCGGCGAAGTCGAAGTACTCACGCTCTCCGACGAACCTCGATCCGTCGGTCAGCTTCGACGACGACGCGCTCGCCGAGTGACGACGGTAGGAGAAGCAGAGCGTGGGCTCGATGAGGAGCGAGCTGCCCGAGCCGACCAGGTCCATGACCAGTGCCAGGTCCTGGATGATCGGGAAGCCCTCCCGGAAGTCGACCTCGAGCAACCGCTCGCGACGGAAGGCGAGGGACGGCCAGTAGAGCCAGTCGGCGCGGAGCAGGCTCACCGCGAGCATCTCGCCGGAGACGAGACGTGACGTCTTCGACCGCGGCATGGTGATCTTCTGCTTCACGGCGTCGACGAGGGTCTGTCCGACCACGCCCTTCTCGTCGATCACCTGCACGCCCGGCTGGATGATGTCCGCCTGCGGGAAGCGGCGGCTCGCCTCGAGGACGACGTCGACGTAGTTGGGCAGCAGGACGTCGTCGCAGCCGAGGATCACGAGGACGTCCTCGGTCGCCAGGCGCACGCACGTCCGGTAGTTCTCCGTGATGCCCTTGTTCGTCTCGTTGCGGACGTACCTGATGCGCGGGTCGTCGATCGCCTCGAAGTAGGCCGGCACGCTGTCGTCCGGGTAGGCGTCGTCGACCACCGTCAGCAACCAGTCGCCTGACGACTGCGCACGCACGCTCTCGACTGTCTCGCGGAGCATCGCGGGGTCTCCCCAGAAGGGGACGAAGATGTCGAGGGGCAAGACGCGCAGCCTTTCGCGGTAGTGTGTCGACGCGTCGGTCGTGAGCCGGTCGCGGACGTTCCAGTGCGTCAGCCTAGCCTAGCCCGACGGTGCTCAGCCGCCCTCGGCAGCCCTGTCAGGAGCCAGCGAACCGTGGCAGAACCTCTTTCCGGACCAAGCCCGTCGACGATCGACTCCCGGGGCGCGACCAGTGTCGGGATCGCCTCGGTCGTCGCGGGGGTCTCCGGCCTCCTGGTCATCATGCTCGTCCCCCGGATCTTCTCGACCGAGGACCAGGCCACCTTCTTGACGTTCTGGTCTCTCCTCTTCGCGGTCTTCGGCGTGATCGGCGGCGTCCAGAACGAGACCACCCGTGCCGTCCGCAGCGCGACCACGGCGACGGTCCCACGGGGCGCACCGCGGGTGGTCCCCGTCGGGCTCGGCATCGGTCTGGTCCTGGCCGTCGTGGTCGCAGCCACCTCCCCCGTCTGGTCACCCGCGCTCTTCGACGCCTACAGGCCTGGTCTGGTCGGCGTCGTGACGGTGGCCGTCCTGCTCTTCTCCGGCCACAGCGCAGTCGCGGGTGCCCTGAGCGGTCGGGGGTCCTGGGCCACCTACTCCACGCTCGTCGCGAGCGAGGCCTCCGTCCGTCTGCTGCTGGTCGTGGTGACCTGGGCTCTGGGACTCGAGCTCTTCGGCGCCGAGGCGGCGACGGGCGCAGCCGCCGGCGTATGGCTCCTGGTCGTCCTGCTGCGCCGCGACGCGCGCGCCAGCCTCGACGCGCGGGCCGACGTCACCCTCGCGCCGCTGCTGCGCCACACAGGGCACTCGATGATCGCGGCCGCGTCGAGCGCGACCATCGTGGTCGGGTTCCCGGTCGCGCTGCGCCTGACCACGGACCCTCTCGTCTACGCCCAGGCCGCTCCGCTCATCCTGGCGATCACACTGACCCGCGCCCCGCTCCTCATGCCGCTCAACGCCTACCAGGGGGTGGCGATCGCCCACTTCCTCGACAACAGGCACCGTGGTCCCGCTGTCCTCCTGCGGCTCGGCGCGATGGTCATGGGGGTCGCGGTGGTCGGCGCCGGGCTCGCAGCGGTCGTCGGGCCCTGGATCATGCGCACGGTCACCACGCACGAGGTGCAGGGCTGGGTCCTCGCCTGCCTGACCCTCGACGCGGGGCTGCTCGCCCTGGTCACCCTGACGGGCGCAGCCGTCCTCGCCCTCGGGCGGCACGCCGCGTACGCGACGGGGTGGTTCGTGGCGAGCGCCGTCACGGTCGCCACGCTGTTCTTCCCGGCCTCGATCGAGGTCCGCACCGTCCTCGCCCTCACAGCAGGGCCGGTCGCCGGCCTGGTGGTGCACCTGAGCCAGGTCGCTGCAGCGGCCCGTGCCGACCGGTAGGATCGACGCCATGCCCAGCGACACCGACGAGCGCCTGCTCATCATCATCCCCGCGTGGAACGAGCAGGTGACCCTCCCGGGGGTGCTCGCCGAGATCAGGGCCGCTGTCCCCGAGGCCGACATCCTCGTGGTCAACGACGGGTCGACGGACTGGACCGCGGCGGTCGCGGCGCACAACGGAGCCGACGTGCTGGACCTCCCTCTCAACCTCGGCGTCGGCGGCGCCATGCGCGCCGGGTACAAGTACGCGCTGCGCAACGGCTACGGACGCACGGTCCAGCTGGACGCCGACGGCCAGCACGACCCGAAGAACGTCTCGCTCCTCATCGACCAGCTCGCGAGCGGTGTCTCGGACGTCGTGATCGGCGCACGCTTCGCAGGGACCGGCACGTACACGGCCCGTGGCCCCCGCTGGTGGAGCATGAAGCTGCTCTCCTTCGTGCTCTCCAGAGTGTGCAAGACCCGCCTCACCGACACCACCTCCGGCTTCAAGGCCTGCAACCGCACCGCCATCCGGCTGTTCGCGTCCAACTACCCGGCGGAGTACCTCGGCGACACGGTCGAGGCACTGGTGATCGCGTCCCGCGCTGGTGTCTCGGTCTCCCAGGTGGGGGTAGAGATGCGTCCGCGGGCCGGCGGCACGGCGTCGCACAGCCCGGTCAAGGCCGCGGTCTTCCTGCTGAGAGCCTTCTTCGCCCTCGCGATCGCCCTCTCCCGTCCGAGCGAGCCGCTCGAGGCGGAGGTCGTCCTGTGAGCGGCTACATCTTCGCGATCGTCCTGAGCGCAGCCGTCGTCGTCTTCCTCGTCACGCTGCTGCGCCGTCGCAGGATCCGTGAGAAGTACGCGGCGATCTGGATCGCTCTGGGGGTGGCTGTCCTCGTCCTCGCCACCTTCCCGCAGCTCGCGTTCTGGTTCGCCCGGCTCGTCGGCGTCGAGACGCCTGTGAACCTCTTGTTCGCCGGCGGGTTCGTCATCTTGCTCGGAGTCTGCATCCAGCTGAGCTCGTCCGTCACGAGCCTGGAGGAGCGCACCCGCACGCTGACCGAGGAGATCGCGCTGCTCTCGCTCGACGTGAGGACGTCACGGACCCCCAGGGAGGCTGCGACCTCGGCAGACACCGTCGCCGAGTCGGCAGACCGGGCAGCCGAGACCTCTGAGACCGGCCCCGATCCTGAGGACGAGCTGCACGTCCGGTGACAACTCGCCGGGCAGAGTCCGGCGAGCGTGAGGGACTTCGTGGTCTACTGGCCGCTCCCAGCCCCTCCTGAACAGGTCCTCCGTATGCCCCGTCTCACCAGAACCGCTGGCGCCGCGCTCCTCTGCGCGTCTCTGCTCCTCGCCTCAGCCTGCTCCGGGGCGTCGGAGAAGGACCCGAGCGTCCCCGCCGTCACCTCGCTGCCGACCGACCCGCCCTCGACCGACGCCCCGGAGACCGCGACGCCGGAGACCCCCGGTCCCGACGACCCGTCGTCGACGCCGCCGACCGAGCCCGCCACCGAGACGGAGCAGCCGACCACGCCTCCCGACGATGCGGCGACGGACGCTCCCACGACACCCCCGGCACCGGAGCCGGGCAACCTGGCGGCGGTCACGGTCACCATGTCGTACTGGGGTGCCGACCCCGCCGACGGCTCTGCCTTCGGCAACGGCTACGCCGACACCATCGAGACCGGTGCGACCTGCACCCTCGTGATGACCCAAGGTTCGTCGACCGTCCGCGCCGAGGCGAGCGCCACAGCCGACGCGTCGACGACGTCCTGCGGAGAGATGACCGTCCCGTCCTCGGAGCTGAGCCCGGGGACCTGGTCGGCGCACATCGAGTACACATCACCGACCAGCTCCGGGCAGTCTGCCCCCGTAGAGATCGTGGTGCCATGACCACCGAGACCCCCCGTCCGCTCCCCCGTGCCGGCCGCCTCGGGCGAGCCGTGACCGCCGTGTCCGCGGTCCTCGCGCTGGCCCTCTCGCTCGCCCTCGTGCCGTCGGTCGTGCCCGCGACGACGGCACCGGCGCAGGCAGCCGACCTCTCGTCCTTCGACCCCGGCAACATCATCTCGGACGCCGTGTTCTTCAACGGCTACGACATGACCGCCCCGGACCTCCAGGCGTTCCTCGCGGCCAAGGGCGCGTCGTGCACCCCGTCGCGTGCGGGCATCCCGTGCCTCAAGGACTTCCGCCAGAACACGGTGAACCGTCCGGCCGACACCCGCTGCACCAACGGCTACCGGGGGGCGTCGAACGAGAGTGCCGCCGACATCATCACGAAGGTCGCCCAGGGCTGCGGCGTGAGCGTCCGCGCGCTGACGGTCATGCTCCAGAAGGAGCAGGGTCTCGTCCTCGCCAAGGGGGAGAGCCTCACGGCCCGCAAGTACCAGATCGCGATGGGCTACGGCTGCCCGGACACCGCTCCGTGCGACGCCGACTTCTACGGGTTCTTCAACCAGGTCTACAAGGCGGCGTGGCAGCTCAAGAGCTACGCGGTCAACCCCAAGGGCTTCAACCACAAGGCCGGCGCGTGGAACAACGTCCGCTTCCACCCGAACGCCGCGTGCGGCTCCTCGGCCGTGTACATCGCCAACCAGGCGACCGCGAGCCTCTACAACTACACGCCGTACCAGCCGAACGCCGCCGCCCTGCGCGCCGGCTACGGCACCGGTGACGGCTGCTCCTCGTACGGCAACCGGAACTTCGCCGCGTACTTCCAGGACTGGTTCTCGCAGTCGAGCTTCGTCACCGTGGGTGCCATCGACACCTGGTACCGCAACGGTGGTGCCGCTGTCGTGGGTCCACCCACGGCCAACCAGAGCGTCATCGCCGGAGGGTTCCAGCAGTCCTTCGCCCGTGGCACCGTGTCGTCGAGCTCCGCGGGCACCTTCGCCTCGGTCGGCGTCATCAACCGCGAGTACCTGGCGCGCAAGGCGGCCTGGGGGCAGCTCGGCCTCGCGACCGGTCCGGAGAAGAGCGTCAACGGCGGGTACACCCAGGAGTTCCAGAACGGCACCGGGTACCTCAGCGCGTCCACGCCGTTCTCGGTCGCGCGCGGTGAGGTCCGCGCCACCTACCTTCGCAACGGCGGGGCGGGCGGCTCTCTCGGCTGGCCCTCGGGCGACGAGGCCTGCGTGGGCCAGACCTGCGCCCAGGACTTCCGCCGTGCGAACGGCAGCCTCGTGACGATCACCTGGAGCGCCCCGTACGGTGCCCAGCTCGTGTCGAACGCGATCCGCACCGCCTGGCTCGCCGGCGGTGGGCTCGCGAAGGTCGGCCCGCTGAAGTCCTCCGAGGTCGCCACTGCCGACAAGGGCGGCTCGCAGGCCAGGTTCCAGATCGGCAACCGGGAGTCCATCATCGTCTGGACCTCGAAGGCCGGGGCACGTGCCTTCGGCGGCGGGTTCCTGTCCCTGTGGGACAAGTCTGGCGGAATCCTCGGCATGGGCTACCCCCTCGGCGACGAGGTCGTCTCAGCCGACAAGGTCGGGACGCAGATCGAGTTCGAGCGGACCGGCCGCAGGTCCACGATCATGTGGTCCCCAGCCACCGGCACCCGGGTGTTCGGCGGGTCGTTCCTCGCCCGGTGGAAGGCCGACGGCGGTGTCTACGGCCTCGGGTACCCGATCACGGACGAGGCTGCCGTCAAGGGCACCACGGGTACCTCGGTCGAGTTCCTGCGCAACGGCCGGCGCTCCAACGTCATGTGGACCTCGGGCACCGGGGTGCACGCCTTCGGCGGTGTCGTGCGCGAGGCGTGGCTGCGCAACGGCGGCGCGACAGGCATGGGCTTCCCGATCATCGACGAGACCAAGACGGCCGATGGTGCTGGTGCGACTGCGGTGTTCCGCAACGCGACAGGCCGCGAGATCGTCGTGCTGTGGTCCGGGGCGACCGGCGGTCACGTGGTCGGCGGGCCTGTCCGCAACGCGTGGAACCGGTCCGGCGGGGTGTTCGGCCTCGGGTACCCCACGATCGACGAGGCGCAGGTCGGCGACGGGGTCGGCTCGTACGCGACCTTCAAGAACGGCTCGCTCGACGGCATCGCGCTGTGGAGCCCGGCGACGGACGCCAGGTTCCTCAGCGGACCGGCGTACGCCACCTGGCAGGCGAACGGGAAGACGGGGACGCTCGGCTACCCGACGCGTGACGAGTCGTACCTCGGGGTCGGTGTGAGCACCTACGTGCCGTTCACGTCAGGCAGCTGGATCGTCTCCGGTCCTCGCGGGTCCTACGTCGTCAACGCCCCCGTCCTCAAGGCTTGGACCGCTGCCGGCGGGGCGACCGGCACCTACGGTCTGCCGACCGGGCCTGCGACGGTCTCCGGCAAGACCGTGGTCCAGCCCTTCGAGAAGGGCACCATCACGACCACGTCGTGAGGTGTCCCGGCCCTCCGGCCGCGACGACAGCGGGGCGGTACCGACCTGGAGAGGTCGGTACCGCCCCGCTGTCGTCGCGGCCGGGTCGTCGCGGCCGGGACCAGCCGTCGTCGTAGCCTGGTCTCAGTCGTCGAGCAGGCCGAGGAGGTAGCTGCCGTAGCCGGACTTCACCAGGGTCTCCGCCCGGGCACGGAGCTCGTCGTCGGTGAGGAATCCCTGGCGCCAGGCGATCTCCTCGGGGGCGCCGACCTTGAGGCCCTGGCGAGCCTCGACGGTGCGGACGAAGTTCGCCGCGTCGGTGAGGGAGTCGAAGGTCCCTGTGTCGAGCCACGCCGTCCCGCGCGGGAGCACCTCGACCTGCAGGCGCCCGGCCTCCAGGTAGTGCTTGTTGACGTCGGTGATCTCGTACTCGCCGCGCGGCGAGGGCTCCAGTCCCCGGGCGATCTCCACCACGTCGTTGTCGTAGAAGTACAGGCCCGGCACCGCGTAGCTGCTCTTGGGCTGGGCCGGCTTCTCCTCGAGCGACAGCGCACGGAAGCTCTCGTCGAACTCGACGACCCCGTAGGCCTGGGGATCGGCCACCTGGTAGGCGAACACCGCTCCCCCGTCGATGTCCCTGAACCTGGACAGACGGTTCCCCATGCCAGGCCCGTAGAAGATGTTGTCCCCGAGGGCCAGGGCGGCACCCTCGGCGCCGATGAAGTCTGCACCGAGCACGAAGGCCTGGGCGAGCCCGTTCGGCTCCTGCTGCACCGTGTAGGTGATGGACACGCCGAACTGCGAGCCGTCGCCGAGGAGTCGCTCGAACTGCGAGGCGTCCTGCGGGGTCGTGATGATGAGGACGTCTCGGATCCCTGCGAGCAGGAGCGTCGAGAGCGGGTAGTAGATCATCGGCTTGTCGTAGACCGGGAGGAGCTGCTTGCTCACCCCGAGCGTGATCGGGTGCAGTCGCGTGCCGGAGCCGCCGGCCAGAATGATTCCTCGCATGGGACCTCATTCTGCACCACCTCGCGTCGGTCGGGGCGCGCCTGCGGACGTCCGCGTCTGACAGACTTGCTGGCAGGTGCGGCCCGGACGGGCCGCCGGACGACTTGTGGACGGAGAGACACGTGCGGTGGATCGTGACCGGGGCCAACGGCATGCTCGGCAGAGACCTCGTCGGGACGCTGCTCGAGCAGGGTGAGGACGTACGGGCCCTCGGGCGTGGCGACCTCGACGTGACGGACAGCGCGGCGGTCGCGGCCGCGGTCCGCGACGTCGACGTCGTCGTCAACTGCGCGGCCTACACCGCGGTGGACCAGGCCGAGAGCGACGAGGCTGCCGCCTTCGCCCTCAACGCCGCTGGTCCGGCGTACCTGGCGGCCGCCGCGCGCGCGGCCAGAGCCCGGATCGTCCAGATCTCCACCGACTACGTCGTCGCAGGCGACGGACCCGCCGACGGCCCGCACCCGGAGGACGCACCGGTCGCCCCGCGATCGGCCTACGGACGGACGAAGGCTGCCGGAGAGTGGGCCGTCCGTTCGGAGAACCCGGACCACCTCGTGGTCCGCACCGCCTGGCTCTACGGCGCGCACGGCGGATGCTTCCCCAAGACGATGGTCCGCGCCGCCGGTCAGCGCGACGTCCTCGACGTCGTAGACGACCAGGTGGGCCAGCCGACCTGGACCGTGGACGTGGCCGACCTCGTCGTCCGCCTGGTCCAGGCCGGTGCACCGTCGGGCACGTACCACGCGACGTCGACCGGCGAGACGTCCTGGTTCGAGTTCGCCCGGGCCGTCGTCACGAGCGCGGGCTTCACGCCGGAGAAGGTCCGGCCGACGACGAGCGAGGCGTTCGTGCGGCCAGCTCCTCGCCCCGCGTACTCGGCGCTGGGGCACGACGCGCTCCGGGCCGCCGGTGTGGAGCCGATCGGGCCGTGGGAGCAGCGCTGGGCCGAGGCGTCAGCGCTGGTCCTCGCCGACGGCGCCTGACCACAGCAGCACCCGCGCTCGGGCAGCCTCGCCAGAGTCCTGCCCGACGACCAGAGCCCTCGCCGTCCCGTCAGGGACTGCGAGGGCTCTGCACGTCACGTGGACGGGGGGTCGGCGTCGTGCGGGTCGACGTCTCCGGCTCAGCGTGCGAGCGAGGCGATGTAGCGTGCCACCTCGTCGGCCTGAGGCAGCAGACCTGACGCCGCGGCGGAGGCGAGCGACGGCGCCTCGCGGTCCTTGTCGGAGAGCACCAGGCTCAGCTCAGAGCCGTCCCGGCCGTGGGTGGGCCAGGTGATCCCGATCTCGTGGTCGAGCGGGTCGATGCCGTGCTCACGCCCGGGCGCATACCCGGTGGAGCAGAGGTACATCACCGTCGAGTCGTCCTCGAGAGACAGGAAGGCGTGGCCGAGCCCCTCGGGGATGTAGATCGCACGCCGGTCCACGTCGTCCAGGAGCACGGAGTCCCAGGCGCCGAAGGTCGGTGACCCGACCCTGACGTCGACCACGACGTCGAGGACCGCGCCCTTGGGGCAGGTGACGTACTTGGCCTGCCCCGGGGGGACGTCGGCGAAGTGGATGCCGCGCAGGACGCCCGCGGACGAGACCGAGCAGTTCGCCTGCTGGAGGTCGAGCGGGTGGCCCGCGATCTCCTGGAGGTCGTCGCTGCGGAACCACTCGAGGAACACGCCCCGCGGGTCGGTGAACATCGTGGGGGTCAGCTCGTAGGCACCGGGGACGGTGAGCTCTCGGGTCTGCATGGGTCTCCTTCTGGGCGTGCACAGGTCGTCGGCGTCTCGAGGTGAGCGGCGGCAGGACCGCCGCCGTCATGCTAGTCGAGGACGCTGTCGACCATCTGGCGCTCGATGCTCGGGGCGAGCGTCCGGGCGTAGGTCTCGGACAGGTGGTTGTCGCGGTAGACGAGGACGTTCCCCTCCACGGCGCGGCACGCGGTGCTCGAGCAGATGTCGGCGTCGAGGTCGACCACGCCCACACCGTCCATGGACCGGGCGGCCTCGACGCCCAGGTCTGGTCCCGGCGCCGCACCCGGCCAGGGCATGGAGCACAGGGGGTCGTCGCGGCCGTGCTCGGAGACACAAGACGGCCCATCGAAGGACGGGAAGGGCACAGAGTGCACGTAGTACGCCTCGGCACCCAGGTCGACGAGCGGGCGCCAGGCCGACTGGAAGCCACGGACCGTCGCCTCGTCGTCGGGCCAGGACCACTGCAAGGCGTCCTGGTAGCCCTGCTGGCCGAGGTTGGTGATCACCGCGACCCCGGGCGGGTCCGAGGCCAGCAGGTCGAGGACCTGCTGGTTGTGGTCGAGGCACCCTCCCTCCGGCCACGGGCCGAGGTCCATGCTGAAGGGGCAGCCGTCACGGAACAGGACGAGGAGCTCTCGGCCCTGGGCCTCCGCGACGAGGGACAGCGGAGCCACCAGCTGGGCGGCGTGCGAGTCGCCGAGCACGACCATCCGTGGCCTCGTCGGCGTCTCGGCGCCGTACCGGCAGGCCGTGCCGGACGCGGCGATGGTCGCGACGTCGAGGGCGTTGCAGCCGTCACGGTAGACGATCGGCAGGTCGTCGTCGGCGACCACGGGGTCGGGCAGGACCGGGGCCCTGACCGGCTGGACCGCTCCGTCCGAGAGCACGAGCGCTCCCGGGTACCGCGGGTCGGAGGCGACGGCCAGGAGCTGTGCCTCGGCCTCGCGCTGCACACGCCTCACCTCGAGGGCGGGGACGGCGACGACGAGCAGCACACCGGCGATCGCGCACAGGGCGGCGGCGACCGTCGTGCGGTCGCCGAGCAGCGTGCCCGGGCGCACCGGGGCCACGTGCCGCGCGCCGCGCTCGGCCCGACGGGACCGCCGACGCAGCCACCAGGCCGGGGCCCGCCACGGTCGGCGGAAGGGCCGCTCGATCCACCGCTCGCTTGCTGCGGCGAGGACGAGGCACACCAGGAGCAGCCCGACCGTGGACGCACGGGTGGGGGTCTCCTGCCCGGAGGCGACGGCCCAGAGCACGATCACCGGCCAGTGCCAGAGGTAGAGGCTGTACGAGATGTCGCCGACGTAGACGGGCAGCCGCCAGGACAGGACTGCCGACAGCGAGGCCCGCGGGACGACGGGTGACATGCCCGCGAGCAGGATCAGGGCGGTCCCGACGGTCGGGACCAGGGCCACCCAGCCCGGGAAGCTCTCGGTGCTCTCGAGCCCGACGGCTGCTCCGACCACGAGGGCCAGACCGACCCAGCCGACGACCAGGCTGACGGCACCACGCCGCACGAGCGGCGCGAGACGGGCTGCCGAGAGGGCCAGGAGGCCTCCGAGCACCAGCTCCCACACCCGGGTGACGGTGGAGTAGTAGGCCGCGGCACCGTCGGCCGAGGCGGTGTACCAGACAGACCACCCGAAGGAGGCGGCGCCGATGACGGTCAGCAGCACGACGACCCGCCGTCCGACGCCTGTCGCTGCACCCCACAGCGTGCACAGCACCACCAGGAGCGGGACCACGAGGTAGAACTGCTCCTCGACCGACAACGACCAGAAGTGCTGGAAGGGTGAGGCCAGGGCCGACGCGGCCGCGTACTCGCTCGTCCCGAAGGCCAGCACGAGGTTCTGCACCGAGACCGCCGAGGCGGCCGCAGACCTGCTGATCTCCTCCCACCTGGTCAGCGGCATGAGGAGCAGGCTCGCGACGAGCGTGACGACCACGACCGTGAGCGAGGCAGGCAGCAGACGACGCGCCCGGTGGGCGTAGAAGCGACCCAGCGCGACCGTCCCCGTCGCGGCCCCCTCGCGCGCCAGCGAGCCGATGATGAGGAACCCGGAGATGACGAAGAAGACGTCGACGCCGACAAATCCTCCGCTGAGCCGCTCGGGACGCAGGTGGTATCCCACGACGAGCAGGACCGCCAGGGCGCGCAACCCTTGGATGTCAGGTCGACGGCGACTGCCAGACGGTGCCGTGGTCGCGCTGCCCCCCGCGGGCACGTGCTTCTCCACGCTCAGTCCACACCGAGGATCCGGTAGATCTGGACCTCGGGATTGGAGTAGACGAGCTCGAAGACGTCAGGCTGCTCGTCGAGTCCCGTCATGCCGGGTGCACGCTCCATGCCTGCCAGGACGAAGCCGGCGCCGAGGAACACGTAGTGGATGCCTCGGGCACGGATCTCGTCCGCGACCTCGGGGTTGGTCGCGAGCGTGTTGAGCTCACGGTCGAGGAGCTGACGACCCTCGTTGGGGCTGACCCCCACGGCGCCCCACACGGGCTTGACCCCCTCGAGGGCGAACATCCAGGCGGAGCCGTCGCGGAAGTCGTTGAGCACGGGCTGGCCGGGGGGCACGATCCTGGCGAGCTCGGCCATGCCCTCCGCCTCGTACCTGCTGACGGTCGGACCGTCTCGGTACTTGAAGGCCACGGCGTCCCGGTTCCGCTCGAAGTACCCGCCCCCGGTGACCAGACCGAGCACGACCACGAGGGCTGCGCACAGCAGCAGCGACGCCGTGGTCGCCGCAGCCGGGCGAGCCGACTGCCAGGCGACGGCTCGCGGCTTGCTGCGCCAGACCTTCGCCACGAGGTCCTTGACGGTGTCGAGCGCGACACCGACGAGGACCGGTGCCCCGATGGTGATCAGCGCAGAGACGCGCAGCTGGTCGTTCCACCACCAGCGCGTGAGGTTGAGCACGAGCTCGGTGTCGACCGAGGCTGTCAGGACGAAGAGGGTCATCGCGACGGCGGTCGAGACGGTGAGCCCCCAGAGCCAGCCGTACTTCGGCCGGAACGCTGCCAGGGCACCGAGGAGCACGAAGACGGCGAGGAACGCCTGGTCGTCCTCCCGGTACCCGGTCCCGAAGAGCAGCGCGGACTCGACAGCCTCCGAGGGGAGCAGGACGAGCGGCCACTTGAGCGCGGTCTCTCCGACCACGGAGGCCATGGCGACGGCCGTGGGTACGAGCGCGGCGACCGTCACGACGGCCAGCAGCACGGTCCAGCGCAGAGCGGCGACGACCTGGCGACGCTGGGTCCACAGCACCCCGACCACCGCGAAGCCGCACCACACGAGGATGGTCACGGCGCCCGACGTGTGCACCGACACGATGCCGAGGATCCCGAGCGCGACGAGGAGGACGTCGGCGAGCCGGCGGTGGCGCAGCCCGTCGACGAGGAGTGCCAGCAGGGGCAGCACGAGCACGAACGAGAGGGTGAACGGGAGCAGCCCGCGCCAGATCAGCTCGTAGGGCAGGCTGGTGAAGGACGTGCTGACGACCAGCGCGGCTCCCGCGCCGAAGGCCCCGATGCGGGTGCGGCGCACGACGCCCAGCACCCCGAGCGGGATGATCGCGAACCAGAGCATCACGTGGGCGTGGGTCGCGGCCAGCACCCCGTTGCCGGTCACCTGGACGGTGAGCGCCGCGAGGGCGTGGAACACGCTCGGGTAGTAGAGACCCTCGGCGGTGTCGTAGCTGTTGACCGCCGCGAGGCTGTCCGGGGTCGCGATGCCGGAGTCGGCGATCTGCCGGATCGCGTTGCCCTGGAACACGCTGTCGAAGTCTTGCGGGATCACCGTGAAACGACCGGTGGTGGCGTAGTACGCGTAGGCACCGACGACGGCGGCGACAGCACCGACCACGATCACCGCGACCCAGGCTGTCCGCGACCACACCGCGGTCGAGGCACGCAGGGCCTCGTCGTCGCGCGCGGCGAACCTCGTCCACCGCGGCTCCACGTACCGGGAGACCGCCCAGACGACGGCGGCCACCACGACCGCGGCCGCGAGCATGGTCCAGACGGACCACCCGAGGCCCGCAGCGGCAGCGATCTCTGCGGCCGCGTAGGCGATCCCGCAGGTGAGGACGGGGGCTGCGACCAGCACCGTGAGCACCGAGCGGCGGGCTGCCACGAGGACGAGGGCGCCGGGCACCCAGGTCACCAGGGCCGCCACCACGAGTGTCGTTGCGATGTCCAGGAGTGTCATCAGACCTCCACGGACGCGTGCGGGTCTGCAGACATGGCGGGGCTCTCCGGGGGGTTATTCGACGTCGATGCGGTACAGCCGGGCCTCCCCGACCTGGTCGACGAGCTCGAAGGCAGGGTTGTCCACGAGGTCGTCGAAGCCTGGTGAACCATACATCCTGTGGAGCCTGCCGTCGCCGACGATCACGTACTCGACACCATTCTCTCGCACGGCGTCGCGGACGTCCGGGCGGGTCTCGATCTCGTCGAGGTGGAGAAGCAGGAGGTTCTGCTCCGGTGATGGTCCCGGCTGGTCAGGGATGGCGATGGCCATCCCGCCGAAGTACGGTCGGAGCCCCGCCACGGCGAACATCCAGGTCGTGCCGTTGATCGGGTCGTTCATCACCATCTGCCCCTCGGGCACGATCTCCGCAGCACGGTGCCAGAGGTCGAAGTCGTCCTGATCGACGAGGTCACCACTCTGGTACGCGCCGACGAGCCGGTCGCTGTTCTGCGTGTGATATCCACCACCGGTCGTGGCCAGGACTACGACCGCCACGACCCCGACGGTCGAGGCCGCTGCTGCCCGCCTGTGCTGAGGTGCCCGGCGAGACACCAGGTCGGCGGCCCAGGACGACAGCGCCGAGACCGCGATGCCCGCAGCCACCACGACGAAGATCGCCACCATCGCCGCGAACCTCCACCGGTCGTTCCACCACGGTGCAGTCAGGTCCTCGGTGACAGGGAGGTCGTAGGCCGCCGAGACGACGAAGAGCACGAGGGCGACGGCGCCGGACACCCAGAACCACCAGAGGGCTCGGATCTTCCAGATCACGAGGAGACTCAGCACAGCCAGCACGACCAGCGTCCACTGGGGCCCCGCTGGTGATGCGTGGTCGAGGAACAGCGCCTCGAAGGCAGCACGGCGCGGCCCCATGACCGCCGGCCAGTCCTGCCGTGCCTCGTTGCCCGCGGCCAGAGCCGCGCGGAGCGGGCCGAGGGCGGTCAGGAGCGCGACGAGACCGATGCCGACACCCGCGAGGAGATCTGGGCCGATGCGTCGTCGAGAGCTGATCCACCGTTGGACCAGCCAGGGCACGAGGAAGATCATCGTCGTGTAGACCCCGCTCGGGTGGACGCCGACGACTCCCCCGGCAGCGATGCCCGTGACCACGATCATCTCCGGTGTCCGCGTGCTGAGCGTCCGTGCGAGCAGCACCATGAAGGCCGGGACGAGCACGAGCCCGACAGCGAAGGGGATGACAGGGCCACGCCACAGGAGGTCGAAGACCAGCGCCGTCGGCATGGTGGCGAAGATCGCCGCCGCCCCGGCTGCGACGGGGTCCTTGGTGATGCGCAGGACGAGTGCCGCGATGCCGAAGGCCAGGAACACCGGGATCAGCAGCACGTTGGCGTCGATGAGCCGCGGGACCGAGTCGATCCCGAGGTCCCTTCCTGCAGCAGCCAGTCCGTGCCAGCCGTTGGGGTAGTAGAAGGTCGACGCGGTCTCTCGGTTGTTGAGCTGTGCGAGAGACGACTGCCCCAGGTCCTGCGCGTCGATGATCCACGTGACCACAGCCCCGTGGAAGATCCCGTCCCAGTCCTGCACCACGGCGTCGAGAGAACCCATGCCGCGGCGGAGCACCGCAGCGCCGAGAGCACCCCCGACGGTGGCTGCTGCGACGACCCCCCATGTCGCTGCGCGCCCTACGGTGGGGCCCTGCTCGTCCGTGGGGTCGGCCTGGAGGACGCGAGGCACGAGCCGGCTCGCCGACGTCACCGCACCCGCGACCAGGACTGTCGTCGCCAGGAGCGTCCAGAGCGTCCAGGGGACACCCGCCGCCGAGGCGACCCAGCCGCCGAGGGTGAGCACCCCGTAGGTGACGAGCGGAGCCGCGACCAGGACCCAGCCACGTTGACGGCTGGCGAGCAGGACGGCGAGGCCAGGCACGACGGCGATGGCGAGCACGAGAGTGACCGTGGCGAGGTCGTTGTGCACTGCGTTCTCTTTCGACGGAGCGGGGCAGGCATGCTCGCCGAGGACACTTCGTAGCGCACCCCCTGCCCGCCTGCAGCACCACAGTAGCGGCCTTCTCCGGCCGGGTCTGGGACCAGGGTCGACCAGCGTCACGTCACAGACGTCCGCGCGAGACCTCCCGAAGGAGCCTCCTGCGCGTCGGCGGCGCGACGCGACGGCGCCCCGCCTGTCAGCACGACAGGCGGGGCGCACGGGACGCGTTGTCAGGCTCGCATCTGCTGGACGACCTCGCTGGTCTTGCCGTCCGCGACGATCCGCCCCTTCTCGAGGAGGATGCCACGCTCGCAGAGCTTCGCGACCATGTCGAGGTCGTGACTGACGATCACCAGGGTCCGGTTCTCGGCAGCCAGCTCACGGATGCGCGCCAGGCACTTCTTCTGGAAGGGCTCGTCACCGACGGCGAGGATCTCGTCGATGAGGAAGACCTCGGGGTCCGAGTGCACGGCGACCGCGAAGGCCAGGCGCAGGAACATCCCTGAGGAGTAGAACTTGACCTCGGTGTCGATGAACTTCTCGATCTCCGAGAACGCGACGATCTCGTCGAAACGTTGCTCGATCGACTTCTCGCTCATACCGAGGATCGCACCGTTCATGAAGACGTTCTCGCGCCCGGTGAGGTCCGGGTGGAACCCAGCCCCGACCTCGATGAGACCGGCGACCCGTCCGCGGGTGCGGATCGTCCCGGTGTCGGGCCGCATGACGCCGGCGATGAGCTTGAGCAGGGTCGACTTCCCCGAGCCGTTGAAGCCGAGGAGGGCCACGGTCTCGCCCTCGTGGATGTCGAACTTCACGCCCGCGAGGGCGTCGAAGCTGTTGGAGCGGTCCTTGCCCTTGACGGAGGCCACGAGGAGCTCTTTCAACGACCGCTGGTGGCGGAGCGTGAAGCTCTTGGTGACGTCTGCGATCTCGATCGTGACAGGGGAGCCCGTCGAGAGTTCTGATGGTGCCATGTGCCTACAGCTCCTGGGCGAATCGGCCCTCGAGCCGACGGAACACCGTCTGGCCGAGGAGGACGATGACGATCGCGACGGCGAACCCGCTGAGGGTCGTCTGCGTCATGTTCTCAGGCATCTCGAGGTGGGCGCCTGGACCGCCCAACGGGATCCAGAACGCGTAGTGGAACAGCTGGACCGCGACGGTGATGGGGTTGAGCTCGTAGATCGTGATGAGCCACGGGTGGTCCGCGAGCCCTTCCTTGACCTTGGTGAACGGGTACAGGACGGGCGAGGCCCACGTCGCCACGAGCAGCAGGAGGTCGACGAAGTTCTCCGAGTCACGGAAGAACACGTTCGCCGCGCCGAAGAGCATGCCGAGCCCGAGCCCGAGCAGGGCGACGAGCAGGAACCCGAGGACTGCTGCGACCACGCCCATCGGTGTCGGCCGCCATCCCACGGCCACGCAGGCGACGAGCAGCACGATGAGCTGCGGCACGAAGTGCACCACGGCCACGTAGATCGCACTCACCGGGAAGAGCTCCCGCGGGAGGTAGATCTTCTTGATGAGCTGGGCGTTCCAGATCAACGTCCGTGTCGCGTTGCCGAAGGCCTCGGAGAAGAAGTTGATGACGACGATGCCGGAGAACAGGTAGATCGCGAAGTACTCGACGCCACGGTTGAGCTCGAGGAACACACCCATCGCGAAGTAGAAGACGATGAACTGCGTCGCCGGCTTGACGTAGGACCACACCATGCCGAGGGCCGAGCCGCGGTAGCGGACCCGGAGCTCTTTGCGCACGAGGAGCCTGAGGAGGTACCGCTGGGAGAAGACGTCGACGAGGCCGCGCCCTCTCCCAGGGACCGAGAGTTCTGTCTGTGCCATGGGCTAGCGCTCGCCCCTGAACGTCTTCTTCCACTCGTCCTGGCCGACCAGCGAGTCGATCGAGCCCTTGTACTGCTCGGCGAGCTCGGGCCACGCGCGGAACAGCTGCTCGTGGATCTTCGCGGAACGGGCCATGAGGGACCTGAAGCGTGCCGGGTCACGGTGGTACCACGCAGCACCAGACCCGTCGGACGTCGAGACCACGGCCGAGTCGAACTGCGCGAGCATCCACCACTTGGCGTCGGCGGCGTGCACCTCGGCCTCGGGGTGCGTCTTGGACATCTGACGGATCGGGCGGAGCTGCTTCGCGGCGCCGAGGGCGGCCATCTTCAGCAGTCCAGCACGCCCCTCGGGCGGACGGACACCCTCGCCGCGCTTGGGCATCTTCTCGCGTCGGGGCGCCGGGAAGGCGCCAGGGTCCTTCTGGACCACGGAGTCGGTGTTCGCGGCCCGCACGGCACGGATGTCGCCCAGGCGGGACGCGAGCTGCTCGTGCATGTGCTCCGGGCCGCTCAGCAGGTCTTCGAGTGCCATGAGGCGGAGCTCGGCGACCGAGTACTGCGAGGCGAGGAGGTGCCGGGTCTGGTGGATGAAGGACTCACGCACGATGCGCCCTCCGCGCGGGTACTGCGAGTGCAGGAGCGCCGCCACGAAGCGGTTGCGCTCGTGGTAGTAGGCCTGCCAGTCGAGCGAGTCGTCCTTGTCGGTCCACGGCACGTGCCACACGGCCGCTCCGGGGAGCGTGACCGTCGGGACTCCGGTCTCGCGGGCACGCAGCGAGTACTCGGCGTCGTCCCACTTGATGAACAGCGGGAGCGAGAGGCCGATCTCGCGGACCACGGAGAGCGGGATGAGCGTCATCCACCAGCCGTTGTAGTCGACGTCCACGCGACGGTGGAGCTCACGGGTGCTGCGCAGGGACTCCTCGTCGAGGTGGTGCCCCTCGGAGCCCTGGAGGACCGGACCCCACCAGAAGCGCCACGGCTGGATCCGCTCGCCCATGGAGTGCAGGTACGGGCGGTCGAACATGGAGAACATCTGACCGCCGACGATCGTCGGGCGCCGCGCCAGGTCTGCGAAGGTCGCCGCGCGGACGATGCCCTCGGGCTCGGTGCGGACGTCGTCGTCCGAGATGAGCACGTAGGTGCTCTTCTCGGCGTCGAGGGTCTCGCTCATCCCGCGGGAGAACCCGCCGGAACCACCGAGGTTCGCCTGGATGATGACGCGCAGGCGCCCCTCGAGGGCCTTCTCGGCCTCGTCGAACCCCTTGGAGTCGGTCGGGTGCTGGGTGCCCTGGTCGACGACGATGACCTCGTCGAGGATCGCGAGCAGCGCCGGGTCCGCGCCGTGCTGTCCGAGCAGCGCCACCACGTCGTCGGGTCGGTTGAGCGTCGTCACGGCGATCGACAGGGTGCCGGGCGTGGCGCGGTCTTCGGGGACCTCGGTCTCCCAGCGCGCCGACCTCACGGTCGCCCCGCCGTCCCCGGCGATGACGTCGAACCAGTACCAGCCGCCGTCGGCGAAGGTGGACAGCGGCAGGTCGAAGGACACCTCGGCGCCGCTGATGCCGCCGTCGACGCGCGTGGAGTCGACGCGGTACACGTTGCCCTTGGCGTTGGAGCGGTAGACGATCACGTCTGCCTCGCCGAGGACCGTCACGCGGAGCGTGACCTCGGAGACGATGGTCCAGCGACGCCAGTAGCTCGCGGGGAACGCGTTGAAGTACGTGCCGAAGGACGACCGCTGCTGCGCGCGCACCGCGTAGCTCGTGCGGGACAGCACCTGGGCGAGGTCCTGCAGCTCGGCAGGCGCTCCGCGCTGGTCGTGCTTGTTGGCGACCACGGGCTGCTGCTGGGCGCCCTCGACGTACAGCGGCAGGATGTCCTGGTCTGCCTCGAGGGGCAGCACGACGCGCTGCAGCGTGCGGGTCACGGTGGTGGCGGCTGTGGTCGCGCTCATGCGTCGACACCGCCGCTCTCGATCGAGCGGCCTGCGCCGAAGTGCGGTGCCAGCTTGTTGTCGACCATCGACAGCGCAGACCCGATGGCCATGTGCATGTCGAGGTACTTGTAGGTCCCGAGGCGACCGCCGAAGAGCACGTCCTTCTCCCCTGCGGCGAGGTCGCGGTACGCGAGCAGGCGCTCACGGTCGGCCGCGGTGTTGATCGGGTAGTACGGCTCGTCGGTCTTCTCCGCGAAGCGCGAGAACTCGCGCATGATCACGGTCTTGTCCTTCGGGTAGTCCCGCTCCGGGTGGAAGTGGCGGAACTCGTGGATGCGCGTGTACGGCACGTCGGCGTCGGCGTAGTTCATCACCGAGGTCCCCTGGTAGTCGCCGACCTGGAGCACCTCCTCCTCGAAGTCGAGGGTGCGCCACGAGAGGTCGCCCTCGGCGTAGTCGAAGTAGCGGTCGACCGGACCTGTGTAGACGACGGGCACGTTGCCGACGACGTTCTTCTTGTTGACAGGCTGCGACTCGTCGAAGAAGTCGACGTCCAGGCGGACCTCGATGTTCTTGTGGTCGGCCATGCGCTCGATCCAGCGCGTGTACCCGTCGGTCGGCAGACCTTCGTAGGTGTCCGAGAAGTAGCGGTTGTCGTACGTGTAGCGCACCGGCAGGCGCGAGATGATGCTCGCCGGCAGGTCCTTGGGGTCCGTCTGCCACTGCTTGGCCGTGTACTCACGGATGAACGCCTCGTAGAGCGGGCGCCCGATGAGCGAGATGCCCTGCTCGTCGAGGTTCTCCGGCGACTTCCCGCCGAGCTCGGCGGCCTGCTCCAGGAGCAGGTCACGGGCGGCCTGCGGGCCGTGCGCCGACCGGAAGAACTGGTTCACCGTGCCGAGGTTGATCGGCATCGGGTACACCTCACCCTTGTGCGTGGTGTACACCCGGTGCACGTAGTCAGTGAAGGACGTGAACCTGTTGACGTACTCCCAGACACGCTCGTTCGAGGTGTGGAACAGGTGAGCGCCGTAGCGGTGCACCTCGATCCCGGTCTGCGCCTCGTTCTCCGAGTAGGCGTTGCCGCCCACGTGGTGACGGCGGTCGACGACGAGGACCTTCCGGCCGTACTCCTCGGCGATCCGCTCGGCGACGGTCAGACCGAAGAATCCTGAACCAACGATGACAAGGTCCGCGTCCACGCACACTCCTCTAGTAGCGACTCCAGCATCCAAGGGTAGCGGGTAGCCGGGTGGGGTCATGGAGCCGCGTGCGGGCGCTTGGAATCTTCGCGTCTCGCGCCAGATTCTTCACGTCTCGCACACGCGGAGCATCCGCACCGTGCACAAGATCGGGGCAGGGCGCTAGGGTTCTTCGATGCAACCGAGCCCTCTGAGCAGAGCACGCCACATGCTGCACCGACTCCGCGAGGTCGCCCGTGACGTGGCGGAGACCAGGTCTGTCTCGCACGAGGTCCGGGACACGCAGCACCACCTCGCGCACCAGCGGCACCTCGAGACCATGGCGGTGCTCGACGCGGTCAACTACTCGGTCCGGCACCAGCCGTTGACCGGCTCCCGGACCACCGTCCTCTTCCTCGTCCACCACATCGAGGCGTGGGACAGCCTCGACTCCCTCGTGCGAGAGCTGATGCAGGCCCCGGACTTCGAGGTGGTCGTCGCGTCGATCCCCAGGCACTTCCGCGGTGCCGACGGGTTCGTGGACGAGGACCTCGTCCACGAAGGGCTCGTCAGGCGCGGGGTCCCGCACCTGCGCCTCGCCCACGGGGACGACGCCGACAGGCTCGCCGTGGTGCGCGCCCTCGGTCCCGACGTGATCTTCCGTCAGTCTCAGTGGGACGCCGACGTCCCCGCCGCGTACTCGACCAGGAACCTGGCTTTCGCCCGGCTCTGCCTCGTCCCCTACGAGACCATCGGGCTCATCGAGAACGTCCCGCTCCACGGCGTGGACGACACAGCCGTAGACGAGCGCTATCACCGCACCGCCTGGCGGGTGTTCTGCGCAGGCCCGCACGCGCGCGACGTCGCCGCGCGGCACGGCTCCCTCGGAGGACAGCAGTTCGTCGCCACCGGGCACCCGAAGGCGGACAGGCTGCGCACCGTGACGCCCGCGTGGCCCCTGCTGCGCCCAGGCGGCGACGTGCCGCGACTGAAGATCGCCTGGTCGGCGCACCACACGGTCTCGGAGGGGTGGACCAACTTCGGTATGGCGCACCTCGTGATCGACGACATGCTCGCCTGGGCGCGGTCCGCACCAGACGTGGACTTCGTCTTCATGCCGCACCCTGCCCTGCCGCCGTTCGTCCGCGACGAGGCCTCTCTCCTGTCGCCCGAGCGCTACGACGCCTTCCTGTCGGACTGGTCGGAGCTGCCCAACACGACGATCCACGACGACGGGGACTACGCCCCCGTCCTCGCCGCGTCGGACGTGATGCTGACAGACGGCCTGAGCATGCTCGTCGAGTACCAGTTCACAGGGAAGCCGCTGATCTTCCTCGAGCGCCCCGACCACAGGCCCTTCAACGAGGCCGGCCGGCTCCTGCTGAGCGGGGTGCAGGCCGTGCCAGACGTCGACGCCGCCCGCTCGGTCATCTCCTCGCTCACGGACGAGCGCCGGGCTGACGTCGCACGCAGGCAGCGGGAGAACATCGAGGCACTCTTCGAGGAAGGCCCTGCAGCACCGCGGATCGTCGCCGAGCTGCGTGCCGCGGTCGCGCTCGACCACGTGGACAGCACGAGGTGACCCGACCACGACGCGCCATCACTCCCGCGCCGGCTGACCGGCGCGAGAGACGACACACCCGTGTTCGGTACGCTGGCACGACACCACCACAACTTGCGGGAGCAGCATGCGTCTTCTAGTCACCGGCGGAGCCGGCTTCATCGGCTCCAACTTCGTGCACCTCACGGCGCGCGAGCGACCGGACGTCCAGATCACCGTGCTCGACGCGCTCACCTACGCCGGTGACAGGTCCTCGCTCGCACCTGTCGCCGGCTCTGTCGAGCTCGTCGAGGGAGACATCACCGACGCGGCGCTGGTCGACAGGCTCGTCGGGGAGTCCGACCTCGTGGTCCACTTCGCCGCCGAGTCGCACAACGACAACTCGCTGCGCGACCCCTCGCCGTTCGTCCAGACGAACCTCATCGGCACGTTCACCCTGCTCGAGGCCGTGCGCAAGCACGAGGTGCGCTTCCACCACATCTCGACCGACGAGGTCTACGGCGACCTCGAGTTCGACGACCCTGCGAAGTTCACCGCAGACACCCCGTACAACCCGTCGAGCCCGTACTCGTCGACCAAGGCGGGCAGCGACCTGCTGGTCCGCGCATGGGCGCGGTCCTTCGGGGTGCAGGCGACGATCTCGAACTGCTCCAACAACTACGGGCCCTACCAGCACATCGAGAAGTTCATCCCGCGGCAGATCACCAACCTCATCGACGGTGTCCGCCCCCGCCTCTACGGAGCCGGGGAGAACGTGCGGGACTGGATCCACGTCGACGACCACAACAGCGGTGTGTGGGCGATCATCGACCGCGGTCGGATCGGCGAGACCTACCTCATCGGTGCGGACGGCGAGAAGAACAACCTCGAGGTCGTCCAGGCGCTGCTGACAGCCTTCGGCCGCCCCGAGGACGACTTCGACCACGTGACGGACCGCGCCGGGCACGACCTCCGCTATGCGATCGACGCCAGCAAGCTGCGTGACGAGCTCGGCTGGGAGCCCCGGTACACCGACTTCGCAGCCGGGCTCGAGGCGACCGTCGACTGGTACCGGGCGAACGAGGCGTGGTGGCGACCGGCGAAGGCCGCCACCGAGGCCAGGTACTCGGCAGCGGGGCACTAGCACGCGATGACGCGCGCAGTGCCGCACCACCTCCGTACAGACGACATGCAAGGGATGCCCTCGTGATCTACCGCCCAGGGGTGCGGCGAGCGACGCTCGCCGCATGGGACGTTCTCTGCTGGGCCATCGCGACGATCGTCGTCGTCGGAGCCAGGTACGACTTCAGGATCAGCGAGGTCCAGTGGACGACTGCCCTCACCTACCTCACCGCGTCTGCCGCCCTGCTCGTCGCCATCGGCTACGCCTCGAAGATGTACCGCGGGCGGTTCCGCGTCGCATCGTTCGAAGAGACCCTGGGCCTCGCGGCTCTCGCCGCGAGCGTGGCAGTCATCACCATCATCTGCTTCGTGGTGGTCGGCGACGACCTGCCACGAGGGATCGCCTTCCTCGTGCCCGTGGTGGCCCTCGTCGGCTCGGCGAGCGGACGCTGGGCCTACCGCATCATCCGCACGCGACCACGAGGCGGCTCGCAGACCGCCCAGAAGACCGTGCTCGTCTACGGGGCGGGCGACGCCGGGTACCAGCTGCTCCGGCTGGTCCTCATGTCTCGCGACTCCCGGTACCGGATCGTCGGCTTCATCGACGACAACCCCGGCAAGCGCAACCTCAAGCTCATCGGGGTGCCGGTCGTCGGTACCCGTGAGGTCATCGACGACGCCGCACGCACCCTCGACGCGGACTGTGTGATCCTCGCCATCCCCTCGGCCTCGGGCGAGTTCATCGGCGAGGTGCAGGACGCCGTCCAGAGGTCGGGTATGGAGTTCCTCACCCTCCCGCCCATCACCGAGATCATCGGCGGGAGGGTCAGCCTCGACGACGTCCGCACCGTGGAGATCGCCGACGTCCTCGGGCGGCACCAGGTGACCACCGACCTCGGGTCGATCGCGGACTACATCGCCGGCCGGAAGGTGCTCATCACCGGTGCCGGTGGGTCGATCGGTGCCGAGCTCGCCCGGCAGGTGCACAAGTTCGGACCGAGCGACCTCATCATGCTCGACCGTGACGAGTCAGCGCTCCACTCGGTCCAGCTCTCGATCTACGGGCGGGGTCTCCTCGACACGCCCGACCTGGTCCTCTGCGACATCCGCGACGAAGAGGCCCTGCGCAAGATCTTCGAGAGCCACCGTCCGGAGATCGTCTTCCACGCCGCTGCGCTCAAGCACCTCCCGATGCTCGAGCAGTACCCCGAGGAAGGCTGGAAGACGAACGTCCTCGGGACGCTCAACATGCTCCAGCTGTCCAAGGAGTTCGGCGTAGGACGCTTCGTCAACATCTCGACCGACAAGGCAGCCGACCCGACCAGCGTCCTGGGCAAGACGAAGCGCCTGGCGGAGCACCTGACCGCCTGGGCTGCGCAGGACGCCGCGGGCAGCTACATGTCGGTGAGGTTCGGGAACGTGCTCGGCTCACGCGGCTCCATGCTGCACGCCTTCAACGCACAGATCGAGAAGGGCGGACCGGTCACGGTCACCCACCCCGACATCACGCGCTACTTCATGACGATCCCCGAGGCCTGCGAGCTGGTCATCCAGGCGGGCGCGATCGGCGGACCCGGTGAGGTCCTCGTCCTCGACATGGGTACCCCGATCAAGATCCTCGACGTGGCCAAGCGGATGATCCTGCACTCCAAGAAGAACGTCGAGATCGTCTTCACGGGCCTGCGACCCGGCGAGAAGATGCACGAAGAGCTCTTCGGCAGCGACGAACGTGGCACCAAGACCTCTCACCCCCTCATCACACAGGTCGCAGTCCCGCCCATGGACCCGGAGACGGTCCGCAGAGAACACCCCTCGGAGGCCCACCTGTGACCGATCGGATCTACCTCTCGTCGCCCGACATCACCCAGGCCGAGGAGGACGCGCTGGTCCGAGCGATCAGGTCAGGCTGGGTCGCCCCCCTCGGGCCCGACGTCGACGCCTTCGAGGCCGAGATCGCGGCGTTCACGGGCCGTGAGCACGCCGTCGCCCTCTCGTCCGGGACGGCTGCGCTCCATCTCGCCCTGCTGCAGGTCGGTGCCAGGCCCGGCACCGTCGTGATCACCTCGACCATGACCTTCGCCGCGACCGCGAACGCCGTCGTCTACACAGGCGCTGAGCCCGTCTTCGTCGACTGCGACGAGACCGGCAACATGAGTCCTGAGCTCCTCGAGGTCGCCCTCCGTGAGCAGACGGAGACCGGTCGTCGCGTGGTGGCGGTCCTCCCGGTCGACCTGCTCGGCAAGATCGCTGACTACCCGCGGATCGACGCCCTCGCCGCGCAGTACGGCGTCCCGGTGATCGCTGACGCCGCCGAGTCCCTCGGCGCGGTGCGCGACGGGCGGGCGGCCGGCAAGGACGGTGTCGCCGCCGCGATCTCGTTCAACGGCAACAAGATCATGACAACCTCTGGTGGCGGGATGCTCGTCACCGACGACGCCGACGTGGCGCAGCGCACCCGGTATCTCGCGACGCAGGCCCGGCAGCCCGTCGTCCACTACGAGCACCAGGACGTCGGGTACAACTACAGGCTCTCGAACCTCCTCGCCGGCATGGGGCGTGCGCAGCTCGGACGACTTCCCTCGATGATCGGACGGCGGCAGGGCTGGCGGCGCGCCTACCGTGAGCTCGTCTCAGGCCTGCCCGGCGTCGAGGTGTTCGGCGGACCTGACGGCTCGGCCGTCGGCTCAGCAGACCACGACAACTTCTGGCTCACCTCCCTGGTCGTCGACCCGGCAGCAGCGGGGTGGTCGGCGAGCGACCTCCAGCAGCACCTCGCGACCCTCGACATCGAGGCGCGTCCGTTGTGGAAGCCGATGCACCTCCAGCCCGTCTTCGCCGGCAGCACCAGCTATGTCGACGGATCGAGCGAACGGTACTTCCTGACGGGCATCTCGCTCCCGAGCGGCTCGGCACTCTCCGACGAGCAGTTCGGCAGGGTCGTCGACGCCGTCGCCGAGCTCGCGGCTACGGGGGCTCGATGACCCGCCGTCCGTACGATGTCGTCAAGCGAGCCCTCGACCTCACCGTCGCGAGCGCCGCGCTGGTCGCCACGGCTCCGGTCCAGGCTGTCGTCGCGGTGGCCGTCGCGAAGAACCTCGGCACGCCTGTCCTCTTCCGGCAGGCACGCCCCGGACGTGACGGGGCGATCTTCACCCTGGTGAAGTTCCGCACGATGAAGGAGGTCGACGAAGATGCCGGCCTCGTGACCGACGAGCAGCGGATGACGCGCTTCGGTCAGCTCCTGCGGTCGACCAGCCTCGACGAGCTTCCATCCCTGTGGAACGTGGTCCGAGGCGACATGAGCATCGTCGGCCCCCGGCCCCTGCTCCCCGCGTATCTCCCTCTGTACTCGGCTGAGCAGGCGCGTCGGCACGAGGTGCGGCCTGGGATCACCGGACTCGCCCAGACCTCTGGGCGCAATGCGCTGTCATGGGCGCAGAGGTTCACCCTCGACGTCGCATATGTCGACCGACGGTCCGCAGCACTCGACCTGAGGATCCTCTGGGCCACCGTCCGGACGGTCTTCACGAGGGAAGGTGTCGCGGAGGAGGGAGGCGTGACGATGACGCCGTTCGCAGGGGCCGAGGCGTTCTCCGACGGTGCTCCGTGACGATCCCTCTCGTCGTGGTCGGCATCGGAGGCCTTGGCCGAGAGCTTCTCGACCTGGTGGTCGCCGCTGGGCACTCCTCGGACCAGGCGTACGACGTGGTCGGATCGCTCGACGACCACCCCGCGGACGCGAACCTGGCGCGGCTCGCCGACCTCGAGACCGCGTACCTCGGCACTGTCGACGAGTGGATCGACGCAGGGCGGGAAGCTGCGTACGTGATCGGGATCGCGCATCCCGTACACCGCGCTGAGGTGGACCGGAGGCTCAGCGCAGCTGGCGCGGAACCGGCGATCCTGATCCACCCGACGGCATCGGTCGGATCACGAGTGACCTTCGCCCCAGGCAGCATCGTCTGCGCCGGCGCCCGGCTGACGACCAACATCCGGCTGGGCAGGCACGCCCACGTGCACGTCAACGCCACCGTCGGACACGACTCGGTCCTCGGCGACTACGCATCGGTCTACCCGCTCAGCGCGACCTCGGGAAGCTGCGACATCGCCGACGGCGCGACGGTCGGAGCGGGCGCGACGGTCATCCAAGGACTCCGGGTGGGGCGACGAGCCATGGTCGGGGCCGGCTCGGTCGTGACGCGCGACGTCCCGGACGGCGCGATCGTCAAGGGCGTGCCAGCGCGTCGAGACCGGTAGGCCTCGTCAGCCCCCACCCTGTCCTGGGGCAGGCAGCGAACAGCACGACACACGCCACGAGGCCGTGCGAGAGCATAGCGGTGAGGATCGACGTGTTCGACACCGTGATCGACGGCATGACCATGGTGACGCCGACGACAGCGAGCGGCACTCCGACCGTCACCCTGTCGAGCACCCGCAGGTAGATGACCAGGACCGCTGCTGCCCCGACGATCCCGAGCCATCGGAAGTTGGCGAAACCGTCCGCCAGGAAATGGGCATTCATCGCGATGCCATCGGAGCCGGTGACCCACTCGCCGACCACTCTCGCTGGCGTGCTCGAGTAGGGATAGTCGACGCGTCCAGCGAGCACCGAATAACCGAGCATCGCGGGAGGATTCTCGGAGAAGAATGCAAGATAGGCAGACATGAGCATGCCAGACGTCACGAGGAATCTCCTCGTGAACAGCGAGGTCGCCACATAGCTCTTGAGGATGGTGTCGGCGACCAGGGCCGCTATCGCAGCGATCACGGCCCCCCAGAGGAAGATGTGACCCGCCGGTCGGCTGCTGCTCCGGAAGAGCAGTGCCACGACCACGAAGGCTGGGACCGAGAAGAGCACGGTCTTGAGGCCGGCGACCGAGTAGATCAAGACCTGCCCCAGGACAGCCGCCAAGACTAAGCTCCAGCGTCTCGAGTAGATCCCTCGGGCAAAGACGAAGGGGTTGAGCACGTTGGCCTGGATACTGACCAGGTAGGCGAGCCCTGGAGCCGTAGCAAGGCCTGCCTTGTAGTCGGCGCGGAGCGCGTACACGTCGAAGATCGACACGACGTTGACCTTCAGACCGAGCGTGAGCGCCAGATAGACGTACGTCGTCGCCGTCACAGCGCCGAAGATCGCCCAGAACGTGAACGGCGAGAGGTCGAGGCCCAACCTCACCGGGGGTGCCGACCGACGGGTCGCGACGACCGCTGCCCCGTAGACGACCAGCAGAGCACCGCTCCCGGCGAACGCCAGCCAAGGAGTCGTGAACCCTGAGTAGTGCACGACCAGGACCGAAGGGAGGACCGCCAGGACGAAGAGCATCCACAGCACGAAGTCAGAGGCTCGTCGCAGGGTCTGGGGCAAGAGCTGCGCGACGGCGCAGGCTCCCGTGATCGCCGCGACATACCCCAAGATCTCTGGTGACCTGTAGGTATAGCCCAGATAGGCGAACCTCGGCGCGATCGCGAGCGAGTACACAAGATGGACGACGGTCGCGTAACCGAGAACGCCGGTCGTCGTCAGAGTCCGTGAATGGCGACGGGACCACGCTGACAATGCGCTCAGGTGACGGACCATAGTGGGAAAGGGTATCCGACTCCGGAAGAGCCAGGACCAGGTCTCCGCGCTGAGGCGGGAGCGTCTCCGACGCCACGCGTGCCGCCTGTAGCATGAACCGGTCGTCGGAACGACGACGGATGCGCACCAGCGCACGGCATCGAGCCAGGGACAGGCGCGACGAAGATGTCCGCACCAGTCACAGACCAGGGAGAGGGCAGACTGACCATGCGTCACGCCGGGCTGACCGCGCACGTCACGACCGCACACCGAGCCAACGACAACAGGATCTTCCGCAAGGAGTGCGTGTCGTTGGCCCAGGCCGGGGTGGACGTCACCCTCGTCGCGGTCGCCGACAAGTCGGAGGAGATCGACGGCGTCCGGCTGCACGCGCTCCGTCGGAGAGGCTCGCGTCTCTCCAGGATGGTGCTCGGCCCGATCGACGCCTGGGGTGCCCTCCGCGAGGTACGACCTGACGTCGTGCACGTGCACGACCCGGAGCTGATCCCGCTCGCGGTCCTCTGGAAGTGGGCGCACAAGGCGCGCTTCGTGTTCGACGCGCACGAAGACCTCGGCAAGCAGGTCATGGGCAAGCCCTACATCCCTGCCCGCCTCCGTCCGGTCGTTCGCGCCTTCGCCCGTGGGCTGGAACGGCTCGCTGAGCGACAAGCAGACCTGATCATCGCTGCCACGCCCTCGATCGCCCGGATCTTCCCGCACGCCCGGGTCGTGCTGGTGCAGAACTTCCCGTGGCTGCGCGACTTCCCGGAACCGACACCGCTCGCCGCCGACTCCAAGACGGCCGTGTACGTCGGGAACATCGCAGAGTCGCGAGGCGCGCTCGAGATGCTCGAGGCGATCAAGGTCGCCACGAGCGCACCTCGCCTGATCCTCGCCGGTCCGGTGTCGTCCCAGGGTCTCGAGTCACGGCTCAGAGGCGCTGGCGGCGATGTCGACTACCGCGGGGTGCTGCCAGCGTCGGAGGTACCGGAGATCGTGAGCGCCGGGGCGGTGGGCATGGTCCTCTTCCACCCGTTGCCCAACAACCTCGAGGCACAGCCGACCAAGATCTTCGAGTACATGGCAGCAGAACGACCGTTCATCTGCTCCGACTTCCCGTTCTGGCGCCAGCTCGTCGGAGCCTTCGACTGCGGGGTGTTCGTCGACCCGGAAGATCCCGGCGCGATAGCCGAGGCTCTCGACGGTCTCTTGACCGACCATGACCGAGCACTGCGGATGGGCAAGAACGGCCGCAGAGCCGTGGTGGAGCACTTCGTCTTCGAGACCGAGGCTGCCCGGCTCGCCGAGGCTACCCGGGAGCTCCTCTCGCTCCAGGCCCGTCGGGAGCACGGCCGATGAGCCTGCGGCTGACTCTCCATCGCGCACACGCCCACCAAGGAGACTCCGCATGAAGAACGTCCTCGTGCTCAACCAGTTCGCGCTGCCGCGAAGCGAAGGTGGCGGCACCCGGCACTTCGACCTGTTCAGCAGGTTGCCCGACTGGTCTCCCCGGATCGTCGCCGGCAACCGGAACCACTACTCCCAGAAGATCTTCGCGACCGACGAGCCGATCTTCCGGCTGGTCGAGCTGCCTGCAGGTTCGTCTGGCGGCGGTCGCAGTCGCGTCCTCAGCTGGTTGCAGTACTGCTGGGGTGCGGCACGGCTAGGGGTCCACGCACGCAGGCTCGACCTCGTGTACGCGTCGACGCCTCACCTCCTCACACCGGTCGTCGGCTGGCTCGTGAGCAAGATCCGCCGCGTCCCGCTCGTCGTCGAGGTCCGCGACCTGTGGCCCGAGACCTTCGTGTCCGCCGGCGTCCTGCGCGAGGGCAGCCTCCCCCACCGAGCCCTCGCCCTGCTCGAGCGCTGGATCATGCGCCGTGCCGCGCACATCGTCGTCGTGACCGACGGGTGGGAGGACCACTTCGCCTCCCTCGGCGTGCCGCCGGACCGGATCACCGTGATCAAGAATGGAACCGAGGTCTCGGACTTCTCGGTCACCGAGTCCAGAGCCGAGCTCCGCGCGCGGTGGGACATACATGGGATCACAGCCGTGTTCTCGGGAGCTCACGGCGCGCACGGGACCCAGAACGGGATCCCGTCGATCATCGAGGCGGCCGCAGACCTGCCAGACGTGAACTTCCTGTTCGTCGGCGACGGTCCGGGAAAGGCCCCGGCGATCGAGATGGCCCGGTCGCTCGGGCTCTCCAACGTCGAGTTCAGAGATCCGATCCCCAAGTCTGAGCTCCCGTCCCTCCTCGCGGCGTGCGACATCGGGCTGCAGACGCTGGCTCCCCTCGCGATCTTCAAGCAGGGCATCAGCCCTAACAAGCTCTTCGACTACATGGCTGCAGGACTGCCGGTCGTGAGCAACGCCCGCGAGGTTCTCGAACGACTCATGACTGCGGACGAGTGTGGACGCCTCGGTGGACCCGACGAGCTGGTCGAGAGCATCCGGCACGTGGCCGAGGCTGGTGAGGAAGCCCGGGCGACCTGGGGTCGTCGCGCCCAGCAGATCGTCTCCGAGCGGCACTCTCGGTCGGCGGCAGCCGCCCGGCTCAACGAGCTGCTGCTCGAGGTCGTCCGATGAGGAGCATCACGGTCGGCGAGGCTCCCCTCTCCTGCCGGGCCGCAGCCCGATGAAGGCCGCACCCCGTCCTGAGGGCACCCCGGGCTCCGCAGGTCCCACGACCACGCCTCCGACCAGGTTCCGGAGTGCCACGATGAAGGTCACCCTGGGGAGCGCCAGCGGCTACCTCATCACGCTCGCGCTCACGCCGGTCCTGTCGAGGATCTACGGACCGGCAGCCTTCGGCATATCGGCGACGATCATCGCCACGATCTCGGTTTTCACGGGGATCTCGACCTTCCGTCTCGAGGTTTTCGCCCAACGGACACCGCACGACGACGAGTCCCGTGCACTCTTTCGCGGCGCGCTGCGCGCAGCGGCCGCCTGGGGCGCCGCGCTCACGGTCGCGGGCGGTGTCGCCTTCGCCGTCGGCTCGACGTGGCTGTGGTTGCTCGTCGGTGTGCTCGTCTTCCTCAGCTCTCTCCAGCTGGTGGGCGGTGCGATGCTCACCCGGCGCCGCGACTACACGACGCTCGCAGCGGCGAACTTCGGCCAGGGCGCAGGCACGGGTGTGTCACAGGTCGGTCTCGGCCTGCTCCAGGCCAGTCCTCTCTCGCTCGTGCTCGGCTTCGGCGTCTCACGGCTCGTCTGGTTGATCCCCCTGTGGCGGAATCGAGGAACGTCCGCCTCTGGGGCGCACCACACCGCCGTCCCGGCTTCGGTCAGGCGTGATGCCGGTCTCGCCGGGGCGAGCGCGCTCGTCAACAGCCTCGGAGGCCAGCTCACCGTCCTGCTGACCAGCGCCCTGTACGGCCAGATCGAGGCAGGGCTGCTTGCGATGGCGATCCGACTGCTCGTCAGTCCGTTGGCCATCGTCGGTCAGGCCGCGGCCTCAGCGAGCCTCGGCGAGCTCGGCCGGCTGGTCCGGGACGGTGCGTCGAACGGGTCTGTCGTCGTGCGCAGGGCGATGCGAGACCTCGCGCTCGTCGGTGCGGTCCCGTGCGTCGCACTCGCAGTCGTCGGACTCTTCTTCGCGCCGACGATACTCGGACCCGAGTGGACCGACGCGGGTCGCATGATGGCCCTGCTAGCACCAGGAACCCTCCTCCAGTTCGTCGTGTCGCCCTTCTCTCAGCTCCTCAACCTGACAGGTCAGACGAAGAAGCTCCTCGTCTGGGACGTCGTGCGTGTAGTCGTCCTCGGTGCCGCGCTGACACTGCCCTGGGCGCTCGGCGCACCAGTCCTCACGACGGTCGGTTGCTACTCCGCTGTCCTGATCCCGCTCTACGCATGGATGGCTGCGCTCGTCCGATCGGCGCTGCTCGCTCTCCCGACCCTGCCGCCGGATCCCCGTTGACCCAGATCGCCCTGGTCATCCGACGGGCCGAACAGAAGGAACTCTCTTGCAGCTCCATGACTACGTACGCTCCGCGTGGGCACGACTGCCGCTGATCCTCCTCGTGGTGGTAGCGGTCGTCCTGCTCGGGACGAGAGGGACGACCGTGGACCCTCGGTACACCGCGCACACCCAGATCCTCTACTCGGTCCAGCAGCTCCCGGCGGCAGCCGACACGGTCGGTCACGCGACGACGCAGCTCGCGTCTCTAGCCGAGATCGCCGCCTCCCCTGAGATCCTCCAGCCGGTGATCGACGACCTCGGGCTGGACGAGTCCGTCGGCTCGCTGTCCGACGACGTCAGCGCCACCATCACCGACGGCACCTACGTCCTGACCGTGTCGGCATCGGCGGACACGGCCGACGACGCCGAGAGACTGGCCGCTGCCGTCGCCGCCTCGGTGGTCGCCTACGCCCGGGACCTCGTCCTCCCCGCCATGATCGACCCCGCTCTCCTGCCCGCTCAGACGTCAGCCCCGGCGGCGGTCGGTGGACTCTCGGCGCGAGACGTCGTGAAGAACCTGGTGATCGGCCTGGTGCTGGGTGCAGGGCTCAGTGTGCTCCTGGACCTTGTCGACCCCCGGGTGCGGACGAGGAACCAGCTTGCCCGGCTCTCCGCGCTCCCGATCGTCTCCGAGGTGGCGGGTCGCGGTCCTGGACGAGCTCCGAGCGTCGCGTCGCACGTGGTGCTGTCGGCACCGGACCTCGACCGCCGGATCGTGTGCGTGGTCCCTGCCGGGTCGGGCGCCGTCCACGAGGCGATCGCGCGAGACCTGGCCGACGACCTCGTCCCGCTCTCGTCGTCGGTCCTGCTGATCACGACCAGCGACCCGGCGCCCTCCTCGATCGTCACGACGCGGAACCTCGCCGACACCTTCCCCGACCTCCGGCCGCGAGCGATCGAGGAGAGGCTCCACGACCTGGCTCGGCAGTTCGACTCCGTCGTCGTCGTCACCCACTCTCTCGAGTCCTCCACACTTCCCCTCGTCGTCGCGAGATGTGCAGACTCGACCCTGCTCGTGGTCGACGGGAAGCGTGACACGCGCAGGGCGACGACGGAGACGATCTCGGCGCTGCGGACGGTCGAGGTGCCGTCGGTCGAGGCACTGCTCGTCCGTGCTGGGCGCTGAGCTGCCGCGCGCGGCTGCGTGCCGAAGGACGACAGCCCGACCTGTCGTCCTCAGACCAGGTGGGGCGGGCGCTGCTCGGGCGCAGGCAGGGTACGGGGAGCGGGGCCTCACCGTGAGCGGCTGAGCGCACCGTCTCGTCGCAGGCGGCTCGAGCTCGCCGAGACCGTGACGAGGACGAACCATCCGATCGGGATGGAGAGCATGGGCTCCGAGACGCCGTTGACCACCAGCGCCAGGGAGCCCAGGGACGTCCACCTCGCCACGACGTACTCGCGCTCTCCGAGCGGGACGAACAGCCATGCGACGGCTCCGCCGATCAAGACCGCGAGCAGGACGACTCCCACGAGCCCGAGCTGTGGGAGCAGGTCGAAGACGATGTTGTGGCCATGAGACAACGAGGTCTGCGCCTCGACGTCGATCTGCTGCTTCACCTCGGTGAGGGACTCCGGTGCGAACCAGGAGTAGGGCCAGATCGCTCCCCATCCGTACCCCAGCAGAGGAGCTTCCTGCCAGACGTCGACGACGGCCCGCCACAGCGGCACACGGCCCGAGAAGTCGGTCCGCCGCCCGAGGGCCTCGAAGACCGACTGGGTGATCGTCGACGCGAGCAGGACGGCCAGTGCGGCCACGACGAGTCCGACGACCTTGGAGGTCGCCGTGGCGAACACTCTCGTGCGTCTCGCCACAGCCATGAGGAGAGCGGCGCACACGAGCGCGGCTGCAGCGACCATCCCCGTACCCGACCGCGTCAAGACGAGGACCACGACGATGACGGGGATCGGAGCGCCCCAGCGTACGAGCGTCCACACGCTCCGGCCGTCTCCGGCGCGCAGGGTCGGTCGACCGGCGAGCACCGCGGCGAGCCCCAGCACCAAGGAGTACGAGACGATGTTGCGGTTGCCGTGGTATCCGAGGACCGGCGCCTCCCCGACAGGTCCGCCCGCTCCGGCGTAGCCCATCAGGACGGCCCACAGCGTCAGAGCGGCGACGGCCACGGCTCCCCAGGAGATGCCCCTCAGCAGCACCGAGATCTCTGTGCTGGAGACGACCAGGCAGCCGAAGACTGCGATCCCCCCGTAGAGCACGAGGGCGCGCACGGTGTCGTCAGGACTCACGGACCAGACGACGCTGGTCCCGCACAGGACGAGGAAGAGGAGCACAGGGACCGGGATCCACGGAGCACGGAGATTTTTCACGTCGGCCATCGCGACGGCGGCGACCAGGGCCGCCAACCAGCCCAGCGACGCCTCGAAGTCAGGCAGCAGGTCACGTGGGTAGGAGAGCACGACGAACCCCAGGGCGATGACGGCTGACCACATCAGACCGCGCCACGTGCCTTCCCGTGCCAGCGGCTGGTCCCCTCCGTCGGGCTGTCGAGGTCGAGCGACGTGGCGTGGCAGCTCTTCTCGTGGCGATGGTCGGCGGCTCACGGGCGCCTCGTGACATCAGGACGTGCGAGGCCTGGACCGGGTACGCAGCGCCCGGTCAGCACAGGTCGTCCTGTCCCCGAAGACAGACCTCGGGGCCGGGAAGGGACGAGAGGATCCTGCTGTGCCACGTCACCACCACCCTGTAGCCCTCCCCCACGCCTCGTCGAGCGGAGTCGCGAGAGTGCGCCCGAAGGTCGCCGTGAGGTGGTTGCTGTCGATGTAGGCCTGAAGGTTGCCGACGACCGTGTAGCAGGTCAGGTCGTCGCAGAAGTAGTCGCTCAGGTCCAGCGCGTAGAGCAGGTCGATCCCGTCGGCGAGCTCGCTGAGCGGGTCAGGCGTGGACAAGACCTCCGCTCTGGGGACCGTGCAGCCGTCGGCCCCGTCGGTCTCCACGCACTCGGAGCCGTCGAAGGGCAACCAGGGGTTGTCGCGGATCGCGATCACGGTGATGCCGTTGTCGAACAGCTCGTCCCAGGCCGCCCTGTAGGAGACCGGCACCTCGTCCCCCAAGGCGTCCCCGGCCGACGGACGCGTTCCCGTGAGCATCACGGCGTCGACACCCGTGTCGATCACCTCTCGGACCACCTTGCGCGACCACGCGTCGCAGGAGGACCTGTCCTCACGGTCTTCGTCGTCGCCGAAGAACTGCACAGGGCAGCCCTGCTTGAAGTACGTCTGGACCTCGACGTCTCGCGCGGCTGCGACCGCATCGACCGCGGGCAGGAAGTTCACGGAGTGCGACCCGCCGACCAGAGCGACGGTGAGCGCGCTTCCCTCGCTGCCGAAGACGCACGAGAAGAGCCCAGTCTCGTCGGGCCCGGCGGCACAGCCTTCTCGGTCGCTAGCAGGCCAGTCCTCACGGGCGACCACAGGGACGGGGAAGGGGACGACGTCCGGCGGGACGGGCCACACCACCGGGTCGAGATTCGTCAGAGCTCCCGGGTACACCTGCACGTCGAGAGCCCCTCCACCGAGGACCGCACGGCGCTCCGCAGCGACGTGGGCCAGCCAGCCCCCCGCGGCACCGACAACGAAGACAGAGCACGCTGTGCCGAGGACGACGGTGGTGGTGAGGCGGGTCGACCACGGTGCACGACGTCGGCCGGGATCGGTCGCCGGTGCCACGGCCCTGCCGCCTGCCGGGCGCGGACGCCAGGCGAGGCCCTGCCGGGTGGCCCAGGCGAGCACTGCAGAGACGACGAGGATGCCTGTCCCGGCCAACCATCCGGGAGCACGGCCGTCTCGTAGCGCGACGACGAGCACCAGGACGGGCCAGTGCCAGAGGTAGAAGTGGTAGGCATATCCACCGGCGGCGACGAGCGGCCTGGACGACAGGACTGCTCCGACAGCGGTCGGGCGCTCGCCTGCGCCCCCCAGGATGATGCCCGCTGCGCCCAGCAGCGGCAGCAGCGTCAGCGGTCCCGGGAACACCACTCCGCCGTCGACCAGGACTCCGGTCGCGATGACGAGCGCCAGGCCTGCCGCCGTCAGGACGGACCGGAGCCAGAACGGCATCTCACGCACGGGCCGCGCCACGATGACGAAGGCGAGCAGCGTGCCCGCGAGGTACTCCCAGAGCCGAGCCCCGGTGTCGTAGTACGCGAAGGCCTGGTCGACAGACGTGAGGTAGGTCGCGTACGCGAAGGACAGCGTGAAGAGCGCCGCGACGACTCCGACGTACACGCGGTATGTCGCCCTGCGGCCGAGCACGAAGGTCACGAGGAGCAGCACGAGCGGGAGCGCCACGAAGATCTGCCCCTGGACCGACAACGACCAGAAGTGCTGGGTCATGCTCTGCGTGACGTCAGCGGCACCGTAGGCCTGGCCGGTGGTCGCCAGGTACCAGTTCTCGGCGTAGAAGAGAGAGGCGATGGCCTGCTCGGCGGTGTCGGACATCCGCGTCCTCGGGAGCAGCAGCCACGTGCTCACCACGACCGCGGCGAGGACGACGGCGGCTGGCGGGATCAACCGGCCGAAGACACGACGGTAGTACGGCACGAGCGACGGCTGCCGCCTGGCGGCGTAGGACCTCACGACAGAGGCCCCGACGAAGAACCCTGACACCATGAGGAACACGTCGACGCCACCCGAGACTCGGCCCACCCAGACGTGGTAGACGGCGACGAGCAGGATCGCGACGGCTCTCAAGCCTTCGATGTCCGCTCGGAAGCCAGGCTTCTCACGTCGTGCTCGGGCCTCTGGACGCTGGGCAGCGGCAGCGGGGTCGGTCACTGGACGATTCTCCGGGTCTGGTCCCGTCGATGCACGGCTACTTGGGCCCCCGCCGGACGAACGCCCGGTACCCGGTCTTGCGCACCGACTCTGGTACGAGTCTGTAGATCCCTCTGATCACGCAGTTGCGCAGATACTGGGTGCGGGTGAGGAATCCGACCGAGAGCAGACGGCGTTGCAGGCCGAGCTCGGACCGGAGGATGCCCCGTCCGCCACGTCGAGCATACGCGCCGTCGCCGATGCGGTAGAGGACGAGAGGCTCGGCGAGGTTCTCCGGCCTGGCACCAGCGAGCAGCATCCTGGCGAAGAGCCAGTAGTCCTCCATGAGCGGGAGGTCCTGATAGCCGCCCGCGTCCCTGACCGCTCCCCGGCGGTACACGACCGTGGGGTGGTTGAAGGGTGAGACGAACCGCGCACGGTGCTGGATCTGGGCCGCGCCGACCGGTGGGAGCCGGACGAGCCCAGGCTCCCGCTCGTCCATGAACTCCTGGACGGCCGAACCGACGATGTCCAGCCCGCCCGCCACGAGGGGGACCTGCGCGGCGAAACGACCGGGTCGTGAGATGTCGTCAGCGTCCATCCTCGCGACGATCTCGTAGCGGCACTCCGCCAGCCCGGCCTCGAGCGCCCGCGCGAGCCCGACGTTCTCCGTCAGCTCGACGACACGGGTCGGGACGACCGACGACGGCCCGACGATCGCAGCCAGCTCGCGGCTCATCCGCTCGCCGACGGGGCCGTCACGGACGATGACCACCTCGGTCGGTGGCAGCGTCTGCTCGACGGTCACGGAGTCGTAGGCCCGCCTGAGGAACTCGGGCCGGTCGCCCGAGTACACGGGGAGAAGCACCGAGAAGGCCGGGACGGTCTCGGCAGTCATGCTCGCCGACCCTCGACTCTGGCGACTGCGCCGGAGACGGGGAGGTCGGAGAGGACCGCGGTGGTGTCTCTCGGCGCCCGCAGCACACCGTCCCGCAGCCCGCGCAGGGCTGCGGTCGCCAGCACCCCGCGCTGGGTCGACCGGGCGAAGGTGCGCACCCACCGGCGGACGGCAGCACCTGAGTACAGCACCCGCTCGGGCCCGGTGAGAGCAGACGAGCGCGTGAGCATCCAGATCTTGTTGCGCACCTCGTAGTAGAACCGTGGCCCCGGGTCCGCGTCGGTCGCCCCGAAGGTCTTGGTGCGGTGCTCGACGACGCTGCCCGGGACATAGAGGCCGGTCCCACGTCGCAGCAGGCGGCAGGAGTACTCGAAGTCGTCGTTCCAGATGAAGTAGTCCGCGATCGGCAGCCCGTGGTACCGGACCGCCTTCGCGTTGACGAGCATCGACACGAAGGATGAGGAGCGGACCGGCCGCGCGCCTGCACGGTCCGCGACGTCCATGAGCTCGGTCGACACCCGCGGTCGCTTGCGCGGCGTGTTCATCGGATGGTCTCGCCCGTCGTGCCACACGACACGGCTGCCGAGCAGCGCGACAGGGCCCTCGTAGGAGTCCGCAGCGCGGAGCAGCTCGGCCAGGGCGTCGGGGGTCGGGATCGTGTCGTCGTCCATGAGCCACACCCAGTCGGGGGCCCGGTCGGCCGGGACGTCGAGCGCGGCGGCGATGCCCGCGGCAAACCCACCCGCGCCACCGGTGTTCCGGTCCAGGCTGATGACGCGCGCCCCGACCGGGTGGTCTGCCGCGACCTGGGCCGAGTCGTCCTCGGAGCAGTTGTCGAGCACGACGACCTCGTCGACCGGACGCGACTGCGCCGCGAGCGCGTCGAGGGCCTCGGTCAGCAGGTCACGCCGGTTGTAGGCGACGAGGACGACGCTGACACGGCGGCGCTCGTTCAAGCCGGGACCCCGGTCCCGATGACCACGCGCGGCACGCCGGCCCACAGGGCTGCGTCGGTCGCGCGGCGCCCGTCGACGAGCAGCCGCAGCCCGGGGACCTGGACCGGGGTGAGGGTCGTGTACTCGGCGTGGTCCGCCTGGACGACCGCGACGTCTGCGGCCTCGCCGTAGTGGTAGGCGTCGAAGCCGTGGGCCGCGAGCTCGTCGTCGCTGAACATCGGGTCGTGGACGACGACGCGGGCACCGCGGGCCCGCAGGGCGTCGACCGTCGCGAAGACACCGGAGAAGGCCGTCTCCTTCACGCCACCGCGGTACGCGGCTCCGAGGACGACCACGCGCAGGCCGTCGAGCGACCCGAGGAGGCTCTCGGCCTGTGCGACGACCCGCTCGGGGACGGACGCGTTGACGGCGCGGGCCTCTCGGACGATCGACGCGTCAGGGTCGACCGAGAGGTACAGGCGCGGGTACACGGGGATGCAGTGGCCGCCCACGGCGATTCCCGGGCGGTGGATGTGGCTGAAGGGCTGCGAGTTGCACGCGTCGATGACCGAGTACACGTCGATGCCGACCTTCTCGGCGAAGGCGCCGAACTGGTTGGCCAGGCCGATGTTGACGTCGCGGTACGTGGTCTCGGCGAGCTTGGCCATCTCGGCCGCCTCGGCCGAGCCCAGGTCCCACACGCCGTTGGCACGTGGCAGGTCAGGGCGCTCGTCGAAGGTGAGCACGGCCTCGTAGAACTCGCGGGCGCGGCGCGCCCCCTCGTCGCTGAGACCACCGATGAGCTTGGGGTACTTGCGCAGGTCGGCGAAGACCCGACCGGTCAGCACTCGCTCCGGCGAGAACACGAGGTGGAAGTCTGTGCCCTCGGTGAGGCCGGACCCTTCCTCGAGCATCGGCTTCCAGCGTCCACGGGTCACACCGACGGGCAGCGTCGTCTCGTAGGAGACGAGGGTGCCAGCCGTGAGGTGCTCGGCGAGCGAGCGGGTCGCGGCGTCCATCCAGCCGAAGTCGGGCGCGGCCGTCGCCTCGTCGACGAAGAGCGGCACGACGAGGACGACGGCGTCGGCACCAGGGATCGCGTCGGCGTAGTCGGTCGTCGCACGCAGACGGCCGGCGGGGACGAGCTCGGCGAGCTTCTCGGCGAGGTGCGCCTCACCCGGGAAGGGCTCGGTCGCAGCGTTGACCAGGTCGACGACGGTCTGGTTGACGTCGACACCGATGACGTCGTGCCCCTGATCGGCGAACTGGACGGCCAGCGGGAGACCGATCTTGCCCAGGGCGACAACTGCGATGCGCATGCAACATCCTCACGACGAGCGGCTTGGCCCGGCGCAGGACGGCGACAGGGCTCCCAGCAGGATACTGCGACACTCGTGCAGAGCCTCATCGGGGCAGGTAGTCCTGCTCGCACGTCCCGCCGGGGACCTGGAGGAGATGGGACGTCGCGGGCTGGCGCGCACCCTGCCGGTCCCGTCAGACCAGGACGGACGACGCCATGAGCCGCAGCGGCGCCTCGCGCGCCAGGATCATCCGCAGGTCACGCGGGACGAGGGTGGCCGGTCGCCCGTGCCGCCGCCGGGCGCGCGCGCGTGCCAGCAGGTCTGCGCCTGGTACGGCAGGGTCGACGACGGCGTCGAGCACAGCACGGTCGGCGTGGGACATCACCCGCTCGCAGCCGGGTGCCGCCTGGAGGACCGCCTGGGCGACGAGGGCGAGCTCTTCACGCTCTGCGGCGTCCCAGAAGGTCTCGTCTCGGTTGCCGAGCACCCCGAAGACGTGGATGCGCAGCAGCTTCACGCCTGCCGCGGCGCGCTGCCGGAGCGTGTAGCCGCGGAACCAGTCGGCGGCGACGAGCCGTCGGACGAACTCCAGCTCGTCGGCGACGGGGCGTGACACGTGGGTGATGCGGTCTCCCGCGTCGTTCTGCACGAGGTAGGCCGGGCCGCGTCGGTCGAAGGCGATCGGGGCGCCGCTGAACCAGAGCCGGGTCACGACCTCGACGTCTTCGCCGACCTCGAGCCCCGGCGTGAAACGCAGGGCGAGGCGGTCCAGGGTGGCACGCTCGACCAGACCGAGCGGTGCCGAGCGGTAGCTGAGACGGTCGAGGACACCGTCGAGCCTGGTGCTGCGGAAGGGGCGCGCTGGAGGCGTGGGAACGGTCTTGGCGGCTCCGGCTCCGGCAGCGTGCGCGAGCCGTGCGATGACGACGGCTGCGCCGGTGCTGCGCTGGAGCGCGACCCACGAGTCGAGGGCTCCGGGCTCGAGGCTGTCGTCAGACCCCATGACGGCTACGAAGGGAGCTGTCGCCGCGTCAAGCCCATGGTTGAAGGGCCCCGCAGGGCTTCGGGTGCCGTCGCTCAGGGCGAGGACCCGCACGCTCGACCGGTCGGGCACGTCGACAGGCGCCAGGTTGGCCTCGATGAGGGCCGGTTCCACGTGGTGCGCCACGACCGTGACCCGGACGGGGGCCCGGCAGTCGAGCACCGACGTGACTGCCCGGGCGACAGGTCGCTGCGCGGTGTGCACGGCGATCACGACGTCGACGACGGGCTGCGTGCCGTCCGCGGCGCCGTCGGGTGCGCGCTCGGCCGGGTGGGCCTCGCTCATCGCCGGTACTCCTGGACGGCCTGGGTGTAGGCGTCGGCATACCCGCGCTGGACGGTCTCGGCAGAGAACCTGGCCCCGATCGTCCCGGCGACAGCGTCGGCGCTGAGCCCCGCGGTCGCGGCGGCGACACGCTCGACCGCGGCGGCGTAGGCGCCCACCGTCTGCTCGGCGACGAGCTCGCCGACCCGCGGCTCGATGTACTCGCCCTGCCCACCCGTCGCCCCGACGACCACGGGCCGGCCGTGCACGAGCGCCTCGGCGGCCGAGACGCAGAAGTTGTCGGCCTTGGTGGGCAGGAAGAAGAGGTCTGCGGCGTCGAGGGCCTCGCCCACGCCTGCGGTGTCTACGGACCCGAGGAGCGTGACCCTGTCGGAGACTCCGAGCCGCGACGCGAGCGCGAGGGCGTCGTCGCGCAAGGGTCCGCTGCCCGCCCACGTGAGACGGGTGTCGAGCCCGCGGCGGCCGAGCTCGGCGACGACCTCGACGGCCAGCAGGGGGTCCTTGCGGTCGACCAGCCCGCCGACGCCGACGAGCTCGAGGGGGCGGCCGCCGAGCGGACGACGCGGCACCAGGTCCTGGACGGGCGGGACGATGCAGGGGACGAGGGTTGTCGGTCCGCGCCGTACGGCGCGGACCGGCCTCGCGAGGTAGTCGCAGACGGCGGTGACGACGTCGGGGCGCCGCAACAGCTGCGTGAGCGCGGGGAGGGCGACCCGCCACGCCACGGGCAGGGTCGAAGGAGTGGTGAGCCCAGACCAGTGCTCGGTGTGCACCCACGGACGGTCGGGCCGGCGGACCGCGAAGGGCAGGAGCGTGGGGAAGGCCATGGTGTGGACGAGGTCGGAGCGCTCGATCAGCGGGCCGAGGGCCCGACGGGCGGCTGCAGCGTGGTCAGGGCGCTGGGGTGACATGACGAACCTGCGGACGGTGATCCCGTCACGGTCGACGGTGTCTGCACCGCCAGCCTCGACAGTCGACCTGTCAGCGAGGTGGGGGGCGACGAGGTGCACGATCTCGACGTCGTCGTGCTGGGCGATCGCCCGGACGTCCTTGTCGACGAAGGTGCCCATGGTCGGGGACGCGTCGCTGGGGAACCAGGTCGTCACGGCGAGGATCTTCACCTCGGTGACGCTACCAGCGGGCCCGGTTGCTGAAGCCACCCGCGTCCGGCCCGTTGGGACCGTGACGGACCCCTGCGTAGACTCGTCGACCGTGAAGATCCTCTCGGTCGTCGGTGCCCGCCCGCAGTTCGTCAAGCTCGCCCCGATCGCGCACGCTGCGGCCGCACGCGGCGTCGAGCACGTGATCGTGCACACCGGCCAGCACTACGACCCCATGCTCTCGGACGTCTTCTTCACCGACCTCGGCATCCCGGCGCCCGACGTGCACCTCGGTGCGGGGTCTGGCTCGCACGGCCAGCAGACGGGTGCGATCCTCTCGGCGATGGACGCGGTGCTCGAGGAGGCACGCCCCGACTGGGTGCTCGTCTACGGAGACACCAACTCGACGCTCGCCGGGACGCTGTCTGCCGTGAAGATGCACCTGCCGGTCGCTCACCTCGAGGCCGGGCTGAGGTCTTTCAACCGCGCGATGCCCGAAGAGCACAACCGTGTGCTGACCGACCACGCCGCCGACGTGCTGCTGGCCCCGACCGAGGTCGCACGCCAGCACCTGGCTGCTGAGGGTCTCGCCGACCGGACCGTCGTGGTCGGTGACGTGATGACCGACGTCCTGCACACCGTGCGCGACTCGCTCACCGGCGCACCGGCCTCCGTCCTCGCGAGCGCCGGGGTCGAGGCCGGCGAGTACTACGTCGCGACCATCCACCGTGCCGAGAGCACCGACGACCCTGAGCGTCTCGCCGAGATCGCCCGCAGCCTCAAGGCCCTCGACAAGCCAGTGGTGCTGCTCGCGCACCCGCGGCTCGTCGCCCGCTCCGAGTCCTTCGGCATCGACTGGTCCGGTGGGTCGGTGCGTCTGCACGCCCCGCTCCCCTACCCCGAGCTGCTCGCGGCGACCATGTCGAGCGCGGGTGTCGTCACGGACTCTGGCGGCCTGCAGAAGGAGGCCTTCCTGCTGCGCGTCCCGTGCACGACCGTGCGCACCGAGACCGAGTGGGTCGAGACGGTCGACCTCGGGTGGAACGTGCTGGCGATCACCGCGGAGGAGATCCTCGCGGGCGTCCAGCGCCCGGCTCCGGTGCCCACCGACGCGACCCCGTACGGCGACGGGCATGCGGCCGAGCGCGTCGTCGACGAGCTGCTGCGCCGTACGCACGCCTGACCTTCACTTCTCTTCGCCGGCATGGCCGCATCACCCGCCCCGGCTCTCCGTCACCTCCTCGTAGACCTCGCGACCCTGTCGACCCCGTCGATCTCGCGGCCAGACGCCCCGTAGCCCAGACCGGCCGCGGGGCGTCTGTCGTCCCCAGACGAGCGGCGGTTCCTGCAGGCACGCGTAGGGCCTCGGGTTTCGAACGCATGTTCGACATGATTCAGGAGTCAGAGCCGGTGGACCACCGGCACCCACACCTGAAGGAGTGAGATGAACGATCTCCACAGAGCCGCGGCGACAGCCGTCCTCGCGGCAGCAGGACCCTGGGGCGGCCACAGCAACGGGAACATCCCGCTCTCAGCGCTCACCGCGCTGAGCTGGGCACCAGGACACCGTCTGCGCAGCGACGCTGCCGCAGCGTTCGAGTCGCTCAACCAGGCCTACCGCGCCAGGTTCGGGACCAGCATCTCGATCACCGACTCATACCGGACCCTCGCCGCGCAGCAGCACCTCTACGAGACCAAGGGCCCAGGCCTGGCAGCCGTGCCCGGCACCTCCAACCACGGGTGGGCCCTCGCGGTCGACCTCGGCGGAGGCATCAACAGCTTCGGCACCGCCCAGCACGTCTGGATGGTCGCCAACGGCCCCGCCTACGGATGGATCCACCCCACCTGGGCCCGCCAGGGCGGCGGCCGCGAAGAAGCCTGGCACTTCGAGTACGACGGAAACACAACACCCGCACCACCGACCACTGACACCACCCCATCCCTGGAGGACGACATGCCTTTCCGTATCCACGTGACCTCGAGCCCCAACACCCCCTCAGAGGTCGGGAAGATCTACCTCGCCCAGTTCGGCCCGACCGGTCAGTGCCTGTTCCAGCACATCAACCCCGAGGAGAACGGGGTCCACGACCTGGTCAAGACTCCGATCTACAACGTCAGCCACTACCAGAAGGACCTCATCCGCAAGAACATCATCACGCGCGAGGCCGCCTGGAAGGTCGTCTGACCGCACGCCACGCACCGAGCCCGGTCGAGCGACCGCTCACCACGCGACGCTGCACCCCGCTCGCCTCACGGCGAACGGGGTGCAGGTGAGTCCGGCGTCGGCGAGACTGTCGACGCCGGACGCACCGGGCGACCGCGACGGGCCGGGCGTCGCAGGTCCCGTCCAGCGCAGGACAGTCGGTCCAGCGGGGTGCTCGAGCTACGCCGGGTGGTCTAGGAGCCGGTCGACAGCATCCACCCAGGCCGTCGACTGCACCTCCGCGGACAGCTCCCGAGCATGCTGGTGCGAAGCCTGACGCCAGGACTCGACCACCCGCGCCTCGAGCGTGCCGAGCACGGCCGCGAACCCCGCCGCGGTGAAGTCCGCGGTGACTGCACCGAGCCCCCGCCCCTCGACCTCGCGCGCCATCTCCGGGCTCGGCCCGACGATCACGCCGAGCCGGGCCTGGACGTAGTCGAAGAACTTGTTCGGCAGCGTCCACTCGTAGTTGACGTTGACCGGCGGGAGCACGAAGACCCCGACGTCGTAGCCGTTGAGCGTCCGCACCAGGTCGCGGTACGGGACAGGGTCGAGCACCCGCACACGCGTCGACCCCGCGCACCGCGCCCGGAGCTCGTCCCGGTACACCTCGTCGTTGGGCATGAGCAGCAGGTCGAGCGTCACGGGCGTCGTGGACTGCTCGACGCCGTCGATCATCACCTCGAGGTGCCTGTTGCGCTGCGCGTTGCCCGAGTGGACCAGCCTGATCGGCGAGCCCACGCCCCCCGGGGCGAGGTCCGCGTACGGCGCGGCGTTCGTCACGACACCGACGGGGAACCCGAACTCCCTCGTGTACCGCTCCGCGATGCCCTGCCCGACAGTCGTCACCGACGTCGCCCTCGACACGAACCTCCGGCAGATCCACCGGATGTACGGCGCGACGAACCAGCGCCAGCGCGGCAGCTCGCTGTTCTGCCCGGGGGCGTACTCGTGCAGGTCAGCGTGCACCCCTCGTCGCGGGTGGAGCGACAGGGCGAGCGGGACCGTGTCGACGTCGTCGGCGAGCACAGCGTCGAACTCCCCCACGGGCAGCACGCTGCGTGCGTAGGCGACAGCAGCGTTGCCCCAGTAGACGCGCGAGTACTGCCGGGCCAGCAACCATCGCGGGTCTTTGCGCCAGGCAGGAAGATCGGCCGGGACCTCGTGGTGCTCGACGACCCCCTCGGGTGCCGGGCCGTAGCCGCAGGTCGTCACGTCGTAGCGGCCGGCGAAGAGCCGCACCTGCTTGAGCACGCGCGCGTCGTCAGCGATCGGCGAGAACGACAGGATGAGCAGGGACGGGCGGCTCATCGTCGGACTCGCACCCCGGCGTCGCGGCGAGCGAGGACGTCGCTGTACAGGCCGACCAGACGCTCGGACTCGATCTCCCACGAGAGGTGCTCGATGGCCGCGCGGGACGCCGCACGGTAGGCATCAGGCTGCTCCAGCACCTCGAGGACGACTCGCGCCAGGTCGTGCGGGGAGTCTGAGCCGAAGACGCGCCCGACCCCGAAGTCTTCGACGACCCGGGCGGTGTCCGGGAGGTCGGCAGCAGCGATCGGCAGCCCCGCGTGGATCGCCTCGAACAGCTTGTTGGGGAGCGAGTAGCGATAGCTCAGGCAGGTGGGCCGCACGTAGACGATCGACACGTCCGCGTCCGCGAGCGCTCCCGCCACCTCGTCGGGGCCGACCCTGCCCACGAAGTGCACACGGTCGTGCACGCCGAGACGCTGGGCGAGGTCCCCGAGCGGTCCGACGTACTCGGGCTCGCCGTAGCCGAGCAAGACGAAGTGCACGTCGGAGGGCAGCTCGACCAGGGCACTGAGGGTCTCCTCGATCCCCCGCGAGGTCGTGATCCGCCCTCCGTAGGCGATGACGCGGTCTTCCGGTCCGAGCCCGGCGAGGCTGCGCAGCCTCCCGTCTGCAGGGACCGGCGCAGCAGCAGGCTTCGACGGGATGTTCCGGACCAGGACGGGCTCGGCGGAGAGCCTGTAGGTGCGGTGCAACCACTCGGCGATGCTCGGCGAGACCGTGACGACCCCGGCAGCACGTCGCGCGTGCCGTCGTTCGGAGAGGCGTTCGACGACCTGCGCGACAGGACGCGGTCCACGGACGTTGCGGTGGGTCCAGAGCTCGTGGGAGTCGTAGACGACCGGGACGCCCAGGCGCGAGGCCGGGGCGAGGGTGTTGGCGTCGTTGGCGTGCACGACGTCGGGTCGCCAGGCAGCGAGAGCCTTCCGTGCGCCGCGCTGGTAGAGGACCAGGCTGACCACCTGGTAGGTCTTGAGCCACAGGCTGGCGGCTGCCGATCGCAGCCTGGCGGTGGACGACGGTCGGGCGGCGGGCGTGACAGCGACAGCAGCTGCGGGCTGCTCCGACCCTGCGGACGTCTGTGGAGCGACTGTCCGGCCTGCCACGTCAGCCGCGGCCTCCGGCGCAGGAGCGGCGTCGACGCCGGTCGGCGCCCGACGTCCGCGGACCAGACCGAGGACCTTCTTGGCCAGGGCCGCGGTGCGCGGGAGGCTCTTGACGAGCTCGAACTCGGGCACCCGCTGCAGCTCGACGCCCGAGGGGAGCACCTGCATCCCGACGGGGAACCCGGCGCGAGCGCGGGCGACCCCCACGATCCGCACGTCGGCGCCCGCCTGGCGCAAGGTCGCGGCGGTCTTGAGCACACGCGCGTCCGCATGGCAGTCGTTGTAGACGAGCACGCCGACGCGCACCCGTCGTCCGTCGACCTCAGGGAGCTGGACCGGTGCGTGTCGGTGCTGGGCGTCAGGCATGCGGGTTCCTCGGGACGTCGGGCTCGTCGGCCAGGCCCGCGAGCGCGGCCTGGTGGGCGAAGTCAGGCTCGGCGGCGACCACCTCGGAGAAGGAGCCGGACACGACCATCTGCCCGTCGCGCATGAAGCACACGGCGTCGGAGTGCCGGATGGTCGCGAGCCTGTGCGCGACGACGATCACGGTGACGTCACCGCGCAGCTCCTGGATCGCCTGGGTCACGAGGGCCTCGGTCCCGGTGTCGAGGGCGCTGGTGGCCTCGTCCATGATGAGCACCATCGGCTCGGCGTAGAGTGCGCGGGCGATGCCGATGCGCTGGCGCTGTCCCCCGGACAGGTTCATGCCCCGCTCGCCGATCGGGGCGTCGATGCCGCCGTCGCGCGCCTCGACGATGTCGAGCACCTGCGCCCGCTCGAGAGCCCTGCGCACCCTCTCGCGGTCGATGCCGTCCTCGGTCCAGGACAGCGCGACGTTCTGGGCGACGCTCGCGTCGAAGAGCGAGACCTCCTGCGGGACGTACCCGACGCGCGAGCGCCACGACGCGAGGACACCCGTGAGGGGCTGGTCGTCGACACGGATCTCTCCGGCGGTGGGCTCCAGCAGCCCGAGCACCAGGTCGACCAGGGTCGACTTGCCCGAGCCCGAGGCTCCGACGAGCGCGATGGACGAGCCGAAGGGGATGCGCACGTGCACGCCCGAGACGGCGTCCCGGTCGCTCTTGGGGTACCTGAAGGACACGTCGTCGAAGATCATCTCGCGGGCGTCGTCCGGCAGGTCAGTCCCGCGCCCGGCCAGCTGGCGGACCTCGGCGTGCCGCTTGCCGCGCGCGATCTCGTCGATGACCTTCTGCGCGAAGGGGATCGAGGCTGCGGTCTGGGCCATGATCGACTGGAAGCGGGTGATCGACGGGACGATCCTGAAGCCCGCGACACCGAAGAGCGCGAGCGAGGTGAGTGCTCCGTCCAGGCCGTCGCCACCGAGCGAGCCGACCAGCGCGGCGAGGGCGAACCCACCGACCAGCGACGCCTCGAGGACGTACCGCGGCACCACACCGAGGAAGGACATGTCGGCGCGCGCCTGCGAGCTGTGCCTGCGCACGCCCTGGACCAGGCTCGACACCTCGCCGCCCTTGTCGCGCAGGGTGATCTCCTTGAGCGAGGCGACCATCTCCGAGACCAGGCGCACGGCGCGGGCGGAGAACTCCCGGTTCGCCGTCCCTGCTGCGACAGCCCGGCGCAGCACCCAGCCGTAGAGGAACGCGCCGACGATCCCGAAGTACACGACTGTCACGACGGCCATGAGCGGCTGCGCGACGACGAGCACGAGCATGACGGCGACGAAGGTGAAGACCTCGCCCGAGAGCATCGCGAAGGGGATCAGCACCCCCGAGACCGTCGTCGCGACGCCGACGTCGGTCGACCGCACGAGGTCGGTCGAGTTGCGGCCGAGGCGGTCGGTCCACGGAGAGACGAAGAAGGCGTCCAGCAGCTGGCGACCGAGATCTTGCTCGAAGCGCGCGAACTTGCGGGTGGCGAACCACTGGAGGGTCACGGCGAGGACGCTCTTGAGGACGATCAGCACCCCGACCGCCACGAGCAGCCAGAGGAAGTCGCGCGGCTCCTCGAAGGTCCCCAGCACGGGGAGGGTGAGAGTCGACTGCGAGATCATCGGGGCGAGCGTGAGGGCCAGCAGCCCGAGCGCCGCGACGTCGAGGATGGCGAGGGCACCGGAGGCTACCGCGAAGGTGATGACAAACCGGCGGCTGCCGAGAGGCAGGAGCGCGAGGAGCGTCCGGACTGTGCGGAAGAGGCTGGTCATCGAGCCGTCCCCCCGGCGCCTGCCCCTGGGTGGCCTGCGGACCGCTGCGGCGTCTGTCGCTCGCAGCGCCAGGTCGTTCTCACGATGTCTCGTCCTTCTGTGGTGGCGGTGCGACGGCTCACGGTCTCGAGACCGGACCGGCTGATCGATGTGCCGAGCGCCTCACCATAGTCACATGCCGCTCACCGCGGTCGTGCGGCGGCGCGGACCACGTCGGCCGCCAGGTCCCCGGCACGCCCGGCCGAGGCGTTGAGCCGGACCCAGCCTGCGAGCCGTTCGCGCTGCTCGCGGGTGGGGCCTCCTGCGGTGAGCATCGCCGTCATCGCCGCAGCAACCTCCTCGACGTCGTACCCGGTGACGGTACCGAGCGCGTTCTGGCTGATCACGGGTCCCGCCGGCCCAGGTCCGGCGTACAGCACCGGGGTCCCGCAGGCGACGGCCGCGAAGACCTTGGTCGGGAAGGCGAAGTCGTAGCCCTGGCCAGGGCGCAGGCTGACGAGCGCACCGTGCGCTCCTCGGAGCCACGCGGCGGCGCCCTCGGGCGGCGCGGCCTCGACGAAGGACACGGCTCCGGTGCTCTCCGGCCCCAGACCGAGCGCCTCGGCTGCCGCTCGCATCGCGGGCCACGCGCTGCCCTGACCGAGGAACACCACACGGGCGTCAGGCACGGTCTGGCGGACGCGGGCGAGGGCGTCGACGAAGATCTCGGCCCCCTGCCACTCCGAGGCGGTCCCGGCGTACAGCAGGTAGGGCGCGTCGTCAGCCTGCGGCTCGACGGGCCCGTCCGGGGTGAAGACCTCGGTGTCGGTGCCGTTGCGCACCACAGTGATCCGGGAGTCGTCGACGCCGAGCACCCGCAGCCTGTCGGCCACGCCCTCGGAGACGGCGACGGTCGCGCGTGCGCCGCGCAGCGCCCAGCCCTCGAGAGCCGTGAGCAGCCGGACGACCACGCGAGGCGCGCCGGTGCTGGCGGCTGCGTCGGACCAGACGTCCGCCGCGTAGTAGACGTAGGGGACGCGGCGCAGCGCGCAGACCGCGCGCACGACGACGCCTGTCGTGGGCGGCGGCTCGCTCACCACGACGTCAGGGCGTCGCGCGACGAGCAGGCGCAGGACCAGCGGCAGGTCGAAGCTCATGTACTGCACGTAGCCGCGCACCACACCTGAGGCATCACGCAGCACGGGCCAGCGAGACAGCGTGACGCCGTCGGGCAGGTCGACCCCTGGGCCCGAGGGCGCGGACCGCGCCACGGCGTCGGTGGGCCGGACCGTCAGGACCGAGACCGTCGCCCCGAGCCGGCGCAGCGCTCCGGTCAGCGCCCACAGCCGGAACGACGCCGCCGCCGGCTCGGGAGCGGAGATCCTGCTCGCGAGCACGACGTGCGGACGTCGTCTGTCTGTGTGCCGTCTACCCAAGGTCGATGCTCTGCCCAGTGCGGGCCGACTCGACCATCGCCTCGGCGACACGCAGGGTCTGGAGGCCTTCTTCAAGCGTGACGACGTCCTGTCGGATGCCCAGGACGGCATCCCGGAAAGCCTCGTGCTCCACACGCAGCGGCTCACGCTTGTGCAGCGCGAAGCGCACGACGTCCCCCTCGGAGACACCGCGGAACGCCGCGATCGAGTCCCAGGCCGTGGCGATGGTGCCGTTGGCGTAGAAGGTCAGGTCGGCGCTGCCGGTGTCCACGACGAAGGCGCCGCGCTCACCGGTGACCACGGTGACCCGCTCCTTCATCGGGGAGAGCCAGTTGACCGTGTGGTTGACGATCACACCGTTGGCCAGGCGCCCTGTCGCGAGCACCATGTCCTCGAACTCGCGTCCGCTGCGGTGAGCGGTCTGGGCCGAGATCGACGCGTAGGTGCTCTGCGCGACCCAGGCGGTGAGGTCGATGTCGTGCGTGGCGAGGTCCTTGACGACGCCCACGTCGGCGATGCGGGCAGGGAACGGGCCCTGACGGCGGGTGACGATCTGGTAGATCGCCCCGAGCTCGCCCGCAGCGAGCCGCTTGCGGAGCTCCTGGAGCGCGGGGTTGAAGCGTTCGATGTGCCCGACGGCACCGACCAGCCCTGCCTGCGCGAAGGCGTCGACGATCCGCTGACCAGCCTCGCCCGTGCTGGCGATCGGCTTCTCGATGAGCGCGTGCACACCAGCCTCGGCGAGCGCGAGCGCGATGGCCTCGTGGTAGACGGTCGGGACAGCGACGACAGCCGTGTCGATCCCGGCGGCGATGAGTGCCTGCACGTCCGCGAGGACCTCGAGGTCACCAGACACGGAGTGCGGGTCCCCCGCGGGGTCCGCTACGGCGACGAGGTCGACCCCGTCGATCTCCCGCAGGACACGGGCGTGGTGACGCCCCATCGCCCCGAGGCCGATGAGCCCCGCGCGCAACGTGCGCTGTGCGCTCATCAGGAGCCCGCCTTGACCGTCGCGGTGACCGCGGCGACGACGCGCTCGAGGTCTGCGTCCGTCAACGAGGGGTGCACAGGCAGCGAGATGACCTGCTGAGCGGCCTCTTCGGTGCGCGGAAGGTCGAGCCCCGGCGCGTAGCGCGCGAGCGAAGGGAGGCGGTGGTTGGGGATCGGGTAGTACACGCCCGACCCGACCTGGTGCTCCTCGCGCAGCGCGGTGACGATGCGGTCGCGGTCCTCTGCGACGCGGATCGTGTACTGGTGGTAGACGTGCACGGCGCCCTCGCGGACCGTCGGTACGGTGACCCCCTCGAGCCCGGCGAGACCGGCGTCGAGGTGCGCGGCGTTGGCCTGGCGCTGAGCCGTCCAGCCCTCGACCTTGGTCAGCTGGACGCGGCCGATCGCCGCGTGCAGGTCGGTCATGCGTGCGTTGAACCCGACGACCTCGTTCGCGTACTGCGTCTCCATGCCCTGGTTGCGCAGCAGGCGGACGTTCCGCGCGATCTCGTCGCTCGCGCACGAGACCATGCCCCCCTCGCCCGAGGTCATGTTCTTGGTCGGGTACAGGCTGAACATCGCGAAGTCGCCGAAGGCGCCCACAGGCGTCCCGTGCAGCTGCGCACCGTGCGCCTGGGCCGCGTCCTCGTACAGCGCGATGCCGTGCTCGTCCGCGATCACGCGCAGCTCGTCCATCGCGGCCGGGTGCCCGTAGAGGTGCACCGGCATGATCGCCTTCGTGCGCTCCGTGATCGAGGCGCGCACCGAGGCCGGGTCGAGGCAGAACGACACCGGGTCGATGTCGGCGAACACCGGTGTCGCCCCGGTCAGCGCGACAGAGTTGCCCGTCGCGGCGAAGGTGAAGGACGGGACGATGACCTCGTCGCCCGGGCCGACCCCGGCGGCGAGAAGACCGAGGTGGAGACCCGACGTCCCCGAGCTCACGGCGACGCACTGGCGTCCGCCCACGAGCCTGTCGGCGAACTCAGCCTCGAAGGCCTTGACCTCAGGCCCCTGGGCGACCATGCCCGAGAGCAGCACACGGTCGACCGCGGCCCGCTCGTCATCACCGATGATCGGCTTTGCTGCTGGGATGAACTGAAGGCTCACCATCACACGACCTCTCTCAATGTCTCGTCCTCGACAGCCTGGTACACACGTCCGGTGACGGGGCAGGACCATCGTCCGTCGCCGTCCTCGACCAGGGGGTGGCCGGCGTGCCCGACCCAGCCGCGCCGCTTGGCAGGGACACCCGCCACGATCGCGAAGTCGGGGACGTCCCGCGTCACGACGGCTCCGGCGGCCACCGTAGCCCACGCGCCGATGCGCAGCGGGGCGACGCAGACGGCCCGGGCCCCGATGGACGCACCCGTCCCGACGTCAACGCCGACGGCGTGCCAGTCCGACGTGTCCTTGATGGAACCGTCAGGGTTGACGGCCCGGGGGTACTGGTCGTTCGTCAGGACTGCGGCCGGGCCGACGAACACACCGTCTGCCAGCGTCGCAGGCTCGTAGACCAGCGCGTAGTTCTGGATCTTGCAGTCGGAGCCCACCTGGACCCCGGAACCGATGTACGCACCACGTCCGACGACGCACCGTTCTCCGAGGACGACACCGTCACGCACCTGTGCGAGGTGCCAGACCTGCGAACCGTCTCCGATCACCGCCGTCTCGTCGACGTCTGCGGTAGCCAGGATCTTGGTCGCCATACATAGTCCCCGTCTGTCCAGGAATGGAGCGCGAGTGCTGTTCACGCGCGTCGTGAGCCTATCGGAGATCGGGTGGGAGACTGGTGCCATGCAGGAAGCCCCCGCGGACCTCGTCGCGCCAGTCCCCCGTCGCTACGAGGACGCATGGATCGTCATCCCCCTCTACAACGAGGCGACCGTCGTCGCAGACGTCGTCGCCGGGGCGCTCCCGACGTTCCCGAACATCGTCTGCGTCGACGACGGGAGCACCGACGGCTCCGCGGCTGCGGCGCGCGCGGCAGGCGCGACGGTCCTCAGCCACGCGGTCAACCTCGGGCAGGGGGCCGCGTTGCAGACGGGCATCTCCTTCGTGTGCCAGCAGCCCGGCGTCCGCGCGCTGGTCACCTTCGACGCCGACGGTCAGCACCAGGTGCAGGACGCCGCAGACATGGTCGACCTCATCGCCTCGGGCGAGACCGCGATCGTGTTCGGTTCCAGGTTCCTCGACGGACGGACGAAGCCGGGTCTGGTCAAGAAGGTCGTGCTGACCTTCGCGGTGTGGTTCACCAAGCAGAGCACCGGCATGCGTCTGACCGACGCGCACAACGGGCTGCGGGCCATGCGGGTCGACGCGGCGAAGAAGGTCGACCTCCGTCAGGACCGCATGGCCCACGCGAGCGAGATCGTGCTGCAGCTGGGACGGACCGGCCTCCCGTGGCGCGAGCACCCCGTCCACGTCCTGTACACCGACTACTCGCGCGGGAAGGGGCAGTCGATGTGGAACTCCGTGAACATCCTCGTCGACCTCCTCTTCAAGTAGAGGCCCCCGAACCCCGCACGGACCTGCACCCTCCCGACCCGACCGAAGGAGTCTCATGGGCGGACAATCGATGCTCATCCAGCTGATCCTGCTGCTCTCCGTAGGAGTGGTCGCGGCTCTGCTCACCCGCTCGACCGCCGGCGCGCGCCACCAGGCGATCCGCCGGCTGGCCCTGCTGGCCTTCGTCCTCGCCGCCGTGCTGTCGATCGTGTTCCCCGTGTGGCTCTCGAGAGCCGCGAACCTCGTCGGCGTCGGGCGAGGCACCGACCTCCTGCTCTACGGCCTGGTCATCGCCTTCCTCAGCTACATCGCGACCAGCCATCGACGGATGAACCAGATGTCGCGGAGCATCACGTTGCTCACCCGCGAGCTGACCCTGTCTGAGGCGAGGGGAGGCCGAGCGCCTGGCACGACGTCCCGCCCTCCGACGGAGCACGAGGAGCCCGAGGACTGTGGCGGCTCGACAGCCTGACCCCAGACGTGGCGCCTCGCCCGTCAAAATCGTGAGGCCATGAGGCACGCCGGTCTCCACAATCCCTTCACCCAGCGGGTGCTCGGGCTTCTCCACGCCCTCTAGACCGCACCCTAGGATGACTGATCGTGACCTCCTCTGACGCCCCCACGCGGGCTGCCCGCCGCGCAGCCCGCAGCTCCACGTCGTCCCGGCCACCCGTCCACGCCCGCTCCCGGCGTCGGCACAGGGTCGGGCGGGCCGTGGCGCTGACGCTCGTCGGAGTCTTCGCCTTCACAGGCACCGCCGCCGGCGCGCTCTACTACACCCTCGAGCACAACATCACCGAGGTCGACATCGAAGCCCTCACCGACGAGGCACTGCGCCCAGAGGCCCCCGAGCCTGACCCTGAAGACCCGAACGGTGGCAGGGCGCTCAACATCTTGCTCATCGGCTCCGACTCTCGCGACGGTGAGAACGGTGCCATCGGCGGCGACGCTCCCGGCATGCGGTCCGACACGACGATGGTCATGCACGTCTCGGCCGACCGCACACGGGTCGAGGTCGTCTCGATCCCGCGCGACAGCATCGTCGACCTTCCCTCGTGCCTGACGACGAACGGCGAGGTCCCCGCACGCGCTGCGAGCCCGACGACGATGTTCAACTCCGCATTCGCCTACGGCTGGGACCGAGGCCAGGACATCGAGTCGGCCGTCAGCTGCACCCGGACTGCGGTCGAGTCGCTGACCGACGTCCGGATGGACGGGTTCATCGTCGTGGACTTCACAGGGTTCGAGCACATGGTCGACGCGATCGGAGGCGTACCGATCACGCTCGAAGCCCCGATCAACGCCCCGCAGGCGGATCTCGATCTCCCTGCGGGCGAGCAGACGCTCAACGGGCAGCAGGCGCTCGGACTCGCGAGGGCCCGCAAGGGTGAGGGCCTCAACGGGTCAGACCTGCAGCGCATCGACCGCCAGCAGGACCTCCTCGACGCGATGGCCTCCGCGATCCTGTCCAAGAACCTGCTGACGGACACTCCCGCGCTCATCCAGTTCCTCAGCTCCGCCACCTCGTCGCTCACCGTGAGCCCGAACTTCTCCTCGATCCCCGAGCTCACGGGTCTCGCCCTGTCGCTCAAGAACGTCTCGACCGACAGCATCGTCTTCGAGACCATCCCGGTCGCGGACTACCCCGCAGACCGCAACCGCGTGATGTGGACGAGCGCCGCCGACGAGGTGTGGGAGAACATGAAGAACGACATCCCGATCCCCGTGTCCGAGTCGCCGTCGGGGACAGGCATCAGCAGCCCTGCTCCCGCCGACACGGCCGTGGAGGCCCCCGCCACAGCCGACGTCGTGGTTCCATGAGCACGACGCCCTTCACCCGGTACCCGGCACGGACCACAGCCACCGCGGCCCACCGGCCCCTCTGACCTGGAACCGCATGTCACCCGAGCCCACGCCCAGGCGCACTCCGCCGCCGAGCTTCACGCCGCAGTCCGGACGCCCCACGCGCCCGTCGGTCCGTGACGCCGCGATCGAGGTCCCAGACTCCGGTGAGCAGCCGCTCTCACCAGCGCCCGTGGCGCCGCGGGCACCACTGAGCACCAACGCGCCGCGCGCCGGGGCCTCGGGCCGGGTCCCCGCACGGGTGCAGCGGCCGCCAGAGTCGTCTTCCACGTCACGCCCTGCGACCATCCCGCCGTCGCGTCCCACGAGCCGACCTGCACGAGACGCCGACGGTGCCGGCGTGGCGGCTGCGAGCCGTACCCCCACGAGCGGCACGGGCACACCCGTCTCCTACGCCCCGGCGTCCCGCACGGCCCGACCCGGGGCGACCGGCGCCGCACGCACAGGCGCTCCCCAGCAGCCGGCAGCGGCCCGGAAGGTCTCGTCCTCGTCTCAGGCAGGGGCCCGGCCCGCGTCAGCACGCCCCGGCTCCGCTCGACCGACGACCACCCCGGCGCGGCACCCGGCCCCCGGCGGCCGACCTCCCGGCAACCGTCCCCCGGGTACCACCCCCCCGGGCGCGGCTCCTCTCGGCGCCGCCAAGCGCGGCGGCACCCGACCGCGCTGGCGGCGGATCGTCCCCCTCGCCCTCGCGCTCCTCCTGATCCTGGTGATCGCCTGGCCTGTCGGCCTGATGATCTGGGCCAACGGCAAGATCAGCCACGTCGAGGCGCTCTCAGGTGCCGCGAACACCCCCGGCACCACCTATCTGCTCGCAGGGTCCGACTCGCGGGCCGACGGCGGCGTGTACGACGACGGCACCGAGGGCGCCCGCACCGACACGATCATGATCCTGCACGTCCCGGACTCCGGCCCGTCGGCGCTCATCAGCCTGCCGCGCGACTCCTACGCCGAGATCCCCGGTTTCTCGCCCAGCAAGCTCAACTCGGCGTACTCGTGGGGCGGGGCCCCCCTGCTCGTCCAGACGGTCGAGGGCATGACGGGGCTGACGATCGACCACTACGTCGAGGTCGGGCTCGCCGGCATCGAGCAGATCGTCGACGCCGTCGGTGGCGTCGAGCTCTGCCTGGACTACGACGTGAACGACCCCAAGAGTGAGCTCGTCTGGGCCGCCGGGTGCCACGTCGCGGACGGCAAGACCGCGATCGCCTTCTCGCGGATGCGCTACTCCGACCCGCAGGGTGACATCGGACGCGCCGAGCGTCAGCGCCAGCTCATCTCCGCGGTCAGCGCCAAGCTGCAGAACAAGTCGATCGTCGTGAAGCCGACCATGCAGACCGCGCTCATCGACGCCGGACTCGGGGCTGTCACCGTCGACGACGGGACGGGGATCATCGACATCGGCAAGCTCGCGCTCGCCTTCCGGAGCGCGAACGGGGCCGACGGCATCACCGGGACCCCGCCGATCTCGACGATCGACTACCGTCCCGGCAACGTGGGTTCGACGGTGCTGCTCGACCCGGACCTCAGCCCGCAGTTCTGGAAGGACATCCAGGACGGGACGCTGCCCCCAGGTCCCGTCGGCGGCATGCCGCAGTCCTGAGCACCGACACGTCGCACGACGCGTCAGCGGGCCCGGTCCGGGTAGATCTCGGACCAGGCCCGCTCGCAGAGCCTGAGGATCGGTGGAGCAGCGTCAGACGCTGAAGCCGGTCCGCCTGTCGCGCCCGGCGCGCAGGCGCGCGCCCTTCTCCTTGGCCTGCTCGCTCAGCGCGGCCTGGAAGGCGACCATCCGCTCGCGCAGCGCGAGCGACTCGTCGTCGGTCGCGCTCGCGAGGATGCGGGCGGCCAGCAGACCGGCGTTGCGCGCCCCGCCGATCGACACAGTCGCGACGGGGACCCCGGCGGGCATCTGCACGATCGACAGCAGCGAGTCCATGCCGTCGAGGTACGCGAGCGGGACGGGCACGCCGATCACCGGCAGGGGCGTCACGGCGGCCAGCATGCCGGGCAGGTGGGCAGCTCCCCCGGCGCCGGCGATGATGGCGCGCAGACCGCGTCCGGCGGCCTCGCGGCCGTAGTCGATCATCTCGGTCGGCATGCGGTGGGCGGACACGACGTCGACCTCGACCTCGACACCGAGCTCGGCGAGCGCGTCGGCTGCGGCCTGCATGACAGGCCAGTCGGAGTCGGAGCCCATGACGATGCCGACGACGGGGTTGCTCATGCGATTCTCCTCAGAAACGGTGCTGGTCTGGTGCTGACGTGCTGGTCGTGCCGAGGCGTCAGCCGGGCAGCGTCTCTCCGCGCAGCATCGCCGCCGCGGCGACAGCCCGCCGACGGACCTCGTCGAGGTCCGCGCCGCTGACGTTCACGTGGCCGAGCTTGCGGCCGGGCCGTACCTGCTTGCCGTAGAGGTTCACCCGGGCGTCCGGGAAGGCGGCCAGCACGGTGGGCAGGGCGTCGGTCACGTCGTCGAGCGCACTGCCGAGCACGTTGGCCATCACGGTCCACGGGGCCGTAGCAGCGGTCTCGCCGAGCGGGAGGTCGAGCACCGCACGCAGGTGCTGCTCGAACTGGCTGGTGACCGATCCGTCGATCGTCCAGTGCCCGGAGTTGTGCGGGCGCATGGCGAGCTCGTTGACGACGAGCGCCGGCTCGGCGTCGGGGCCCGTGCGGACCTCGA
>Ga0308165_1000577_pt1 | contig 64085 bp, 71 predicted proteins | sample PhyWR2_FD_201032 | JGI IMG/M metagenome (GOLD analysis project Ga0308165, IMG submission 201032) | Phyllosphere microbial communities from UC Gill Tract Community Farm, Albany, California, United States - DLSLW.R2 | ecosystem: Host-associated > Plants > Phyllosphere > Unclassified | place: USA... | reverse complement strand
GAGTCAAAACTATCACACCCAAGACGTGCGGCAAGGTCGCTTGCTTGATGTCGGCCGGTATTGAAAAATAACCCCATTCTCCGTAGGCCGGCACCAGAATCGAAAATGATCTCGAAGGGCGTTCGATGCGGAAGACCCGGCTTTCCTTCCAGTCGCACAATTTTTTCTTCTCTTACTTGGATATCAAAACTTTTTAGCCGCTGGAGAGTAAGGGGGCTTAGTTCGGAAGGCCCATCCGTACAGAGGACTATATTCTTGCTCCATATCGTCATCTCAAGAGCGAGGCCGCCACCCTTGTCATCGCCACGTCCGTAGATGGCTAACGGTTGGTCATTCATTTCCCAGCCGTCACAGTATGGACATACAAAGACCGAATAACCGTAGAGTTCTCGAAACCCGGGATGTTGAGGCAAATGATCGACAACGCCAGTTGCTAATAAAAGAGTTCGGCTTTGAAAACGTCTGCCCATGGCCGTCATGACCTCGAAGCCTGCGTCAGTCCGTATAGCATCTGTTATACGATCGGACTCCATCTTTACAGATGGATAAGGGGAGAGCTGGTGCCTTGCTATCGTTAAGAACTCTGCTGGGGCAATATCATCACGGCTGAGAAACCCGTGCATTTCATGAGAAGCAGCATTTCTTGGCCGGCCATCGTCGAAAATTCGCACATCTCTACGGCACCGCCCCAAAACCAAAGCTGCGCTTAGGCCGGCCGCAGCGCCTCCCACGATGATTACATCTGAAATCTGGGGTTGTGCGACGTTTGACTTCACAGCGATAAAGACGGGACGATTTTGCCCGGTAATAGTGGGATGACTTTACGCAGAGGTTGCGATTGCCCGGCACTCCACAGCACACTCACGGCAGGATGCGGCGCATTTTTGGCAATGATCCATTTGATGTTTGGAGCACTCATCCGCACAGGATTGACAAATATCAGCACACAGCGCGCAGATGGCTTTGGCATACGGACTGTTCCTAGCCATTGCGGCTGCAGCAAAAGAGCAAATTTGTGCACAGTCCACATCCAAGGCGATGCAATTGGCCATCATCGTCACATCGGCTTCCTGCAGACAAGCTGCCATACACATGTTGCAATCGTCCGCGCAAGAATTGCAGGCGGCAATGCACGCCTCGAAGGTTTTTAAATTCTTCATGTTGACTCCTTAGGTTAAAAATGGCCCGTTTCCTTGCCGGTCTTACGATGCCGTTGGGCACGTAATTTCGCAGACGAGGCTTGGGTAATGTTTATTTGACCGGGGCAATTTCGGTCACAACAATTGCACCGCCGGCCTTTTCAGCCTTGAACTTCACCTTATCCCCTGTCTTGACCTTGTCGAGCATGGCTGGATCCTTCACTTGGAAGACCATCGTCATGCCAGGCATGTCCAGGTTCTTGATGTCACCGTGTTTGATGGTGATCTTCTTGTTTTCCATGTCGACCTTGCGAATTTCGCCATCGACCATGTCAGCCGCCGCGGCACCTTCGGCCATCACCATTGGCGCACCCGCCGGAGTGGCGGAAAATGCGGGGATTGAGGCAGCCATGGCTGCAGCAAGGATCAACACTGTGTTGAGCTTTTTCATAATGAAATATCCTTAAAAATTAAATCTGACGAATTCAGGAAGGTAAACCGCGGCGTTTCTTCGGTTGTGGCGACCTAGGATGCCGACACTGGCAAACTACTTCTTCGTGACGTTGACCAAGCCCTTCATGCCAGCGTCATAGTGACCAGGCTGCAAGCAGGCGAAATCTACCTTGCCAGATTTGGTAAATTGCCAAATGATTTCCCCGCTCTTGCCCGGTGCTACGGTGACCATGTTGGCATCCGCATGTTCCATCTCGGGATTCTTCTTCATGACCTCGTAGTGGTCCTTCAAGTCCTTCTCCGTGCCCAGCACCATCTCGTGCTTCACCTTGCCGGAGTTCTTTGCGACAAATTTGATGGTCTCACCTTGTTTCACGTCGATGAGCGAGGAGTGAAACTTCATGTCGTCAGTCATGTCGACGTTCACGGTACGGCTCACTTTGGACGCGACGCCGGGTTTGCCGATTGCATCGTCGCCGTGACCACCTGCGTGGTTGCCCGAGGCCATGGCGCTCATCCCCAAAAGGATGGCTGGAACAGTGATGAGGAGGTGGCGTGCTTTCATAGAAATACCTTTCTGATGGGTTAAAAATGACTCAGTGCTTCATGTTGCCCATGGGCTTGCGCACCTGGACTTCAACTTCTTTGGCCGGCATGTTCTGAACCGGCATGGATTTGCCTCCCTCCGAGGCAAACCGTGCGGGGTCAGGCAAAGTACCCGTCCACTCGTAGGCGATCTCTCCTGGAGGGTGCTTGTACCAACCAGGATCCTTGTAGTCGCCGGCTTTTTGGTCTTTTCGGACTTTGACCATGGAGAACATGCCGCCCATTTCGACGGAGCCGAAGGGCCCGGTTCCTGTCATCATGGGCGCGGTGTTATCTGGCAGAGGCATTTCCATCTCCGCCATGTCTGCCATGCCACGCTCGCCCATCACCATGTAGTCCGGGATGACATTGGTGATGTCGCGCGCCACCTTGCGATGATCCACACCGATCATGGTGGGTACGTCATGGCCCATTGCATTCATCGTGTGGTGGCTCTTGTGGCAGTGAAAGGCCCAGTCGCCTTCTTCGTCCGCCAGGAATTCGATCTGGCGCATCTGGCCCACCGCCACATCGGTTGTAACCTCATACCAGCGTGTCGACTTCGGTGTCGGTCCCCCGTCGGTGCCCGTCACCAGGAACTCATGACCGTGCAGGTGGATGGGATGGTTTGTCATCGTCAGGTTGCCGATGCGGATGCGTACTTTGTCGTTCTTCCGGACCACCAGCGGATCGATGCCCGGGAATACCCGGCTGTTCCAACTCCAAAGGTTGAAGTCGAGCATGGTCATGATCTTGGGCGTGTACGCGCCTGGGTCGATGTCGTAGGCGTTCAGCAAAAACACGAAGTCGCGGTTGACTTCATCGATGAGCGGGTGTTTCGCCTTGGGATGGGTGATCCAGAAGCCCATCATGCCCATGGCCATCTGAGTCATCTCGTCGGCGTGAGGGTGATACATGAAGGTACCGGGGCGGCGCGCCACGAACTCGTAAACAAAGGTCTTGCCAGATGGAATGGCTGGCTGATTGAGGCCGGAAACGCCGTCCATGCCATTGGGAAGACGCTGCCCATGCCAGTGCACGCTGGTGTGTTCGGGCAGTTTGTTAGTAACAAAGATACGCACCCGGTCGCCTTCGACCACCTCGATGGTCGGGCCGGGAGATTGACCGTTGTAGCCCCACAAATGAGCCTTGAAGCCAGGCGCCATTTCGCGCACCACTGGTTCGGCCACCAGGTGGAATTCCTTGACTCCATTGTTCATCCGCCAAGGCAGTGTCCATCCGTTGAGCGTGACCACCGGGTTGTACGGGCGACCCGTATTGGGCACCAGCGGGTCCATGGTGTCGGGCTTGGTCTGCAACACCGGCTCAGGCAAGGCAGCCATGGCGACCCGACTGACAGCAGCCGCAGCCACCGCAGTAGTAATCGCGCCGGCGCCTGTCAGGAAATTTCGTCTGTTCGTCATATCTTTTCCGTATTTGATTGAGGTCGGCTCAGTGGCCGCCTTCGGCGCCAGCCGTCGCGGCGCTCGAGACCGACATGGCACCCGCAGAGGTGGGCTTCCCGGTTATTGAAGCGGCAAGCGCTGCATCCGCGAGCCAGAACTGTTGGTAGGCGTTAATCGCCGCGGACACGCTCGAAATTTGCTCGCGGGTGTCTGCCAGCAGTTCGAAAACGCCGATGAGCATCCCGTTGTAGCGCAGCATGGTTTCCTCACCCATGGTCTTGCGCAGTGGGACGATCTCATCGCGGTAGTGCCTCGCCACGTCGTAGGCGGTACGGTAGGCCGAGTAGCTCTCGCGAAGCTGGGAAGAAGCACCGCGCACAGTGCTCTCATACCGGTTGACCGCGGCGAGCGATTGCGCATTCATGGCCGCACGCTGCGACGTTCCCCAGTCGAAAATGGGAAGCCGCACATCCAACTCATAACCTCTGCGTGTTGCGGAGGTGCCGGCACCGTTGTCGAACACCGTGTCGCGGCGGATGCCAAGCTCGACGTCCAGCAAGCTGGTGAGAAGATTCAGCCCTTGCGATTTTCCGGCGACGTCCAACTGATGCCTGGCCAGCTGCACGTCCAGGCGCTGCTCTTTCGCACTCGCATTGAGGACACTTCCCTGAATCGGCGCCTTGGGGAGGTCGGGCAACCGCTCCGGTAGTTTCAGTTGCTCTACCTGTGCATCGGTCAAGCCCAGTTGCCTTACGAGCTCTTCCCGCGCGGCCGTCGCCGAATGTTGGGCAGAGGCCAGTTGCGCCACCGTATCGGCGTAGAAACTCTGTTCTTTGGCACGCTGGAGCTTGTTGAAATTGCCCACCTCCTGCATGCGGCGTGCCAACTCCCCGCCTGCCTTCGCTGCCGCGTTGACTTGTCGAGAGTATTGCAATGTCTGCTGAGCGGCCACCGCGCGCACCCAGGCCTGACGTACCTGAGTGACCTGTTCGACCACAGACGCGCTGAGCTGAATCTTCGCCTTTGCGATCTGGCCCTGAGCGATAGACAGGCGTCTTGGGAGTGTCAGCAAGTCAAGCAGGCCGAATGACAGCAGACGGCCGATCTCCAGTTCATCGACGAAACGCATCCGCTCAAAGGTAAACACGGGATTCGCCATCCGGCCTGACTGCTCGGCCTGGGCCATGTCGGCCCAACTTTGGGCCAGCAAGGCCTGTACTGAAGGGCTGTTGGCCAACGATAGTTGAACGGCCTCGTTCATCCCGAGCGGCTGTGCGAGCAGCTCACTTGAGAGTTTATTGCGGGCCTGGACCTGTTGCTCGGTGCGACTCAGCTCCAGCTTGCCGCCCGCGAAGGTGCCGACACTGCCATTTGTATCTTCCAAAGTCTGGTCAAAGTTCACCGAGGCGCATCCGGCCAGCACGAAGGTCGCAAAGGCGACCGCACCCAGTTTAAATATGCTCTTCATGGTGATCCCGTCAAGGTTTGGCAGGTGCAGCGGGCGCTATACCGCCCTTGCTTGGTGCAACGGAGCCTTCAGTGACCAGAGGTTGTCGGGCTTCCTTGGCGTAGACACGCCAGCCGCCGATCTTGGCAGCCGTCGCGTTAATGGTCTTCCAGTCGCCGGTGGCTTGTTCGGTGTAGGGTCTGTAGTCGTCAAATGCGGACTGGTACGCGTCAGCCTCGGCTGGCTGTGCCTCTGAAGATGATGTGGTTTTAGGGCCTGCGCTCTGCGCTCCAGCAATGCCGGGGACAGCGGCGCACAGCACTAGGCCTGCGGCCAATAAAGGATTGAACATGGGATTCCTTGCAATTCATGGGACGGCACCCAGAAAGCCGCCCACAAGGGATGCTTCAAGGCGGGCTATGAAAAGGCACCCCGACACGCCGAGCCATCAGGCCCCGGCGGCGGCAGGGTGCGTCAGGAGCGAGGCGGTCTTTCGAGGAGACGCAAAGGCGCAGCGTAAGACTGAGCCAGAGGCTCGAGGTACTGCGCTGGCGGAGAGATCGCGGACGTCATGAGCGAAGGAAATTCTGCAATACCGATGAGGTTGCAGCAAGCCGCGCAAACGCCGCATTTGTGCGTTGAATCGGGTACCTTCCCAGACATGTCATGGGCTTGGTCAGCTTGACCATCGACCAGCCCAACCTTGTCATGAATGGAGTCCTCTCCATGGTCCATGTGGACTGCCTGAGCAGCCATGTGATGCGATGCTGGCATCGACTGGGACTCCATGGCGCCGTGCTCTGTGCCCATCCCGCAATACAGCATCGACGCAGCGGCAAACCCTTGAACGGGGACCGCCAGCATCATCAGCCAGAGCAAAAAAGATGGGAACAGTCGCATGCGTCAGGAATTTTAGCGAGGCGAGAAGGGTTCAGTGCAGAAATGCTGACAGTTTACTTGTTGCCACTGCTGTAATGCGATTCGAGCGCATTGGACAGGCGCGCCACCTCGTCGCCACGCATTGTGATGGTGGTGCCGTCAGCTGCTTGCATCGGCTCACCTTCCTTCATCCGGTAAGCACGTCCGAACTTGCTTTCCATCGCCATTTTGCCGTCCTTGAACTGGTGCACGGTGCTGCCGTCTTTGAGTCGAACCGACTTCTCGATGTCAGCTTGGTCCACGGCGAAGGCGGACAAAGCGGGGGCGAGGAGAGCGAAAGACACGATTGCTGTACGAAAGTTCATTTTGAAATCCTTTGGATATTTTGCGAAAACCCGACATGTCTGTCAGGGCCGTAACGCGGTCTCTGCGTCACTGGGAGCAAATGTAGAAAAACCATGCGCACAGCGGGATGACCTCCACATTACAAATTTGAAATGTTCGCCCGGCTCAAAGCCGTGGCAGGGACATGCGCCAAAATTGCATCAAACGCGGGTCAAACTTAGCCGTGTGTCAGCACTTGCGGAGGTCTATTGAAAATTCTGGTGATCGAAGATGAGCCACGCGCCGCAGAGTATTTGCGCCAAGGCCTGACCGAAAGCAGCTACGCGGTCGAGGTCGCTCACAACGGCACCGATGGCTTGCATGCGGCCGCCAACGGCAACCATGATTTAGTAATCCTGGACGTTATGCTTCCTGGAATTGATGGCTTTGCAGTGCTGTCGGCCTTGCGTACCTTCAGGCAAGTTCCAGTTCTGATGCTAACCGCGCGCGAGAATGTCGATGATAAGGTCAGAGGATTTGAAATGGGTGCCGACGACTACCTAGTCAAGCCATTTCAGTTTCCAGAGTTGCTAGCTCGGGTCCGAGCATTGCTTAAGCGAGGGCAATCCCAAGCTGCGGACAAAACTTTACGGATAATGGATCTCACCATTGATCCGGTACGGCACCGTGCCACCCGAGCAGGACAAAAAATCGATCTTTCAGCAAGAGAATTCGCTTTGTTGAGCCTCTTGGTGCAGAGGACAGGTGAAGTTCTTTCACGCACGCAAATCGCCTCCCTCGTCTGGGATATTAACTTCGACTCAGACACCAACGTAGTCGAAGTCGCCGTGCGTAGATTAAGGGCAAAAATTGATGATCCCTTTCAAGATAAACTTATCCATACTGTCAGAGGAGTTGGTTACGTGATGGAGCGTCGCACGGGCGGATAAAGTAGTGAGCCTCTTTAGATTTTCGCCGCCCAAAGTTCCAGCTTCTCTCGCCTGGAGGACAGCGCTTGCTTCGGCTTTATTCGGCCTTGTTATCGCGAGCGGAGCCATTGCGATGGGGTATGTTGCATTAACGACGCAGTTGGACGGCCGTTCACTGCGGGAATTAAAAGGTAAACGGGATTTGGTGGCGCATGCATTGTCAGAGTTCGCCTCTGTCGAAGACATTGGGCCAGATAATCATCGGTTCGGAGATTTGCTTGCCGGACATGGGGAGCTTCATCTTGCTTTAGAACGGGTCGATACCGGCCAACTTGTCGCTAGTTTCTCCTCAGCAGCCGACCAATCGTTGTTGGTATTAAAAGGAGCGAAAGATAATTCTCTATCACTTAAAACCTGGTTCTCATCAACCGGTTCAAGGTTCGATTCCTTTAAAGGAACGAGCTTGCTGCGCAGTGGTCAAGAAATAAGGTTTTATCTTTCTCTGGATCGGGCTCGCGACTCGGCGCTACGCCAAGACTTCATACAATCAACTATGACGGGATTGCCTGTACTCTTGCTGATCGTGACCCTCGGCAGCTGGCTAATCACGAGAACCGGCCTAGCACCGTTGCATAGGTTTCATCGACTGGCAGCCAGCGTGGGAACTCAATCGTTGGGTCACCGGGTTTCCCTGTCCGGGTTGCCCGCCGAGCTAACCGAACTTGCCGCCGAGTTCAACAGCATGCTCGAACGCGTACATGAAGGTTATCAGCGGTTACAAGACTTTTCAGGTGACCTCGCTCACGAAATGCGTACTCCGGTCTCGACGCTGCTTGGTCGATCTCAAGTTGCATTGTCCCAGACACGATCAACCGATGATCTCCGAGAGGTCCTCGAGGGGAATGTCGAAGAGCTCGAACGTCTCTCCCGCCTGATTTCTGACATGCTCTTTATCGCACGCGCAGAGCGCATCGACAATCCAATCACCCTAGAATCTGTCGACCTTGCGCGGGCAAGCTATAAAGTCGTCAATTATCTCTCCATCATTGCGGATGAGCGAAACATATCGATGCAGGTCGAAGGCAGTGCAGAGATTATGGGAGATACCCTTCTTATAGAGCGCGCAATCTCTAATCTGTTGTCCAACGCCATCCGCCATGCTTTTGAAGGCACGTCGATTACGCTCAAAATCGTGACGGACAGCCGTAACGCGACGTTGACAGTGACGAATCGTGGTGAAACCATCGACAGCGATCATGTTGACAGGATTTTTGATCGCTTCTACAGAGTGGATTCAGCGAGGGCGCGAATGGATGGCGGTAACGGTCTCGGCTTGGCTATCGTGCGCTCAATCATGGTCTCCCACGGTGGCAGTGTGAGTTATCTCCATCGATCCATCGATGAAACATGCTTTGTGTTGACTTTTACTTGCGCAAGAGGTTAGATCTTTGTGCTAAACCCTGACTAGCCGCTTTGACGGGCCTGGGGTGGGTAACGGCGTCCCAATGTGCAAGCGAGGCCATTTTATCAACAATGATATTTGAAGAAAAATGTATCGCTTATATCCGTGCCCCTAAAGGCGAAACTGCCGTGGCAAGTTGAAGTCCATTGAAGTCCTTAGGGTGCAACTCGCAAAAGTCGTAAATCAATTCGTGGACTCTCTTGAGTCAAATGGGCGGTGGTTCATCGCGCATCACAACACCGACCGAGCGGATGCGAGCTGTGAGATGGCGCCATGAGTTCCTCGATGCGCTCGTGCAAGCTCCGGACCTTCCGAGTCCTTTACTTTCGCGCGTCAAAGACCTGCTCGCGCGCACCCCCCCATCCGTGTGAACTGCATGATCTTGTCACACCGCCGACGGCCAAGAGGTGTGGGATGCCATGCTCAGTGACCAATTCGACCGCCTCGGTCACCTCGGTCATGCGGTGGGTCTGGAGGCTCCAACAAACACCGGCCTCGCGGCGAACACGTAGGGACAACGCTCCCGCACCAGCTCGGATCCCGCGAGTTCCGCGTCCATTGGGCGTGCCAGAGCAGCGTTGTCCAACGTGAGGCAGAAGCATGCATTGTTAAGGGCCTCATGCGCACTAAGCGGCTTCGACGACGTTGATATTGGCCATGGTACGTCCACAGCGATGCACCAGCACGAGCTGCACGACGCTGCTCGACCTCGGCGCATTCCCCTACGCCACTATGTGCACCACCGCACCGACCACTCCCGTACTTGAATTCACTGTGGCTTGTGATCGGGCCAGGTCGACCAGTCCAAATTCCGGAGGAAGTAAGGTGATCAAACAAGGGGGACGGCAGAACGTCTTGCGGCATCAGCTACAACACTTAGCAAACGGGAACTGCCGGGCTTCACCAGAGGCTGGGTGGCCCGTTTCATGACCTTGACCTTGGAAGCTCCCGATGAAAACAGGCAGACATTGGCGTGCCCTGGGTGCTGAGCAGAGGCATACAGTAGGCCGTCCAGGCCAGCCGCCCGGCACTCTGCGGCGATGCCTTGCGTTACTCCAAAGCGTTGTGCTTGCAGCAAGGGATAGGTACCGGCGACAGCACGAAAGTCAGCAAGTCGCAGAGTACTTATCGAAGCAACCTCCACTAGACTTCGAGCGCGCAACTTGTCCATGGCGCAGCTGACCAATTCACGCCGAAAAACCGACTCGTAGAGCGCCGTCTCCGGGCTGTCGGCCAGATATGCGGTCACTTCACCTGGTAAGCAGAACCGTCCCGCCAGGAGTCCGGCTGGTGCCAGGTGCAAGCCATTGACGTCCACGCTACCAGTACGAGCGTGTGTCAACTGAACGCGGTAAAAAGTTTGGGTTGGATGAAGGTCAAGGGTGGAGGGATTAAGGTCTTTGAGTTTCATGCGCAGGGGTTCAGTGACCTTCTGCTGTTGCCAATTCCAGGATGCGCTCCCCAGGCGTTCCGCGCTCCAAAGCGGTACGTGCGGTCTGACCGTCCAGTGCAGGCTGAGGGCTTTCAAGGAACGCAAGCAATACCCAGCCGTCTGTAGTTCCCAGGGCTTGCGCAATGGGGTGGATCAAGGGAAACGTCGTTGGCTCGAACTGCCATTTTGGAAGCTTGAAACCCCGCCGAAAATTCGCGACTCCAATGCACCGGCCGGCCTTGAGCCAGGCATTGATCGTCACGCGGGACGTGCCGGCCAGCTCGGCCGCTTCATCGGTGGTGATCATGTCGGAGGCATTCATGCGATCACGCCGGTATTCGGCGCCAGAGCGAAGCAGCGCGGCCGACTGTGCCTCGGAAGCATACGGATCGACAGCGGTCGTGCGGGACCTGGTGGATTCATGGACAACAGTAAAAGGGTAGATCAAGGTGTTCATAGGCGTCAAAAATCCAGGCCCTCAAGGGGCATTGCGCATGTTGCTTTTGCTGACGCCGAAGAAGCCCAGCACCGCCGGGATCACTTTTCTTCCCTGGTGCCTTTTGAGGACTGCCCGTGGCGTCATGCCATCGACGAAGCGCCCAACAAAGGTTGCAAATGGTTCGGCCCTCAGGAAGACAATCTCGCTCTGTGACAAGGAGGACCAGTCGCCGTGCACGGCCAAGAATGCCTTCCTCATCGCGGCGGCGATTTTGAGTGGCTCGAATGGGACCGCTGAACCATTGCGGCGAATGATCTGATAGTGGGCGAGCATCTCGGACGGTGCATCCGAATGGCTCGGCAAATAAGGGTCAGCGCAGGTCTGCATGAAGTTTCCAATACCGCAACCATTGGGCGGCTGTGGACCAGTGTATCGAGCCCGTTAAGATTGTCAATCTCGTTAAGTCGGATAAGTGGCGCTGCAGCATTCTGCAGCGTGTCGAGGTGCTGCAGCCCAGCCAACGGTCCCCCTGCGGGCGTTTTCAGCGCAACACGGGGGCGCCGCAGAAAACGGAAAATAAAGCACGCTAAGGCATAGCCGACCCTACCAGGCTTGCCCCGCACTGTAACGACGCAATCAGCGGACACGAAACAGTCCCCTGCCGCGCGTGGCAGGCGCACACGAGTTCGGACAGCACGGCTTCCATGCGTGCCAAGTCAGCCATCTTCTCGCGCACGTCCTTGAGCTTGTGCTCGGCCAGACTGCTGGCTTCCTCGCAGTGGGTGCCATCGTCAAGCCGCAACAGCTCGGCAATCTCGTCCAAGCTGAACCCCAGCCGCTGTGCCGATTTCACGAATTTCACCCGAACCACGTCCCCGCCGCCGTAGCGGCGGATGCTGCCATAGGGCTTGTCCGGCTCTGGCAGCAAGCCCTTGCGCTGATAGAAGCGGATCGTCTCCACATTGACGCCCGCCGCCTTGGCAAAAACGCCAATGGTCAGGTTCTCCAAATTATTTTCCATATCGCTTGACTCCGTACATTGGTACAGAAGTAAGCTTATTACGTTATCCAATGCAAATTCAAAAGGGCCAAGGTATGTCTGAATCGCAAAACGGGCGCGGCGCGCTCTTCGCCGGCGGGCTGGCCGCCATCCTGGCATCGACCTGCTGCCTGGGGCCGCTGGTATTGGTCGCCCTGGGCTTATCCGGTGCCTGGATCGGCAACCTGACGATGCTGGAACCCTACCGCCCATTGTTCATCGGCGCGGCGCTGGTGGCGTTGTTCTTCGCCTGGCGGCGCATCTTCCGTCCAGCAGTTGCCTGCAAGCCAGGCGAGGTCTGCGCGATTCCACAGGTACGCGCCACCTACAAGCTGATTTTCTGGATCGTGGCCGTACTGGTCTTGGTCGCGCTTGGATTTCCCTATGTCGTTCCCTTTTTCTACTAACCAGGTGTTCACCATGAACAAGCTATTCGCCTCCCTCGTACTCGCCGCTGTCGTTGCCCCGGTGTGGGCCGCCACCCAGACTGTCACGCTGGCGGTTCCCGGCATGACCTGCGCCGCCTGCCCAATCACGGTCAAGAAAGCAATTTCCAAGGTCGAGGGCGTCAGCAAGGTCGATGTGGGCTTCGAGAAGCGCGAGGCCGTCGTCACTTTTGACAACGCCAAGACCAACGTGCAGAAGCTGACCAAGGCCACCGAAGACGCCGGCTATCCGTCCACAGTCAAGCAGTAAGCCACTGAACCGGGAGCCACATCATGGGACTGATGACACGCATTGCCGATAAAACCGGCGCGCTCGGCAGCGTCGTTTCCGCGATGGGCTGCGCTGCCTGTTTCCCGGCGCTCGCCAGCTCAGTCATCAACAATGGCTGGGCAGCCTCCTCGGCATGATCGGGCCGGCCATCGTGTTCGCGGCCACGGTCTGGCTCCTGGGCAACTGGTGGACGGCAAACCTGATGTAAGTCGGCCTGGCCTTGATGATTGGTGTGTCGATCTGGGATTTCATATCGCCCGCGCACCGCCGCTGCGGCCCGGACTGCTGCGAACTCCCAGCCAAGCGTATGTGATAGACGGCTGCCCGTGCGAAACGGCGGGCTACACCAATAAGGAAGGATGATATGACCACTCGCAACATCACCGGCATGACCTGCGACTCGTGCGCCGTTCACGTCAAGGACGCCTTGGAGAAAGTCCCCGGCGTGCGCTCGGCGGACGTGTCCTACGCCAAGGGCAGCGCCAGACTGAATATTGAGGCCGGCACTTCACCCGATGCGCTGACCGTCGCTGTGGCCGCCGCCTTGGCAAAAACGAGTTATCGGGCAACGCTCGCCGATGGGCCCGTGACTCTGGCGGGCGGCGGATTGCTCGGCAAGATGCGCGAATGGCTGGGCAGTGAGGACAAGGCTGGCGGGGCCGGTGACACGCTCCATATCGCCGTGATCGGCAGCGGCAGCGCCGCGATGGCGGCGGCATTGAAGGCCGTCGAGCAAGGCGCGCGCGTGACGCTGATCGAGCGCGGCACCATCGGCGGCACCTGCGTCAATGTCGGTTGTGTGCCGTCCAAAATCATGATCCGCGCTGCCCATATCGCCCACCTGCGCCGCGAAAGTCCGTTCGATGGCGGCATCGCCGCCGCCTCGCCGGCCATCCAGCGCCCGGCGCTGCTGGCCCAGCAGCAGACCCGCGTCGATGAACTGCGCCACGCCAAGTACGAAGGCATCCTGGAGGGCAATCCGGGTATCACCGTGCTGCACGGCGCAGCCCGCTTCAAAGACGCTCGCAGCCTGAGCGTGCGACTCAACGACGGCAGCGAGCGCGTGGTGGCCTTCGACCGCTGCCTGGTCGCCACCGGCGCGAGTCCGGCCGTGCCGCCGATTCCCGGCCTGAAGGACACGCCTTACTGGACTTCCACCGAGGCGCTGGTCAGCGATGCGATTCCCGAGCGTCTGGCCGTGATCGGCTCATCGGTGGTGGCGCTGGAACTGGCGCAGGCGTTCGCCCGGCTCGGCAGCAAAGTGACGATCCTGGCGCGCAGCACGCTGTTCTTCCGCGAAGACCCGGCTATCGGCGAAGCCGTCACGGCCGCGTTCCGTCTGGAAGGCATCGAGGTGCTGGAACACACGCAGGCCAGCCAGGTCGCCTATGTCAATGGTGAAGGGGACGGCGAATTCGTACTCACCACGGCGCACGGCGAACTGCGTACAGATAAGCTGCTGGTCGCCACCGGCCGCTCGCCTAACACGCGCAGCCTGGCGATGGATGCGGCGGGCGTCGCGCTTAATTCGCAAGGCGCTATCGTCATCGACCTCGGCATGCGTACCAGCATGGAACACATCTACGCTGCCGGCGACTGCACTGACCAGCCGCAATTCGTCTATGTGGCGGCAGCAGCCGGCACCCGTGCCGCGATCAACATGACCGGCGGCGACGCCACCCTCAATTTGACCGCGATGCCGGCCGTAGTATTTACCGACCCGCAAGTGGCCACCGTGGGCTACAGCGAAGCGGAAGCGCACCACGACGGCATCGAAACCGATAGCCGCACCCTCACACTGGACAACGTGCCGCGCGCGCTCGCCAATTTCGACACACGCGGCTTCATCAAGCTGGTGGTTGAAGAAGGCAGTGGACGGCTGATCGGTGTGCAGGCGGTCGCGCCGGAAGCGGGGGAACTGATCCAGACGGCCGTGTTGGCGATTCATAACCGGATGACGGTGCAGGAGCTGGCCGACCAGTTATTCCCCTACCTGACGATGGTGGAGGGGCTGAAACTCGCGGCGCAGACCTTCAGCAAGGATGTGAAGCAGCTTTCCTGTTGCGCCGGGTGAGGAAAAGGAGGTGTGCATGAGCGCCTACACGGTATCGCAACTGGCCCATGACGCCGGGGTGAGCGTGCATGTCGTGCGCGACTACCTGGTGCGCGGCTTGTTACGGCGTGTCGCCTGAACCACGGGCGGTTACGACGTGTTCGACGATGCCGCCTTGCAGCGCCTGTGCTTCGTGCGCGCGGCCTTCGAGGCGGTATCGGCCTCGATGCCCTGGTGCGGTTGTGCCGGGCACTCGATGCGGCGGACGGCGACCAGACCGCCGCGCAGCTTGCCGTCCTACGTAAAGTCGTTGAGCGTCGACGCAAGGCGTTGGCCGACCTGGACGCGCAACTGGCCGCCATGCCGACTGAGCGGACGCATGCGGAGGCCTTGCCATGAGCGCCCCTGAAAACCTGCCGCCGCCTGAGACGCGCAGACCCGTCCCGGGCTACCTGTGGGGCGTGCTGGCCGTGCTGACCTGTCCTTGCCATCTACCGATTCTCGCCGCCGTGCTGGCCGGGACGACCGCCGGTGCCTTCCTTGGCGAGCATTGGGGCGTTGCCGCGCTCGCGCTGACCGCCTTATTCGTTCTGGCCGTGGCGCGACTGCTGCGGGCCTTCAAGGAAAAATCGTGACCGTTTCCCTGCCCACAGGATGGCGGCGACCGAGTTGGCGCAGGCGGCGGCACATGGACCGCTTGAGCTGCATTACCAGCCGCTGGTCGATCTGCGCGATAACGGATTGCCGGCGCGGAAGCGCTGGCGGCATCCGAACTTGGGGCTGCTGTCACCCGGCCAGTTCATACCGCTGGCCGAATCGTCCGGCCTGATGCCGGGAGTCGGCGCGTGGGTGCTGCGCGAAGCCTGCCGCCAGATGCGCGAGTGGCAAGCATTGGCATGGCAGCCGTTCCGGCTGGCCGTCAATGTGTCCGCGAGCCAGGTAGGGCCGACATTCGACGCCGAGGTAAAGCGAGTACTGGCGAGTGTGGGCTTGCCCGCCGAGCTGCTGGAGATCGAGCTGACCGAATCGGTGGCGTTCGGCAATCCAGCCCTATTCGCCACCTGCGACGCCTTGCGCGCCATCGACTTGCCGCTTTTCTGCCGACGACTTCGCCACCGGCTATTCCTGCCTGCAACATCTGAAATGCTGCCCCATTACCACGCTGAAGATCGACCAATCCCTTTTCACCCGGCTGCCGGACGACGCCCATGACCAAACCATCGTGCGGGCGGTGATCCAGCTTGCGCACGGGCTGGGCATGGAGGTGGTGGCCCAGGGCGTGGAAACACCCGACAGCCTGGCGTGGTTGCGGCAGGCCGGCTGTGACACGGCGCAGGGCTTTCTGTTCGCCAAGCCGATGCCGGCGGCGGCCTTCGTCGGATTCGTCAACCGCTGGAGGGACACCACCATGAACGTCAACGAACCACCCCCCCCATCCTGCGTGTGCTGCAAGGAAATCCCGCTCGATGCCGCTTTCACGCCGGAAGGGGCCGAGTATGTGGAGCACTTCTGCGGGTTGGAGTGTTATCAGCGCCAGGTGCGGGCTAAGGCCGCGACTCAAATGGCGCCCAGATCGGTATGAGCTCCACCTCAAAGAAAAACCCCACATAGATAACTGTACTTATCTATGTGCATTTTTCTGTTGACAGAAGAGCTGGAATACAGACGATGAGATCGCTCAGCAGGAACGTTCGGCGACAACAACTTAGAAAGAGTGAGTAATGGCTCAATGCACAGCACCAACTCGCGGTCACCGGACCGCCTCTGCGGTCGCAGACTGCCCCGCATGCAGCTCGCGTGGCAGGTACAGCTACGGTGGCGGCTATAGCAGCGGTTACGGCGGTGCCCGACCCTCCTACGAATCTGGCAGTAGCAGTGGCGTCCGAGCCAGCGGAGGTGGCGGTAGCAGTTCGGGCGGCAGCGCTAGGCCGCGCTGGTCGCGCGCAGGATCGACTGTCTCGTATACGCCTGCTCAAGTGCAGTCCCTTACGCCCGTCCGCGAGGCTGTCGAACTGCGCGCGGTAGCCCAACCCGACTTGCGCGACGTGTTCCTTTGCCATGCCTGGGGCGACCGCCAGGGGGCGGCCAAGGAGTTGCGCGATCTGCTCGTGGCGGCCGGTGTCAAGGTCTGGTTCAGTGAGAACGACCTTCCCCTCGGCGTGCCGATGATGCGCGCCATCGACAAAGGGTTAGCGGCCTCTCGCATCGGGCTCGTGCTCGTGACGCCTGCGCTGCTGGAGCGTCTGCCCAAAGAAAGCGTTGCCGACAAGGAGCTGTCGACACTTCTTTCGAAAAATCTGCTCTTGCCCATCATTCACAACACAACATTTGAAGCACTGCTCGATGTCAGTCCGATGCTGGCTTCCCGAAGTGGCTTGAGCACGGCCGAAGACTCTATGGGCGTGGTTGCGACAAAGATTGCCGAATTGGTTCACGTGCTCAAAGCGCCTTAGCGACCCCTCGCCCGGACCCGAGGCCATCCTACTGACCCTGGTCAAAGTGGCCACGCGCCGCCTGTAGCGCGGTTAGCCGCGTGTTCCGGCATCTACCTATGAATGGCATGACGGGGTGTAAATGCTTCTGAAGGGCTACGCCGCGGTAACGCGAATTGACGTGGAAGACCTGGGCGCGCAGCTCGCGCGCGACCGCCGTCATCAAAGCGCTCGACCATGAGGGGAGATTGCCAAGGCGCAGGAGTGGGTGGGTCACGCAAACATCCCGACCACGCGCATTTCGAGGCGTGGACAAGACTGCTTACCGCTAAGCGGTGTGGAAGAAGCCCTGCATGGCTGTCACCCGGTCGTCCAGCTCGGTTGTGATGTAGCCCGTGGTGGTGTCAAGTGAGGCATGACCCAAGTTCTCGCGCGCGATGTGGACAGGGACAGGATCCCGGCCAGGTCCGCCGTTGACGCTGTGCGATGAGTGGCTGTGTCGCATCCAATGCGCGCTGGCCAGCCGCAGCCTGTTTGCCGAGCCCGGGTCCGATGTTTCCACCTTGTCCGCCAGCTCGCGAAAAAACCGCTTTAACGCCTGGTAGAGCGCGCTCGCGCTCATGGCCCGCATCACCCCGCCTTCAACGATGGCCAGGATCGGTACGTCCTTGTTTTCCGCAGCCCGCGGATCCCGCGGCTTGCCCATGCGCTCCAGCGCGTCGGCCAGCAGGTTTACTAAGCCCGCAGGCAACGGTACCTGGCGATGGCGCCCGCCTTTGCCGATGACATCCTGCAGCCATGACCCAGCGCCGCCTTTGGCGGGCTCGAAGCGTGTCAGGTGGCTGCACCGGGCGGCAACCATTTCAGCCTGACGCAGGCCGGTGAAATACAGCCAGGGCAAGGCCAGCTGCAGGCGGCGGTTTGCCGACGAATCGGGAAGCCGACGCAGCTCGTCCAGCATGGATTCAATTTGGTCCCGGGTCAGGGTGCGACCGGATCCAATTGGCCGCACCACCGCGAGCGGTCGTGTGATCGCAGCAAACGGGTTGCCGTATAAGTAGCCCTGCGCGTTGAGCCAGGTGAACAAGCTGCGCAGGATGGTGATGGCCTGGGCGCAAGCCGAGGCGTCCAGCGCGCCTTCCAGCGGCCGCCACATGGGTGACCAACGCTGATGGTGTCGTGGGCCGCACCAGGCAGCCGGTGGATCCCCCAGAAATGCCAGGTAGGCGCTTGCATCTTCAACCGTGAGCGATGACAAGGCCTTGCCTTGCTGCAGAACCGACCAAAGCAAAAGCCGTTCGGCCTCCTTGCGATAGGCGCGTTGGGTGGGTGATAGCTGCCCGCCCTCCCCTGCCCGCTTGCTCTTGAGCCATGCATGGACCGCTTGGTAGTCGTTCGAGGCTTCAAGCTGGCTGCGCTCGGGCGGCGCGCGGTACCTGCCGGCGCTGCCATCCAGCTCGGCCGGAACAATGAATTTTTCGAACGGGCGCAGCGCTGTCGACGCCGGCACCACGGCCGCCAGGATGGCAGGCTCAAGTTTCTTTCGAGCCACACCCGCATGGGCACCGAGCTGCAGCTGCGTCGAGGCTTGGGTGTCTTTCAACCAGGTCAGAATCCGTCCAGCCTTGCCTGCGCCGATGCCCGGTATGTTGCGGTGCCACCCCTCGCCTAAACCATTGATGCGCTCGGCTAGCGCGAACAGCGTTGGCACACCGGCCGCGCGCAACTTGCTTGCAAGGGCAGGCGATAGCCAGGCCTCTACCTGGTCACCAGCTGCAGGATCCTGCACAACCACGCTTTCGAGCCACCCGAGCGCAGCGGTCTGCTTCGCGATCAGCCGGGCTCGGCCATTCTTCCTGGGTTTGCCCAGGCCGTATTTTTCAGCGTACGCCTCGGACTGTTCGGCTTCGCCAAAGTCTTCCCAGCCTTCAGCCGCAATAAATTCCTCCAGCGAAGGCAAGGCTTGGCCAGCCGGGATCTTTTCAGTATCGAAGCGCAGCAGCCGCGCCGTGCCCGGACGCTCGTGGCGCTTCGCTGCAGCTGCAAATTCATCCCGCACCCACTGGATGACCCGCTGCACGGTGCGACGGTCCGAGCCATCCCCCTCGACCACCATGTAACGATCCCAGCTCGACGCTGGGTTCATCCCATTGACCAGCGCACGCATGAACGCGAAGTGCTGCCGAGATAGCTTGCGCTGAGTTCGTGCGACTGTCATTTCAGTTGTTGACTTGGGCAACCAGCTCGGTCAATCGGTCTGCTAATGCGGCAGGCTGAGTGGCAAGGTCACACACTTGCATGGTCCCCAGACTTACCCCGCCGTAGCGAGGTTCAACGAATCTGGCGAACTCGGGCGGGATGGTGTTGCCGTAGTAGGCAAGCGCCTCGGTGAGGCTGGCGTGATGCGTACTGCCGCCTACCTCCCCGGTGCAATAAGCCTCGTACAGGCCTGGCTCAAGCCGGAGGATGTCCAAACTCAAAATCAAGATTGTCTTCATCTGGTTGTTGAGGTCCGTTCATGCTGGCGAGACTGCCTAGCTCAAATGCGAGGTCTGCCTTGGTTAAATCATCTTTCACGTCACTGAAAACAAGTTCCTGATTTCCGCGTTCTGCCGCTCGTTCGGCTTGCCAAGCAAGCTCTCCAGTAGATGCGGCTGAACACCCATCTTGCGGGCCACGGCAGAAAGCGGAACACCAAGCTGGTCCTGCATCATCTGCAGCCCGTCCGTCACCACCTCCGGTGTTTCAACCACCATGTCCGCATCTTCGTGCTCTTCGATCGCTTCGCCGTGCCGTTTCAGCTTGATGTACGCCGCACGAACCTGATCGTCGGTAAACAGGCCCAGCTGCCGGCCGCGGTAAACCAGTGCGGATTTGGAGACACCCCAGCGCAGTTTCAGTTCGCTCAAGCCCTCCCAATTAAGACGTGATCGCTTGAGGGCCTTGTGGCTCTCCGAGAGAAACGTCGCACGTGGCAGCAGGAAAGCACTGGCAAACCGGTTGGCCTGGGTCTCGGTCAACCTATCGCCTGTCAGGACTCCAATATGCAATGCGAAATGCCCGAGCTCGTGGGCGACCCCAAAGCGGGCCCGACACGCCGATCGCCCTGCCCCATTGAGGGCGATGACAGGCCTGCGCGTCGCGAAGGACACCGCATCAACCTCATTTGCCAGACCGTTGACCCGCATGACAACTGCACCTGCGTTTTCAGCCACCCGTGTGACATTGCTGATCGGTCCCCAACCCAGGCCCCACTCGGCGCGGCACTGCTCGGCGCCGCGCTCGATCGATTCATCGCTGGACGGGTCCGCCTCCTTGATATGGTATTCGGGCAGGTCGAGATAGTCGTCAAGGACGCAGACCAGGCGCTTGAGCATTTCCCCGCGCGCACGGGCATATTGCCGCAGTGCCACCTTGGTGGTCAGTTGCTTGCGGAAATGGCATTGTTCTTCGGTCAACGGCATGGGGTCCACGTGCCGCAGGAACTCGGGCAATATGCCCAGCTGGTCGATCAGATCCTGTTCCAACGCGGCAGAGACCGGTTCGGCTCCCGTTTCCACCCGGCTCAGATATTGTTTGGACCGCCCCAGCAACTCCCCCAGCTCTGCGAGGGACAAGCCGTTGAACAGACGCGCCAGCCGAATGTTCGAATACAGGATCTGGTTCATGCCCCTGACGCTGCAGCGCTGTCACCTTCACCAGGGTCCCGGCGCTTCGGCATGATCACCGGCTTCCTGATCTCGATCGCTTCCGGCAGCGAGGATTGCGCGTTGCCAAGCTTGCGAAAAACGCTGCCCGACGTCCACCTGCAGGCCTCTTCCCCGGCCTGGGTAAATCCAAGAACCACTACCCGCGGATCACTGGATTCGTCCATGCCCTGATCGATCACAAAAACAAAACGCGCCGCTTCATCGGGTTCGGCTTCTTCCAGCAGCGGGATCTGGAAGAGATGGGTCTGTAGCACTGCACGTTTACGCGGGGCGTCAGCATCATCGTTGCTGAAGCGAAACGGAATGCCGCAAATCGAGAACACGATGTCCAGACCGTTGTTCTCGACCCGGAGCCAGTCGTGATTACCGGAGAGATGCTCCAGGGTGATCCGCTGTTTCTGGCGTCCAAAACGGGTCGTGCCGCGCGTGTAGGGCGTATCTGTGCTGCGCACCATGTCGTCCTCCGTCGCCCGCCACTCATCAAGAAACCAGGACGCGACTTCGTTGAGGTATTCCTCCTTGAGCGCCGCGGGAAGGTTTCCACCGTCGGATTTGATCGACTGCATAGTGTGCATTCATTGAATTAGGTCAACGGATTATGTGCGAATATTCAAATTCGTCAACCACTTCCTTTGGCGCGCGACATTTCGGTCGGCCTTTCGCTGTTGGCTGCGGATCAGAGTCCCTGAGCGCCCTACCCTGAAGGTCTTGATCGCTCTACCGGCGACCAGTACTTCGCTTCACAATCAACGAACAGGCCGAGAGGCCTTTCCGAGCAATGGAAGCAAGGCGCTTTAGGTGAGAGCATGAAATTGCCCCCCAGTCCGTGGTTCCGATGGCCGCTGGTTCCTGTAACGGCGATCGTGGCGGCCTGTGCCGCCGCCTGGGTCGTCAGGATGGCAACAACGCAGCTGTCACTGTTCATTCTCGGGGCACGACCTCCTGGTCGATATGCAGATCTCCTGTGGAATCTGATCGTCGTCCCCGGCGCTGAATCAGCGCTCCTGGGCTTCGCCTTTGTGATGGCCGGACGGTGGATGGCACCCATGGCGAAGGCACACACCGCCCTTGTCCTTTCCAGAACAATGGTCGGCATGTTTGTTTTTCTGACGGTTGCGGTCTGGCTGCTGGAACCCGCCGCTCTGCGCTCCAATCTTCAGGCCAGCTGTGGTTGCATTGCAGCCTATCTCGGGGCACGCCTGGCGACCAAGAGCGATTTGATTAGATGATAATTATTATTATAATCAGGCACAAATTGCTGAAGATTTTCTACGGTTTTTAAGACTTTCGACTCTTGTCCGCACCGAGGCTAGCTTTCCAGCCGATGAGCGTTCAATCAATAAATTGATTTTTTAAACCCCAAGGTTCGATGACAAGATTCGGGTCCGTTACACCTCCACCCTGTCTAAGGTCAAAATGATCGATCCAATCACAGCTGCTGCAAGCATCAACACCGGCATAGCAACACTTGAGGCGGCCGCGAAAGCTGGCTCCACTGGCTTCACCTTTTTTGAAAAATTCGCTCCGGTTTGGACCGGCATGAAGCGAGACAACGCCGAATACGAGATCTACATGAACCGTGTTGAGCTTATGAAGAAATACGAGGAGTTTCGAAAAAAAGCCGGGCCGGTAGCTGATCGGGTAGTGGGGATGTCCTTCGCTAAGCCCTTCACCGAAGCGGCTGTTTTGGAAGACGACAGCTCTTTGCAAGACAAATGGGCGAGCCTGATGCTGAACGCCGGAAACGCTCTCAGTGGTGTAGAGCCTAGAACAGCATACGTTTCGACGCTAAAAGAGCTTTCGGCTCTAGATGTACAAATCCTTGACGTCCTCTACTCGGACTTGGGTATCTCCGGTCCAATGCCGACGAGTCGTCTTCCTGCTTCGATTACGCCGCGATTTGCTGCTGATGGAGAGTACGAGGTTCCCCAAGATGTCCTAGCTTCTCTTGCAAATCTTCAGCGACTTGGTTGCATCAGCTTTGCGACAAACTGGGGTGAAGAGCAGTTGCCTGAAGCCGTTTCACGAACACTTTTCGGCCAGCTTTTCGTACGCGCCTGCACAGTAATTGAGGTCTGACCCACGCTCATGAATACGAAGGCACGCTCTTATTCTTATGCGGGCTGCTTTTTGCTGTCCGTGCGGATCCAGGCTCATCACTCTACCCTCTCGTTCGATGGTTCCGGTCAGTAGCATGCTCATATCAACTATCAGAAAGAAGTCGATCCGCCCCGTTAATAGTATCTCTTGGATACCAAGTAGTATCCCGTAGATATTCCCTTAACTATGGACTATGGCTGACCCTTGCTTTGAGGCTCCAGCTAGAACAGTCTTCTTTGGTTTATTACGGGATAGCCTCCAATCCCCGCGCAAAGTGTTCACTTCGTACCCAGCAGGCTCAAAACTGACACTAGACCGCCGTTTTCTAGATAGCTATCCGGTACTTGATGGTATCTAGTAGCTATCCAAAGGCATGACCGCAATTTTCATTACTTACGATTCTCCCGCAATTCTAACGGCGTTTAGATAGCCTTCTCGATAGCTACCAAGCAGATACCGGATAGCAACCAGAGAGCCATCAGGTAGCTTTCTGGTTGCTATCCGGTATCGTTCGGGTATCATGTGGATATCTAGCAGATACCATGGAATGTCATGCCAACAATCGTTTTTGTCAGCCCAAAAGGCGGCGCCGGGAAAACTACAGCCGCTCTGGTGCTGGCTTCACAGCTCGCCCGCGGCACGCAAGTCACCGTGATCGATGCAGATCCCAACAAGCCGATCCAGACTTGGGCAACGGGCCCCAACACTCCGGCCAATCTCAAGGTTTTGGGCGCCGATGAAGACAACATCATCGAGCGCATCGAAGAGGCCGCGGCGCAAACCCCCTTTGTGGTGGTGGACCTGGAAGGCACCGCCTCCAAAATCGTCCTGCTGGCTGTCAGTCAGGCTGACTTCGTTATCGTACCGACGCAGGGATCTCAGCTGGACGCCGAACAGGCGGGCAGGGCGCTCAAGGTCATCAAACAACAGGAAAAGATGGCCAGGCGCCCAGTCGCACATGCCGTGCTACTAACGCGAACCGCCGTGTTGATCCGTACCCGCGGCATGAGCGACATCGCCAAAAATCTGGAGACCGCCGGCATTCCCGTCTTCAAGACCGAATTGCATGAGCGAGAAGCCTTCCGCGCGATGTTTTCGTTTCGCCAGCCGCTCGACCAGCTGCCGCATGCCGAAGTATCAAACGTTGAAAAAGCTATTCGAAACGCCGAGGCGTTCGCACAGGAGGTGATCGACCGCGTCAGAACGGCTAAGGCTGAGCAGAAAGAGCAGGTGGCGTAAATGTCCCGCATTAATCCCTTCAACAACCTCGACGAGTTCACCCCGAAGCCGGAAGCAAAACCCGTCGAAAAGGCCCAGATCGATAAGATTGCAGCTGATAACGGTTTTCCAAGCCGCCAAGCGATGCGTATGCAAGCTGAAGCCGCTGCTCCTTCATCACCACTGCGTCGCGCCCGCCGTCATACCACTGGCAGGAACCAACAGCTCAACATTAAGGCGACCGCCGAAACGATTGCGCGCTTCTACGCCGTAGCCGACCGTGAAGACATGCCACTCGGCGAATTGCTCGAAAAAGCTCTCCAAACCTTTGAAGAATCTACCCAAAAAACCGTGCAGGGCCCGCTCTAGGACACGGGAAGGCGTCCACCCTTACCGGTAAGCTCGGCAGCGGTCATGGCTCTTGCAAAACACGACGACACACGAAGGACGATTGGGAGACCTGCGCAAGAAGGCGCAGAAGCACTGGAAAGACTGTCGACGAACGGATTGGTGAGTACAACAAAGACAGCGGCGGCCGCAAGAAAGGGCTGCCGATTTAATGGTGACGGCCTCCTCGTATCAATGGTGACGTTCTGTCCACACTCTCGTCTTAACGGTGACGGACCAGGATTCAATGGTGACGGTGAGTCGTATCAATGAAAACCGACGTCACCATTAAAACTGAACAAAATCAAGAACTTACGCGAGTTTTCCCCACCCGTCTAATTCTTTTCCTAATACTTCTCTTAAAAGGGGTGGACAACTTGGTCACCATTGACCCGACTTTCGGTGGAAAACCCGGCCCAAACAACCGAATACCGCTTTCCAGGAGGAAGGCAGGGACAGCAGTCACCATTGACACGAGGCGACCCCCTCACGAGAGCACAATTCATCAACAGCAGGGCAGAGCGTCACCATTGATACGTGTCTTTTCTGGCAGATTTGGTATGCGTCACCATTGATACGAGTAGCTCAGATGAAACATCCTCACAATGACCGCAACTTTGATTACCTGGACATTCAATGGTGACTCGAAAGACCACGCAGCTAGCCACAGGTAATTCAATGGTGACCCAGCTACCGATCTGGCCTAGCGAAGTGCGCGGCATGCCGAATTCGCTGGCCCGGAGTGCCCTGTTCAATTGCTCGAGCTTGCGTGCCGGCACCCGCCGTGTCTATCGTCGAAAGGTAGTAGCAGCGCTTAAAGGCATCAGCATCGAGTACAGCGGCGACGAGCTGCGTCAGGATGATTCTGACGCCTTCATGCAGATTCTGCACGTCGGCCGCATCCATCAGCTGGGCACCAAGGTCCGGTTCACGGCTCATAGCATGCTCAAAGAACTCAAGTGGAGCACGTCGAGCGTAGGGTACACCCGCTTGGTCGACTGCCTGCTACGCTTAAGCACCACGACGCTGCAGGTCACTGTGGAATTGCCGGGCAGCACCGGCCGCGCTTCGTTTGGCGGCTCGCTCGTGCGGCTCTTTCGCTGGAAGGAAGAGCAGACAGACAGTCCCATGCGCGAGTGGGAGATAGAGCTCGAACCGGAGATCATCGCGCTGTTCGGCTCTGACAGCTACAGCCGCATTGAGTGGGAGATGCGACTAGAGCTGTCGCCCATCGAGAAGTGGCTACACTCGTTTTACCATTCCCACCGCGATCCGTTCCCATTCAAGGTAGCGTCGCTGCGCGAGCTGATGGACTCGAGCATTAAAGAGCTCAAAGGCTTCCGCTACAAGCTCAAGTTTGCCCTGGACAAACTAGTGGCCGTAGGCTTTCTGGAGTCGTACATGATAGACGCCCACGACTTGGTCCATGTGGTACGCAAAGGCCGGGTTGGCCACCGTGAAATGCAGGCGATCAGTCGTATGCCAAAGACCGATGCAATGTTCTGACTAGGGGCGACCAGGAGCCGATAGCCAAGCCCGCGAACAATCTGGCCAGCTGGGCGGCCAACCGCCGAATCGGACATGAGCGTCTTTAGAATCGATATGACTGAGGCCGTGGCCCAACCGGTCTCAGCGGCGGTTGACCCTGACACCATGCCGGACCCTCACGCCGGTAGAGGACTCCAACGAAGCGCTAAAACGCCATATCATCTTCGTCGATCAATTCACCGAAGGGTCCAACCTGGGCCGGGATGAAGTTCACCAGGCGAGAAAGATCCTCTGCCGTGTTGGCGCACAGCCAGGACTGGCTCCAGCGCTCCACACGGCTTTTGGCACCTCCCCTGGCGTGCATCTCCAAGCCAGTAAGGTGGATGCCCAAATTGATCTTGACCACGCGAGCATGAACCAGCGGCTGCAGCAGATCGTGGCCATTCCCATCGACCAGGTTGGCCAACAGCGCCCGTGCACCGAAGTGTTCATGCGGCGCCTGCCGCACATGCAGCCGGCCATAGCTGGCCAGCTGATCGAGAACCGCTCGACGGCTTAGCCGCTCGCCTCTTTTTCGCAGAGTGTGGAGGAATAAAAGCACTGTATAACTATACAGCTGTCACGAGCCTGCGGCTACGATGCAGCAATGTGCAATAGATACACCGCACCCCCTTGCCTCGACATCGAGCGTCAATGGCACATCGCGGGCGCAATCCGCTGCCAGTATGGGCACCGACCCAATTTCCGAGGAGCCAAAAGCCGTTCATCCGGCGTGCTCGGAATGACGCAGGATACTCCCGCGAGCTGGTGGTGGGCCAGCGGTGCATCATCCCGGCCGCGGACTTCGATGAGCCAAATTGGGAGAGTGGGAAGAACGAATGGTGGCGGTTTCGCCGGCCAGATAGCAATCCATGGGGACTGGCCGGCCTGTGGAATACTGGGTGGACAAAGCCTCGGGGGAGGTGCATGAGAGCTACACGATGCTCACGCTCAACGCCGACCATCACCGCTTATGAACCGCATGCACAAACCTGATCCGAAGCTGGGCCCGGATCAGCAAGACAAACGGAGCGTGATTCCTATCGAGCCTGAATTTGTTGACACATGGGTGGCCGAAACGCAGGCGGATGCCCAGGCCCTTCTCAAGCTATCTGCGGCCGATCTATTCAATGCTAGCCCTGCCGTGCTGGCGCAGCCGTAGGGCGTTAAAAAGCCCGCACGCGGCGGGCGATGTTGGTCGCGTGGGCATGTGCGTGACCACGCGTTCCACATCAGCTTCGGCGTACGGTCGTGCCAAACGACCGCAGAGGGCCACTGTGCGGTCAGCCGAAGAGCTTGACGAAGGCCAGTGCAGCGCCTGTCATCGCAGCTGCTACGCCCAGGATAGTCAAGGCGATGACTAGCGGGGAATACCAACCGTACAGCTTGCTCGATTCATTGTTGAGCCTTACGGTCTCAGCCATGAGTTTCGCAATTTCGAGTTCCAACTTGTGCATGTCCAGCATGGTGCGTCACCATTGTGATGTTGCGGGCGGGGGATGCGCAACGTTGCAACCAAATATAGCCGCTTTGTTGTGTGGTCGCTTTTCTTGCGCAATATGTAACTCAAAACTCAACTATGTTCTACGTTATTAACGAGGTAGGTGCCTATTTTTTGCAGACTTGTACGCCAAGATAACTACACCAGCGCCTACGAAAATTCCCAGACTGATCCCGAACGTGCCAGTCCAAACCGGGCTCAGTTCCTTCGCACCGATGCCAATGCCAGCTGCGAACATCACAACACCGATTACTGTGTGAAGCAGCGTATTTTTTAGGGCTGCTTTCTCGCGCTCAAGCTCGATTTCACGCATCTTCCGCTGATGGGTGACCATCTCCAACAGATTGAGCTGCTGCTGAGCAGGTGGACCTGTCGTTCCTGGGGGCCGAGCTTTTCTGAGTTCCTCAATAAGCTGAGCAGACTCAGCCTTGATGGAATTTTCAATAGCCACACGGATTCCGTCCGCCGACCTGTTCAATCCATGTCGAAGCTCTCCGATTTTTTCAGGAATCTTTTCGTACAGCTGCAGGTAATAGTGCAGCGCGGCCAGAACTGAAAAAACGGTGTCGGTCGGGTTCAGCTTCAAGGTGTGGACGACCCGGTACAACACGGCTTGATCCCGTGTCGATGGTCTCTGTTGGGTGAGGCCCTCGAACGCGTTATTGATCTTCTCGCGGTGTTCTTCCGGTAGCGCCGCCAAGATCTCAGCATCGCTCAACGCATTTACACGGGGCATCGCCTACTCCTTCCTGCTTTTCTTGGCAGGTTCGCCAGTGCCGGTTTTTTCAGCCGTCTGCAACTCGATCTGCTTAAAGAAGACTTCCACACGGCGAAGCCACTCTTCCATTTCACCTCGCAATGTCAACCGCAAGTCGGTACGTTTGAGCAGCTCAGAAAACGGGACGGTCCGATGGGCCTGTGAGGCGGTCATCTTGTCCGCTGCCAATACACCCATCTTCAGAAGAACGTCTTTAACGTCTTCTTCACCCAGCTGATCACCAATGACCTGGTCAATCACCCACTCGTGCAATTCTGGTAGGTTCGCCTCGATGCCGCCCTGCAGCAAGAAGAGCTGGCGCAAGAAGGAGTTATCCCACCGGGTGAAGCTGTCGGCTTCGCCAAAGAACAGGTTTTTTACCAAGATCGTCTGCTTCACCTTGCCGCCGATGTCGAACATGGCTCGCTTCAGCAAGTTGACCGAGTCCGGCATGCGATCGATGGTCCAGAACATCGTAATGTCATGGCCCAGGTGCCCTACCAAGTCACCAAACTTCGCGCCCTCTTTACTCAGGATACTGCCGATACCGGCCGGCATTGACAGCATGTAGTCCAGATCTTTGCCTTCGCCATCCTGAATCCGGTCAACGAGCTTCATCCAATCTTCTTTCGTTGCAAGACTGATTCGCTCAGAACGGCCATAGGCCGGAAATCCGTCAAACATTCTGAACACGTCTGCGTTGCGTGGGTCCGCATCCAAAATAACCAATTTTTCAGAATCGAAACCCTTTTTGTTTGCTCGGTAATCGATGGCTGCGCACATCAACAGCGACTTACCAACACCGCCCTTGTCGCCGTGAGAAATTACAATACTCATGATTCATTTTTCCTAGATTATTTCTGATCAAGATCGACCAGCCCACCAACTGGCGGTGGCTTTAACTTATTCCAAACATTGTCCTGGCGGTCATCTCTGAGCACAGGAGCCGGTCGTTTTCCTTCACCCACCCCAACTTGATCTGATGAGCTTATTGCTACCAGCTTGTCTCTAGACTCGACTTCCGTACTCTTGCTTTTCGTTTTCAATTCACCCGCCGGCTTACTCTTCTTCTTTGGCCTGACATATTTTTTTCCTTCACGCTCCCTCTTCAGCAAATACAAGTAGCCGTTGAATGTTTCCATGGTCAGTTGAAGACCTCCCTCATTCAACACAGCCAATATTTTTTCACGCGACATGCCGCCCTTTTGCATTTGCAGAATCATGTCAATCTGCATTCGTAGGCGCCCCATCTTGTGCTTGTCTTGCTCGGCTTCATAGGCTTCAGCTAGCTTTGCCCGAAGGGCTTCGTCCGACGTGATTTTCAAACCATCCACCTTTTTAATGTCCAGCCAAACTCGACTATGTACCTACTTTCAACCTAGTTGGTGGCTGATCAAACGCTATTTGTGAACTATTTGGCAATCTTTCCGAAATTGACGTGGTTGGGGTAAAAGTGGACACTATTTTCAACCTATTTGTTACCATTTTCCACATCCTTGCCGAGATAGGCGAGGGCGGCTAAACTGCAGATGGCAGCATCCGAGAGAACGGGGCAGGACGGATGGCGGTGATACCGCCATCAAAACACACTCAACGGCCTGCGGCCTTATTCGTGATGTTTTGCCCTGCGCCTGCGGCGAGCTGGTTGCCTGCCCTTAACGTCGTTAACTTAACCGGTGCTCCTCCTTCATGGCCACACGCTCCGAGAGCCGTCAAAAAACCGAGATGATCCAGGTGCGCTGCACCCCGGAAGAGAAGGAAATGCTCCGCGATCGTGCCATTGCGTTCGGCTGCAGCATGGGTGAACTCTGCCGCGAGACCATCTTTCGGACACGTCCCAAATCCAAGATGGATCAACAGGCTGTCCTTGAGCTTGCCCAAGCGCGCGCGGACCTAGGCCGGCTGGGCGGCTTGTTTAAAGGCTGGCTTGCAGGTTCCTTCGAAGTTGGACAGCCAGGACCAAAAACAAAAGAGGAAATCAAGCGCCTGTTGGCACAGATCGAGGAAACCCAACTGAGTGTTTTACAGACCGTAAAAACAATGGCGGTTAAACCATGATTAGCAAACGGATCAAGGGGCGCACCGATGGCAAGTCGTCGGCAAACGATGCACTACGTTACGGTGAAGGTCTGAAGGTTGACCGTGATACTGGTGAATTACTGGACAAGTCTCACCGGACCCGCCTAGGTAATTTTGGATTGGTTGACGACGGCGTTTATATCGATCGTAGCGTCGAAGAGATGGCGGAACTAATCAACCTGGCCGCGCTTGAGATGCAGTCCAATTGTGATCAAAACACCAAGGTCGGCCCGGACAAGCGGATGGCTCACTTCGTGATTTCTTTCAACCAAGAAAGACCGGGTGAGGCCGTATTAAGAGACACCGAGGATTCGATGCTGGCGGCGATGGAGTTAGAACGAAATCACTTCGCGAGCTTTTTACACAACGATAACGGCTATTGGCACCTTCATCTATTCGCAAGCCGAATTTCTAAAGAAAAGCCTTACCGTGGCAACCCACTGTGGCAAGACCGTATCAAGCGTGACAGGGTGTGCCGTGAGATCGAAGCACGGCATAACATGGCGGTTGATCGTGGATTGCATCAGCGCAATGAGCGCGGTGAAATTGTAGAAATCCCTCGTGCGGATCGTCGCTTGAAGCGTGAGGAGAAGACAGTAACCGTCAGCGATAAAGCTAAAACCACCCAAGCATTTTCCGGGGAGAAATCTTTCCAGGCGTGGTGCCTTGAGATGCGGCTTGGTGATCGCCTGAAACATGCCCAGTCGTGGAAGGACTTGCATGCCGCAGCCGCGGCTTATGGATGTGAGGTGAAGCCTAAAGGCGCTGGTTTTGTCGTGTGTCCGATCGATCAAAAAGGAAGCATTCAACTTTCCAAAATTGGATTGAAGAATCTTCCCTTGAAGTTCGGTGCCTTCGTCGAGCGACAGTCTACGGCTAATGTTCCTGCAGTTAGTCAGTACAGCCCGTCGCCGACTGTTGAAGGTGCAGGCGCGCATTACACAGACTGGCAGCAAGCCAAGGGCGCATTCAAGACGGTCAGGACAGAAAGAACCAACGAGCTTCGTGTAAACCATGCGAAGCGCCGGCAGGAGGCCCACACTGAGCAAAAATTGGCGCTGGCGACCATCCGGCGCGACTCGTCAGGCCCGAATCGATTCGCTGCAGTGTCGGTGGTCAAGATGCAGTTTGCAGTGGCTCAGACACAGCTCAAGGAGCAGTTTGCAGCCGAGCGCCAGAGCCTGCGCAAGGAGCTTGCCGGCGTGGCACCCGGTTCCACGTTCCGTGACTTCCTGACGCGCCAAGCCACGAGAGGCGATGACGCTGCGCTGTCGTTTGTGCAGAGTTTCGGGACTCAGGAGGCCACCGAGGTATTGCGTCAGCGTGAAGTCGAACAGCTCAAAATTGTGGCGGCTGTCAGTGGTCAGGCGAGCCGGCCGGCACCGCGGCTGAACTTCGCGCACCAGGTGCAGAGAAACGGCACGGTCGTGTACGACTTTGGCCTTGGCCGGAAGGTAACGGACAGCTCAATTGCACGGCAGGTGCAACTGAACGCTGCAGCCGCCGAGAGCCCGGAAACGATCGGTACGGCGCTGGCGTTCGCGGCCAGTCGGTTCGGCCAGACGCTGACGCTCACCGGCAGCGCACAGTTTCAGCGGCTTGCCGTTGAAACGGCCGTGCTCCAGCGGCTGGCGGTCAAATTCGAAGACCCCGGCTTGGAGGCCTACCGTCTCAAATGTGAAGCCCAGCAGCGCACGACGAAGCCTGACCGGTTGGTGCCGGACTTCTCGCACCTGACCCCAAACCAAATCGATCTAGGCATCAAACATTTTCTTTCTAACACCCTCGACGGTGGGCGACCACCCGCACACGTACTTCGTGCTGAACAGCATCGCCGTCGCATCGCTGCACAGCCCGTTAAGCCGGATCTGCCGCACCAGGTCGAGCCGGTGCCTTCACCAGCCACAGTGCCGCTAACGGCGGCAGAGTGGATTGCCAAGCAGACGAAGCCTGCTGGCCAGGCCTACCAGGTCGGCGACAACAGCACGCGCTTCACAGTGGTCCACATCGCCGACGATGGTGTGGTGCTCAACCATGGGCGTTCGCTGGCCATCTATCCGGTGCCGGCTGGATCGGTGCTGCAGGCGGATGACCAGGTCGTGATCGGCCGAAACCTTGAATTACGGCTTCCCGTGCCAGAGCAAGGGCACGAGGGTCCTGATATCGGTCGGTAGCCGGCGCTCAGTGGTCAGCGTTCGGGCCACTTCAAACCCCATTGTTTCATGACCGCCAGGATCCTGCGTTCCCCGTCCGGCACCAGCTTGTGCAGATCGGCTTTGCCCCAGCGCAGCGTGTCCAGGCACAACAGCATGTCGTCGCCGATGCCGACATCAACGGTGCGCAGATCGAAGGGATCCCACGGGAAGTCTTCGCCGTTATAGGTGCTGGCCAGGAACTGCACGATACGCCGGATTTGACCGCTGTCACGCTGCTCGGCAAGGGCGAGTAGCCGCCCCATGGCCTGCGCGGCTTTGTTCTGCGCCAACACGCCACGGCGGTGGAATTGGTCGGCTTCTTCAAGGCTCATCGTGTGCTTCCTTTTTCTGCTGGGCCAGTGTGGCTTGTGCCTCCAACAGCACGCGCTCGATCGCGTCTTTGTTGGTGGTGCCGTAGTGCTCCGCGATCATGTCCAGTGCCTGCCTGGCCGGCAGCGCCAGAATCACGTTCAGACGCTGGTCGGATCCGTCCTTGAGCCGACGTTGACGGTACTCCGCCTGGCGTCGGGCGGCGGCTTTTTTCTTTTCTTCGTCCACGGAATTCCTTTGTCTTGCGTTACATTGTAACTTATCAATGGAAGCAAGATGTCCGAATACCTGACCCCCCGCAATATCTACCTACCGTCAGTCGCCTGCCAAATCGAGGCGCTGGGGACCATGGCTGTGTCGATCGCCAACCGCTGGGCGCTGGGGTGGCCGGGCCCGGTCCAGGCGCTCTTGGCCGAGGGCGGGTACATCGCCGCTCTGTCGGCCCAGGTGGACCAGGAGAAGGACGTGTTGGCTAACGAAGCGGGACTGCGCCATCTGTCGCCACGTGAGATCCTGCAGGTCTATGAAATCAATCCGGCGCCGCTCATGTACAAGCTGCAGCAGGCCATGGAGTAACCGTCACATGCTGGTTTTTCTCGACACCGAATTCACCAAATTCCTACATTCGGACCTCATCAGCCTGGCGCTGGTTTGTGAAGATGGCCGCGAGTTGTACGCCGAGCGCACCGACTTCTATCCCAAGCAGTGCAGTGACTTCGTGCATCAAAACGTGCTGCCTTTGCTTGGGCGCGTGTCCGGTGCCGCCTGCACCCGCATTGAGTTGACCCAGCGTGTCCGGGATTGGTTTGCTCAGTTTCCAGAGCCTCCGACTGTGGTGTTTGACTACGAGAAGGATTTTGGGTTGCTGGCGGTGGCCATGCTGGGACGTCCCTCATCGAAGCCGCCCGGCGACTTTTCCAAGCAGCTGCATCTGGACAGTGCCGCCTTCGCGCACCCGGTCTTCGAGAAGGCCATGAACGAGACCTACACGGCCGAATTTCCGATGCACCATGCCTTGGCCGACGCGCGGGCGCTGATGGCCGGGTACCGGGCCTGGCGCAGCCTCGGGCTGACCCCCTAGGCCAGTGCTTGGTGCACAGGGTGCAAGCTACACCGTCAGCACAATGCTGCCCATGTGTTTAGCGGCAGATTGCAACTTGCTATGAGGCATTTGCTACATCAGATAAAGCCATGACCAAGTCGATTCGCATCTCAGATGACCTCCACGCCCTTGCTCAAAACGCGAGTGAGGCCCTTGGTCGTTCCCTCGCGCAGCAGATGGAACACTGGGCGCGATTAGGAGCTGCGCTCGAAGCAGCCGGTCTCACGGCTCCTGTTGCGATGGAACTGTTGGGTCGGGGCATCCAGGCAGACGAGTTTGTCGGCATGGCGCTTGGGCGGGTTCCTTTGGAGGATGGCGGCTTGCCAATGCTCAAGGAACAACAGCGAAAAGACTCAGAGGATGTGAAAGCGGGACTTCGATCTCCAGAAAGCTTTGCGGCGTTCCAAAAGGGGTCTACTGAGGGATTCCGTATTGTAGAAAATCCAGAGTCTAGATATTCAAAGCCAGGGACGGGCTGGTAGCAGGTCAAGGCGACTGCCGCCCGTTGGCTCATGGCAAGGCTTGACTACCGCCTGGGCCAAGGGCAGCCAACACCGCTAGTCAACGCTGCGCATTGATTCAGGGGCAGAGTGCATATGTTACGAGGCAATTTGCTACATAAGATCGATCCATGGCCAAGTCAGTTCGCATCTCAGATGACCTCTACGCCCTTGCTCAGACCACAAGCCAGGCCCTAGGTCGTTCGACCGCGCAGCAGATGGAATATTGGGCACGCCTGGGCGCCGCCCTAGACGCGGCCGGGATCTCGACTACCTGGGCAATTGAGCTGTTGGGCAGGGGCGGTGATGCGGACGAGTTCGTCGCTGTGGCCTTGGGGCGGGTTGTTCCCGAACTCGGAGGTTTGCCGATGCTCAAAGAGCGCCAACGCAAAGATGCTGCCGAGGTAGCAGCAGGGCGTCGGACACAGCAGAGCCTTCTGTTGTTTGGAAAGGGCGATCTGAAGGGTGCCCGAATCATAAAAAATCCAAAGTCCGGGTTCGCACAACCCGGTACTGATAGAACAAACCGGACCTAAAGCCAAGATCGACCCTGTCAGTGGCCCAAGGCGTTCCCGTGGTTCTTCTCTTTGCGCTTGACAATGCCACGGCCTTCCTTGAATTGAATGTCCAGCGTCTCCCCGACTGCAGGTTGCTCGGTCAGAGTGCGAGCGTCGTGGATGACGATTTTTCGGCGGCCGACGTCCTGGGCGACGTGCAAGCTAGAGACTGCGACAACGGGACCGAAATACTGGTAGTTTTTCTCGCCGGATTTCTCGACCACGGTGTAGCCACTCGCATCGAGCGCAGCACGCACGTCCAGTTCGGACTGCTTCGACTCCCCCTGCTCGTCGACCCAGCTGGTAGCGGAACCAGAGACCTCCGCACTGTGCGCCAAGGCCACGCCATGCGACCAGCCGGGGACATTGATGTAGTAACGCACGGCCTTACCAACGCCATGACTCCAGAGTTGTCCTTGCTCCACCATCTCGGCAAGGTCGCGCGTTGCCGTGGCTTTGGAGACGCCCGTCATCTTCATGTACTTCTCGGCGTTCAATCCGCCCGGAAAGCCACCATCTCCATCGTCGAGGAGGCGTTGCAGGACCTTGCGTTGCCGATCATGGAGCCCACCGCCCTCATGCATTTCCCAAAAGCGCCGCTTTTCGATAGCTTGGTCGATGGTCTGGCTCGCGGAATGACAGGCAGCCGTGCATTGGCGCGTGAACCACTGCACCCAGGGAGTGACGTTGGTATCACCGCGCTGTGCCTGGCTGAGGGCGTCATAGTAGGCAGATCGGGACGTCAGCAGCTGCCGCGAAAGGCTGTAGAGGCGCGCGGGTTGTCCCAGCTGCTGCGCCATGGCCATGTCAATGATGGCCCGCCCGATGCGGCCATTACCGTCCTCGAACGGATGGATGCTCTCGAACCACAAATGCGCAATGGCGGCTCGGGCAAAGCCATCAATCTGCTTGCTGCCCGAAGCCGCGGCCGAGGCCTGCGCTGGTGATGTCTCAGCAAACCATTGGAGGAAACGCCGCATGTGCTCAGGCACATCCTTGGATGGCGGTGCCTCGTAGTGCACCACCTCACGCCCCAGTATGCCGCTGACAATTTGCATGGGATCGTCATGGTCGCGATAACGGCCGACCGCAATTCGATGAATGCCCGACGTGCCGCCAGGGAACAATGCGGATTGCCAACGGCAGAGCCGGTCCTCATCCAGAGGCAGGTTGAACGCTGTCGCGGCGTCGCTAAGCACCTCAACGAGGCCATCAACGTGGCGGTCGATCGGACCCGATGTGGCCAGCCCAAGCTTGCGCATCACGGACGACCGGACGACATCGAGCGAGAAGCGCTCTCCTTCTATTGCAGCCGTGGACAGAACCTCGTCCGACAGAGCGTCCAGCAAGATTTGACTGATGCTTCCAAGGCCGATGGCCATGGCTTTTCCTTCGAGCACACCGTGCATCCGGTAGGCCTCTGCCAGGTCCGGTGCAATCGTCGATAAGTCGAAAACAAACTCGGGCCATTCGGCGCGACGCCAGATCCAGGGAGAATTTGTAGCCATGAGCCACATTTTAGCTGATGCGGCTCAATGTATGAGCCGAATCGGCGAGGTTGCGGCTCACGTCAGCGCGCTCGTGTCGGCTTCCTGCTGCGTTTGTCGATTTGCACCCGGTGGCGGCGTTTGGCCGAAAGCAGCCACCGTAACGCCCCCGTTGGGTTTTTAACGTGGTGCCGCAGTCGGGGTGGGTGCGGCGACGGGCAATATTTCGATATACTTGGAAGTATGGAAACAAAATCTGCTGTGATGGCCCTGGCCGCGCTCGCGCAAACCTCTCGCCTCGCGGTCTTCCGCTGCTTGGTCCAAGCCGGGCCGGACGGCATGCAGGCCGGCAAAATCGCCGAGGCCACCGGCATCCCGTCCTCCTCGCTGTCGTTTCATCTGCGTGAGCTCTCGCATGCCCAGCTGGTCACCTCGCGGCAGGACGGCCGTTTTGTGATTTACGCGCCCAACTTTGCCGCCGTCACCGAACTGATCGGCTTTCTCACAGAGAACTGCTGCAGCGGCGCGCCCTGCGAAGCCTGCCCGCAACCTGAACAGCTGCAGGCCACAGCATGAGGCTGCGCACCCTGACCGATCCGGACGTGCTGCCGGCGCTCGATCCTGCCTATGCCCGCTACCGGCCCGCTGCAGGCCTGGGCGAGGGCGTTCCACCGCCGCGCATCCTGCTGCTCTATGGCTCTCTCCGCGAGCGTTCGTTTTCGCGCCTGGCCACCGAAGAAGCGGCCCGCCTGCTGCAGTTTTTCGGGGCCGAAACCCGCATTTTTGATCCCTCCGATCTGCCGTTTCCTGACCAAGTGAAAGGCGATGACCATCCGGCCGTGCTGGAGCTGCGCGCGCTGTCGCAATGGTCCGAAGGCCAGGTCTGGTGCAGCCCGGAGCGCCACGGCCAGATCACCGGGCTGATGAAAGCTCAGATCGATCACCTGCCGCTCGAAATTCGCGGCATGCGCCCGACCCAGGGCCGCACCTTGGCCGTCATGCAGGTATCCGGCGGATCGCAAAGCTTCAACGCCGTCAACACGCTGCGCGTGCTCGGCCGCTGGATGCGCATGGTGACGATCCCCAACCAGTCGAGCGTCGCCAAAGCATTCGAGGAATTCGATGCGGCCGGGCGCATGAAGCCATCCGCCTATTACGACCGCATCGTTGACGTGATGGAGGAGCTGGTGCGCTTCACGGTGCTGCTGCGCCCGCACACCGCCCAGCTGACCGATCGCTATTCCGAGCGCAAGGAGGCCGGCCGCGTGGTCGAACTCTCTGCCGATCTTTCCGCCATCGCCATTGCAAAAACTCCCCAAACCGAAAGCACATCATGAGCGAAGAAGTTTTCAACATCCTGGTGCTCTGCACCGGCAACTCGGCCCGCAGCATCATGGCCGAAGCCCTCATCAACACGATGGGGAAGGGCCGTTTCAAGGCGTACAGCGCCGGTAGCCACCCGAGCGGCAAGGTCAACCCTTACGCGGTCGAAAAGGCCCGCCAGGTCGGTTATCCAACCGAAGGCCTGCGTAGCAAGAGCTGGGATGAGTTCGCCGCGCCGGGCGCGCCGCAAATGGATTTCATCGTCACCGTCTGCGACAACGCCGCCGGCGAAATGTGCCCGGTCTGGCCAGGCCAGCCGATCTCGGCGCATTGGGGTTTTGAAGACCCGGCCGCCGTCGAGGGCACCGACGCGGAAAAGCAGCACGCCTTCGATACTGTCTTCCGCCAGATCATGGCCCGCGTGCGGATCTTCGTAAACCTGCCCTTCGCTACGCTGGACCATGCCACGATCAAACGCGAAATGCAGGCGATCGGCAAAACCCCGGCGAGTGTGTAAATCATGAGCGCCCAGCTGAACATGGCGGCCCCGGTCGCCGCCAAGCCGCCGATGAACCGGTTCGAGCGTTACCTCACCATCTGGGTGGCGCTCTGCATCGTTGCCGGGATCGGCCTCGGCCAGGTCCTGCCCGGGCTCTTTCACGCGATCGCCTCGCTGGAAGTCGCCCAGGTCAACGTGCCGGTCGGCCTGCTCATCTGGGTAATGATCATTCCAATGCTGCTGAAGATCGACTTCGCGGCACTTGGCCAAGTCAAATCGCACTGGCGCGGGATCGGCGTCACCCTCTTCATTAATTGGGGGGTGAAGCCGTTTTCGATGGCGATCCTGGGCTGGATCTTTATCCGCCATCTCTTTGCGCCGCTGCTGCCGGCGGACCAGCTGGACAGCTATATCGCCGGCTTCATCCTGCTGGCCGCCGCGCCCTGCACGGCGATGGTGTTTGTGTGGAGCCAGCTGTGCAAAGGCGATCCCTATTTCACGCTCTCCCAGGTGGCGCTGAACGACGCCATCATGGTGGTGGCGTTTGCGCCGCTGGTCGCGGTCCTGCTGGGCCTGTCCTCGATCACCGTGCCCTGGGACACGCTGTTGACCTCGGTCGGGCTTTACATCATCGTGCCGGTGATCCTCTCGCAGCTGCTGCGCAAGCGCCTGCTGGCCAAGGGCACCAAGCATTTCGAGGCGGTGGCGGCCAGGCTCGGCCCGTGGTCGATCACGGCGCTGCTGGCGACGCTGGTACTGCTGTTTGCCTTCCAGGGCGAGGCCATCATTGACCAGCCGCTGGTGATCGCGCTGCTGGCGGTGCCGATCCTCATTCAGGTCTTTTTGAACTCAGGCTTGGCCTATCTGCTGAACCGGAAAATGGGAGTCGCACATTGTGTTGCCGGTCCATCGGCGCTGATCGGAGCCAGCAATTTTTTCGAGCTGGCGGTAGCCACCGCCATCAGTCTTTTCGGTTTCCAGTCCGGGGCCGCCCTGGCGACGGTGGTCGGTGTCTTAATTGAAGTGCCGGTGATGCTGCTGGTGGTCGCGGTCGTTAACCGTTCACGAGGCTGGTATGAACGCGGCGCAGCAGTGCGCAGCTGACCTCATGTCGCCATCGCTGCAATGGGGCACGGTGGCGGCCCTAACGGTCTGGCTTCTCTCCGAAATCAACGCCGATATTTTGCAGATTGACCCGTCCGATTGCGCCATCGATCGCCCATGCGACAGACCAGCAGATCAATCCGGTCCACAGCGTATGGCTCATAAAGTGGGCGCCGCGGATCTGCTGGGAAATCCCCAGAAGCGTGCCCAGCGCCAGCGCGCCACCAAGCCAGCGCCGGGCGACCTGGACCGATTGCCTGCGGAAAACGAAATAGCCACCGATAAAGGCAAATCCCACCGACGCATGGCCGGCGGGAAAACACCGGCCGCTGCCGCCATCCGGCTGCAGCCAGGCCCAATGCGAGACATGCGCCGCAATCCCGCCAAACTCAGCCAGACTCCATGGACAACTGGTCCGGCTCAGAGTTTTCAACAGGCTGACAACGAAGGCGGCGGCCAAAGGGGTAAGGGCGAGCTGAAAGCGCCGTTCCAATGGCAGCCTGCTCAGCCAGCCGACCGGAAACCACACCCCAACGCACAGGGCCAGCACCACCAGCCAGGCGGCGATCTTGACCCCGTCCTGCAGAAAATCCGCGAACAGCCAGTGTTCCCGCAGCGGAAACCCCCGCATGCCACCAAACAGGACGGCCAGGCGGTCGTCTAGGCCGGAAAAATCCCAGCCGACGATGACAGCCGCCGCTGCCGCCGTGGAACGCCATAACAAAGTATCAGATGCGGTTTTCATGTGCCATTGATGGCCCCCTGTGCGAAGACCACAGGGCGCCCGCCGGGGATTGTCATGCCTGCCGGCAAGAAGCACTTTCCTTTTTCAGGGAATCACAGCTCCCCATTGACCCTGGAGTAGCTATAGGGTTTGTAATCGGCCTATGAACCAAGATAACACCGCCAAGCCAGTCTCCGGCTGCAGCACCGCATCCTGCTGCGCACCAGCAGCGCCTGACGCGCCCGCTGTTGCCCCTTTGCCGGCCATCGGCAGTGCAAGCTTTCGCATCGCGACGATGGATTGCAGCGCGGAAGAATCGGAGATCCGTCAGGCCCTGGAGCCGATCGAGGGCATACGCTCGCTGGGCTTCCAGCTGGGCGCGCGCACGTTGCGCATCACGGCCTCTGCCGAGGCGCTCCCGCTTGCACTGGCGGCTATCCGCAAAGCCGGTTTCGATCCCCAGCCCATCAAAGCGTCCCCGCAAAAAGCGGGCGGCGATGATTGCTGCACACCCGCTCCCGCCGCCGGCGCCGCCAAGGTGACCGGGGGTCAAAGCTTTCGTATCGCGACGATGGATTGCAGTGCCGAAGAGTCGGAAATCCGCCGGGCCGTGGAGCCGATCACGGGAATTCGCTCGCTGGGTTTTCAGTTGGGCGCGCGGACGTTGCGGATCGATGCCTCTGATGAGGCGCTGCCACTGGCCCTGGACGCTATTCGCAAAGCCGGCTTCGATCCCCAGCCGGTGAAAACATCCTCACCGGCGTCATCGCCTGACGGCTGGCAGGAGGGTGAACACGATGATCATGAAGCTGGCTTTGGCGGCGGCTTATGGCGCATGGGCGCGGCCCTGGCGCTGGCGATTGCCGCAGAAGCGGTTTCATTCTTTGCGCCGGAGACACTGCCCTGGAAACTGCTCGGCATGGCCATCGCCGGTGTTGCCATCGGCCTGGCCGGCACCGAAACCTACAAAAAGGGCATGGGTGCTCTGTTCAGGGGCAAGCTCAACATCAACGCGCTGATGGCGGTCGCCGTCACGGGTGCTTTTCTGATCGGGCAGTGGCCAGAAGCCGCCATGGTGATGGCGCTTTACGCGATCGCCGAAATGATCGAAGCCAAGGCGGTTGACCGGGCCCGCAATTCCATTAAAGGGCTGCTCGACATGGCGCCCGAAACAGCCCTGACCCAGGATGCCGGCGGGGCCTGGACGGCGCAACCAGTGGCAGCGGTGCCGCTCGAAGCGATCGTCCGCATCAAACCCGGCGAGCGTGTGCCGCTTGATGGCGTGGTCACCAAGGGCTCTGGCGCCATTAACCAGGCGCCGATTACCGGCGAAAGCATCCCGGTCGATAAAAGCCCTGGCGATCAGGTCTTTGCCGGCACCATCAACGAGACCGGCGAACTGGAGTTTCGCGTCACTTCGGCGGCCAGCAATACAACCCTCGCGCGGATCATTCAGGCCGTCGAGGACGCGCAGGGGACCCGGGCGCCGACACAGCGTTTTGTCGACCGCTTCGCTGCCATTTACACCCCGGCGGTGTTCGCCATCGCGCTCGCCGTCGCGGCCCTGACGCCGTATTTTCTCGGCATTTCGTGGATCGACGGCCTCTATAAAGCCCTCGTTTTGCTGGTCATTGCCTGCCCCTGCGCGCTGGTGATTTCAACGCCCGTCACTGTGGTGAGCGGCCTCTCCGCCGCGGCGCGGCGCGGTATTTTGATCAAGGGCGGCACCTATCTGGAAAACGCCCGCCTGCTCAAGGCGGTGGCCCTGGATAAAACCGGGACCATTACCGAAGGCAAGCCCAAGCTGGTCGATTGGAGCGCCTGGGGCAACGCCGACAAAGCCAATGTCATGCGCCAGGCCGCCGCCATGGCCGCCCGCTCCGACCACCCCGTCTCCAAAGCGATCTTTGCCGGGCTCAACGCAGAGCCGCCTGCGACCGATGATTTCAAGGCTTTGCCCGGCCGCGGCACCCAGGGCCTGGTGGACGGGCAGCGCCTGTTCCTCGGCAATCGACGCCTGATCGAGGAGCGGGGATTAATCAGTCCCGAGATCGAAGCGGCACTGGCCGAACACGAGCAGCAGGGGCGCACCCTGAGCCTGCTGGCGGATGAAAAACAGGTGCTGGGTCTCTTCGCCGTCGCCGACACCATCAAGGAGAGCTCCAAACAAGCCATTGCCGACCTCGCGGCGCTTGGCGTTGCTTCGGTCATGCTGACGGGTGATAACGCGGCCACCGCCAAAGCGATCGCAACGCAGGCCGGGATCGGCGATGCGCGCGGTGACCTCCTGCCGGAAGCAAAGCTGGACGCCATCAAAGACATGCAAAAACGCTACGGCCCAACCGGCATGACCGGCGACGGCATCAACGACGCCCCGGCTTTGGCGCAGGCCGATGTCGGCTTTGCAATGGGCGGCGCAGGCACCGACACGGCCATGGAAGCGGCCGATGTGGTGATCATGAATGACAACCTGCAACGCGTCGCCGAAACCGTGCGCCTCTCCCGGCGCACCCATGCGATCCTGTGGCAGAACATTACGCTGGCCCTCGGCATCAAAGCGGTCTTTTTGCTGCTGGCCGTCTTTGGCACCGCCACGATGTGGATGGCCGTCTTCGCCGACATGGGGGCGAGCCTGCTGGTGGTCGGCAATGGGCTTCGCCTGCTCCGCGGTGTGACAGGCGCCGGTCCCGGCAAGAAACCTCCATCGACACCGCAGGCCGAATCACCTCATACCCATAACCATGCTCATGCGCACTGACGCGGCGTGAAGCACAGCATGTCATCACGCGAAGACTTGGAGGGAAGACGATGAGCGCAGGCCATAGCCACGCCTTGCCAACGGAGGGCAAAGAGCGCTCGATCTGGTGGGCGCTCGGGTTGACTTCAGCCTTCATGATTGCCGAGGTCATTGGCGGCCTTGTGACGGGCAGCCTGGCGCTGATTTCGGATGCGGCTCACATGTTTACCGACACCGCGGCGCTGGCCATTGCCGTCGCCGCCATCCGGGTCGCCAAACGTCCCGCCGATGCACTCCGCACCTACGGTTACCACCGCTTCGAAATCCTCGCGGCCGCGTTCAACGCCTTGCTGCTGTTCGGGGTCGCCCTCTACATTCTGTTCGAGGCCTACCAGCGGTTCCAAAGTCCCCCAGCAATCCAGACTGGCGCCATGATCGTCATTGCCGCGCTGGGTCTGTGCATCAACCTGATCAGCATGCGGCTGCTGAGCGGCGGCAAGGACGACAGCCTGAACGTCAAGGGCGCCTACCTCGAAGTCTGGAGCGACATGCTCGGCTCGATCGGCGTCATCGCCGGCGCGGTGCTGATCCGCTACACCGGCTGGGTGTGGGTCGACCCGCTGATTGCCGTGGCCATCGGGCTTTGGGTATTGCCGCGAACCTGGGTGCTGCTGAAGGAAAGCCTGAACATCCTGCTGGAAGGCGTGCCGCAAGGCGTCAAAATCCCGGATGTGATGGCCGCCATGGCCGCCGTGCCCGGGGTCCAGAGCGTCCACGACCTCCATGTCTGGGCGCTGACGAGCGGAAAATCCGCTTTAACCGCCCATGTCGTCTATCAGGCCGGGAGCGATCCGCAGTCTTTGCTCAGGCCTTTGCAGGAAGTCCTGGCCAAGCGCTTTCAGGTGCTGCACACCACCCTGCAGATGGAGGCCAAGATGTGCGAACACACCGACGATGGCTGCAACTTCGTCGAGCAGCCCTCCGCTTCCGAAGACCACCACGGCCACGCGCACTGAGATCCGGCATCAGGCGCCATTGAGCAGCTGCCGGATGTCCGCGGCAAGCACCTGGACGCCGCTCCCGTAGCGGCTGAACAGTCTGATCTGTCCCTGGGCATCGAAAATGTAGGTGCCCGCCGTGTGGTCCATCGAGTACGCCGTCTTCGAATCGCCGACCTTCTTGTAATAAATTTTGAAGTCGGTGGCCACGGCCTTCAGCTGTTCCGGCGTCGGCCGCAGCGCGACAAAAGCCGGATCGAAGTTGGCCATGTACGCTTTCAAGACGGGCAGCGTGTCCCGCTCCGGGTCCACCGTAATGAAGATCGTCTGCAGCCGGGAGGCATCCTTCCCCAGCACCTGCTTGATCTCCGCCATTTCCGCCATGGTGGTGGGGCAGACATCCGGGCACTGCGTAAATCCGAAGAAGACGACAACCACTCTGCCCCGAAAATCCTCAAGACGCCGCGTCTGGCCGTCATGGTCGCTCAGTTCAAAATTCCTGGCGTACTCGGCACCGGTGATGTCAACGCTGCTGAATTTTGGGGGGCGATCAGCGCTTTTGTCGGTACACGACAAGAGGAACAAAGGGGTCACCGCCAAGCTCGCACATACGAGCCGTCGCCGCGGCGAGGGTGACAGGGCGGTTTTCATCATTTACACCGCGTTATTTCGGATAAGCCCGCTGAACCTCTTCATCGATCAGCGCCTTGAGCTGCTCTTCGCCAAAATCCTTGAGAGGGCGGCCGTTGACAAAAAATCCCGGCGTTCTTGTCACCTTCAATTCGGTCGCGTCGGCGATGTCCTGGTTAACCACAGCCAGCACGGCAGGCGAGGCTGCATCCACGCGGGCCTTGTCAATATTCAAACCGGTCGCGCCTAAAAACGTCCATATTTTTTGCGGCTCCGGCCCGTCGTGGGAGGCCCATTGCGGCTGCGCCTGCAGCGTCGCTTCGGTAACGGGCCAAAATTTGTCCTGCAGCCGCGCCGCCTCAAGGATCTGGACCGCTACATCGGAGCCGTTGTGGAGCGGGGCATACCGCAAGACCAGCTGCACCTTCCCCTGGTTCGCGTCCACCATGCGCTTGACGCGCGGATAAAACGCTCTGCACGTTTCGCAGGCTGGGTCGAAAAACTCGACGATGCGCACCTTGGCGTCCTTCGCCCCGTAAACCGGTGAATGCGGCCGGTTGAAAAGGGAGTTCCCGTCGCGCGCCAGACGACCGAGGGCCTCCTCCTGTTTATTGAAATGCCCATAGATACCAAAGGCAAATCCCACGATGACGATGAACCCGCAGAGCAGGACGATCAGTTTTTTATTGGTCATTTTTGAAACTTTTTTGTAGCTGCCAGCAGCAGCAGAACGATGAGGGAAAACGCTGCGAGCGACATCAACGGAATGGTGATGAACCCCGCGATTTCCAGTTTTTGCGCGGCGCAGGACGCGCCTTTGCCGCAGGGCTGAAGTCCCTGCGGAATAAAGCCGCCGTAAAGAAGACAGTGATAAAACGCCACCCACCATCCGGCCACGGCCAGCGGCAGGGCGTATTTGACGCTGCCGGCATCCTCGCTATAAGCGCCCACAGCCAGGATCAGCACCAGCGGGAACATCGCGATCCGCTGATACCAACACAGGACACAAGGCTCCAGAGCCATGATCTCGCTGTAGTAAAGCGCCCCGAGGCTGGCAATGAGCGCCACCAGCCAGCTGGCCAGGAGCAGGCGCCATTGCCTTTCCGAGGCCTGCTGCCCTGTTGTCGCCTGCGGCTTAAACATAGGCTGCCCTGCCGCCTTTAACGGCCTGCCAGAGAATGAGGGTGGCCCCAAGCACGATCCCAATGTCGGCTAGATTGAAAGCCGGCCAATGCCAGCCCGCAGCGTGGAAATCCAGAAAATCCACCACATAGCCGCGGGCGAAACGGTCGAGACCATTGCCGAGTGCCCCGCCCAGAACGAGCGCATAGCCCGCACGCTCGCGCCACGGCAACGGCTTTTTGAGCGCTATTGCCAGCCAAGCCGAAACGATCAGAGCGATCACGGCAAAGAAGTAACGTTGCCAGCCGCCAGCGTCCGCCAGAAAACTGAAGGCCGCACCGTAATTCCAGGCATGCACCAGGTTCAGATAGGCCGTCAGGACCAATACCCAGCCATAGGGGGTGTGTTCATGCACAAGGAATTTGGTGCCCTGGTCCGCCGCCAGCAGCGCCAACGCAACGCCATAGGCGCTCAGGACCGAGGGGAGAGGGAAAGATCGCCGCGCAGGCGCAGGCTGAGAAATTAGGGGAGGGGACCGGGACATGGCTCAAGCTCGACTATCGGAATGGACCTGGCTTAAAAGCGCAGGAAGGCATGGCGCTGCCGAAGCAGGCGGATTGCCTCAACCGATCGGTGGCTTGATATCCTCGAAAGCCGGCGGGCTCGCGAAGCCTGTGGCGAGCGCCGGGAAACCATGCCTCCCTGACCGAGCCAAACGCGGTGCGGCAAGGTCGTTGGTCATGCCAACCAGATGACAGCTTTGGCACCCACCGCAAAGGCCGCAGGCCTCAGCGATCCCGCATCCCGTTCCTGGCGTCAAGCCATCGGCTGCCGCGGCGGTGCTGCAATCTGAAACCCGGTCCTGCTGGATAACGGCCACGGCCGCCGGCATACCACCATCCGCGGCCGTCTCGGCGACGGCCAGCTGAAGAGTGAGGAAAACCAGCAGAAGGAAAAACGCGACCTGGCGCATGTTTGATGAGACCAGCCGGCAGATGTACCGGCTGTTGCCCGAGTTTAAACCGGGCGAAAATTCCCCCTGGCCGTGCTGGCCTGCGACGCAGGGCCTGAACGACCGCCGCGCTTACTTTTTCCCCTTCACATGCCCTTCAAGTTCAGAAAAGCTGGGACGGTGCTGGCTAAAAAGCACCTTGCGGCCGAACTCGATCGCCGTGCTCGGGTTATAGCCCTGCATGCTGGCCAGCAACGTTGTCTTGATGCAGAGCAATTCCTTGGCGCTGTCGTTGGCCTTTTGCTCCAGCAGACCGCCCAGCGGCTCGACCACGCCGTAGGCGAGCAAAATGCCAAGGAACGTACCAACCAGGGCGGAGGCGATCATCCCGCCGAGGACGGCCGGAGGCTGACCGACCGACCCCATGGTGTTGACGACGCCCAGCACCGCAGCCACGATGCCGAAGGCCGGCAGCGCGCCCGCCAACCGCGCAATCGCGGCAATCGGCGCGTGGGCTTCTTCGTGATGGGTCTCGATTTCGCTATCCATCAGCGACTCGATCTCGTGGGCGTTCAAATTGCCGGAGACCATCATGCGCAGATAGTCGGTCATGAACTCAACGACGTGGTGGTCATGTCCCACATCGGGATACTTCTTGAAAATTTCCGAATCGTGCGGCGTCTCGACGTCTTTTTCGATTGCCATCAGGCCTTCTTTGCGAGCCTTCTGCAAAATGTCGTACAGCAAGGCCAGCAGCTCCATATAGCGCTTCTTGGTGTATTTAGATCCTTTGATCGCCTGGGGCAGCAACTTCATGGTTGCCCTCAGCACTTCGGGCTGGTTGTTCACCGCAAAGGCGCCGAGCGCGCCACCGAAAATCGTAATCATCTCAAACGGCAGGGCCTTGAGAATCACGGAAATATTCCCGCCGTGAAATATATAGACGCCAAAAATGCAGCCCATGGACACCGCATAGCCGATTAGAACTAACATTTTTTAATCCGTATGGTTTGCATCGATGGACGATTTATCCGCATAAATATTCGGCTCCAGCCGTCAGGTGTCGCACTGCCAAGGATGAGCTGCCGCGCCACACTGTACAGCCAAGTTGCGACGGCCGGCGCGAGGGGCATCGCGGTCGCGAAAGAGGCTTGTGGCGCTGCAAGATCAATAGCCTCTGACAAGATAAAACGGCCACCAGAGCGCCCACCAGAGCATCCGGAAGGCTCCTGGAACATCGGGCATATTGGCATCGGGCAAAGGCGGCGGAATTTTTTTTAAATAAAGAACGATCAAACCGGACCACAGCCAGACCGTCAGGTTAAGGCGCAGCCATGTTTCGAAATACGCATCGAAAACTCCGGCGCCCAACAAGACAATGACCCATGCAATAAATAGAGCAACCGATCGATTGATCATTGCTTTGTATTTCATCTCGCGTCGAATCCGTAGAGCTGCAAATCATTGTTGCAGAGCGTCACCCCGGCAAGGGCGCGATAAGGCCCATGATGCCGGGTTAGTTTTTCTCTTCGACCGCGGCGGGATCCGTGGTTGCCGGCGCTGCCGCACCTTTTCAGCCGTGGGGATGGCTGTGCCGGTGATGGATATCCGGATAGTGCGGGTGTTTATGCACCAGGACTTCATGCACATGAGCATGCGCATGCGGCTCCTCGCCATGCCAGGGAAAAGCATGGACGTGCTGGTGGTGCTCATCGTGGCAATGCCGGTGGCTGTGCTCCAGCGGTTCATGGCTGTGTTCATGCACATGTCGCTCGCGGATATGAAGCCAGACCCCGAACGCCATCAATGCCGCCGCCAGCCAGGACAGCGCGCCGGGCAGTTCAGGCCACAGGGCCAAAGAAATCGTCACACCGAACAACGGAGCTACCGAAAAATAGGCGCCGGACCTGGCGGTCCCCAGCGTTCTGAGGGCGACAACAAACAGCGTCAGGCTCAGCCCGTAGCCGAAAAATCCCACCAGCAGACTGGCCTGAATGGAGGCCAGAGACGGCAGCGCCGCGCCAGCCAGAAGGGCGATCGCCGTGTTGCCGATCCCGGCCAGCAGACCTTTCAGACCAGCAACCAGCATGGCGTTGTTCGTGGACACCTTGCGGGTCAGGTTGTTGTCGATCGCCCAGCACAGACAGGCCCCGATGACCAAAGCCGCACCAGGCGAGAGCGTTCCGGCCCCCGGTGCCCAGGACAAGAAGATCCCGCCCAGAACAATCGCTACCATGCCGAGCACGATCTGGCGGTCTGCGTTTTCTTTAAAAACCACCCAGGCTATGACCGCCGTCAGCACGCCTTCCATATTCAGCAAAAGCGAAGCCGACGCCCCGCTGGTTTGCGTCAGTCCCAGCATCAGCAGCGCTGGCCCAAGCCCGCCGCCAAAAACGATGGCGCCTAAAAGCCACGGCAGCTCTTCGCGCGGAATGCGCAAAGGCTCTCCGGCCTCGTTCTTTCGTCTCTGCCACAGATGGCGAAACCCTAGCAGCAGACAAAGCCCGAGCCCGCTACCAAGATAAAGCAGCCCGGCGAGTAGTAAAGGCGACACATCGCCGACCAACAATTTTGCAAAGGGGGTGCTGGCACCGAACAACAACGCAGAAGCAAGGGCGGGGACAGCAGACCGTATGGACATGCGCTCTTTCTCAATGAGATACCGGATCGTTGCAAGGCTCAACACTCTTTTCATCCGACAGAACCAACCCCATCCCTTGGTCTGAAATCCCGCAGCGGCATTGGAGATTGACCATGGACTGTAATGGGCCGGCTCGGCTTACGTTGGAACGATGTCTCGTCGGCGAAGCAGATACCAAACCGCCGGAACCACCAGCATGCTCAGCAGCGGCGCGGTGACCATGCCACCGACCATCGGTGCGGCGATCCTGGTCATGACTTCCGAACCGGTGCCGCTGCCCCATAGGATCGGCAGCAGGCCCGCCATTACGACGGCCACCGTCATGGCCTTGGGCCGTACCCGCAGGACAGCACCTTCTCGAATCGCGGCCAGCAGGGTCGCGTCGTTCATCGGTTCGCCGACGGCCAAGCGCCGCGTTAGCGCGTTCTGCAGGTAGACCAGCATCACCACGCCGAACTCGGCGGCAACGCCGGCCAGTGCGATGAAGCCCACTGCCGTGGCCACCGAAATTGCATGGCCCAGCGACCAGACGAGCCAGAAACCACCAATCAGGGAAAACGGCACGGCCGCCATCACCAGCGCGGCATCACCGAACGACCTGAACAGCAGGTAGAGCAGCACGAAGATCACCGCCAGCGTGAACGGCACCACCAGCTTCAGCCGCTCGGTGGCGCGCTCCAGGTATTCGAACTGGCCTGACCATGACACCGCGTAACCTGCTGGCATCTTCACCGCCTGATCGACCGCAGCCTGCATGTCGTTCACGGCGGAGCGCAGGTCGCGACCGCGTACGTCCACATAGACCCAACCCGACAGCCGTGCGTTCTCGCTGCGCAGCATCGGCGGGCCGTCGGCAATGGCAATCCTGGCGACATCACCGAGCAGCAGTTGCGCGCCCTTGGCGGTGACAAAGGGCAACTGCCGCAGCCGCTCAAGCGAATCGCGGATTTCGCGCGGGTAACGGACGTTGATCGGGTAGCGCTCGCGGCCCTGGATGACCTCTCCCACGTTGTCGCCACCGACTGCGGTGGACACCACGGCCTGCACGTCCGCCACCGAAAGCCCATAACGCGCCGCGACCAGTCGGTCCACATCGACGTCAATGTAGCGGCCGCCTGTGAGCCGCTCCGCGAGCGCTGACGATACGCCGGGCACCTTCTTGACGGCGGCCTCGATCTGGGTGGTCAGGGCATCGATGGTGGCCAGGTCCGCGCCCGCCACCTTGATGCCCACCGGGCTTTTGATGCCGGTGGCCAGCATGTCGATGCGGTTGCGGATCGGCGGCACCCACACGTTGGTCAGGCCTGGCACCTTGACGGCGCGGTCCAGTTCCTCAACGAGCCGGTCGGGCGTCATGCCGGCGCGCCATTCGGCCCTGGGTTTGAACTGGATGGTGGTCTCGAACATCTCCAGCGGTGCCGGGTCGGTGGCCGTGTCCGCGCGGCCGGCCTTGCCAAACACGCGCGCGACCTCCGGCACGGTCTTGATCAGCCGGTCGGTCTGCTGAAGCAGTTGCGCCGCCTTCGACACCGACAGCCCCGGCAATGCGGACGGCATGTAGAGCAGGTCGCCTTCGTCCAGCGGCGGCATGAATTCGCCGCCAAGCCGCAGCAAGGGCACAGCGGTCAGCGCGAGCAGCACAGCGGCCGCCGCGATCGTGCCCTTGGGAAAACGCAGCACCAGTTCCAGCGCGGGCCGGTACGCTGCCATCAGAACGCGGTTCACCGGGTTCGACGCCTCATGCGGAATGCGGCCGCGCACCAGGTAGCCCATGAGCACCGGGATCAGCGTCACCGACAAGCCGGCGGCCGCCGCCATGGCGTAGGTCTTGGTGAAGGCCAGCGGAGAGAACAGCCGGCCTTCCTGCGCCTCCAGCGAGAACACCGGCACGAAGGACAAGGTGATCACCAGCAGCGAGAAAAACAGCGCGGGACCGACTTCCACCGAGGCTTCGGACACCAGTTGCCAGCGTTCGCCGGCGCTGGGCTGCCGCCCCTGGGCCGTCTCGAAGGCCTCGATGTGTTTGTGGAGGTTTTCGACCATCACGATGGCGCCGTCCACCATGGCGCCGATGGCGATGGCGATGCCGCCGAGCGACATGATGTTGGCGTTCACGCCCTGCCAGTGCATGACGATGAATGCGACCAGCACGCCGATGGGCAGCGCCACCACCGCCACCAGCGCCGAGCGCAGGTGGAACAGGAACACCGCGCAGACCAGCGCCACCACGATGAACTCTTCGATCAGCTTGGTGCGCAGGTTGTCGACGGCCCGGTCGATCAGCAGCGAACGGTCGTAGGTTGGCACGATCTCGACGCCCTTCGGCAGGCTGGGCTTGAGTGTTTCGAGCCTTGCTTTGACGGCTTCAATGGTCGCACGGGCGTTCTTGCCCGAGCGCATGACGATCACGCCACCGGCCACCTCGCCTTCGCCATCCAGTTCGGCGATGCCTCGCCGCATCTCGGGGCCGATCTGCACCGTGGCCACGTCGCGCAGCAACACCGGCGTGCTGCCAGCCACAGCCAGCGGAATCACGCGGAAGTCGTCCAGCGAACGCAGGTAACCGCGCGAGCGCACCATGTACTCGGCCTCGGCGAGCTCCAGCACCGAGCCGCCCGCCGCCTGGTTGGCCTGCTGCAGCGCCTGCACGACCGCCGCCTGCGTGATGCCGAGCGCGCGCAGGCGGTCGGGGTCGAGGACCACCTGGTACTGGCGCACCATGCCGCCGATGCTGGCGACCTCGGCCACGTCGGGCACGGTCTTCAGCTCGAACTTCAGGAACCAGTCGTTGAGCGCGCGCAGCTGCCCGATGTCCATCGAGCCGGTGCGGTCCACCAGCGCGTATTCGTACACCCAGCCGACGCCGGTTGCGTCCGGGCCGAGCGCGGCATTCGCGCCTGTGGGCAGCCGGCTCTGCACCTGGTTCAGATACTCCACGACACGCGAGCGCGCCCAGTAGGGATCAGTCTTGTCGTCGAACAGCACATAGACGAACGAGTCGCCGAAGAACGAGTAGCCACGCACTGTCTTGGCGCCGGGCACGCCGAGCATGGTGGTGGTCAGCGGGTAGGTCACCAGGTCTTCAACCACCTGTGGCGCCTTGCCGGGGAAAGGCGTGCGGATGATGACCTGGGTGTCCGAAAGGTCGGGCAAGGCGTCCAGCGGGGTGCGCAGCACCGACCACCAGCCCGCGGCCACCAGGAACACGGTCGCGATCAGCACCAGGAAGCGGTTGCCGACCGACCAGCGAATCAGTGCGGCGATCATGGCTTGGCGCCGGGTCGAAGCCGCTGTACGGCGACCAGTTCGTAGCCCGTTGGACCACCCTCCCTGAACTCGAAACGCACCTGATCGCCGGGCTTGATGTCCGGGAAGGCAGTCGGCAATGACTTGGCGAAGCCCATGGTCATGGACGGCCACTGTAGCGTGGCCACGGGACCGTGCGAGATGGTGATGCCGTCGGCGCTGACGCTCTCGACCTTGCCGCTCGCATGGTGGAGCACGACGGCCGGCACCGCTGCGGACGCTGAGGAGGCCGCGGGCATCGCTGTGGCCATGTTGCCCAGCACAGCACGCAACCGGGCCTCCGAGTCGATCAGGAACTGACCGCTGGCCACGACCTGGTCGCCCTCGCTTAGGCCCGAAACGACTTCGGTGTCGTCGCCTAAGTCCGCACCAAGCGACACGTCACGCGGATCGAAAGCGCCGTCTGCCCGGCGTACCAACACGAGCGAGCGTTGGCCGGTGCGAATCACGGCCTCGGAAGGCACGACGAGGCGCGTGCTGCGGGGCCCGGCCATCTGCAGCCGCAACAGCATGCCCGGCACGAGCTTGCCACCGCGGTTGTCGACCTCGAAGCGCGCCCTGAGGGTGCGGGTGGCCGTGTTGATCTCGGGCAGGATCTCGTCGAGTGTCCCCTCGAACGACTGGGCTTCATCGGCCTGCAGGACGGCCCGGGTCTTCTGGCCGGGCGAGAGGCGCCGGGCCTGGGCTTCAGGAATTTCGGCCACAGCCCAGACCTTGTCCAGGCCAGCGATGCGGAACAGCGTCATGCCTGGCGTGACGGCGCCACCTTCGCGCACGCCGAGCTCGGCCACCACGCCGCCTCTGGGCGCGGTCAGCAGGAAGCGCGCCTGCGCCGTGCCGTTGTCTTCGCTGCGCCGGATAAGCTCGGCGGGAATCGACATGGCCCGCATGCGGTCTCGGGCCGCAGCGACAAGATCGGCCGAAGCGCCCGAACGCTGCAGCGCCAACCATTCGTTCTGTGGCGCGAGCCAGTCCGGCGCGAAGATGGTCACAAGCGCTTGGCCCTTGCGCACCCGTTGCATCGGCGCGCGTACCGCAAGCTGCTCGACGTAGCCGGCCACACGCGTCTGCACCACAGTGCTGAGCCTCTCGTCGAACTGCACGCTGCCCACCGCATCGAACGATGTCGAGGTTTCGGTGCGTTGCACGCTGGCGTACCGGATGCCGAGGTTCTGCTCGACGTTCGGGCTGATCTTCACGCCGCCATCGTTACCCGTGGCGCTGTCAGCGTACATCGGCACCAATTGCATGTCCATGAACGGTGACTTGCCGGGTTTATCAAAGCGCGGACCCGGCACCATGGGGTCGTGCCAGTAGAGCACCTTGCGGCCGTCGGAGGCGGTCTCCGAGGCCGATGCCGACGGTGTGCTGGTGTGGCGGCCCAGGTAGAAGCCGCCGGCGGCGAGCAACACAGCAGCCAGCAATGCGGCGCCCATCGTGAGGGTCTTGTTCATCGTGCCACCTCGGTCGTGAGTGGCTTGAAGGCCAGTTGCATCTGCACCTTGGCCAGGTCGCGTTGCAGCGCCAGCAGCTTGCGCTGCGCCTCGACTGCGGCATGCCGCGCCTCGAACACCGCAACAAGGCTGCTCTGGCCGGACCGGTAGGCCGCCGTTGTGGCCGCCGTCCGTTGTGCGGCAAGATCGATGACGCTGCTGCGGTAACGATCAATGCGATGTTGCAAGCGCTGTGCGTCGCTGCACAGCGCGCGGTATTCGGCCGTGGCGGCCCGGGTTGCCTCTGCCAGGTCAGCCTCGGCCTTGTCGACCAAGGCCAGCCTGGCGGCGGTGTCTCGGTCCTGGCGCGTGCCGGGCGCCACGGGCAAGGGAATGCTCACGCCGACAGACACCATGTCCGAATAACCCGTGCGCTGGCTGTAGGCCAGCTCCCAGGTCCAGTTCGGCTGGCGGTTGAAGGCGGTGACGGTGGCCATCTGCTGTGCCACGTCGAGATCGCGCTGCAGGGCCGCTACCGAGGGGTGACCAGCCACATAGCTTGCTTCAGTAGGCGGTGCCATGGCCACTGGTGCCAACAGACCATCGGGCAGCAGGCCGGTCCATCGCTGCAGTGTGATCAGGGCGGCGCTTTGCTGCTGTTGGAGGTCGGCGGCTTCGTCTTCCGTCATGCCCTGGGCGCCGGCCAGCGCCAGCACGTCCTGGGTGCTGCCGGTGGCAGAGGACAGGCGCGCCCGCGAAGCCTGAAGGTCTTGTTCGGCGTGATGGGCGTTGAGCGTCGCAAGCTTCAAGGCCTCGCCCGCATAAAAAGCGTCGAGGTACACCAGTGCGGTCTGCAGTCGGGCCTCGGCTGCCATGGCTTGCACCTGCACCGTCTCACGGCCGACCGCGGCATCGGCAGCGGCCTGCCGCGCTGCGCGCTTGTCGGCGGACAGCCACTCCTGGCTGATACCAATGCGCTTCATCGTCATCGAATCGCGGGTGGTGTGCAGGCGATCCGGCCCGGTAGCTGGCAGGTTGTCCACACCGATGCGCAGCATGGGATCGGGCAACTGGGCCGCGGCTCGGGAGGCCTCGGTCGCGCTCAGGGCGCCGGCACGGGCGGCGCGGGCCGATTCGGAGCGCTCGACGGCCATTTGAACGGCCGCATCGAGCGACAGGGGGGCGGCTGCCGCGAAGTACGGCAGCAGCGCAACGGCCAAAGCGGCCGCACGCGGGAAAAGGATGTGCATGGAAACTCCAAAAACTCCGGAAGCGAACAAGACAATCGCTGGCGGGCGGACGAACCGCACCAGCACCGTTCAGTCGACGGAGATTTCAGACGCGAAGTCGGCCTGTGGCGAGAAAAACAGGCTTGGGCGGTAGATGCTGCCGCTCAGGTTCCGCCTGCTGTGGAAGCGCATGGCCTTGCGTAACCAGCAGCAGTGGTACTACCAGCACTTGCACGATGGCTGGCAGCGATGGGCTCAGCACCTTCACCGGTTCGAAGGACTGCGACATGTCCGCCGCGTATTGGTAACACAGCACCGGTTGCGCGGTGTCCATGCTTGCACATGGCTCTCCCGCGGCCATCATTTCTGCCATCGCCACCGAGTTCACTACCTTCGGACAAACATAGCTCGCCAACGCGAGCTGAGAAAACAGCAGCGACAAAACCATCAGGAGCATGGTTATTTGACGGTGGATACAAAGGCGGGACATAGACGAAGTATCGCCGCCAATCCATGAGCCCTGGCGACGAAAATCAGCATTTGAGGTAAATCGTCAGATCGCTGCAATTCTGCAGCGCCGACGTTCCTACAGCTTAACAAGCTCAATCCTCACAAGGGAAAACCGTAACAATGACACATTTACGATTTACCTTTTGGAGACCGACAATGAATACGCATTACAGACTCAAAGCGGCCCAAGTTGCAGTCGTTGCACTGAGCGCTTCGCTTTGGCTACCTTTGGCAGAGGCCCAAACTCCAGCACCGGCAGCCAAGACTGAAAGCGGATCCATGGCGGCTGGTTCGATGCCTGCCATGGGAGGCATGGACATGAAGGCCATGATGAAAGACAACAATGACAAGATGAGTTCGATGAAGATGTCGGGCAATTCTGATGTCGACTTTGCCATGATGATGCGCATCCACCACCAAGGCGCCATTGACATGGCCCAAGCGGAGTTGCGAGACGGGAAAAACCCACAGATGCGCAAGATGGCTCAGGACATCATTGCCGCCCAGAAGAAGGAAATCGCCCAGTTCGATAAATTTCTTGTCAAGAGCGGTCACTCGATGGACAAGATGAGCAAGTAAGCCTATTAATTTCGACGCCGCGTTGCCGTTGCAGACATCTATTGCGTTTTCCCCAACTCTTCGAGAATCGGACAATCTGGGCGATGATCTCCCTGACAACAGTGGATCAGGGTTTCTAAAGTCCGCTTCATAGCCTCCATCTCAGCCATCCGCTGATTGAGGTCTTCGACGTGCTTGATCGCGATGCGCTGCACGTCCGCACTTGAACGACGCCGGTTTTGCCAAAGCTTGAGCAGCTCGGCAATCTCGACCATGCTGAAGCCCAGATCCCTGGAGCGTTTGATAAAGCGCAGGGTGTGAACCTCCTTGTCACTATATTGGCGGTATCCGGAGTCAGTTCGATCAATGCTTGGAAGCAGTCCCAGCGATTCGTAGTGACGGACCATCTTTGCGGACACCTGCGAACGTCTGGCCGCTTCTCCGATATTGAACGGCCCACCGGCATAAATTTGGTTCATGTGTTGCTTCCTTTCCAGCGACGCAGCATTAGCGCATTCGTCACGACGCTGACGCTGCTGAAAGCCATAGCCGCGCCGGCGATGACCGGGTTAAGCAAACCAAATGCAGCGAGCGGTATCCCGACGACGTTGTATATAAAAGCCCAGAACAGGTTCTGCCGGATCTTGGCATAGGTGCGGCGAGAAATATCGATGGCATCGGCGACCAGGGCCGGATTCCCCCGCATCAGAGTGATGCCCGCGGCATGCATGGCCACATCCGTCCCGGTCGACATGGCGATTCCGACGTCTGCGGCTGCAAGTGCCGGCGCGTCATTGATGCCGTCCCCGACCATGGCCACAGTGCCTCCTGCCTTGAGCTCTTGCACGATCCTCGCTTTGTCTTCGGGCAGCACCTCCGCGCGGATGTCCTCGATACCGAGCAGCTTGCCTACAGCGTCAGCGCTACCTCGGTTGTCTCCCGTGACCAGTACCGATCTGATGCGCTGCTCACGCAGCTTGGAGATCGCCGACGCTGCGTTGGGCTTGACGGTATCGCCAAAGGCCAGCAGACCGAGCAAAACAGGCGCCTCGGTGACATCGGCAATCCACGACACCGTACGCCCTTGATTTTGAAGCTCAGTTGCCCGGTCCATCAGTTCAGTCAGGTCAACCTTCAACTCGTTCATGAACCGGTTGCTGCCCAGTCGCAACTCGCGCGCGACTACAACGGCGGAGATACCCCGTCCTGCTACCGCACGAACTTGCACGGCTGGTTGTAACTGCAAGCCGGCCTGGGTGGCTGCCGTCATCACCGCCTTGGCTAACGGATGCTCACTACCGTTCTGAATTGAAGCACCGGCAACCAACAAGCTGTTGCGGTCGCCGTTGGTAGCCTCTGCCGCCACCAGTTCGGGCTTGCCTTCGGTCAGGGTCCCGGTTTTGTCGAAGGCGACCACTTGGACTCTGTGGGCGACTTCTAGCGCCTCAGCATCCTTGATCAGAATCCCGTGGCGGGCCGCCACGCCTGTCCCGGCCATGATGGCGGTCGGGGTCGCAAGACCCAGCGCACAAGGACAGGCGATCACCAGCACCGCGACGGCGTTGAGAATTGCGGTCTCCCAGTTGCCCGTGGCGACGCCCCACCCCAGCAGCGTCAGGAATGCAATACCGATAACTACGGGAACGAAGATCTCGCTCACTTGGTCCACCAAGCGCTGAATCGGCGCCTTCTTGGCCTGAGCCGATTCGACCAGACGAACGATCCGCGCCAAAGTGGACTCTGTCCCAATCGCCGTTGTCCTGACGACAAGCAGGCCTTCCGCGTTGACCGAGCCACCTGTGACCTTGTCGCCTTCGTGCTTTGCAACTGGAAGGCTTTCGCCGGTGATCAAGGATTCATCAATTTGACTAGCGCCTTCGGTGACGATGCCGTCAACGGGCACCCGCTCGCCGGGCCGGATGACGATGAGGTCACCATTGGAAACCTGGTTGATGGGCATATCCGTATCCAATCCATCGCGGCGAACGCGCGCGATCTCCGGCCGGAGCGCGTTCAGGGCGCGAATGGCCTCGGTGGTTTGGCGTTTTGCCCGGGTTTCCAGCCATTTGCCAAGAAGCACCAGAGTGATGACGACGGCCGAGGTCTCAAAATAGAGGTGCGTCATTCCGTGATTGCCGTGAACCAGCAGAAGGTACACGCTCAGCCCGTACCCGGCGGAGGTCCCGAGTGCGACCAAGAGGTCCATATTGCCGGCGCGCGCCTTGAGGGCCTTCCAGCCGGAGCGATAAAAACGGGCGCCGAGCCAAAACTGCACGGGTGTCGCCAACGCCAGTTGCAGCCAGCCAGGCAGTATCCATTCGACGCCGAAAAGCATGGCGACCATGGGTATGACCAAAGGCACCGACAGTGCCGCGGCGACCGCCACCGGCCACCAGTCATTCGGAGCGACCTGGCGGCCGCCCGTGGCGGTCAAGCCAGCGTCTACTTTTTGACGTGCGGCATAACCCGCCCCTTCAACCGCTTTGAGCAGTGCACTGACATCGTTGTCACGGCTGGCCAGCTTGACCTCTGCGGTTTCAGTCGCCAAGTTCACCTCGGCCGAAATCACCCCGGGCACCCGCTTCAGGGCTTTTTCCACGCGTGTGACGCAAGAGGCACAGGTCATGCCCTCGACACTCAGGTGCACTGCGTTCTCGCCTACGGAGTAGCCAGCTTTCTCGACCGCGCCTCGCAATTGCTCGAAGGCTATGCCATTGCCGGCCCGGATGGTGGCCACTTCAGTCGCCAGGTTGACATTGGCCTCGCCAACGCCCGGGATCGCGGACAAAGCCTTTTCGACACGCGCCACACAGGAGGCGCAAGTCATCCCCTCAATCGGAACAGTCCAGTCTACGAGGGGTCCGGGTTCGGTCTGAAGTGTTGCTGTGGAGGCCATGAAATTTTCTTGCAATAGTTGCCGACAAGGTCGGTGATCACGCAAGTCTCAACCGTTCCACCATGGCAAGGTCAAGTCCATCGTTGGAATTTCCTTTATCGAACCAAGGTCAAATGCAAAACCGCGTTGACTTTCCCACGGGGGCAAGGTCTAGAGTTGTTGTTTTATTGGAGAAACCAACATGATTGAATTTGAAGTGAAAAACATGAGCTGCGGCCACTGCGTTGGCAGCGTGACGAAAGCCGTCAAGCAGATCGACCCGGCTGCAGAGGTCGAGGTCGATCTGCCCAACAAGAAGGTTAGCGTGCAGTCAAACGAAGATCGCTCGACTTTTGCGAAGGCGCTGACCGAGGCAGGCTATCCGACGACTTGAGGCTGTTTTCGACCGCCGTCTCAGCGCATGTTTCCGGTGTGGCCCAGAGAGTACCGTCCTGGCTGAGGCCAGACTGTCAGGCCATGCGGCTCTTTGCCCACATTTACCTTATCGACGGCACCGCTGGATGTCTCAAAGCGGTAAACCTCGTTGTCGTAACGGCCCGATAACCAGAGGTATTTTCCGTCTGCGCTCACGTTGCCCATGTCGGGACTACCGCCACCAGGCACCGTCCAAGTAGCGACCACTTTTCGGGTACCAAAGTCAACGACCGACACGCTGCCCTTGCCGCCCGGCTTTCCATGGATTCGGTTGGTACCCCGGTTGGCCACATAAAGTTGCTTGCCGTTTCGGCTCGGGTAAAGGCCGTGAGCACCGATACCGGTAGCGATGAATCCAATTTGCCGGAATGAATCGAAGTCCACCACATGGAGACCGCCGGCAACCATGTCGGCGACGAAGAGTATCTTGCCATCTGGCGAAACCCGGATGTCTTGCGGCATGCCTTGCGCCGTGTTGAGTTTCAGTGCAGGGTTGTCAGGATCCGGAATCTGCTTCAGCTTTTTGCCTGACATGGACAGCAAGGCCAAGATGTCGGGTCGGTCGAAGTAGGCGCTGAGCTTGAGGGTTTGAACGACCTTGCGTTGGCCTACGTCGATCTTGGTGATGGCACCGCCGAATTCACATGTGAAAACCACCTGACTGCCATCCATGGAGAAGTCTGCATGGTTGATGCCCTCACACATCGGCGTGGCAATCGAAAACGCAGGCTTCATGGTCTGAGGATCCCGAAAATCCAGCCGTTTGAAAGCTTCGGCAACCACAATGGCGTATCGGCCGTCCGCGGTCCAGTAAAGGTTGTAAGGGTCGTCTACCGGAATAGACGCTCCCGTTTTACCGGTACGAGGGTCGATCGGGGTCAGGCTTCCGTCGGATCGACCTTCTGCATTGTTGGCCACCCAGAGCGTCTGCAGATCCCATGAAGGCACGATGTGCTGCGGATCCACGCCCACCTTCAACGTGTCCACCACCTTCAATGTGGCGGGATCAATCACTGAGACGGTGCCGGCCGAGCGGTTAGGAACGTAAATTCGGTCCAAGGCGCCGGCGACGGCGGGAGAAAGCCGTCCCGCAGTCGTCTCGCTGTAAAGGTTCGTCCGATCCTTCACGGGTGGAATGGTGTGACTTTCAGCTTTGCTGTCTTTGAGGGGTTGGGCGAAAACACTACCCAACACGAAGGAGGCTACGGACAGTGCAATGACTGAAAGCGCCCGTGGCTTGATAGATTTCATCGTATTCATGGATAGAGATGGATGGTCTGGCAAATGATTCAAGGACGACGACTGATGGCTTCCTGGATAGCCAGGACACTCGATCCGATGATCAGTTCCGTGCCAATCCGTCCAAGGGCCGCGCTCGATGCCTTGGGGTCTCCGGAAATCCCTGTTGCAGACTCCGGTGCCGGCGCGCTACCGAGTTTGTTCATCCTGACAAGGTTCGCATCGACAGCCAGCATCAGCGACGTGTCCGCCAGTCCAGCGTGTGAGCCGATTTGAGCGTTGGTAAATCCTTTGGCGCGCAACGCCTGCGCGAAACCTTGGTCTGCTGCGCGGTAGTAATCCGCCACGTAGTGTGCGCGGGACCTCGAGCCAGCCCATTCCCGGTTCAGGCGATCCGCCGTCTGCTGCAGCAGGCTCTGATAGCCGCCATGGTCACCAACGAACACGACATCCAGGAAACCATGCTGCTTCAGGCTGCGGGCAGCGCCAGAAAGCACGGCCGTGAAGGCATCTACTGGTATCGAGATGGTCCCCGCAAACCTCATGTGGCCGGTGTGCGAGCTGATGCTGCCTTCCGGCACGTAGGCAACGACCGGAGCGACCACGGTTTTACCAAGTTTCTGTGCGATCTGACCTGCCAGATCTTGCGCCCTGACATTATGTTTGCCAAGCGCCATGTGTGGACCGCTTTGTTCAGTGCCGCCGACCGGGACAATGACCGTGGTCGTGCCAGATTGCAAGGCGTCTCGGACTTCGGTCCAAGTCATCTCATCCAAGTACACCTGGTTGGGGGCAGCATGGACTCCAGATGCCATGGAGACAGCTAAAACAGTGGATTCGAGCCAGCGCCGAAGCGGTGGAAGGTGGGCGTTATCTTTAAAGAGATTCATTTCGTTTGCCGAAGTCGCAAGGCGTTAGCGATCACCGACGCCGAACTCAAGCTCATCGCCAAGGCCGCAATCATGGGTGACAAAAGCCAACCGGTGAAGGGGTAAAGCAGCCCTGCCGCCAACGGTATGCCCAAGGCGTTGTAGACAAACGCGAATCCCAGGTTCTGCTTCATGTTTGTGACGGTTGCTTGCGATAGTTCACGGGCGGTGGCGATGCCGCGAAGGTCTCCTTTCACAAGGGTCACCTGCGCACTGTTCATCGCGACATCGGTACCGGTGCCCATCGCGATGCCCACATCGGCCTTGGCCAATGCCGGAGCATCGTTGATGCCGTCACCAGCCATGGCAACGATGCGCCCCTCGGCCTGCAGGCGTCGTACCAGTTCCAATTTGTCGGCCGGCTTGACCTCGCCATGGACCTCGTCAATACCCAGGCTTTGCCCCACGGCCTTGGCCGTTGTGAGACCGTCTCCTGTCGCCATGACAATCCGAATGCCCGCATCGCGCAGCGTTTGGAGCGCCTCTTTCGTGCTCGCCTTGATCGGATCCGACACGGCGAGCAAACCTGTGAACTTGCCGTCAGCTGCAAGCAGCATCACGCTGGCACCCTCCGCGCGCAACGCTTCAGCACTTGCAGTCACGCTGGCTTCGATGGCGACACCTTCCTGAGACATCAGCGCCGTATTCCCAAGCAGTAGTGTTCGGGATTCAACGAGGCCTCGCACGCCGATTCCAGTGACCGAGTCGAAGGATTCAACGGCAGCAAGCTCCAAACCTTGTTGACGCGCAGCACTGACAATTGCCTGCGCCAAGGGATGCTCACTTCCCTGGTCCAGGCTGGCTGCCAGTCGTAAAACCTCCTGCTCTGTCGCTCCCTCCGCGGGAATGGCCCGGTTGAACGTCGGTCGGCCCTCAGTCAAAGTCCCTGTCTTGTCTACGATCAGAACATCCACCTTTCGCAAATTCTCGATGGCTGCAGCGTCCCTGAACAGAACACCTTGTGTGGCACCTCTTCCTGTCGCCACCATGATGGACATGGGCGTAGCCAGGCCCAGTGCACACGGGCAAGCAATGATGAGCACGGAAACGGCGTTGATGAGCCCGTACACCCAACTTGGCTGTGGTCCAAGAAGACCCCAAACCAACAGGGTCAACAAGGCCGCAGCGACAACGGCCATGACAAAGTAGCCCGCGACTTGATCCGCCATGCGCTGCATCGGCGCTCTTGATCGCTGAGCTTGTGCGACTAATTGAACGATTTGAGACAGAACGCTCGATGCGCCGACGTGCTCGGCCCGCATGACGAGTGCCCCCGATGTGTTCATGGTGGCTCCGATGAGTTTGTCACCAGGACGCTTGGTCACGGGTAAGGGCTCACCTGTGAGCATGGATTCGTCCACGGCGCTGCTGCCCTCGGTTACCACACCATCTACTGGCACTTTTTCACCGGGCCTCACTCTGAGCAAGTCGGCCTCGTGAACGTGCGTCAAAGGCACGTCTTCCTCGGTACCGTCCGCAGCAATGCGCCGGGCCGTTTTCGGTGCCAAGCCCAGCAAAGATTTGATCGCCGCCGAGGTTTTCGAGCGTGCCTTGAGTTCAAGAAGTTGACCCAGCAGTGTCAAAGAAATGATCACGGCCGCAGCTTCAAAATAAACCGCTACCCGTCCCATGGCGACAAAACTCGCCGGGAATACAGAAGGTGTGACCGTGGCGATGACGCTGTAGATGAACGCGGCGGAGGTGCCCAGACTGATCAAGGACCACATGTTCGGACTGCGATTGAGCACCGACTGCCAGCCACGCACAAAGAACGGCCAACCGGCCCACAAAACGATCGGAAGAGAAAGACAAAGCTCCACCCAGCTTTGTGTGGCCATGTCGAAGAGTCCAAGCTGATGCCCGAACATCGCCAGGATGGTGACAACGACCGTCAGAGGAAGGGTCCACCAGAACCGTCTTGTGAAGTCTTTCAATTCCGGATTTTCGTCGTCGTCAAGCGTCGGCATGACGGGCTCCAGTGTCATGCCGCACTTAGGGCAACTTCCTGGATGGTCCTGGCGAATCTCTGGGTGCATCGGGCAGGTGTAGACCTTGCCAGCCTGCTCGGGTTGTTCCGCTGCGGGATCTGCTTGGGAAGAAGACGGTTTCAAGTAGCGCTCAGGCTCAGAAAAGAAATTCTTCTGGCACCGAGCGCTGCAGAAAAAGTAGCTTAGCCCTCCGTGTTCGAGCCGATGAGGCGACTGCTCCGTCACAGTCATACCGCACACCGGATCTTTCAAATTTGAGTTGTTCTCATTAAACGGAGCGCCTATTTTTTGAAGGGATGTTGGGTCTTGCGCGCCGGCCCGGCCACTGTAGTGCTGATGATTCATATTTCCTTGAAAAAGGCTAGGTTATTTCAATTACGGAAGCTAGGAATATGTTAATACTAAAGTGACTAGAAGCCATAACGCATATCAACTTAAATATTCAACTCCACAACTAACTCATATGAAAAGAACTGTACATCCACATACTATTTGCTATGTATGCCTGCGATTCGGATCTGCCGTGCGCCCTGGCGCAGTTTACTTCGGATTAATTTTCGCAAAGATCCTGAAGATGGAGCGCAGTATTAATAGCAATGGCGGCTTCGGCGCCTTCAGCCGCCGCAACAACAACTTGTAAGACATCGCGAGTCGCATCTCCCGCAAT
>Ga0308165_1000576_pt1 | contig 64326 bp, 61 predicted proteins | sample PhyWR2_FD_201032 | JGI IMG/M metagenome (GOLD analysis project Ga0308165, IMG submission 201032) | Phyllosphere microbial communities from UC Gill Tract Community Farm, Albany, California, United States - DLSLW.R2 | ecosystem: Host-associated > Plants > Phyllosphere > Unclassified | place: USA... | reverse complement strand
ATGACAGGCGCTACGCCATCGATGCGAGCAAGCTCGAACGCGAGTTGGGCTGGCGCCCTGCCGAGACGTTCGAAAGCGGTATCCGCAAGACGGTCCAGTGGTACCTTGACCATTCCGAATGGGTGGCCCATGTGCAGAGCGGCGCCTACCGGGACTGGGTGCAGACCCAGTATGCGGATGCGGCCGCAGCATGAAAATCCTGCTTCTCGGCAAAAATGGCCAGGTGGGGTGGGAACTGCAGCGCAGCCTGGCGCCGCTGGGGAAGCTCGTTGCGCTGGACCGCCACAGCCAGGAATTTTGCGGTGACCTGGGCAACCTGCCGGGCCTGGCTGCCACCGTTCGGGCCGTGCGGCCCGACGTGATCGTCAATGCCGCAGCCCACACGGCCGTGGACAAGGCCCAAAGCGAACCCGAGCTGGCCCGGCGCATCAACGCCGACGCGCCCGGCGTGCTGGCGCAGGAAGCGCGCAAGCTGGGCGCCTGGCTGGTGCATTACTCGACCGACTACGTGTTCGATGGCAGCGGCAGCCGGCCTTGGCAAGAAGGCGACATGCCCGCGCCGCTGAGCGTCTATGGCCAGACCAAGCTCGAAGGCGAGCAGCGCATCCAGGCCGAGACCGACAAACACCTGATCTTCAGGACCAGCTGGGTGTACGCCGCGCGCGGCGGCAACTTTGCCAAGACCATGCTGCGCCTGGCGCAAGAGCGCGAGCGCTTGACGGTGATCGATGACCAGTTCGGCGCGCCCACCGGCGCCGAGCTGATCGCCGATGTCTCTGCCCACGCCATTCGCCAGGCCGTGCAGCGCCCGCAGGATGCCGGGCTCTACCACCTGGCCGCCAGCGGTGAAACCACCTGGAATGGGTATGCAAAACACGTGATTGCCCAGGCCCAGCAGGTGCAGTCAGCTATGAAAATAGTAGCAAGCGAAGTGGCCGTCGTGCCCACCAGCGCCTTTCCGACGCCGGCAACGCGGCCGCACAATTCGCGCCTGGACTGCACGCGGCTGCAAACCGTGTTTGGCCTGATGCTGCCCGCTTGGCAGCAGGGCGTGGACCGCATGCTGGCCGAGATCCTTTGAAAAATAGAAGAAACATACTGTCCAAATGACTCAACGCAAAGGCATCATCCTCGCCGGCGGCTCCGGCACCCGTCTGCACCCGGCCACGCTGGCCATCAGCAAGCAGTTGCTGCCGGTCTACGACAAGCCCATGATCTACTACCCGCTGTCGACCCTGATGCTCGCCGGTATCCGCGAGGTGTTGATCATCAGCACGCCGCAGGACACGCCGCGCTTTGCGCAGCTACTGGGCGACGGTAGCCAATGGGGCATGCATCTGCAATACGCCGTGCAGCCTAGCCCGGACGGGCTGGCGCAGGCTTTTCTCATCGGGGAGCAGTTCATCGGCAACTCTGCCAGCGCCTTGGTGCTGGGCGACAACATCTTTCACGGCCATGATTTCATGCCGCTGCTCGCCCAGGCCGATAGGCAAACCAACGGCGCAACGGTGTTTGCCTACCATGTGCAGGACCCCGAGCGCTACGGCGTGGTGGCCTTTGATCAAAGCGGCAAGGCCAGCAGCATCGAGGAAAAGCCAACGAAACCCAAGAGCAACTATGCCGTCACGGGCCTGTATTTCTATGACGACCAGGTGGTGGACATTGCCAAGGCCGTCAAGCCCAGCGCCCGGGGCGAACTGGAGATCACCGCCGTCAATCAAGCGTACCTCGACGCAGGGCAACTGAGCGTTCAGATCATGAAGCGCGGCTATGCCTGGCTGGACACGGGCACGCACGACAGTTTGCTGGAGGCCGGTCAGTTCATTGCCACGCTGGAGCACCGCCAGGGCCTGAAGATTGCCTGCCCGGAGGAGATTGCCTGGCGCAATGGCTTCATCACGGCCGGGCAGCTGGAAAAGCTGGCCCAGCCGCTGGCCAAGAACGGCTACGGCCAGTACCTGCAGCGGCTGCTGGCCGAAGGAGTCCGGTCATGAAGGTCACCCCAACAGCTATTGCTGACGTGCTCATCATCGAGCCCAAGGTGTTTGGCGACGCGCGCGGATTCTTTTATGAAAGCTTCAACCAGAAAGCATTTAACGAGGCTACTGGCACAAACTACCAATTTGTGCAGGACAACCACAGCAGGAGCGCCAAGGGCGTGCTGCGCGGACTGCATTACCAGATCGAGCAGCCTCAGGGCAAGCTGGTGCGGGCGGTGCGCGGCGCGGTGTTCGATGTGGCAGTCGACATCCGCAAGGCTTCGCCCACGTTTGGGCAATGGGTGGGTACAGAGTTGAGCGAAGAAAATCATCGCCAATTGTGGGTGCCGCCCGGCTTCGCGCACGGCTTTGTGGTGCTGAGCGACATGGCCGATTTCCTGTACAAAACGACTGACTACTATGCGCCCGCGCATGAGCGCTGCATTGCCTGGGATGACCCGGACATTGGCATTGAATGGCCTTTGACTAAGCATCCCAGCTTGTCAGCCAAAGATCAACAGGGGTTGGGGCTGCGCGCCGCTGTAACGTTTTGATGGATGGTCATTCCTTCAAAGCTCAAACTACGTTCAGTAAATAATCTGACAACAGGGTCAATCCCATATTTGGCCGCCACAACCAGCTACTAAATCAAGTGTAGCGAGCATTTATGAATCAACCGTTTATTCATCCACTCTCAGATATTCAGTCTACCGCCATCGGTTCCGGCACGCGTCTTTGGCAGTTTGTCGTTGTGCTCCCTGGTGCCAAGATCGGGCTTGACTGCAACATTTGCTCGCACTGCCTTATTGAAAACGATGTGGTGATTGGCGACCGTGTGACCGTTAAAAGTGGTGTTCAGCTATGGGACGGCTTGCGTGTGAGTGACGATGTGTTCATTGGCCCTAACGTCACGTTTACCAACGACAAATATCCCAAGAGCCAGAACACTGGCTTCAAGCGAGCCATGACGTGGCTGGAGCCGGGCGCCAGCATTGGCGGGGGGGCTATTTTGTTGCCCGGTATACGCGTAGGCGCAGGTGCTACGGTGGGTGCAGGCTCCGTTGTCACCAAAGACGTGCCTCCCGGTGTCACTGTGGCAGGTAATCCAGCCAAGATTATCAACCTGACAAGCGCAAAGGCTTCTGTATGAAATTCAGCATTGACGTCTGTCAAATGATTTCATTGCCTAAAATATCGGATCCTCGAGGCAATCTGACATTTATTGAAGGCGGCAATCATATTCCTTTTGATATCCAGCGTGTTTATTATCTTTATGACGTTCCAGGAGGCGCAGAGCGCGGCGGTCACGCACATAAAGGTTTGCATCAACTCATCATCGCTATGTCGGGTAGCTTTGATGTAGTGCTCGATGATGGCCGCAATAAGAAGCGGATTCACCTCAATCGCTCTTACAGTGGGCTATATGTCTGTCCCATGATTTGGCGCGAACTGGATAACTTTTCTTCCGGCTCGGTATGCATGGTGCTGGCTTCTAGCAAATATGCCGAAGACGACTACTACCGAGACTACGCAGAATTCATGCAAGCACAGGAAAGTTTATGAATATTCCTTTTTTAGATCTTGGTGCGGCATACCGCGAACTGCAATCTGATATTGATGCGGCCGTGGCACGTTCACTGGCTTCTGGCTGGTATATCGGAGGGCCGGAAGTTGAGGCGTTCGAACAGGAATTTGCTGCCTACACCCAAGCGCAGCATTGCGTGGGCGTGGCCAATGGTCTGGATGCCTTGCATCTGGCCTTGCGTGCTCTGGGCGTGGGGCCGGGCGATGAAGTCATCGTGCCAAGCAACACCTACATTGCCACTTGGCTGGCCGTCAGCCAGTGTGGTGCCACACCTGTGCCAGTAGAGCCCGATGCGCGCACCTACAACATCGACCCGATGTTGATTGAAGCGGCAATTACGGTGCGTACCAAGGTCATCTTGCCGGTGCATCTCTACGGCCAACCGGCCGACATGGACCCTATCTTGGCCATCGCACGCAAGCACGGATTGCGAGTGCTTGAAGACGGAGCGCAGGCCCATGGCGCACGTTATAAAGGGCAGCGCCTGGGTGCGCACGGTGATGCTGTGGCCTGGAGTTTTTACCCCGGTAAGAATCTCGGTGCCATGGGTGATGGGGGCGCGGTAACTACTGATGATCCGGAAATTGCAGACCGTATTCGAATATTGCGTAATTATGGCTCACGCGTAAGGTATGTGAATGAAGTGCAGGGCTACAACAGCCGGCTCGACCCGCTACAAGCAGCCATACTGCGCGTGAAGCTGGCGCACTTGGACGAATGGAACGCCCGCCGCAGTGTCATTGCCCAGCTTTACCAGGTCAGCTTGTCCGGCTGCGGTCTGACGCTGCCGCATATTCCAAGCTGGACAGAGCCGGTATGGCATCTATATGTAGTGCAACATCCGCAGCGTGACGCATTACAAAAGGCGCTTGCCGATGCCCGCGTGGGTTCGCTCATTCATTATCCTATCCCGCCGCACCGCCAGCAGGCGTATGCAGATGTCAAATTGGAAAAGGTTGTCTTCCCGCTTGCCGAGCAGATGGCGGCTCAGGTATTGAGCCTGCCTATCGGGCCTGCGATGGTAGAAAGTGACATTCAACAAGTAATAAGCGCTGTAAAAGCCAGTCTGATACAAATAAGCTAGCGTGAGGAAATTATTAACTGTCACGCTATTTAGCGGATTGCTAACTTTATTGCGCATGGCAAGTGGATTTGTCATCGCTAAGGTAGTCGCCATTTATACCGGGCCGACTGGCATTGCTATGCTAGGGCAAATTCAAGGCCTAGTCAGTGCATTAAACGGTATTACTGCTGCGCCGGCCGGTAGCGGAGTGGTTCGCTATACCGCTGAATATCAGGCTGAGGGATTTGATGGCTGCGCCCCATGGTGGAGGGCATCCTTGAAATGGACCATGGTGCTTTTGGCAGTAGTTATTCCAATTGGATGTCTTTTTTCGAAACCATTGGCACTATGGATATTTGGTGATGTAAATTATTTCTGGTTGGTCGTGATGACGGCGCTGGCTTTGCCTTTGTCCGTAGCGAATACTTTGATTGCATCGGTAATTAACGGCCAACATCAGTACCGCCGCTTTATTGGGCTAGGCGTAGTTTCGGTATTTGTCGCGACCATTGCAATGGTGTTGCTTGTGATGAAAGCGAATCTTGAAGGCGCAATGATCGCTGCAGTTCTGTTTTCGAGTATCTCCGGCTTGGTTATGCTGGTTGGTTCACTCCAGCAGCCATGGTTTCGTTTGAAGTATTGGTGGGGTGCGACTGATGGTACACATCTAAAAGGCATTGGTGGTTATGTTGCCATGGCAGTGACCACTGCGCTGACTCTGCCAATATCATTGCTTGTAGTGAGAAAAATTTTAATTGCCAAGGTTGGATGGGAGCAGGCAGGTCATTGGCAGGCGGTATGGAAAATATCCGAAGTCTATCTGGGTGTCATCACGATGGCACTAAGCACTTACTTCCTGCCGAAGTTGGCTTCGTTGGATGGGGTTGATGTAATATTAAAAGAAATTAAAACCACGGCAAAAATAGTTATACCTGTTGTAATTATATTGGCGGCATTAGTGTATATTTTGCGCGATGTGGCAATTAAACTGATATTTACAGAAGCCTTTGGCCCGGCGCGAGAGCTGTTCGCGATGCAGTTAGTGGGTGATGTGGTAAAAATTGTGTCGTGGCTATATGCGTATCCGATGTTATCGCGTGGTGCGACAAAATGGTTTATGGGTACGGAAATTGTTTTTTCTACAAGCTTTGTTTTACTCGCCTATGTCTTTGTGATGAGCTATGGTGTTCAGGGTGCTAATTATGCTTACGTTGCAAGTTATTGTTTGTATCTAATTTTTTTATATAAAAATATAAAGCGCTTTTCTCGCTGAGATTATTTTATATTTGCTCTGATTCCTGTGACATCGCGCTTGGTATGATGCAATGATTGATTCAAAGATGCCGCTGACCTCTGCTTGCAAATATCCACTTGTTAGTGTCTTAATTCCGTCTTACAACCATGCTAAGTATATTTCTTCTTGTCTTGACAGTATATTAAGTGATGGATATCCGAACCTGGAAGTTATTGTACTTGACGACGGTTCGACTGATGAAACTTATCGGTTGGCCGCTGAATGGTTTGATTTTCATGGGAGGCAATTAAGTAGCCATATCTTAATGCGCCAAGATAACAAAGGTGTTGCAAAAACTCTGAATAATTTGTTGCGGGTTTTTAAGGGTGAATACTTTGTGCTGCTTGCGAGTGACGATATGCTCTTAAAGGGGGGCATTGAAGTGAGACTCGCAACTCTTGAAAGTACGCCGAAGGCATTGGCCGTGTGCGCAGATGCTATTGGTATTGACGAAGTTGGAAGGGAAACTTGCAACTCCATACTGGTTGAAAAGTTTCATGCCAGTGTTGGTGCGCTTGTTAACTGCCGGACCCGGCCATACGAACTTATACTTAACTGGTGTATTCCGGGCCCGGTCTTTCTGGCAAAACGGGAGGTTTTAAAAAAAATCGGATATTACAATGAAATATTTCGAATAGAAGATCGGGATTATTATCTAAAATTAATTGCAATTGATGCACTTGCTTTTACTCCTAACAAAGTTGCGGCATATCGCCTCCACGGGGCCGCGAGTACTGGAACTAGAAAGCGACAGATCGAAGTGGGACGGGAGGTGATGCGAATAGAATTGCATAATTTGAAACTTTTTCGGGGACTTAAAAGAGTGGCGCTTTGGTTGACGTTGAAAGGTAATTCTGTAAATTTTAAAAAAGTTAATGGAATTAAATTAACTAATTCATTGGCGCAGACTGCTGTTGCCCGTCTGGCGGCAATAGCTCTTAAATATGCAGTTCGATTAATGGCTTATATCTATAAATTAAAGCGCTCATGACGCCATTGGATTTTCTCGATTTGGTTTATCAGCATATAGGGGTGGCGCTATTTCTATGTGCGACTTTAATTCTCGTCTATTTATTGATGTTTAGATCGGGGATTTCTTCGGTGGCAGACCCGCTTTTTGTTGGCGTTCTTGCATCCGCTTTCTCGGCTGCTGTCGTAGCCATTCTTGTTTATCTCGAAGAAATAAAATTATTTTATTTCACATCATTTTTTATCACTGAGATAGCATTTTTAATATCTGTTTTATGGGGTGGGGCGAATTGTATAAGGCTAAAAAAACTGACCCCTGATGTGGCAAAAAATTCTCAGTATTTGGTTTTTCATTATTTGTTAACTGCGGCATTTTTACTATCAACTTCTTTGTATCTTTGGCGCGTTGGTTTACCAGTATTTCAAACAACTTCACGCTTGATTACATTTCAAGAGCTTGGCGTTCTTACTTGGGTGCTTGATGTAACCTGGGTCGGCGTTCCACTATCCGTGCTTATTAAGCGACACTTTTTAAATAAAAAGAGTGTGTTCGATTATTTTCTTTTGGTTTTTTCTTTTTTTCTTTTTGCAACAAAGGGGGGTAAATCGGATATTGTTTATATTCTTTTTGCTCTGCATATATTTTCTCAAGTAACGGATTCGGTATTGGTTAAACGGATTGAATCAATTCTGCTCATGGCTCTCCCGGTGTTGCTTTTGGCAATTACAAGTGTCGTTCTGTCGACATGGGGCGTTGAAACGTCAGCGCTGCAAGTTGTTCTCGAGAGATTTTTATTATTTGGAGACGTATTTTTCATGGGTTATAACGATTCATTTATAGCTACAGTTCCAGACATAGGATTTTTCAGTTATTTTTTTGGCGGAACTATGTCGACTATAGATGCGATTTTTGGGAACGTTGCGAGTGAGCGTTTTATTTTGGGTTATGCAATTTCTGATTTTTATTATGGCTCAGGGGAAGGCATTGGCCCTAATGCACGTCATAACATTCTCGGCTTGATTCTTTGGGGACCGACATTTGCAGTAATATTTTCGGCGCTCTGTGGCGCCACTTTTCGAATGTGTCGTATGCGTGTAATAGGGGGGGGTAAAAGTCTTTTTTCTATATTTTTTTATTGCCTTGTGAATGTTTATGCATGGTTCTTTTTCATTGATCCAGCACTTGCGTTAGGTTATCTGCTCAAAATATTGGTCGTTGTCCCGCCTTTGGCGGGATCTGCTTACTTGCTTTGCTCATGGTCTAGCTTGACAAATAACTCGGTAGGGGAAAGGGTTAATTCATGAGCGCGGCTGCTAGAGTATCAGCAATTGTTGTTACATACCATCCTGACTTGCTTCATCTATCGACTTTTATTCCTGAGCTTTGTGTGCAATTTGAAATGGTGGTTATTGTCGATAATGGTACAGGCAATGCCGATTTCAAGCAGCAAATGACTGCAATAAGCAATAAAATAGAGGTGGTTTTAAACGGTAAAAATTTGGGGATAGGTGCCGCTCAAAATATTGGAATAAATAAATCACTTTTTAAAGGCGTGACTCACGTCGTGGTATTTGACCAGGATAGCATGGTATCGCCTGGGTTTCGAAAAACCTTGATAGAGGCTGAAAGAGCTTTAAAGCAGAATGGTGCAGATGTCGCGGCTCTGGGTCCAAGGTTAATTGATCAGACTACTGGAAATATAATACCTTTCGTGACATTTGTTCATGGCCTTAAACGACGGTTTACAGTTTCCAGAGCAGACCAGATTGTTGAATGTTTTTCGCTTTTAAGTTCAGGAACACTAATGTCTCGTGAATGCCTTGAAATCGTTGGTTTAATGCGCGAAGACTTGTTTTTGGAATATGTAGACGTGGAATGGGGAGCACGTGCGCGTTTACATGGTCTTAAATCCTATGGAGTGGCGGCGGCAACGCTATATCACAATCTTGGGGATCAACGTCTTAAAATTGGTCCCCTCATTGTTCCGCTGCATTCGCCACTGCGTCATTACTACACCATGCGCAATGCAGTGGCCATGCAAAAGCATCCGGCTTTTCCACTTTACTGGAAGCTGCACGACGTTGTTCGGACTGTGCGCGGATTTATCCTCTTTGCCTGCGTGAACCCACCGAGACTTAAACAATTGAAATTTATGCTCCTTGGGCTTTATCATGGATTTATAGGGAAGAGTGGGCCATTTCCAGGTAAATGATGATGCATTGGTTGCCATTGGCTATAGAATTTTCCGTACTTATGTCGCTCTACTCGCGTGAGATGCCTCACGCGCTAGATTGCGCTCTGAAAAGCATTGAAAATCAAACATTACCGCCGCCAGAAGTAATTCTTGTGATCGACGGGCCTATTGGCAATGAGTTGGAATTGGTGGTTCAGGCACATTCGATGCTGCTTCCAATGAAAATAGTACGGCTTCCCAAGAATGTCGGCCTCGCTGCAGCGCTGAACGAAGGTTTGAAACACTGCAGCTATGATTTGGTAGCGCGTTTTGACACTGATGATTGGTGCTTGCCAGAACGCTTTCAGACGCAAGTTCTCTGGATGAACAATCACGCTGACGTTGCAGTATTGGGAACATGGATCGCTGAATTTGAAGTTGACCCTGGTAAGACGTTGGGTATGCGAAAAGTACCGCTTGAGCATGCAAAAATTGTGCAGTTTGCCCAGTCCCGCAATCCAGTAAATCACATGACCGTGATGTATCGAAAATCGGCAGTCGATTCAGTGGGGGGGTATCAAGAACTCGATCTTATGGAAGATTACTGGCTCTGGGTGCGTATGATCAGTAAAGGTTATAAATTCGCCAATCTGGCGCAAGTGCTTGTTCATGCAAGGGCTGGTGCAGGTCTATTGGAGCGGCGCGGTGGGATGCGTTATGTAAAAAGCGAAATAATAGCTCAGCGGTTATTTTTCGCGGCTGGATTTATTGCGTTTCCGCGTGTACTTTCTAATCTTGTCTTACGAGTGTTGCCGAGATTGGTTCCCGGTTCTGTTCGAGGAATTATTTATCGTATTGCACTTCGCTCGCGTTAATCATATTGCTAACTGGTTATATTGAGAGAAATTAGATTAAAACCACGTGAGCAAGCTTTGTGTATTGTTTGCTAGTTGCTCTTAATGTCAATCAGATAGATGCTGATTTTGAGTTTTGGCAAGGTAGGAACCAGAAGTGAACCTTTAATGTCGGAAATACTTGTTACCGGGGCAACTGGGTTTGTTGGTAAATCAGTTGTTCAACGTTTGCTGAGCGGCGATGAATCACGTCGGGTGGCTGTGGCTGTGCGCAATGACCGCCAACAATGGTCTGCGAGAATCTCGCCTCACGTGACAGGCGATCTGGGGCCTTCAAACGACTGGTCGTTTGCGCTTTGTGGTGTGTCAGCGGTCGTGCACTGTGCGGCAAGGGTTCACGTGATGGCAGAGACGGCATTAAATCCGCTGGACGAGTTTCGCCGGGTCAATGTGCAGGGCACCTTGAATCTTGCTCGGCAGGCAGCTAAAAGCGGTGTGCATCGATTTTTATTCATTAGCTCTGTTGGGGTGAATGGCGCTGCGACATTGGAAAAGCCTTTCACCGAAGAAGATCAGGCCCAGCCGCATTCCCTCTACGCTCAATCCAAATACGAGGCCGAATTGGGCTTGAAAGCCTTGGCCACTGAAACTGGTATGGAGGTGGTCATCATTCGGCCTCCGCTTGTATACGGGCCAGGTGCACCTGGAAACTTTGGCTCACTAATGCGCTGGCTCCAGCGCGGCATTCCCTTGCCGCTGGGCGCGATTCACAACCAGCGCAGCCTGGTGGCGCTGGACAACCTGGTCGATCTCATCGTGACCTGTATTGACCACCCCGCTGCAGCCAACCAGACCTTTCTGGTTTCCGATGGCGAAGATGTGTCCACCACCGAATTGCTGCGCCGCATGGGCCGGGCCATGAACTGTCCGGCACGCCTGGTTCCTGTGCCAGCCGGATTGCTGAAAACGGCGGCGGCGCTGCTGGGCAAACGCGACATGGCCCAGCGCCTGTGCGGTTCGCTGCAGTTGGATATTCGAAAAACCTGTGAATTGCTGGGCTGGCGTCCTCCGCTGACGCTGGATCAGGGCCTGAAAAAAGCGGCCGAGGGCTTCAGGCCATGAAGCGCCTATTCGATCTGGCGCTAGCCCTGCTGGCGGCCGTGATCCTGGCCGTGCCGGTGCTGTTGGTGGCTTTGCTGGTGCGCCTGACTTCACCCGGCCCGGCGCTGTACTGGTCGGACCGGGTGGGGCGGCACAACAAGATTTTCAAGATGCCAAAGTTCCGCAGCATGCGCGTCGGCACGCCTGCGCTGGCCACGCACCTGCTGACGGACCCGGGCGCCTACCTCACGCCGATCGGCAGTTTCCTGCGCAAAAGCAGCCTGGACGAGCTGCCGCAGCTGTGGAGCATCCTGGCGGGCGACATGAGCTTTGTCGGCCCGCGGCCGGCGCTCTACAACCAGCACGACCTGATCGAGCTGCGTACCCGGCTGGGCGTGGATGAACTGGTGCCTGGGCTGACCGGATGGGCGCAGATCAACGGGCGCGACGAGTTACCCATTCCCCAGAAAGTCAGGCTCGATGTCGAGTATCTTCAGCGCAGGTCGCTGGCGTTTGACATCCGCATCCTGTGGCTGACATTTGTGAAAGTGATTCGGCGCGATGGCATCACGCACTGAAACTTGGCGCGGCTGAAAAAATTGGGCTGAGGGGCGATAGGGATGGAGAAGGTCGAGGCCGGATGGACGAATTGGCTGTTCCCCAGGAATGCGCTTGACGGCTAACTAAAAGAATGAAATGTTAATCAACAAATTAGTGGCAACGCCTTTGCTCGGCTTGCCCCGCCCAGCCAAGCGGCTGGTGGTCATTGCACTGGATCTGGTGTTGATCCTGGTGTCGGTGTGGGTGGCCTTTTACCTGCGTATCGATCAAATAGGGCTGCCGCAGGCGCAGCAGCCATATGTCTACCTGCTCGCGCCCTTGCTGGCGATTCCGGTGTTCGTGCGCTTTGGCCTGTACCGCGCGATCTTTCGCTACACCGGCATGGCGGCGCTGGCCACCACGGCCAAGGCGGTGGGGGTGTACACGGTGCTGTTTTTCGGCGCGCTGCTGTATTTCAAGTGGTTCGGCGTGCCGCGCACCCTGGGCCTCATCCAGCCTTTGCTGCTGCTGCTGATGGTGGGCGCGAGCCGGGCGCTGGCGCGCTTCTGGCTCACCGGCTGGTCCAGCAAGGCGCGCCATGCGGCCGGACGGCTGCTGATCTATGGCGCGGGCGACGCCGGCGTTGAAACCGCTTCGGCCCTGGCGGTGTCGCGGCAGTTCGTGCTGCTGGGCTTCATTGACGATGACAGGGCCAAGACCGGGCGCAGCATCAACGGCATCGACATCATGGCGCCAGCCGAGGTGGCCGATGCGGTCGAGCGCATGGGCGTGACCGATATCCTGCTGGCCATGCCCTCGCTCGACCGGGGCCGACGCAACGAGATCATCGCCAGCCTGCGCGAGTTGCCGGTGCATGTGCGCACGCTGCCAGGAATGGTTGGGCTGGCGTCGGGCCGGGTGACGGTGCAGGATTTTCAGGAACTCGATGTCGAAGACCTGCTGGGCCGTTCGCCAGTACCGCCCGACTCCAGCCTGCTGGCGCGCAACCTGCGCGACAAGGTCGTGCTGGTCACCGGCGCGGGCGGCAGCATTGGCAGCGAGCTGTGCCGCCAGATCCTCTTGGAAAAGCCGCGCCAGCTGGTCCTCGTCGAGCTCAATGAATTTGCCCTGTACACCATTCACGGGGAACTTGAAGGCCTGCGCCACGAGAAGGCCCTGGTGGTCGAGGTCGTGCCCTTGCTGGCCAGTGTCGGCAATTTCGGCCGCATGAAGGAAATCTGCAACCTGTACCGGCCGCACACGGTCTACCATGCCGCAGCCTACAAGCATGTGCCGCTGGTCGAGAGCAACCCGTCCGAGGGCGTGCTGAACAACACCTTCGGCACCCTGAACATGGCGCGCGCGGCCATGGAGAGCCGGGCTTCCCATTTCGTGCTGATCTCCACCGACAAGGCGGTGCGCCCGACCAACGTGATGGGTGCCACCAAGCGCATGGCCGAGCTGGTGCTGCAGGCGCTGGCGGCCAGCCCGGCGCTGCGCTTCGTCTCGCCCGACGGCACTTACAGCGCCGAAGTGCCCAACCACACCACCTTTGCCATGGTGCGCTTTGGCAACGTGCTGGGCAGCAGCGGCAGCGTGGTGCCGCTGTTTCGCAAGCAGCTGCGCGAAGGCGGCCCGCTGACCGTCACGCACCCCGAGGTCACGCGCTACTTCATGACCATTCCCGAAGCCGCTCAGCTGGTGCTGCAGGCAGGCGCCATGGCCCATGGGGGCGACGTGTTCGTGCTGGACATGGGCAGCCCGGTGCGCATCATCGATCTGGCCCGGCGCATGGCGCAGCTCTCGGGCATGAGCCTGCGCGACGAGGACAACCCCGAGGGCGACATCGAAATCCGCATCACCGGCCTGCGTCCGGGCGAAAAGCTCTACGAGGAGCTGCTGATTGGCGACAACCCGGAAAAGACCGCGCACCAGCGCATCATGAAGGCGCATGAGGATTTCGTGCCTTGGGCGGAGCTGGCGCCCATTCTGGTCGAGCTGCGCCAGGCCGCCATCCTCAGCGATGAGGCGGTGATGACCGTCATCATGAGGCGGCTGGTGCAGGGCTACCGTCCGCACGCAGCCTGTACCGCTGCGGATGCCATCCCCGCAGCGCCCGCCACTGCCGCACTTGCGGTTCCCGTCGCCGCCCAGCGGCTGCAAGCCTGACCAGCCGCTGCGTCCGGGGCTGCCTGTCGGGCCCGGCAAGCGGCCCCGGCCCGTGCAGACCGGCCGATGCGCAGACTCGGCCTGCGCAGGGCTGCCACGCCCATGCGGCACAATTTGCAGATTTTCCACTTTCAGGCTGAACCAACCATGACCCACAACGCTTCTTCCGATCCCGACCTGTCCCACATCGGCCCGCGCGACAAGGCCGAGATTTTGGCCCAGGCGCTGCCCTACATCCGCAAGTTCCATGGCAAGACACTGGTCATCAAGTACGGCGGCAACGCCATGACCGACCCGGCGTTGCAGGCCGACTTTGCCGAGGACGTGGTGCTCCTGAAGCTGGTCGGCATGAACCCGGTGGTAGTGCACGGCGGCGGCCCGCAAATCGAAACCGCGCTCAACCGCCTGGGCAAGAAGGGCCACTTCATCCAGGGCATGCGCGTGACCGACGAGGAAACCATGGAGGTCGTCGAATGGGTGCTGGCCGGCCAGGTGCAGCAGGACATCGTCGGCCTGATCAACCAGGCCGGCGGCAAGGCGGTCGGCCTGACCGGGCGCGACGGCGGCATGATCCGCGCGAAAAAGCTCACCATGCTCGACAAGGACGACGCCAGCAAAGAGCACGACATCGGCTTTGTCGGCGACATCGTCAGCATCGACCCGAGCGTGGTCAAGGCGCTGCAGGACGACCAGTTCATCCCGGTCATCAGCCCGATCGGCTTTGGCGAGGAAAACGAGAGCTACAACATCAACGCCGACGTGGTGGCCGGCAAGCTGGCGACCGTGCTCAAGGCCGAAAAGCTGGTGCTGCTGACCAATATTCCCGGCGTGTTGAACAAGGATGGGGAGCTGCTGACCGACCTGACGGCGCGCCAGATCGACGAGCTGTTTGCCGACGGCACGATCTCGGGCGGCATGCTGCCCAAGATCGAAGGCGCGCTCGACGCCGCCAAGAGCGGCGTGAACGCGGTGCACATCATCGACGGCCGCGTGCCGCACGCCATGCTGCTGGAAATCCTGACCGACAAGGCCTACGGCACGATGATCCGCTCGCACTGAGCGGGCCACGCCGGACGCGTGGTTTTCTTCGAACTGTGCGTCAGCGACAGGTTGTGCGCGGCCCGCCTCAGGTTGCGACTACGCCGGGCACGCGGTTTTCTTCGCGCTGTGCTTTTAACGTGCGGGTCGGCGCCGTGGCGCGGCTCGCTCAGGCGGGCAACTCGACGCCCACCTTGGCGCCCGCTGACACGATTTCCTGCCAGGTTGTCAGGTCCACCTCGATGCCGTCCCGCTCGCGCTGGCGGCGCAGGGCGCGCTCGGGCTCGCCGGCGATCTGCACGCTGTCAAAGCCGCTGGCCGGCGGGCTCTGGCGCAGCCAGTCCACGAAGGCCCGCGCCTCGGCTTCAAAAGAAGCCTGCGTTCCCAGCCTGACCGGGTCGATCAGGATGGTCAGCATGCTGTTGAGCACGGCCCGTTGTGCGTCCGCCGGCCGGTGCCAGGTGCCGCCGCCGGTGAGCGCGCCGCCCAGCAGTTCGCAGGCCACCGCCAGCCCGTAGCCCTTGTGCTCGCCAAAAGGCATCAGTGCGCCGAAAAATCCGTTGGGCTGCGGCACCACGACCACGCCGGGGTCGGTGGTCGGCCGGCCGCGCTCGTCGATCAGCAGGCCCGGCGGCGCGGCCTTGCCCTGGTTGTGGGCCACGCGCATCTTGCCCTGGGCGACGCGGCTGGTGGCGAAGTCGAGGATGAAGTCGCCTCCCGCGCCCAGCGGAATGCCGATGCAGCACGGGTTCGTGCCGTAGCGCCCGTCGCCCCCGCCCCAGGGCGCGACGACCGGGCGCGACATGACGTTGACGAAATGCAGCGACACCAGTCCCTGGGCCACGGCCATTTCGGCAAAGTGGCCGATGCGCCCGAGGTGGTGCGACTCGGCCAACGCCAGGATGCAGCTGCCGTGCTCGCGCGCCTTGGCCATGCCCAGGCGCATCGCCTGCTCGCCGATGACCTGGCCGTAGCCGCGCTGGCCGTTCAGGCTGAGCAGGGCGCCGGCGTCCAGCACGGTCTGCACGCTCGCGTTGGGCTTCAAGCCGCCTTCGAGCACCGCGTCCACGTAGCGCGGCAGCATGCCCACGCCGTGCGAATCGTGGCCGCTCAGGTTGGCCATGACCAGGTTGGCAGCGACTTTCTCAGCTTCTGCTTCGGAACTGCCGGCTGCTATTAAAACGCTAGCACACTGTGCAAGCAGCGCCTGCGCTGTAAGGGTTTTTTGCATAAAAATCCTGTTTTTCACATCACTGCGCCGACCTGCCAGGGCACGAACTCGTTCTGGCCGTAGCCGTGCTGCTCGCTCTTGCTCTGCGCGCCCGAGGCAGTGGCCAGCACTTGTTCGAAAATCCGCTGGCCCATCTCCTGCACTGAGACGCCGCCGTCGATGATCTCGCCGCAGTTGATGTCCATGTCTTCCTCCTGGCGCTGCCACAGCGCCGAGTTGGTGGCGAGTTTGAGCGACGGCGAGGGCGCGCAGCCGTAGGCCGAGCCGCGCCCGGTGGTGAAGCAGATCACGTTGGCGCCGCCGGCGACCTGGCCGGTGGCGCTGACCGGGTCGTAGCCCGGCGTGTCCATGTAGACGAAGCCGTGCGCCGCGACCGGCTCGGCGTATTCATAGACGGCCTCCAGATTGCTGGTGCCGCCCTTGGCGACCGCACCCAGCGACTTTTCCAGGATGGTCGTCAGCCCGCCGGCCTTGTTGCCGGGCGAGGGGTTGTTGTTCATCTCGCCCTCGTTGATCTCGGTGTAGTGCTCCCACCACTTGATGCGGGCAATCAGCTTTTCGGCGATGTCCGGACGCACGGCGCGGCGCGTGAGCAAATGCTCGGCGCCGTAGATTTCGGGCGTCTCGCTCAGAATCGCCGTGCCGCCGTGGGCCACCAGCAGGTCCACCGCCGCACCGAGCGCCGGATTGGCGCTGATGCCCGAGTAGCCGTCCGAGCCGCCGCATTGCAGGCCGATGGTGATGTGCGCAGCGCTGCACGGCTCGCGCTTGATGTCGTTGGCGCGCGGCAGCATCTCGCGCACCAAGGCGATGCCTTTTTCGACGGTCTTGCGCGTGCCGCCGGTGTCCTGGATGTTGAAGACGCGGAAGTTGTCGCCTTCGCGCAGCGCGCTGTGGGCCAGCCAGGCGTTGATCTGGTTGGCCTCGCAGCCCAGGCCGACCACCACCACGCCGGCAAAGTTGGCGTGCGTGGCGTAGCCGGCCAGCGTGCGCTCCAGGATTTTGAGGCCCAGGCCCTCGGCGTCCATGCCGCAGCCGGTGCCGTGGGTGAGCGCGACCACGCCGTCGATGTTCGGAAAATCCTGCAGCGCCGCCGGGTGGGTCTGGCGCGAGAAATGGTCGGCAATGGCGCGCGCCGCCGTGGCCGAGCAGTTGACGCTGGACAAAATGCCGATGTAGTTGCGCGTGGCCACGCGGCCGTCGGCGCGCTTGATGCCCATGAAGGTCGCCTCGCGCCGGGGCGCGGGTGGCTTCACGTCGGCGCCGATGGCGTAGTCGCGGGCAAAGTCGCCCTTGTCGGGGCCCATGTCAAGGTTGTGGGTGTGCACATGCTCGCCCGGGGCGATCGCTTTGCTGGCAAAGCCGATGACCTGGTTGTAGCGGCGCACCGGCTCGCCGGCGGCGAGTGCGCGCGTCGCGACCTTGTGGCCGGGCGGAATCAGGCCGCGCACGGTGATGTTCTCTAACGGGGTACCGCCCACGAGCTGGGTGCGGGCAATCAGCACATCGTCGGCGGGATGCAGGCGGATGAAGGGAATCATGGGGTGACCTCCGGGTCAATCAAAAAAATCAAAGTCAGTAAAACATCTTGGGCAGCCACAGCACGGCTGCGGGGAAGTAGGTGATGATGCCCAGGCTCACCAGCAAGGGAACCAGCCACGGCAGGATGGCCATGGTGGTGCGCTCGACCGACAGCTTGGCCACACGCGCCAGCACGAACAGCACCATGCCCATGGGCGGGTGCAGCAGGCCGATCATCAAATTGAGCACCATCACCAGGCCGAAATGCACCGGGTCGATGCCCAGCTTTTGCGTGATCGGCAGCAGGATGGGCACCAGAATCGTGATGGCGGCGGTCGGCTCCAGGAAGCAGCCGACGAACAGCATCAACAGGTTGGCCAGCAACAGGAACACCCAGGCCTGCTGCGTGAAGCCCAGCACCCATTCGGCAATGCCGGCCGTTACGCCGGTGGCCGTCAGCATCCAGCCGAAGATGGAAGCCGCCGCGACGATGAACAGCACCGTGGCCGTGGTTTCCACCGTGTCCAGGCAGACCTTGACGAACAGCTTGAACTTGAGCGTGCGGTACCAGGCAAAGCCCAGCACCATCGCCCAGACGCAGGCGGCAATCGCGCCTTCGGTGGGGGTGAAGAGGCCGGTGGTCATGCCGCCGATGAGCAGCACCGGCGTCATGATGGGCAGCACCGCCTCGAAACTGAAGACCTTGTCGAGCACGAACAGCAGCACCAGCCCCAGCACGACGGTGATCTGCGCCGGCGCGCCGACCTGGATCAGGCCCCAGAGCGCCAGCGGCCAGCCGGCCACCACCGCCATCTCGACGAGCGCCTTGCCAAAGCGGCTGCGTGAAAAGCGGATGTCGCCGCCCCACTTGTTCTTGTGCGCGAAATAGGCGACGGTGAGCATCATCAGCACCGCCAGCATCAGCCCGGGCAGCAGGCCGGCCAGAAACAGCGCGCCGATCGACACGTTGGCCATCATGCCGTAGATGACGAAGGGCAGGCTGGGCGGGATGATGGGCCCGAGCGTGGCCGAGGCGGCCGTCACGCCGACGGCGAACTCGGACGAGTAGCCGTGCTCCTTCATCGCCTTGATTTCGATCGTGCCCAAGCCGGCGGCGTCGGCAATCGCCGTGCCGCTCATGCCGGCAAAGATCACCGAGCCGACGACGTTCACATGGCCCAGGCCGCCCTTGAGCCAGCCCACCAGCGCCAGCGCGAAGTTGTAGATGCGGGTGGTGATGCCGGCGTTGTTCATCAGGTTGCCGGCCAGGATGAAAAAGGGCACGGCCAGCAGCGGAAAGCTGTCGATGCCCGAGACCATGCGGTGAATCACCACGAAGGGCGGCAGCGTGCCGCTGAACAGGATGTAGACCAGCGACGAGCCGGCCATGGCGATGGCCACCGGAATGCCGGCGCCCATGAAGAGCAGGAAGAAGATTTTCAGCATGTGTGCAGCCTGGGTTGCCTGAAAGGAAGAAAGCCGGCGCTCACCGGTCCTGCATGGTGGTGTGGGGCCGCTCCAGCACGCTGTAGCCGCGCCGCCGGTGGATCAGGGCGACCTGGATGGAGCGCAGCAGCATCACCGCAAAGCCCAGCAGGCACAGCGCATAGACAATGTTCATCGGCAAATCGACCACCGTCATGCGCGTCTGGTTGCCGATCTTGAGCATCATCTGCACCGTCATCACCACTGCGGCGGCGAAGAAGGCGATGCGCAGCACGTCCACCAGGCCCGACATCAGCCGGCCCAGCCGGGCGGGCAGGTGGCGGTAGAAGAAATCGACCTGGATGTGGTTGTTCTTGGCCACGCCGATGGCCGCGCCGATGAACACCACCGCGATCAGCTGGTAGCGGGCGATTTCCTCGGTCCAGGCGGCCGAGTCGTTCATCACGTAGCGGGTGATGAACTGGTAGAACACCGTCAGGCCCAGCAGCCAAAAGAGGCCCAGCGCCGCCCAGGCCTCGGGCGTGGTGGCCCGGAGGTCCACTTCCTCGTCCTCGGCATGAAACTCGCCGTCGTCGCTGATGATCTTGTCGCTCATGGGTACTTTCGCAAAACCGTGGGGGGAAATCGGGCAGGGCGGCCCGGGCGCGCGCTGTCGCACGCCGGGTCCGAACGCGCTGGGGGCGGCTACTTGATCGCCGTGATGCGGTCGTAGTCCTGCTGGCGGTAGCCGTGGTCGGTCGGCTTGGTGTTTTTCAGCACCGCGTCGCGAAACGCGGCCTTGTCCACCGTGATGACGTTGTTGCCCTTTTTCTTGAACTCCTCGACCAGCCGCGCCTCGGAGGCGATGATCTCGCGGCCGGTCTTTTCGGCCGCCTCCTGCATCACGTCCGAAAAGATCTTCTTCTCGTCGGCCGACAGCTTGCCCCAGAGCGAGCCGGAGGTGATGGTCAGCAGCGAGTCGATGATGTGGCCGGTCAGCGAGATGTTTTTCTGCACCTCGAAGAACTTCTTGGCCTCGATGGTGGGCAGCGGGTTTTCCTGCGCATCGACGGTGCCGTTTTGCAGCGCCAGGTAAACCTCGGCAAAGGCGATCGGCGTGGCGTTGGCGCCCAGCGCCTTCGGAAACGCCAGGTAGGCCGGCGCGTCGGGCACGCGGATTTTCAGGCCCTTCATGTCCTCGGGCTTGGCCACGGGTTTTTCGGCGCGGGAGGTGACGTGGCGGGCGCCGTAGTAGTTCAGCGCCGTGATGTGGTTGCCGCTTTTGTCGTCGTAGCCCTTGGCGAGCTCCTTGAACACATCGCTCTTGGCGTATTTCAGCAGGTGCTCGGCGTCGCGGAAGATGAACGGGAAGTAGCTCACCGCCAGCGGCTTGTAGGTGTTGCCGGCAAAGCTGGCGCCGCTCAGGATGATGTCCACCGTGCCCAGCGTCAGCCCCTGGTTGATGTCGGCTTCCTTGCCCAGCGTGGAGGCGGGAAACACCTGCACCTCGTACTTGCCGTTGGTGCGTTTCTTGATCTCCTCGCCGGCCCAGACCGACCATTTGTGAAACGGCTCGGAGGTTTCGTAGACATGCGCCCATTTGAGCTTGGTCTGCGCCGATGCAGTGCCTGAAAAGCCTGCAGCGCACGCCAGCAGTGCGCAGCATGCTATGGTTTTAAGAGCGGTTCGTTTCGTTGTGGTGTCGTTCATGGTGTCTCCTCTGGGGGTGGGTGATGGGCGGCGCGCCGGCCGGGGCCGGGGCGCCGCCGTGCGGCTCTCGGGGGCTTTCAGGTGTCGGTCATGCCTTTGGGCTTTTGCGCCTGCCGCCAGCTCACGCTGAAGCGGGTGTGCGAGTTGTCCATGTGCTGGTGCATCGCCAGGCGGGATGCGGCCGGGTCGCGGCTGCGGATGGCCAGCAGGATCGCCTCGTGCTCGTCAATGGCCGCGCGCCAGGAATCCAGGGTTTCAAAATAGCCCGTCAGCCGCTCGAACAGCGGCCCGCGCCGCGAGTCCCAGAAGCGCTGAACGGTCTCGATGAGCACCGCATTGCCGCAGGACTCGACGATGGCGGTGTGAAAGTCGCGGTCGCCTTCAAGCGGCAGCACGTCGGCGTCGGCATCGCCCTGCATCCGGGCCAGCGCCTGGGTCATGGCGGCGATGTGCTCGGGCCGGGCCTCGGCGGCGGCGATGGCGGCGATCTCGCCCTCGACCACCCGGCGCGCCCGGATCAGCTCCAGCGGCCCCCATTCGTCGGCCGGAATCTGCGGCTGCCGGGCGGCCACGCGGCTGGCCGGGCTGCTGCGGTCAAGCACATAGATGCCCGAGCCGGTGCGCACCTCGACCCAGCCCTCGACCTCCAGCGCGATCAGCGCCTCGCGCACCGAGGGCCGGCTCACGCCCAGCTGCTTGGCCAGGTCGCGCTCGGCCGGCAGTCGGCTGCCCACGGCCAGCTCGCCCTGATGGATGAGCGTGCGCAGCTGCGCGGCAATCTGCCGGTACAGGCGCTGGGGTTCGACGGCTTGGAGGGGCGGCATGGCGGCAGAGGTCAAGGCGGATCAGTCAGACGGAATTAAGGGTAAGCCAGAATTGGACAAGTGGTAAGGCCAATTCATAATCCCACGAAACAGCCCGTGCCCCTATCCGGCAAAACCCTGCCCCGGCCGGCGCCAGCTGCCCCTTGGCAACTGGCGGCGCCAGTCGGGCGACTGCCCTGGCGGCCGGGCTGTGGGACAGGCGGCACGTGGCCGCGATGTGTGAACCGATGGGAACAACCGAAGGAAATCCAAGCATGCGACTCGAAGGAAAAACTGCGCTGGTGACGGCGGCCGGGCAGGGCATCGGCCGCGCCAGCGCGCTGGCGATGGCCGCCGAGGGCGCCCAGGTCTGGGCGACCGATGTGAACCCGGCGCTGCTGCAGGGCTATGCGGGCATGCCGAATGTGCGCACCGCCGCGCTCGACGTGCTGGACAAGGCGGCCATCGACGCCTTCGTCGGCGGCCTGCCGGCGCTGGAGGTGGTGTTCAACTGCGCCGGCTTCGTGCATGCCGGCTCGGTGCTGCAGGCCACCGATGCCCAGTGGGACTTTGCCTTCAACCTCAACGTGCGCTCGCAGTTCTGGGTGATCCAGGCGGCGCTGCCGAAAATGCTCGCCAACCGCGGCGGCCAGGGCCAGGGTAGCATCGTCAACATGGCCAGTGTCTGCGGCTTCAAGGGCCTGCCCAACCGCTTCCTGTACGGCGCCTCCAAGGCCGCCGTCATCGGCCTGACCAAGAGCGTGGCAGCCGACTTCGTCGCCCGGGGCGTGCGCTGCAATGCGGTGTGCCCCGGCACGGTGGACACGCCGTCGCTGCAGGAACGCATCAACGTCTTCGACGACCCCGAGCAGGCGCGGCGCGACTTTGTCGCCCGCCAGCCGATGGGCCGGCTTGCCCAGGCGCATGAAATTGCGCCGCTGGTGGTGTTTCTGGCCAGCGACGAGTCGGCCTTCGTCACCGGCCAGGCCTACAACATCGACGGCGGCATGACCGTCTGAAGTTGGCCCGGCCGGTGCGCCGGGCCGTTTTTTGCAACCCTTCCCACCCATTTTCAGCACAAAGGAACCCCATGAAACTCGTTCGCTACGGCCAGCCCGGCCAGGAAAAGCCCGGCCTGCTCGACGCGCAGGGCCAGCTGCGCGACCTGAGCGGCGTCGTGGCCGACATCGGCCCCGGCCAGCTCGGCGATGACGCGTTGGCGCGCCTGCGCCAGCTTGACGCCAGCGCGCTGCCCGCCGTGGACGGCGCGCCGCGCCTGGGCAGCCCGCTCACCGGCACGCGCAAGTTCATCGCCATCGGCCTGAACTACGCCGACCATGCGGCCGAGTCCGGCCTGCCGATCCCGGCCGAGCCGGTGGTCTTCATGAAGGCCACCAGCTGCATCCAGGGGCCCGACGACGCGGTGATGCTGCCGCGCGGCTCGGTCAAGACCGACTGGGAGGTCGAGCTGGGCGTGGTCATCGGCACCCGGGCGCGCTACGTGACCGAGGCCGAGGCGCTGGGCCATGTGGCCGGCTACTGCACCATCAACGACGTGAGCGAACGCGAATTCCAGACCGAGCGCGGCGGCACCTGGGACAAGGGCAAGGGCTGCGACACCTTCGGCCCGCTGGGCCCGTGGCTGGTGACGCGCGACGAGGTGCCCGACCCGCAGAACCTGGCGATGTGGCTGGAGGTCAACGGCGAGCGGGTGCAGACCGGCAACACCCGCACCATGATCTTCGGCGTGGCGAAAATCGTCAGCTACGTGAGCGAATTCATGACGCTGGAGCCGGGCGATGTGATCACCACCGGCACGCCGCCCGGCGTGGGCCTGGGCATGAAACCGCCGCGCTACCTCAAGGCCGGTGACTGCATGGCGCTGGGCATCGAGGGCCTGGGCGAGCAGCGCCAGCAGGTGGTGGCGTTCGAGCGCTGAGCGGCGCGGCTGTCCGGGCTGGACGGCATCCAAGGGTTTACCCAGATGTCGGTTAGGCGCCAGCCTCTATTCGGTGCCAAGGCCGTGGGGTTCAAGGCGACGCTTTTCGGTGAATTGGTGCAAAATAGAACGATCGTTCTTTTATTGCCTGCATGCCGATGTCCGCCACTTCCATTTCCGCCGATTCCGCCACTAGCCTGCGTCCACCCGCCCCGGGTGGCACCGTGCTCAAAAGTCCCCAAAAAGGCCAGCAGACCAAGGCCGCCATCGTTGATGCCGCCCTGGGCCTGGCCACGCACATCGGTCTGGAAGGCCTGAGCATCGGCGCCGTGGCCGAGGTCATGCGCATGAGCAAGTCGGGCGTGTTCGCCCATTTCGGCTCGCGCGAGGAGCTGCAGATCTCGGTGGTGCGCGAATACCATGCGCGCTTTCAGGACGAGGTGTTTTCCCCGGCGCTGGCCGCGCCGCGCGGCCTGCCGCGCCTGCAGGCGATGTTTCACAACTGGATGCAGCGCACCTCGATCGAGATTGACTCGGGGTGCCTTTACATCAGCGGCGCGGTCGAGTTCGACGACCGGCCCGGCCCGGTGCGCGACACGCTGGCCGAGTCGGTGCGCACCTGGCTGGCGGCCATGACCCGGGCCGTGGAGCAGGCCAAGCAGGCCGGCCACCTGCGCGCGGACGCCGACGAGCAGCAGGTCGCCTTTGAAATCCACGCCCTCATCCTGGCGCTGCACCACGAGGCGCGATTTCTGAAAACCCCGGGCTCCATGGCCCGCGCCACGACCGGCTTTGCCAACATCCTGGCGCGCTACGGCGCGCCGGAGGCTGCTGCGGCAGTGCCCGGCCAGGACTCGGCGCCCCCAACGCCGGCCGCGCCGAAAAAGGTCGCCAGAAAGCGGTCTTGTGCCTCCTCGCCCCCCGTTTCCTCGGGTTCCCCCGAGACCTCGCCGCCGCCCTCCGGGGCGGCCTGAGCTTCTTTACCTTCACCGCCATTTCCGTTCCACCGCCACCCCACGCCAAAGGATTCTCATGCCCCAGTACAACCCGCCCCTGCGCGACATGCAGTTCGTCCTCCACGAAGTGCTCCAGGTCACCGACGAGCTCAAGGCCTTGGCGCCGCATGCCGACATCGATGCCGAGACCATCAACGCGGTGCTGGAAGAAGGCGGCAAGTTCGCCGCCAACGTGACCTTTCCGCTCAACCTCAGCGGCGACGAGGAGGGCTGCACGCTGGACAAGGCGACGCACGAGGTCACGCCGCCCAAGGGCTTCAAGGAGGCCTACGCGCAGTACGTCGAGGGCGGCTGGGCGGCGCTGTCGTGCGATCCGCAATACGGCGGCCAGGGCCTGCCGTTCGTCGTGAACCAGTGCTTCTACGAGATGCTCAACTCGGCCAACCAGGCCTGGACGATGTACCCGGGCCTGAGCCACGGCGCCTACGAGGCGCTGCACGCGCACGGCACCGACGCGCAGAAAAAAACCTACCTGCCAAAATTAGTCAGCGGCGAGTGGACCGGCACCATGTGCCTGACCGAGCCGCACTGCGGCACCGACCTGGGCCTGCTGCGCACCAAGGCCGAGCCGCAGGCCGACGGCACCTACAAGCTCACCGGCAACAAGATCTTCATCAGCGCCGGCGAGCACGACATGACCAGCAACATCCTGCACCTGGTGCTGGCCCGGCTGCCCGATGCACCCAAGGGCAGCAAGGGCATCAGCCTGTTTCTGGTGCCCAAGTTCAATGTGAACGACGACGGTTCCCTGGGGTCGCGCAACGGCATTTTCTGCGCCGGGCTGGAGCACAAGATGGGCATCCACGGCAACGCCACCGCGCAGATCGTGCTGGAGGACGCCGTGGGCACGATGGTCGGCGCGCCCAACAAGGGGCTGGCGGCCATGTTCGTGATGATGAATGCCGCGCGCCTGGGCGTGGGCAACCAGTCGCTGGGCCTGACCGAAGTGGCCTACCAGAACGCGCTGGCCTACTCCAAGGACCGCATCCAGATGCGCTCGCTCTCGGGCACCAAGGCCAAAGACAAGCCGGCCGACCCGATCATCGTCCACCCCGACGTGCGCAAGATGCTGCTGACCGCCAAGGCCTACGCCGAGGGCGGCCGTGCGCTGGGCATTTACTGCACGCTGCTGCTGGACAAGGAGCTGCACCACCCCGACGAGAAGGTGCGCAAGGACGCCGGCGAGATCGTCGCGCTGCTCACGCCCATCGTCAAAGCCTTTTTGACCGACAACGGCCACATCGCCACCAACGCCTGCATGCAGGTGTTCGGCGGCCACGGCTACGTCAAGGAGTGGGGCATGGAGCAGCTGGTGCGCGACAACCGCATCAACATGATCTACGAAGGCACCAACACCATCCAGTCGCTCGACCTGCTGGGCCGCAAGGTGCTGGGCAACAACGGCGCGACGCTGAAGAAGTTCGGCAAGCTGGTGGGTGCGCTGATCGCCGAGGAGGGCGTGAACGAGCAGATGGCCGAGTTCATCAACCCGCTGGCCTACCTGGCTGACCAGATGACGAAGTTCACCACCGAGATCGGCTTCAAGGGTTTCCAGAACCCGGACGAGGTGGGCGCGGCGGCGGTGGACTACCTGCGCGTGGCCGGCCACCTGGTGTTTGGCTACTTTTGGGCGCGCATGGCGCAGGTCGCGCTGCGCGAGATCGCCGGCGGCAATGCCGACCCGTTCTACCTGGCCAAGGTGCAGACGGCGCGGTTTTACTTCGCCAAGCTGTTTCCCGAAACCGCCACGCTGATGCGCACCGCCCGCAGCGGCAGCCGCGCGCTGATGGACACCGACGCGGCGCTGGCCTGAATTCCAACGCCTTTTCAAGCATTTTAAGAAGGAGGCCCATATGCAGCGTGCACTTTTAGCTATGTTTTTAGGAGCATCGGCCTGCGCCGCGCTGGCCCAGAACACGCCGCTGGGCCTGTGGCGCAGCCTGGACGACAAGACCGGCGAGGCCAAGGCCGAAATCCGCATCCTTGAGACGCCCGCCGGCCTGAGCGGCAGGATTGAAAAACGCCTGCTCAAGACCGCCAAACCCGACGATGTCTGCACCGAATGCCCCGACGAGCGCAAGGGCCAGCCGCTGCTGGGCCTGGAGATCATCCGGGGCGCCAAAAAAGCCGAAGGCGGCGATGTGTGGGAAGGCGGCAAGATCCTGGACCCGGAAAACGGCCGCAGCTACACGCTCAGGATGACACCCATCGAGGGCGGGCAAAAGCTCGAAGTCAGGGGCTCGTTCGGGCCTTTCGGCCGCACCCAGACCTGGGTTCGCATTCAGTAATTGCGTCACTCACGCGCTCATGCGGTCCGGGCGCCTTTGCCCGGCCGATTCAAGAAAGTAAGCCATGCCAAGTTTTCAGGTTAAAAAAGTCGCGGTGCTCGGCGCCGGCGTCATGGGCGCGCAGATCGCCGCCCATCTGGTCAACTGCCGCGTGCCGGTGGTGCTGTTCGACCTGCCCGCCCGGGAAGGGCCGAAGAACGGCATCGTCAGCAAGGCCATCGAAGGGCTCAAGAAGCTCAAGCCCGCGCCGCTGGGCGTGCCCGAGGATGCGGCGCTGATCCAGCAGGCGAACTACGAAGACCACATGGAGCTTTTGAAGGATTGCGACCTGGTCATCGAGGCGATTGCCGAGCGCATGGACTGGAAGAGCGACCTTTACCAAAAAATAGCGCCGTTCGTGGCCGAGGGCGCCATCGTCGCCAGCAACACCTCGGGCCTGTCGATCACCACGCTGAGCCAGGCGCTGCCTGAATCCATCAAGCCGCGCTTTTGCGGCATTCACTTCTTCAACCCGCCGCGCTACATGGCGCTGGTCGAGCTCATCAACACGCCGACGACCGGGGCGGCCGTGCTCGACGACCTCGAAGCGTTCGTGACGACCGCGCTGGGCAAGGGCGTGGTGCGCGCGCACGACACGCCCAACTTCATCGCCAACCGCGTCGGCATCGCCGGCATGCTGGCGACGATCAAGGAGGCCGAGGCCTTTGGCCTGACCTACGACGTGGTGGACGATTTGACCGGCAAGAAGCTGGGCCGCGCCAGCTCGGGCACCTTTCGCACCGCCGACGTGGTCGGGCTGGACACCATGGCGCACGTCATCAAGACGCTGCAGGACAACCTCGGCCCCGGCAAGACCGAAGACCCGTTCTTCGAGATGTACGGCACGCCGCCGGTGCTGACCCGGCTTTTAGAGGCCAAGAGCCTGGGGCAAAAGAGCGGCGCGGGCTTTTACAAGAAGGTGGGCCGCGACATTTTGCGGCTCGACCCGGAGAGCATGGAGTACGTGCCCGGCGGCGCCAAGGCCGACGAGGTGGTGGGCCGCATGCTGAAGAAACCTGCCGGCGAGCGGCTCGGGCTGCTGCGCCACGCGCAGGGCGCCGAGCCGCGCTTTGTCTGGGCGGTGCTGCGCGACCAGTTCCACTACGCCGCCGTGCACCTGGCCGAGATTGCCGAGAGCGCGCGCGACATCGACTTTGCGATGCGCTGGGGCTTTGGCGCAAGCCAAGGCCCGTTCGAGCTCTGGCAGGAAGCGGGCTGGCTGCAGGTGGCGAACTGGATCAAGGAAGACATTGACGCCGGCAAGGCGCTGAGCAGCGCGCCGCTGCCCGACTGGGTGTTCAGCGGCCCGGTGGCGGACGCGGGCGGCGTGCATACGCCCGAAGGCTCGTGGAGCGCCTCCGCGCAGAAATTCATTCCCCGGCGCCAGCTGCCGGTGTACGCGCGCCAGCATTTCCCCGAAAGCGTGCTGGGCGCCAACGCGCCGGCGTTCGAGACCGCCGGCACCACGCTGCACGAGGACGCGGCAATTCGCCTCTGGACGCTGGACGGCGCCAACGGCGAGCCCGGCGATGTGGTGATTGCCAGCATCAAGACCAAGATGCACGCCATCAGCCCGGACGTGGCCGAGGGGCTGGCGCGGGCGGTGGACCTGGCCGAGAAAAGCTACAAGGGGCTGGTGATCTGGTCGGGCCACGAGATGTTCTCGGCCGGGGCCGATCTGCAGTCCATGCTGCCGGCGTTCATGGCCGGCGGCGTGGACATGATCGAGGGCGTCGAGGCCGAGCTGCAGCAGGTGATGCTCAGGCTGCGCTACGCCAGCGTGCCGGTGGTGTCGGCCGTGCGCGGCCTGGCGCTGGGCGGCGGCTGCGAGATGGCGGTGTACTCGGCCAAACGCGTGGCGGCGATGGAGAGCTACATCGGCCTGGTCGAGGTCGGCGTCGGCCTGGTGCCCGGCGCGGGCGGGCTGGCCTACATCGCCCGGCGCGCCGCCGAGAACGCTGCCCGGTCGAGCAACAAGGACGTGCTGCCGTTCCTGACCGAGGGCTTCACCGCCGCCGCCATGGCCAGCGTGGGCACCGGCGCGCTCGACAGCCGCCGCCTGGGCTACCTGCTGGAGGGCGACGTGATCGTGCCGAACAAGGACGAACTGCTGTTCGTCGCGCTCAACGAGGCGCGCGCCATGCACGCCTCGGGCTACCGCCCGCCGATGCGCCGCCTCTTTCCGGTGGCCGGGCGCAGCGGCATCGCCACCATCCAGGGCCAGCTGGTCAACATGCGCGACGGCGGCTTCATCAGCGCGCACGACTTTCACATCGCCCGCCAGATTGCGAAGGTGGTCTGCGGCGGCGATGTGGATGCCGGCACGCTGGTGAGCGAGGAATACCTGATGACGCTGGAGCGAAAGGCATTCTGCGCGCTGCTGGCGCACCCGAAATCGCAGGAACGCATCATGGGCATGATGAGCACCGGCAAGCCGGTGCGCAACTGACGCCACGGTCCGATGTCCATGCCCGCCCTTCATTTCCTACCGAGAGATTTCCGATGAAACAAGTCCAGGACGCCTACATCGTTGCCGCCACGCGCACGCCCATCGGGCGCTCGCACCGGGGGTTTTTCCGCAACACCCGGCCCGACGCGCTGCTGGTGCACGCCCTCAAGGCGGCGCTGGCGCAGGCGCCGGGGCTGGACCCGAAGGCGGTGGAAGACATCGTCTGCGGCTGCGCCATTCCTGAGGGGCCGCAGGGCCTGAACATCGCGCGCATCGGCGCGGTGCTCGCTGGCCTGCCCGCCAGCGTGGGCGGCATCACCGTCAACCGCTTTTGCGCCTCGGGCCTGTCGGCCATCCAGATCGCCGCCGACCGCATCCGCGTGGGCGAGGCTGACGTGATGGTCGCCGCCGGCGTCGAGAGCATGAGCATGGTGCCGATGATGGGCAACTCGCCTTCGCTCTCGCCCGACATCTTTGCCAACGACGCCGACGTGGGCATCGCCTACGGCATGGGCCTGACGGCCGAGAAGGTGGCGCGGCAGTGGAAGGTCTCGCGCGAGGCGCAGGACCGCTTCGCCTACGAATCGCACATGAAGGCGCTCAAGGCGCAGCAGGCGGGCGAATTCAGCGCCGAGATCACGCCCGTCGAGGTGACCGACCGCAGCGCCGACCTGCAGACCGGTGAGGTCGTCGCCAAGACGCGCACCGTCAGCCTGGACGAAGGCGCGCGCGCCGACACCACGCTGGAAAGCCTGGCGAAATTGAAGACGCCGTTTGCCGCGCGCGGCTCGGTCACGGCGGGCAACAGCTCGCAGACCTCCGACGGCGCCGGCGCCTTGATCCTGGTCAGCGAAAAGGCGCTCAAGGATTTCGGCCTGAAGCCGCTGGCGCGCTTTGTCAGCTACGCGGCCAAGGGCGTGCCGCCCGAGATCATGGGCATCGGCCCGATCGAGGCGATTCCGGCGGCGCTGCGCCACGCCGGCCTGACGCAGGACGACATCGGCTGGATCGAGCTGAACGAGGCCTTTGCCGCGCAGTCGCTGGCGGTCATCCAGACGCTGGGGCTGGACGCAGCCAAGGTCAACCCGATGGGCGGGGCGATCGCGCTGGGCCACCCGCTGGGCGGCACCGGGGCGATCCGCGCGGCCACGGTCATCCATGCGCTGCAGCGCCACCAGTTGCGCTACGGCATGTTGACGATGTGCGTCGGCATGGGCCAGGGCGCGGCCGGCATCTTCGAGCGGCTCTGAGCCGGCGACGGCGCCGGTTTGTGGATCGGTCAACCCTGGCCGGGGAAGTCCATCACCGCACAGGCGCAGAAAGCCTAAAGAATGCGCAGAAGCAACAGGGCGCTTTTCCAGCCCTGCGGCGCTCTGCGTTGCCTGCGCCTTTGCGGCCAGGGCTGTTCGACCTTCGCAGCGACCGGTTTTTAGGCGATTCTGGCCGCCGGCGCATGCCCCACCTGCGCCGGCAGCTATTGTTTTGATAGCAGGCATGGCGACCGGCAGCCGCTGGCGCTGGCCTACACTGTGATTTTCAACCTCGCAAGGCATGCCCATGAGCACTTCTTCTCCTTCCGACATCCTCAGCCACGTCGATGCCGGCGTGATGACCCTCACCTTCAACCGCGTGGCGCGCAAGAACTCGATCACCGCCGACATGTACGACGCGCTGGCCGATGCGCTGGAGGCGGCCAACCACGACCCGGCGGTGCGCGCCGTCGTCATCCAGGGCCACGAGACGGTGTTTTCGGCCGGCAACGACATCGCCGACTTCCTGAACCATCCGCCGGCCAGCGCCGACGCGCCGGTGTTTCGCTTCCTGCGCGGCCTGAGCAGCTTTCCCAAGCCGCTGGTGGCCGCCGTCTGCGGCCCGGCGGTCGGCATCGGCACCACGCTGCTGCTGCACTGCGACCTGGTGTATGCCGGCGACAACGCGGCGTTTTCCATGCCCTTCGTCAACCTGGGCCTGTGCCCCGAGGCGGCGTCGAGCTTTCTGGCGCCGCAGCTGATGGGATACCCGCGCGCGGCCGAGGCGCTGCTGCTGGGCGAGCCGTTCATGGCCGAAGCGGCGCTGGAGATGGGGCTGGTCACGCGCATCGTGCCGCCGGGCGAGGTCAACGCGCTGGCGCAGCGCCAGGCGCTGAAATTGGCGGCCAAGCCGCTCAGCTCGCTGCTGGAAACCAAACGCCTGATGAAAAAGGGCAATGCCGCGATGGTGGCCGAGCGCATCGCCGAGGAAGGCGTCACCTTTGGCCGGATGCTGACCGAGCCCGCCGCGCGCGAGGCCTTTGGCGCCTTCCTGGAAAAGCGCAAGCCCGACTTTTCGCAACTCTGAAGCAGCGCCAGGCTTTCCTGCGCGTTTTCAGGCCTTCTCTAGCCACCCGGCCACGGCTTGCGCAGCGGCGGCCAGCACGTCGTTGCGCGCGGCGGCCTCCTTGCGGCGCTGCGTGGTGTAGATCGCCAGCACCACCGGCGCGCGCCCTGGTGGCCACAGCACCGCGATGTCATTGGCCGTGCCATGGTCGCCGCCGCCGGTCTTGTCGCCGATGCGCCAGTCGGCCGGAATGCCGGCCTGAATGCGGGCGCGGCCGGTCGTGTTGCCCAGCAGCCACTGGCGCAGCTGCTCGCGCTGGGGCGCCGGCAAGGCGCCGCCCAGCACCAGCCGGTGCAGGCTGCGGCCCATGGCCATCGGCGCCGTGGTGTCGCGCGGGTCATCGGGCAGGGCGCTGTTGAGGGCGGTTTCCCAGCGGTCCAGGCGAAACGCCGTGTCGCCGATGGAGCGGGCGTAGGCCGTGACGCCCTCCGGGCCGCCCAGCATCCCGATCATCAGGTTGCCGGCGGTGTTGTCGCTGTACTGCAGGCCCGCCGCGCAGAGTTCGGCCACCGTCATGCCCTGGCCCGCGTGCTTTTCGGTGATGGGCGAGTAGCTCACCAAGTCGCTGCTTTGGTAGGCGATGCGCTGCTGCAGCAGGCCGGGCGAATGCGCGCTTTGCGCCAGCACCCCGGCCGCAGCCAGCACCTTGAAGGTGCTGCACAGCGGAAAACGCTCGTTCGCGCGGTGGGCCAGTTCCCGGCCGCTGCCCGTGTCCAGGGCGAACAGGCCGAGCCGGCCGTCCAGGCTTAGTTCGAGCTGCTGCAGCCGGTCAAGCGCCTCCCGTTGCGCCGTGGCCTGCGCAGCGTTCGGGCGGTGCGCGGCCCAGGGACTGCAGCCGGAAGAAAAAAGCAGGGCGGGCGCTGAAGCCAAAACGGCGCGTCGGGTGGGGCGTATGGGCATGGCGGGCATGATGGCGGTGAAGGATGCGTGCAGGCGCGGTGTGCAAATGGGCCGGGCGGCCCGGGGTTGCGTGGGCAGGCTCGATTAGAAATCGGATCGGCGAAAAAAATGCCGCTGTCAGCATCTGACGGCGGCATTTTTTCAATGCATGGCGGCGCGGCCTGCGCGCCGCCCGGTATCAGTGCACGACCATCAGCGTGAACGGCCAGACATAGGCCTGCAGGCTGACGAACAGGCCGACCAGGCAGGCCAGCACGACCGAGTGGACGAACACGTAGCGCAGGATGTCGCCTTCGTGGTTGAACCACTTGGTGGCGGTCGAGGCAACAACGATGGACTGCGCGTCGATCATCTTGCCCATCACGCCGCCCGAGCTGTTGGCCGCGCCCATCAGGTTGGGCGACAGGCCCAGCTGCTCGGCCGCCACTTTCTGCATGCCGCCGAACAGCACGTTCGAGGCCGTGTCCGAGCCGGTCATCGCCACGCCGACCCAGCCCATCAGCGTGCCGAAGAAGGGGTAGAACACGCCCGAATTGGCGAACGCCAGGCCCAGCGTGGTGTCGGTGCCCGAATAGCGGGTCAGCGTGCCCAGACCGAGCATCAGCACGATGGTCACGAGCGAGTAGCGCACCAGCCAGAACGTGCGAAAGAACGTCTTGACGATCTCGACCGGGTTGTACTTCATGATCAGCGCGCTGATGATGGCCGAGATCAGGATGCCGGTGCCGGTGGCCGAGAGCAGGTTGAGCACATAGACGGCCGATTCCTTGTGCGGCGTGGGCACCACGGGTGGCACTTTTTCGATCAGGTTGTGCAGGCCGGCAATCGGGAACGAAGGCGCATAGATGCTGTTGAGCCAGGCCTTGACCGGGGGCAGGCCCCAGACAAACACGAACACCGACAAAATCACCCACGGCGTCCAGGCGCGGATCAGCGCGGCGCGGTCATGCACGACCACAGGGGCCGGCGGCTTGGCTTCATGGGCGCTGACGTCCTTGCCCTTCATCGACGGCGAGGTCCAGATTTTCTTGGGCTGCCAGACGCGCAGGAACAGCACCAGCGAGATCATGGAAGCGATGGCGGCAATGATGTCCACCAGCTCGGGGCCGATGAAGTTGGAGACCAGGTATTGCGGAATGGCGAACGACAGGCCGGTCACCAAAATGGCGGGCCAGATTTCCATCATCGCCTTGCGCCCGGCAAACGCCCAGATCAGCCAGAACGGCACCATCAGCGAAAAGAGCGGCAGCTGCCGGCCAATCATGGCGGTGACTTCCATCAGGTCGTAGCCGTGCACCTTGGCCAGCGTGATGACCGGCGTGCCCAGCGCGCCGAAGGCGACCGGCGCGGTGTTGGCGATCAGGGACAGGCCCGAGGCGGCCAGCGGCGAAAAGCCCAGGCCGATCAGGATGCCCGCCGTGACGGCGACCGGCGTGCCGAAGCCGGCGGCGCCTTCAAAGAACGCGCCGAAGCAAAAAGCGATCAGGAGCAGCTGCAGCCGGCGGTCGGCGGTGATGCCCGAGAGCGAGTCCTGCAGGATCTTGAAGCTGCCGTTCTGCTCGGCCAGCTGCTGCAGGAAGATGATGTTCAGCACGATCCAGCCGATGGGCAGCAGGCCGGTGAAGCCGCCGTACATCGCGGCGCGCCCGGCCATGTCGGCCGGCATGCCGTAGGCGAACACCGCCACCAGCACGGCAGCGATCAGGCCCAGGCCGGCCGCGATGTGCGCCTTGATGTGGAGAAAGCCAAGACACACCAGCATCACCACCACCGGAATGGCCGCCAGCAGGGTGGAAATGATCATGTTGCCAAAGGGGTCGTATATCTGCTGCCAAATCATGGCTTGTCTCCTGGGGTTGTGAAGGGGCTGGATGCCGGATGCGCTTTTTGCGCTGGTAGGCTTCATCCCGGCGGGCATGGTCGCCCGACCGTGGCCGAACTATAGGCATACATGGCACGCAGCGGGTTGAATGTTCTTGTTGTAACGATTGCAAAAATTTTGTGCCGGCCGGTCCGGTTTCTGTCAAGCAATGGTCAGGCTGCCGTGGCTTGGGCCGTTCACGCAACTTTTTACAACTGAAAAGCCAGCCAGCGCACCATGCCTTCGAGCAGTTCGCGCAGCATGCCGGGGCGCTGCGCCCGGTAGCGGCTGGCCGTGGCGCGCTGGCGCGCGATCCAGTCGGCAAAGCGCTCGACCTCGGCCGGCTCGAAGAAGGCCACCATCAGCTCGTAGTTCAGGAACAGGCTGCGCTCGTCCAGGTTGGCCGAGCCCGCCAGCGCCAGGTCGTGGTCCACCACGACCGCCTTGGCATGGACCATGGTGCCCAGCAGCCAGACGCGGGCGCCGGCGGCATCGAGCTCGCGCAGTGCCGCTGGCCTAGCCATGTCGGCCAGCAGGTGGTTGGAGCGGCGCGGCAGCAGCAGATCGACCGCCACGCCGCGCCGGGCGGCCAGCGTGAGGGCCATCAGCAGCGCCGCATCGGGCACGAAATAGGGCGTGACGGCCACGATGCGCTGGCGCGCGCTGAAGCAGCTGGCAATCAGGAGCGCATACAGCGTGTCCTCGGCCTGGTCCGGGCCGCTCGCGACCAGCTGCGCGCCCGTGCCGCAGGCCGGCACCGGCTCGGCCTGCGGGGCTGCGGCATGGCGCGCGCCCTGCGTGGCAAAGGCCCAGTCCTGCTCGTAGCACTGCCGGGCCTGCGCGGCCAGGTCGCCGCAACAATCAAAGCTCAGGTCGATCCAGGCCGGCGTTGGCCGCCTGGTCGCGGCATCGCCGACAAAATACTCGGCCGCCAGGTTGCGCCCGCCGGTCCACAGCCGCTGACCGTCGGCAATCACCATCTTGCGGTGGTTGCGCAGGTTGGTGCGCCCCGGCAGCGGCGAGCCAAAGGGCGAGACGAACAGCGCCACCCGCACGCCGGCGGCCGCCAGCGGCTTCAGGTCCGGCCGACCGCCCAGGTACGCGCCAATGCCGTCCACCAGCAGCCGCACCTGCACGCCGCTGCGCGCCTGGCGCATCAGCCGCGCCATGACATCCTGGCCCAGGGCGTCGCGCCCGAGCAAAAAGGTGCTCACGTCCAGCGTGCGGCGGGCGCCGTCGATCACCGCGCGCAGCGCCTGCAGCGCTTGCTGGCCGTCCTGGTGAATCGCCAGCTGCCGGTAGGCGGCGGCATGCGGCAGTCCCATGGCGGCGGCCAGGTGCTGGAACTGCGGCGCCAGCGCGCCCGACGGACAGCCGTGCGCAGGCGCCGCCGGGGCGGTGCGCGCCGGCGCCTGGCGCGGCACCTTGCGGCTGCCAAACAGCAGATACATCGGCAGCGCCACGTAGGGCATGAGCGCCAGCGACACCACCCAGGCGACGGCCGCCGACGGATGCCGGCGCTGGCGCCGCGTGTGCGAGGCCACCACATAAAACGCCAGCCCGGCCGCCGTGACCAGGCCATGCACCGTCAGGCCCCAGCGTCCGAGGAACTCAAGCAGCAGCGCGGTCATGCGTTCCCGCGCAACAGGCGCTGGCATGCGGCAAGGAAGTGGGCGGACATCGGTTGTGCAGTTCCTTTTTTCGGGTCGGCAGCGTTGCGGCCGGCAGGCCGTCCGTTGTTTTTTTGAACGCGCCGGGACCGCAAGGTTAGCGCCTGTTTACAACTGCATGCGGGCAAACCCTTGCAATTCAAAAACAGCGATGGTGTAATTGCTGCACTGCAACATTTTTTCATCATCTCAACCAAGGGGAACTCGCATGAACTACACCAATGACCAACTGATCGCCACCCAGAAATCCAGCCTGCAAGCGCTGGTCAGCCTGTCGGAAAAGGCATTTGCCAGCGTTGAAAAGCTGATCGAGCTGAACATGGCCGCTTCCAAGGCGATCCTGGAAGAATCCTTCGCCAACCTGCAGGCCCTGTCCAGCGCCAAGGATGCCCAGGCCTTCCTGTCGCTGCAATCGGACATCGTCAAGCCGCTGCCTGAAAAAATGGCTTCCTACAGCCGCCACCTGTTCGACATCCTGTCGGGCGCCGGCGCTGAATTGTCCAGCGTCATCGAGTCCTCCAGCGCCGAGTCGCAAAAGAACGTGACCGCCCTGCTGGAAAATTCGCTGAAGAACGCACCGGCCGGCTCCGAAGCCGCCGTGGCCGTCATCAAGCAGGCCATGGCCGCCAGCACCACCGCCGTCGAAACCGCCCAGAAAAGCGCCAAAGAAGCCGCCAAGATCGTTGAATCCAACATCAGCGCCCTGGCCACCACGGCTGCCCCGAAAGCCGAATAAGCGCCACCCGGCACGGCGCTGAGCCACCCCGGCCCTTCAAAGGCCTGGCCCGCGCATGACGGCACCTTCGGGTGCCGTTTTTTTTGCGCATCATGCGCATGCCAGGCTCGGCCAGGCCAATGCCCGCATCGCTGCAGGCCGCGCCACCCCTGCCGCGCGCGCCGTGGGGTCCGGCGGCTGTGGGGGCCGCGCCGGCCGGCTCGGCGCTCGCGCGCAGCGCCTGCTCCACAATGCAGGCCATGAGCCCCACCAAAACCACTGCCCAGCCCGCGCATGCCGCGCCCGAATTTGAAGAAGAATTCATCGCCGGGCTGAAAATAATTTTTGAGGAAAAGATTGTCTTCAACCAGCTGCTGGGCCTGAAGGTCACGTCGCTGCGGCCCGAGCGGGTCACGGCGCGCATCGACATGCGTCCGGCGCTCATCGGCCACCATGCCTACGGCCGGCTGCACGGCGGCGTCATCAGCGCCGGGCTGGACGCGGTCGGCGCGCTGGCGGTGATGGCGGCGATCGGCGCGCGCCACATGGACGAGGCGCCGGCGCAGCGGCTGCACCGCTTCAACCGGCTGGGCACGATCGACCTGCGCGTGGACTACCTGCGCCCGGGCATCAGCGAGCACTTCGAGCTGCGCGGCCAGGTGCTGCGCCTGGGCTCGCGCGTGGCCAGCACGCGCATGGAATTCCTGGGCGCCGACGGCACGCTGTTTTCAACCGGATCAGCGGCCTACATCGTCTCCTGACGGCCTCAAGCCTCAGGCGCGGCGACCAAGCCTTCATTCACCGCCGCCACCCGCGCCCGGTGAATCCATTCGCCGATTTTCGGGCCGCTCTGGCCGGCGGCCAGCGCCTGCGCGGCCACCTGGTCGGTGGCCACGCCTTGTGCCAGCGCCAGCGCCCGCAGCAGCCGGGGCCGCTGCGGATAGGCCGACCGCTCCAGCCCGAGCCGCCCGCGCGCATCGCATTCGCAGGCCAGCAAGATATCGGCAAAGCGCCCGGGCTTGCGAAACGCGTCGCAGCGCTCCAGCAGACGCACCACGGCGGCCGCGCTGAAGTCGCCGCTGCGGTGGATGTTGCCGTGCTCGCGCGCCACCACGTCGGCAATCTCGCGGCAATCGAGCGGCACGCGCAGGCGCTGGCACACGCCCTTGAGCAGGCGCGCGCTGCGCTCCTCGTGGCCGATGTGGCGCGGCAGCACGTCGGCGGGCGTCGTGCCTTTGCCCAGGTCGTGGCACAGGCAGGCAAAGCGCACCGGCAGCGGCGCGTGCAGCTCGGCGGCCATGTCCAGCACCATCATCAGGTGGATGCCGGTATCGACTTCGGGGTGGTACTCGGCGCGCTGCGGCACGCCCCAGAGCCGGGCGACTTCGGGCAGCAGGTGCGCGAGCGCGCCGCACTCGCGCAGCACGGCGAGCATGCGCGAAGGCCGGGGCTCCATCAGGCCGCGCGCCAGCTCCTGCCAGACGCGCTCGGGCACCAGGGCATCGACCTCGCCGTCCTCGACCATCTCGCGCATCAGCGCCAGGGTTTCGGGGGCGACGGAAAAATCGGCAAAGCGCGCGGCAAAGCGGGCCAGCCGCAAGATGCGCACCGGGTCTTCGCGAAAGGCGTCGGTGACGTGGCGCAGCACCTTGGCCTTTAAATCGCGCTGGCCGCCGTAGGGATCGACCAGCGCCTCGAAATCAGGCTCGAAATGGCCGGTGGCGCAGGCGCTGCTTGCGGGGGCTGCTATTGAATTGATAGTGAGGTCGCGCCGCGCCAGATCCTGCTCCAGCGTCACGTCGGGCGCGGCATGGACCTCGAAACCCCGGTAGCCGCGCGCGCTGTTGCGCTCGGTGCGCGCCAGCGCGTATTCCTCGCGGGTCTGGGGATGCAAGAACACCGGAAAGTCGCGCCCCACGGGCATGAAGCCCTGCGCCGTCAAGGCCTCGGGCGTGGCGCCCACCACCACCCAGTCGTGGTCCTGCACGGGCAGGCCCAGCAGTTTGTCGCGCACCGCGCCGCCGACCATGTAGATTTTCATTGGACATATACCCGGTGTGAAGCCTGCCGATTCGGGCAGGAAACTTCATTTGCAGGGCGCCGCGCATGGCCGGCGCCCAGGGCCGGGCCCGCTCAGGGCGCCAGCCGGTAGGGTTCCTCGAAGGCGCGAAAGTCATGCTCGGCCAGCGCGCCGTCCATCCAGGCGCGCACGCCGGGCAAGGCGCCCAGCCGCTCGATGTAGGCCTTGATCTCGGCCGGCACCGGCAGGGCGTAGCTTTTCAGGCGCATGCACACCGGCGCAAAGAACGCGTCGGCAATGCTGAAGCGGCCAAACAGCATCGGTCCGCCGTGCGCGGCCAGCAGCTCGCGCCACATGCCCACCAGCCGCGCCACGTCGGCGCGCACGGCCGGCTTGTCGCGCCAGACGAGCGCGCCGGCTTCGCGCAGGTCGGCCTCGATGTTCATCGGGCAGGCGCTGCGCAGCGCGGCAAAGCCGCTGTGCATTTCGGCGCAGATGCTGCGCGCCCGTGCCCGGGCGCGCGCATCGGCCGGCCAGAGCTGCAGCTGCGGATGGCGCTCGGCCAGGTATTCGGCAATGGCCAGCGTGTCCCAGACGATGAGCCCGTCGTCGTCGAGCACCGGCACCTTGCCCACCGGGCTGATGGCGCCGATCTGCTGGCGAAACTGCGAGCCGTCGTCGAACGAGTCGAAGCGGATGGTGACTTCCTCGAAAGGGATGCCGGCCTGCGTGAGCAGCACCCACGGGCGCATGGACCAGGACGAATAGTTCTTGTTGCCAATGTAGAGCTTGAGCATGGTGTGCGGGGTGAAGGTGAAGGGGAAAAAGGAGGGGGCGGGGCGAAGGCGCGGCTCAGAAGCGGCCGGCGGTCATGCGCTTGGCCATCAGGCCGCTGCGCAGGCCGCGCGTGCCCAGGTAGGTTGGCGCGATGGCGGCCAGCGAGGCGGGCGTGATGCCCAGATCGCGCAGGCCGGGCAGCTGGCCGCTGGCGATGTTGTCGGTTTTCATGGCGTCCAGGTTGTCGCGGCTGAGCAGCGGATCGCCGGGCAGCAGTTCCATGAAGAACGCCTGGATGCGCGCCAGCGCGTCGGGCAGGCCGACCACCGGCCGGCCGCGCCCGTGCGCCACGCCGGCGTAGCAGCCGGCCAGGCGCACCAGTTGCCTGAGCGTGAACACGTCAGGGCCGCAGGCCTCGTACACCTGGCCGATGGTGGCGCCTTGGCGCAGGCAGGCCACCAGCGCCGCCGCCACGTCGCCGACCCACACCGGCTGAAAGCGCGCCCGGCTGCCGGCCAGCGGGATCACCGGAAAGACTTGCTGCAGCCGGGCGAAGGTGTTGAGGAACCTGTCGCCCGCGCCAAAGATGACGCTCGGACGCAGCACCGTCACGTCCAGGCCCGAGCCCAGCAGCGCCGCCTCGCCGCGCGCCTTGCTGCGCTGGTACATCGAGGGCGAATCGCCGGCCGCGCCCAGCGCGCTGACATGCACCAGGCGGCGCACGCCGGCGCTGCGGCAGGCGCGCACCAGGCTCATCGGCCACTGCACATGGGCCTTGTGAAAGTCTTCCTCCGAGCCGTGCAGGATGGCGATCAGGTTGACCACCGCGTCGTGCCCGGCCACCAGCGCGGCCAGCGCCGCCGCGTCGTTCAGCCGGACCTGGGCGACGTTGAGCAGCGGCAGCGGCAGCAGGTGCCGCGCGTTGTCGATGTGGCGCGTGGCCACGGTCACGCGGCACGACGCCTCGTTGAGCTTTTCGCACACCTGGGTGCCGACAAAACCGGTGCCGCCGAAGATCAGGATTTTTTTCATAGTCGGCTAATTTAGCGCGTTTCGCCGGTTCTGGCCGGCTTTGGGCCAGCTTTGGGCTGGTTTTTGGGCCAGTTTGGGGCGGGCAACTTTCCTTCATGTGTTTTGCAGCCGCAGCGCAGGCACAGTCTGGACGTTCAGCTATCAAATCCATAGCGGGAGGACGCCGCGCGAGGCGCCCGGAAAAAGCGGCCACAATCCGCCGTTGACCTACAAGCGCTGGCCGGGCGCATCCGCATAATTTAGGCCATGAACATTTTCGAAGCCTTGCGCATCAGCCACGTCACGCAACGCACGCTGGCCGACCAGCTGATCCAGACCCAGGGCGACAGCGCCGAACGCGCCTCGATCTTCCAGGCGCTCAAGCGCGAACTGGCCGCCCATGCCGCCGCCGAGGAGCGGTTTTTCTACGTGCCGCTCATCGCGCACGACCTGACGCAGGAGCCGTCGCGCCACGGCATTGCCGAGCATCACCAGATGGACAAGCTGGTCGAGTCGCTGGAGGCGACCGATCCGAGCTCGCCAAGCTGGCTGGCCACGGCCCGGGCGCTGCACCACAAGATATATCACCATCTGCAGGACGAGGAGCACGGCGTGTTCCAGCTGGCCGGCAAGGTGCTGGGCGAGGCCGAGAAGCTCTCGCTGGCGCTGGACTACGAGGGCGAATTCGTCTCGCAGCGGCTCAAGGCCTGAGCGGCCTGACACGGGCTGGGCGCCTGAAGCCTTCGGGCCCTTGCAGCCTCAAGCAGCTTTTTCCGTGGGCGCTCATGCGCTGAGTGAGTTCATTTTTTCGGCGGCTTGGCGTCCGGTTCGAGCAGCACGGGGTCGGGCTTTTCCAGCAGGTCCACCACGCGCGGCATGAGGCTGAAGATGCCCAGCGCCAGCAGCGTGCTGAGCACCGCCGTCGATTCGCGGCCCATGCCGGCGGCCACGCCGATGGCCGCGGTCAGCCAGATGCCGGCGGCCGTCGTCAGGCCCTTGACCTTGCCCAGGTCGTCGCCCTTCAAGATGGTGCCCGCGCCCAGAAAGCCGATGCCGGCGATGATCCCTTGCACCACCCGGCTCAGGTCAGCAGCCGGCATGCCCGCCTGCTGCGACAGCACCACGAAGAGCGCCGCGCTCATGGCCACCAGCATGTGCGTGCGCACGCCGGCGGCCTTGCCCTTTTGCTCGCGCTCGATGCCCAGCAGCCCGCCCAGAACCGCCGCCAGCGTCAGCCGCAGCAGGATGCGCGTGACCTGCGGCACGTCGGCCAAGTCCGAAAACTCGGCCACCAGGGTCTGGCCCACCTGCTCCCACACGCTTGAATCCATGCCCGTTCCCGTGGTTGGTGCGCCAGGCGGCCCGCGCGTGCCGCCTTTTGCGTGAAAAATGCTCTAAGCCCAGACTCAGCCTGGACTTGATGCTATCGAAAAAGTAGCGTTCAGGCCTTGACGATCTTTCTCGGCCGGCCGGCTGCGTCCAGCGCCACATAGGTCAGGCTCGCCTCGGTCACCTTCATGTAGCGGCCCTGCGCCTGGAAATGCTCGGCGAACACCTCCACCTGCACCGTGATGGACGTGGTGCCGATGCGCTTGACGCCGGCAAAGAACGATAGGATGTCGCCCACCCGCACCGGCTGCCTGAAGACGAACTCGTTGACCGCGACGGTGGCCATGCGCCCGTCCACGTAGCGCGCCGGCAGCACCGCGCCGGCCAGGTCCACCTGCGCCATCACCCAGCCGCCGAAGATGTCGCCGTTGGCGTTGCAGTCGCGCGGCATCGGGATGACCTTGAGCACCAGCTCCTTGTCGGTGGGCAGCTGCCCGTGCAGGGCGCGCGTCTCGGGCGCGGCCGTGCCAGGGTGGGGCGAAGGTGCGGCATGGCCGGGCGGGGCGCTTGATTCGAGGGACATAGGCACAATCTCTGAGGTTTGAAAATTTCAATGATTGTGACTTATGCGCTCTCGAGCCTCCACTGCTGATTCCTATCCCGCGCCGTCCGTCACAGCCCCCGGTTCCCCCGCCGCGCCCGCGCCGGCCCGCTCCGACTGGTCCACCCTGAAGCGGCTGTTTCCCTACCTCTGGGAGTACAAGTGGCGCGCCGGGGCGGCGCTGGCCTTCATGCTGGGCGCCAAGCTGGCCAACGTGGGCGTGCCGCTGCTGCTGAAGAACCTGGTCGATACCATGAGCCTGAAGCCCGGCAACGTGCAGGCCGTGCTGGTGGTGCCGGTGGCGCTGCTGCTGGCCTACGGCCTGCTGCGCCTGTCGACCACGCTGTTCACCGAGCTGCGCGAGCTGGTGTTCGCCAAGGCGACCGAGGGCGCGGCACGGCGCATCTCGCTGGAGGTGTTTCGGCACCTGCACGCGCTGAGCCTGCGCTTTCACCTGGAGCGCCAGACCGGCGGCATGACGCGCGACATCGAGCGCGGCACGCGCGGCGTGCATTCGCTGATCTCGTACTCGCTCTACAGCATCATCCCGACGCTGATCGAGGTGACGCTGGTGCTCAGCCTGCTGGCGGTCAAGTTCGATGTCTGGTTCGCCGGCATCACCCTGATTGCGCTGGTGTTCTACATCACCTTCACCGTCACGGTCACCAACTGGCGCACGCAGTTCCGCAAGGCGATGAACGAGCTGGACTCGTCGGCGCACAGCCGCGCCATCGACTCGCTTTTAAATTACGAAACCGTCAAGTACTTCAACAACGAGGAGTTCGAGGCGACGCGCTACGACGAAAACCTCAAGCGCTACCGGGCGGCGGCCATCAAGAGCCAGAAGACGCTGAGCCTGCTCAACGCCGGCCAGCAGCTGATCATCGCGCTGGGCCTGGTGGCGATGCTCTGGCGCGCCACGCAGGGCGTGGTCGATGGCCGCATGACGCTGGGCGACCTGGTGATGGTCAACGCCTTCATGATCCAGCTCTACATTCCGCTGGGCTTTCTGGGCGTGATCTACCGCGAGATCAAGCAAAGCCTGACCGACCTGGACAAGATGTTCACGCTGATGGAAAAGGAGCGCGAGATTGCCGACCTGCCCGGTGCCGAGCCGCTGCGCATCGAGGCGACGCCGGCCGTGCGCTTCGAGAACGTCAGCTTCGCCTACGACCCGAGCCGGCCGATTCTGCACAACGTCAGCTTTGAGATTCCGCCGGGCAAGACCGTGGCCGTCGTCGGCTCGTCGGGCGCGGGCAAATCGACGCTGGCGCGGCTGCTCTACCGTTTTTACGACGTGCAGCAGGGCCGCATCACGATCGGCGGGCAGGACATCAAGCGCGTCACGCAGGCCAGCGTGCGCCAGGCCATCGGCATCGTGCCGCAGGACACGGTGCTGTTCAACGACACCATCGAATACAACATTGCCTATGGCAAGCCCGGCGCGACGCACGAAGAGGTCGAGGCCGCCGCTAGAGCCGCGCGCATCCACGGCTTCATCGCCTCGACGCCGCTGGGCTACCAGACGATGGTCGGCGAGCGCGGCCTGAAGCTCTCGGGCGGCGAGAAGCAGCGCGTGGCGATTGCCCGCACGCTGCTGAAAAACCCGCCGGTGGTGATCTTCGACGAGGCCACGTCGGCGCTGGACTCGGCCAACGAGCGCGCCATCCAGGGCGAATTGCGCACCGCCGCGCAGAACAAGACGACCCTGGTGATTGCGCACCGGCTCTCGACGGTGGTCGATGCGCACGAGATCCTGGTGATGGACGGCGGGCGCATCGTCGAGCGCGGTCACCACGCCGAGCTGCTGGCCGCCAACGGGCGCTACGCCGAAATGTGGATGCTGCAGCAGCAGGCCAGCGAGCGGATTCTGGATGAAATTGGCGTCTAGCCCAGGCTGCGTCTGCGCATGATGCTATTGAAAGCGTAGCGGGTCGAACGCTCTGGCTGGGCCGCACCCAGGCTGCGCGCTTCAGTCGGGCGCAGGGCCGGTGTCATCGCCCTCGTCGCCCAGCAGCCGAAAGCCCACCTTGAGCGTCACCTGGTAATGGGCGACCTTGCCGCCCTCGATGTGGCCGCGCGTTTCGGTGACCTCGAACCAGTCCATGTTCTTGACCGTGCGCGCGGCCCGGGCGATGGCGTTCTGGATGGCGTCGTCGGTGCCTCGGGTGGACGAGCCGACGAGCTCGATGATCTTGTAGGTGTGTTCGGTCACGGGCGTCTCCTTGGATGAAGCGGGGGTGGACAGAAAATGCCGCAAGAAGGCTTCTTGCCAGGCCGTTTCACTGTACCGCAGAGCGCCGGCCGGCGCCCGGTCTGCCCGCCAAAAAGCAGCGGGCGTGGCCTGCTGAAAGCGCGCGCGGCAAGGAGCCAGAAGGTAGGCAACAGGCGGGCAATGCGCTGGTTGCACGCCGGCCGGTGCGGCAGTACGATGACGGCCCTTCAACCGGATCGGGGAGTCACGCCATGCCCTCTCGACTCATGCCTGCCGTGGTTGCCGCCGCCCTGGGCGGCATCCTTTGCGGCGCGCCCGCGCATGCCGATGCGCTGTTTTTTGAAAAGGTGGCCGCCAGGACCAGTTCCGAGGCCACCTGCCAGCGCTTTGCCGGCGATGTCGCGCGCAACCAGGGCTTTCGCAACGTGCACAAGAACGCATCTGAAGTCGCCGGCGAAAAGGACGGCGCCTACGTCGCCATCACCTGCGTCGGGCGCGGCCAGGAAGCGGCCATCGCCGTGGTCATGGCCGTGGCGCCCAGCTTCGACCGGGCCCGGCAGGTCGGGCATTTTGTCGCTGGCCGCATGAAGCTCATCACCTGCATCGATTCGCCCTGCTGAAGGGCGCCGGGCGCGGGCTGCCTGCAGCCAGGCGCCCGGCTTCGCGGGCAAACCGCGCCTCCATAATCGGCCGATGGAAACCAAATGGCTCGAAGATTTTGTCTCGCTGGCGGAAACGCGCAGTTTCAGCCGCTCGGCGCAGCTGCGCCATGTCACGCAGCCGGCGTTCTCGCGCCGCATCCAGGCGCTCGAAGCCTGGGCCGGCACCGACCTGGTGGATCGCAGCTCCTACCCGACGCGCCTGACGCCGGCGGGCCAGACGCTGTACAACCAGGCGCTGGAAATGCTGCAGGGCCTGCAATCGACCCGCGCCATGCTGCGCGGCCACACGGCGGCCGGCCAAGACTTCATCGAATTCGCCGTGCCGCACACGTTGGCCTTCACCTTCTTTCCGGCCTGGGTTAGCAGCCTGCAGGAAAAGTTCGGCCCGATCAAAAGTCGGCTGATCGCGCTCAATGTGCACGATGCGGTGCTGCGGCTGACTGAAGGCAACTGTGACCTCTTGATTTCTTACCACCACGATTCGCAGCCTTTCCAGCTCAACGCGGACCGCTATGAAATGGTGTTGCTCGGTCAGGAAATGCTCGCCCCGTTTTGCCGTTCCAGCGCCGGCGGCGAGCCTGAATTTTCGCTGCCTGGGCGCGCCGGCCAGCCCCTGCCTTACTTGGGCTACGCGCCCGGCGCCTACCTGGGGCGCATGGTCGAGCTGATGCTCAAGCAGGCCAGCGTTCCCATCCACCTGGACCGGGTCTATGAGACCGACATGGCCGAGGGGCTCAAAGCCATGGCGCTCGAAGGGCACGGCCTGGCCTTTCTTCCCCTGAGTGCGGTGAAAAAGGAGTTGCGTTCGCGCAAGCTGGTCAGCGCCGGCAGTGGCTTGGCCATCACCATGGAGGTGCGCGTTTACCGCGAGCGGCCCACCGCGCGCCATGCCGCCAAAACCCCGGCGCAGGATTTGTGGACCTATCTGCAGGCCCAGGCCGACAGCAAGGACAGGACGGCCGGACTGGGCCTGCTGCAGGCGCCGTACCTGGCGCCAACCCGGTAGTAACCCGCAGTCGTTATGAGCCGTTGGCATGGGTAGCCGCGCAAACGGCATTGGCGGCGGCATGGGCGAGGCCTTACAGTGCGGAGCGCCCGGGATGTGGCGCCCCTCGATATGCGATGTGCGATGCGCCTGGCGTGGATGGCACGGGCATTGCATGCGCAGATGCGGCATCGGATGGTTCGGTGTTTTTTCCGTTCACGGCGTGCATGCCGCGCCGGACCAGGGCCGGCGCTGCGGACAGGCATCGGGTAAACAGGGACAGGCAGTTGCTGTCCCGCTCTATAGAATACTTTTTTCCAATGGTTTCACTACAGGAGATTTCATGAAATTCAAGATCGCCACTTTGACGCTTGCGCTACTCGCGTCGGGCGCAGCCTTTGCTCAAGCGACTGACACCGTCGCCAAGGTCAAGGCTTCTGGCGTGGTCACCATGGGCGTTCGCGACTCGTCGGGCGCGCTGTCCTATACGCTGGGCGATGGCAAGTACGTGGGCTACCATGTCGAGATCTGCCAGCGCGTGATCGCCAACCTGGAAAAGGCCGCCGGCCGCAAGCTGGAAATCAAATACCAGCCCGTCACCTCGCAAAACCGCATTCCCCTGGTGCAAAACGGCACCGTGGACATCGAGTGCGGCTCGACCACCAACAACGTCACCCGAGCCAAGGACGTGGCCTTCCTGGACACCACGTTCGTCGAGGAAGTCCGTTTTGCCGTCAAGGCCAATTCAGGCATCACGTCGGTCGCGCAGCTGGCCGGCAAGAACGTCGCCACCACCACCGGCACCACCTCCGTGCAGACGCTGCGCAAGAACAAGCGCGCCGCCGGCCTTGACTTCAAGGAGATCTATGGCAAGGACCATGCCGACAGCTTCCTGCTGCTGGATTCGGGCCGCGCCGACGCCTTCGTGATGGACGGCTCCATCCTGGCGGGCAACATCGCCTCGGCCAAGAACCCGGCCGACTTCAAGATCGTGGGCGAGGTGCTCAGCGTCGAGCCCATCGCCATCATGATCCGCAAGGACGATGCGGCGCTGAAGAAAATCGGCGACGACACCATCAAGGAGATGATCAAGACCGGCGAGATGGCCAAGATCTACGACAAGTGGTTCATGCAGCCGATCCCGCCCAAGAACACCAAGGTCGGCCTGCCTCCGAGCGACAGCGTGAAGGCCGCCTGGGCGACGCCGAACGACAAGCCGATGGAAGAGTACGCCCAGAAGTAACCCTGGCCCGTCTGGAACATCAAACCCCGCTTGTGATGGTGCCGGCGGGGTTTGTTGTTATCAGAGGGTAAAAATTCAATGAAATTGCGAACAACAGGCAGGAGGGATTTGGCATGACTTGGGACTGGAAAGTTTTTTTGAACGACGATGGGAGCGGCCGCACCTATCTGGAGTGGATGTTTGACGCCTGGGGCTGGACGCTGGCGGTGGCCGGCTCGGCATGGGTGGTGGCAATGCTGGTCGGCGCGCTGATGGGCACGCTGCGCACCTTGCCGGGCAGCCCGTGGCTGGTGCGGCTGAGCAACGTGTGGGTGGAGCTGTTTCGCAACATTCCGCTCTTGGTGCAGATCTTTATCTGGTACTTCGTCGTGCCCAAGATCTTTCCGGCCATGCAGCAGGTGCCCGGCTTTGCGCTGGTGGTGCTGGCGCTGGGCTTTTTCACCTCGGCGCGCATTGCCGAGCAGGTGCGCGCCGGCATCCAGGCGCTGCCGCGCGGCCAGCGCTACGCGGGCATGGCGCTGGGCTTCACGACGGCGCAGACCTACCGCTACGTGATCCTGCCGATGGCCTTTCGCATGATCCTGCCGCCGCTGACCAGCGAGTCGATGAACCTCCTGAAGAACTCGTCGGTCGCCTTTGCCGTCTCGATTGCCGAGCTGACGATGTTTGCAATGCAGGCGCAGGAAGAAACCTCGCGCGGCGTCGAGGTCTATCTGGCGGTGACGGCGCTCTACGCGGTGTCGGCCTTCGCGGTCAACCGCCTGATGGCGCTGGCTGAAAAGAAACTGCAGATTCCCGGCCTGGTGATTGCCGGCGCGACGGGTGGAGGACACTGACATGCTCGGACTCGACCTGACTTTCCTGAACTGGGAGACGCTTTCCAAGTTCGTGGTGAACGGCTTTCTCTTCAGCCTGCAGCTGACGGTGGTGGCCACGCTGGGCGGCATCGTGCTGGGCACGATGCTGGCGCTGATGCGCCTGTCGGGCAGCAAGGCGCTGTCCATTCCGGCCACGGTGTACGTCAACGGCATGCGCTCGATTCCGCTGGTGATGGTGATCCTATGGTTCTTCCTGCTCGTGCCCACCCTCATCGGCCGGCCGATTGGCGCCGAGCTGTCGGCCACCATCACCTTTGTCGCCTTCGAGGCTGCCTATTTCAGCGAGATCGTGCGCGCCGGCATCCAGTCGGTCTCCCGTGGGCAGGTCAACGCCGGGCGCGCGCTGGGCATGACCTACGGCCAGAACATGCGGCTCATCATCTTGCCGCAGGCGTTTCGCAACATGGTGCCGGTGCTGCTGACGCAGACCATCATCCTGTTCCAGGACACCTCGCTGGTCTATGCCATCGGCGCCTACGATTTGCTCAAGGGCTTCACCACCGCCGGCAAGATCTACGGCCGCAGCGAAGAGGCGTACCTGCTGGCCGCCGTGGTGTATTTTGTGCTGTGCTACAGCCTGTCCTGGCTGGTCAAGCGGCTCAACAGCCGCATTGCCATCATTCGCTGAAACCGCTGCGCTGCCCAAGGCGGTAGCGTTTCACAGTCCAACGGAGAAAAAATTATGAAAATGATCGAGTTGAAGGAAGTGTCCAAATGGTATGGCCCGGTGCAGGTGCTCAACAACTGCAGCACCAGCATCGACAAGGGCGAAGTCGTGGTGGTTTGCGGGCCGTCGGGTTCGGGCAAATCGACGCTGATCAAGGTCATCAACGCCTTGGAGCCGTTCCAGAAGGGCCAGATCTTTGTCGATGGCCAGGCCGTGCACGATCCCAAGACCGACCTGCCCAAGCTGCGTTCCAGAGTGGGCATGGTGTTCCAGAATTTCGAGCTGTTCCCGCACCTGAGCGTGACCGAGAACCTGACGCTGGCGCAGGTCAAGGTGCTGGGCCGCAAGCCCGACGAGGCCAAGAAGCAGGGCCTGAAATACCTCGACCGCGTGGGCCTGATGCTGCACAAGGACAAGTTTCCCGGCCAGCTCTCGGGCGGGCAGCAGCAGCGCGTGGCCATTGCCCGCGCGCTGAGCATGGACCCGATCGCCATGCTGTTCGACGAGCCGACCTCGGCGCTGGACCCGGAGATGGTCGGCGAGGTGCTCGACTGCATGATGGGCCTGGCCACCGACGGCATGACGATGATGGTGGTCACGCACGAGATGGGCTTTGCCAAGAAAGTTGGCAGCCGCGTGATCTTCATGGACGTGGGCGGGCGCATCCTGGAAGACTGCTCCAAGACCGAGTTCTTCAGCCACCCCGAGAACCGCCAGGAACGCACCAAGGACTTCCTGAACAAGATCCTGTCGCACTGACGCCAGGCCAGCGGGATGCCTTGGCATCGCCCACTTTTTGCGGTGGACGATGGTAGGATGATTGCTTCATGCCCACCACTTCAGCGCTTCCCCTGCAGGCCCGTGCCCGCCGTCCCGCCATCAAGGCGTGGTCGGCGGCGCCTGCGTGGTGGCAGCGCCCGCCCATGGCACATTCCTGAGCCCGGCGATCCATCTCCCTCATTGCGCGCAGTTTGCTGTCTTTTCGGATCACCGGGCCCCGCTTTCAGCGCTGGCTTCCCGGTAAGCCTGTTCCGGGTTTTTGATTCAGGAGTTGACCGATGAGTGTTTCCCCATTGCCTGCGCGAGTTCTGAGCGAGCTCGACCACATCCGCATTGCCAACCTGCTCAAGCAGCCGGGCATGGACTTTGCGGCCGACCTTGCTGTGCTGCTTGACACAGCCGAGCTGCTCTCGCCCCGCGCGCTGCCGTCCGACCTGGTGACCATGAACTCGCGAGTGCGCATTGCCGACCACCAGGCGGGCAACGAGCGCGAGCTGACCCTGTGCTACCCGCACGACACCAACCCGGACACTGGTTTTGTGTCGGTGCTCTCGCCGGTGGGCACCAGCCTGCTGGGCTTGCGCGAAGGCGCGCTGGCCCACTGGTCCATGCCGTCGGGCGCGCACGCCTCGGCTCGCATCCTCAAGGTGCTCTACCAGCCCGAGGACCACGGCGAGTTCCTGCGCTGACGTCCGCCCCGGCGGCGCCGACAGGGCGGCCATGAAAAAAGTCCCGCGTTGCGGGGCTTTTTCACAGGCGCGCCATGCGCTTGCTTGTGGCGCTTACTTTTTGCGCGCGGCAATCGACTGCTCGGCCGCGCTGACCAGCTTGGCGCCGATCTGGTTTTTCCACTTGTCGTACACCGGGCGCGTGGCCTTGACGAAGGCTTCGCGCTCGGCGGGGCTGAGCTGCGTCACCGTCACGCCCTGGGCGGCGATGTCTTTCAGCAGCGGCTTGTCGGCCTCGGCCAGGCCCTTGCGGGCAATGGCGATTTCCTGCTTGCCGGCGTCCAGCGCGGCCTGGCGCACGATGGCCTGGTCGGCCGGCGTCCACGAGGCCCAGATGTCCTTGTTGACGACGAAGATCAGCGGGTCGGCCACGTAGCCCCACATCGTCACATGCTTTTGCGCCATGGTCTGCAGCTTGGCGGCGGTGTAAATCGCCATCGGGTTTTCCTGGCCGTCCACTGCGCCGGTGGCCAGCGCCGGCTGCGCGTCGGCCCAGCTCATCTGGGTCGGGTTGGCGCCCAGTGCGGTGAAGGTGTCCAGGAACAGCGGCGAGCCGACGACGCGGATCTTCAGGCCCTTCAAATCCTCGGGCAGCTTGATGGCGCGCTTGGAATTGCTGATCTCGCGGTAGCCGTTCTCGCCCCAGGCCAGCGGCATCACGCCGGCCTTGTCGATGACCTTGAAGATCTCCTTGCCGACCTCGCCCTGCGTCAGCACGTCCATCGCCGCGTAGTCGGGCATCAGGAAGGGCAGCGAGAACAGGTTCAGCTCCTTGACCTGCGGCGACCAGTTGATGGTCGAGCCGACGGCCAGGTCGATCACGCCCTGGCGGATGGCGCTGAATTCACGCGTCTGGTCGCCCTGGATCAGGGACACGCCCGGATAGAGCTTGATGTTGATGCGGCCCTGGGTGCGCTCCTTGACCAGATTGGCCCAGATCTCGCCGCCCTTGCCCCACGGATAGGCCGGGCCGAGCACCAGCGACATCTTGTATTCGGCCTTGTAGGCCTGCTGAGCCTGCGCCGGCGCGCCAGCGCCCAGGGCCAGCGCGGCGGTGGCGAGCGCCAGGGCGAGAAAATTCTTGCGTTTCATGAGGGAAAGTCTCCTTGGGGTAAAAAATAGGGTCGTCGGTTTAGGGCTTCAGTAGCCCAGCCGGCGCGGCAGCCACAGGGCGAGCTCTGGAAAGGCGATCACGGCGACAAGCACCAGGAACATCGCCGCCAGCATCCACACCACCCAGCGCACGGTTTCTTCCATGCGCACATTGGCGATGCGGCACGAGACCATCAGGTTGACCGCCAGCGGCGGCGTGAACTGGCCCAGCGCCACCTTGAGCGTCAGGATGACGCCGAACCACACCGGGTCCCAGCGGTAATGCTGCACGATCGGCAGCAGCAGCGGCACGAAGATCAGGAAAATCGAAATGCCGTCCAAGAACATGCCTACCGTGATCAGCATCAGGATGAGCAGCGCCAGGATGCCGTACTCGCCCAGGCCCGAATTGACGATGGCATTCGTCAGCGGGTCAATCACGCCCAGCGTGCTCAGCGAATAGGCAAAAATCCCGGCCAGCGACACCACCAGCAAAATCACCGCCGACAGCTCGCCCGACTCGCGCAGGATGGGAAACAGGTCGCGAACCGAGATCGTGCGGTACACCGCCATGCCGATGAACAGGCCGTAGAACACCGCCACCACCGCCGCCTCGGTCGGTGTGAACCAGCCCGCGCGCATGCCGCCCAAAATCAGCACCGGCGCGGCCAGCCCCCAGACGGCTTCCCTGAAACTGGACCAGAACGGCGGACGCGGCATGCTCGCCTCCAGCGCACCCATCTTGTGCCGGCGCGCCAGCCAGACCGCCGGCACGATCAGCGCCAGCCCGGCGAGCACGCCCGGCACCATGCCGGCGGCAAACAGCGCCGGCACCGACGCGCCCGGCACCAGCACAGAGTAGATGATGAAGGCCACCGAGGGCGGAATCAGGATGTCCGTGGCCGCTGCCGCGCCGACCACGCTGGCCGAGAACGAGGCCGGATAGCCGGCGCGGTTCATGGCCGCGATCATCACGCCGCCGACCGCCGCCGCGCAGGCCGGGCCCGAGCCCGAGATGCCGCCCAAAAACATCGCCACGGCAATCGCCACCAGCGGCAGCATGCCCGGGCCGCGCCCAACGATGGCCACGGCAAAGTTGACCAGCCGCGAGGCCACGCCCGAGCGGTCGAAGATCGAGCCCACCAGCACGAACATCGGAATGGCCAGCAGCGGGTACTTGCCCAGGCCGGCGTAGAAGTTCTGCGGCACGGCCAAGAGGCCGAACCACTGTGCATCCGAATTGGCCAGTGCGATCGCGGCGGCGCCGGCCAGGCCGAGCGCCGCGCCGATGGGCACGCCCACCAGCATCATGGCAATGAACGCCAGAAAGAGCAGCGTGGCGATCATGCGCGGCGCCCCCGGCGGATAAAGAGGCCCAGCGCGCGCAGCGCGATGCCCAGCGAGATGATGGGCAGCCAGACCGAGTACCACCACTGCGGAATGCCGATGCCCGGCGAGGTCTCGCCAAAGCGGTAGTCGTCCCAGACGAGGCGGATGCTCAGCACGCCGATCAGCGTGAACAGCAGTGCCACCAGCGCCGCGCCCAGCCGGGCCAGGCCCTTGCGCCGGGCCATGGAGCCGCTGTCGGAAAAATATTCGATGCGGATGTGCCGGTCGCGCGCGACGGCCGCCGAGCTGCCCACCAGCGCCAGCACGATCATCAGGAACACCGAGAACTCCTCGGTCCAGGCAAACGACTGGTCGGTGAAATAGCGGGCGATGACGTTGGCGAAGGTGATGAGCGCCAGCAGCCCCATGACGATGACGGTCAGCCAGTCCTCGATCTGGAGCGGCACCTTGACGGGTTCGTCGATGCCGCCATCGTCGGGCAGCGGCAGGACTTCTGGCGCATGGCCAGCGGGAGGCGGGGAGGACATGGGATGAAAAAGCCTGGATGAGCGGGAGTTGAAAGAGCCGGCATTATCAATGCCGCCGCGCTGCATGGTAACGGTCCCAAGGCGCTGCACGCATCGGGAGTTTCCTCGGGGTCGGTGCGACAATTCGGCCCATGACTTCAGCTCCTTCCACTCCTGACGCCCCGCACACCCTCACCATCACCCGCCCCGACGACTGGCACCTGCATGTGCGCGACGGCGACGCGCTGGCCACCGTCGTTCCGCACACGGCCGCGCAGTTCGGCCGCGCCATCATCATGCCGAACCTGCGCCCGCCCGTGACCACCGCCGCGCAGGCGCTGGCCTACCGCGAACGCATCCAGGCCGCCGTGCCGGCCGGCGTGGCTTTCGAGCCGCTGATGACGCTGTACCTGACCGACAACCTCCCGCCCGACGAGATCAAGCGCGCGAAAGACGCCGGCGTGGTCGCCGCCAAGCTCTACCCGGCCGGCGCCACCACCAACAGCGACGCAGGCGTGACCGACCTGCGCAAGACCTATAAAACTCTAGAGGCCATGCAGCGCGAAGGGCTGCTGTTGCTGGTGCACGGCGAAGTCACCTCGCCCGAGATCGACCTGTTCGACCGCGAGGCCGTGTTTATCGACACGCAGCTGATTCCGCTGCGCCGCGATTTCCCCGAGCTGAAGATCGTCTTCGAGCACATCACGACCAAGGAGGCCGCGCAGTACGTGGCCGAGGCCGACCGGTTCCTCGGCGCCACGCTGACGGCGCACCACCTGCTGTACAACCGCAACGCGATCTTCACCGGCGGCATCCGCCCGCACTACTACTGCCTGCCGGTCCTGAAGCGCGAGACGCACCGCGTCGCGCTGGTCGAGGCGGCCACGTCGGGCAACGCGCGCTTTTTCCTCGGTACCGACAGCGCCCCCCACCCGGCGCACCTGAAGGAACACGCGACGGGTTGCGCCGGCTGCTACACCGCCCACGCGGCCATCGAGCTGTACGCCGAAGCCTTCGACGCGGCCGGCGCGCTGGATAAACTGGAAGCCTTCGCCAGCTTCAACGGCGCCGACTTCTACGGCCTGCCGCGCAACAGCGGCACCATCACGCTGAAAAAGGAAAGCTGGACGCCGCCGGTCAGCTTCGCCTTCGGCGAGGCGGAATTGAAACCGCTGCGCTCCGGGGAAAGCCTGCCGTGGAAACTGTTGGCGGCATGAGCGCCTGGCCGGGTGTGAACAGTGCCCGGCAGGCGGCGCTCCTGATCGATGCCGATAATTTCGCCGACCCACAAGCCATCAATGCGGCCTGGGAGGAGTTCAACGCCTATGCCGGCCGGGTCAGCGTCTGCCGCGCCTATGGTGCTGGGCCGCGTCTGGAGTGGCTGCAGTCGGTGTGGCGCTATCTGGGCACGCGCACCTTTCCCAATCTGCCGCTGCTGAAAAACACCACCGATGCCGCCCTCATTGCCGACGCCGTCGCGCTGCATTTCCAGCAGGGGATACGGCTGTTTGCGATTGCCTCGGGCGATGCCGACTTTGCCCCGCTGGCTGTTCGCCTGCGCGAGTGGGGCTGCGAGGTGTGGTGCTTTTCCATGGAGGGCATCGTATTTCGGGATGCAGAGGCGTATTACGACCGCGTGAAATGCTTTCCCGCCCCGGTATCCGCCCCCGCGCCCGTTGCCGAGCCTGCGCCACTGCGGCCCATAGTGCCCTCGGCACGGGGCGGCCAGGCGCAGGCCGTTGCCACTATCGGCGCGACGTCAGCTTGCCGGCCTGCTGGCGCGCCCCGGAGCCTGCCCCCAGTGGCCAGTGCTGGTCTGCCTGACGAGGTGGTACGCATTCTGAATGCCGTACCCGGCCTACGCCAAGGCCCGCAGCATCTCTGCCATGTGGTGCCGGTGCTGCAGCAGCAGGGTTTTTTCGACAAAAGGGTCACCAAGTCCACGGAGTTTCTGGCCCGGCATGCTGCATATTTCGAACTGCGCCCGGCAGGCAAGCCGACGCAGATCCTTTTGCGTGCGACACTGGCATTCGGGCCGTTGATGCCTGCAGGCGCTCTCGCCGAAGCGCCCCCCCAGGCTGAGGTCGCGGTGGATGAAGGGGCATCGCCCGCAGCCCAAGCGCCTGCGGTGTTGCCCGAGGACGCGCAGGCGCTCCAGCGCATCCTCAAAGCTTTTGCAACGTGGCTTCCGAACACGGTCAGGCAATTGAGCATGATGGACACGCTGCTGCAAGAAGGCGGTGTCCAGGTTGGTGATAAGCCCTTGGACAAACTGTTTGGCGCCTACCCGGATTATTTCAAGCTGCTGCCCGACACCGACTCGCCTTTGAAAGTGCGGTTGCTCAAAAAACCCAAAGGCTTGGCCTGCGCTTGCTGAACCAATACCTCCCACCCATCGACTGGCACCAGCCGTGGCTGGACCTCTGGCGTGAACCGGGGCAGCAGGTGGCGCAGGCCGTCGCGTCGGGCCTGGCCCTGCCCGAGGCTCTGAACCAGACGCAGGCCGACCTTGCGCCTGTGCGCTTCGTTTCCCAAGAGACCCTGCCGCCCGGCCAGGGCTACGAGCATTACCTGGCCCAGAGCGGCCAGTGCCCGACGCGCGACAACCTGCACGACTTCTTCAACGGCCTGTGCTGGCTGCGCTTTCCCCAGGCCAAGAAGAAGATCAACCGGCTGCATGCGGCCGAACTGGCGTGCGCCAGCGACGAAGGCCAGAAACCGCCGCCGCGCGGCCCGGTGCGCGACGCGCTGACGGTGTTCGACGAAAACGGCGCCGTGCTGCTGGCGCCGCCGCCGCTCTGGGACGCACTGGCCGCGCGCGACTGGCGCCGGCTGTTCGTCGAGCTGCGCCCGCTCTGGCAGGAGGCGCGGCTGGTGCTGTTTGGCCATGCGCTGCTGGAAAAGCTGGTTTGCCCACGAAAAGGCATCACAGCGCACGTCTACCATGCGCATCCAGCTATCAATTCAATAGCGCAGCTCGATGCCTGGCTGGCCGGCGACCTCAGCGCGGCCAGGTTGGCGGACAAGCCGTTTTTGCCCCTGCCGGTGCTCGGCGTGCCCGGCTGGTGGGCGGGCAACGAGGACTTTTCCTTTTATGATGACGCCACGGTTTTTCGCCCGCGTCGGTAAAAGGACCGGAGCAACTCAGCCCGGTCCGCGCCGGCGCCGGCACGCCAAATCCATGCGAAAAACTTGATTTGGGCTGAAACCCCACCAATTCCTGCTAGAAACACACCATTGAAAATGGTGCGGGTCCGGCTTTGCCCATGGTCCCGCCTGGCCTGACGAACTGACGCTTTAACGATTTTTCCGGAGTATTCATGAAACGCATCCTTTTGTTCATCCTGACCAATGTCGCCGTGGTGGCGGTGCTGGGCATCGTCGCCAGCCTGCTCGGCGTCAACCGCTTCTTGACGTCCAACGGCCTGAACCTGACCTCGCTGCTGGGCTTCGCGCTGGTCATGGGCTTTGGCGGCGCGATCATCTCGCTGCTCATCAGCAAGCCGATGGCCAAGTGGTCCTCGGGCGTGCGCGTCATCAACGAGCCGCAAAACGCCGACGAGGCCTGGATCGTCGAGACGGTGCGCCAGCTGGCGGCCAAGGCCAAGATCGGCATGCCCGAGGTCGGCATCTTTGATGGCGAGCCCAACGCCTTTGCCACCGGTGCGTTCAAGAATTCGTCGCTGGTGGCGGTGTCCACCGGGCTGCTGCAGGGCATGACCCGGGAGGAGATCGAGGCGGTGCTGGGCCACGAGATCGCCCACGTGGCCAACGGCGACATGGTCACCATGACCTTGATCCAGGGCGTGATGAACACCTTCGTGGTGTTCATCTCGCGCGTGATCGGCTACGCGGTGGACAGCTTTTTCCGCAAGGAGGGCGAATCGGGTCCGGGCATTGGCTACTACGTCAGCACCATCGTGCTGGACATCGTGCTCGGCTTTGCCGCCGCCATCGTCGTGGCCTGGTTCTCGCGCCACCGCGAGTTCCGCGCCGACGCCGGCGCCGCGCAGCTGATGGGCCGCAAGCAGCCGATGATGAACGCGCTGGCCCGCCTGGGCGGCATGCAGCCGGGCGAGCTGCCCAAGGCGGTGCAGACGCTGGGCATCACCGGCAGCATTGGCAAGCTGTTTGCCACGCACCCGCCGATCGAAGAGCGCATTGCCGCGCTGCAGCAAGCGCAGGCTTGAGCGGGTGGCATTAGAAGAATTCTTGAATGAAAAACCCTGCCAGCGCACGCCCTGCCTGCGCAGGCAGCTATCAAATCAGGAGCTGATCAAGGATTGATCAGGGGCTGAAAAGCCGCTGCCTGGGTTCTGACTTCCTTGACGAGCCGGCGCTGGACGCCGGCTTTTTTCTGCCTCAGGCTGTCTTGGCCGTGTCGGTATCAGTGCCGTTGCCGGTGTCGGTGTCGGTGGCCATCGTTTCGGGCGCAGTGGGTAGCGCCTGAGCCGCTTCAACGGATTGAGCCGCTTCAGCCGTTTCCATGGCCTGAGCCGCCTGCGCGGCTTCGGCGGCCTGCGCAGCTTGCGCCGCTTCAATCATCCGGGCCGCCTGCGCGGCCTGCGCCAGGCGTGAACGCTCCAGCGCGTGGGCCACTTCATCGGCATCCATGCCGTACATGTCGGCAAATTCCGCCACGGTTTTGCCGCTGGCCTCGAACATTTTGCGCAGGGCGTCGCGCTTGGCCGCCTGCGCGGCGAGTTCGGCAAAGGCCTCGTCGAGCAGCGCGGTGGCCACTTCGTCCTGCTGGCGGATGCACAGCAGGTAGTCCTCGCGGCTCAGGCCGGATGCCTCGATCGCCTCGATCAGCTGGGCCGTGGCAAAGGGCCGCAAGTCCTGGTTTGAGCGCGCCTGGCGGCGGCGGAACACTTCCATGATCGCGTGGTGCACATGCTCGGGCGCCACCGGCTCGACCGGCTCGCCGTTCAGGTCGTGGCGCGGCAGGCCGGCGGCCACGGCTTCGAGGTAGCGGGTCGAGCGCGCATGCAGGCCCATGGCAACTTTGAGCTCGTCGCGCTTGAAGGCGTCGGGGTGCTGCGCCATCAGGTCATGGAACACGCCCAGCTTGAGCGGCAGGAAATGCGCGCCGAACAGCTTGGGGTACAGCTCGAACAGTTTTTGCAGCGCCGGATGCACGGCGCGCGGCGCGCGGGCCGCGTTTTGCGGCGCCTGGGCCGGTGCGCGGCCGCGCGCGCGCTGCTGCCGGGCGGGGCGCTGGCGGGCCGGTGCGGGAGTGGACTCGGGTGCCGTCTCGGGAGCGGCTTCGGGGGCGGTGGCGGTGTCGGTCATCAAGGGGTTCGATCAGGTTGAGGTTCAGGAGGCGGCGCGCTGGCGTCGCCTGAAAAATAGGGGCAAGCCCTGCGTGCGTGGCGTTTGCGGTGTGAAGACGTGAAGGCCAAGTATCCCTTATCGGCGCTGGTCGGGTGCGGCGGCGGGCTCAGGCGGTGGCCAGGCGCTCGCTCTCGCGCTCGGCCAGCAGCGTGCGCGCCACGGCCTCGGCGACCTTGATGCCATCGACGCCGGCCGACAAAATGCCGCCGGCGTAGCTCGCGCCTTCGCCGGCCGGGTAAAGGCCGCGCACGCTCAGGCTTTGCAGGTCCTCGCCGCGCGTCATCTTGATCGGCGAGGAGGTACGCGTCTCCACGCCGGTCAGCACGGCGTCGTGGCGGTCAAAGCCCTTGATCTTCTGGCCAAAGGCGGGAAAGGCCTCGCGCATGGCCTCGATGGCGTAGCCGGGCAGGGCGGACGACAGGTCGCCGATGGCCACGCCGGGTTTGTACGACGGCATGACCTCGCCCAGCCCGGTCGAGGGCCGTCCGGCGACAAAGTCGCCCAGCAACTGGCCGGGCGCCTCGTAGGTGCCGCCGCCCAGCACGAAGGCGTGCGATTCGAGCCGGCGCTGCAGCTCGATGCCGCCCAGCGGGTTGCCCGCCTCAATGCCCGGGTAGTCGCGCGGGTCGATGCCCACGACGATGCCGGCGTTGGCGTTGCGCTCGTTGCGCGAATACTGGCTCATGCCGTTGGTCACGACGCGGCCGGCCTCCGATGTGGCGGCGACCACCGTGCCGCCCGGGCACATGCAGAAGCTGTACACCGAGCGGCCGTTGCTGGCGTGGTGCACCAGCTTGTATTCGGCCGCGCCCAGCGCCGGGTGGCCGGCGTGCCGGCCCCAGCGGGCGCGGTCGATCAGGCCCTGCGGGTGCTCGACGCGGAAACCGATGGAAAACGGCTTGGCTTCGACATAGACGCCGCGCGCGTGCAGCATGGAGAAGGTGTCGCGCGAGCTGTGGCCCAGCGCCAGCACGACCTGGTCGGCGCGCAGCTCGCAGGTCTGGCCGGTGGCCTGGTCGAGCACGGTGAGGCCGCGAATGTGTTTGCTGTCCGCGCCGCCCTCGATCAGCACGTCGGTCACGCGCTGCTCGAAGCGGATTTCGCCGCCCAGCGCGATGATCTGCTCGCGCATGCTTTCAACGACTTTCACCAGCTTGAAGGTGCCGATGTGCGGGTGCGCTTCGTACAAAATATCGGCGGGCGCGCCGGCCTTGACGAACTCCGTCATGACCTTGCGGCCCAGGTGGCGCGGGTCCTTGATCTGGCTGTAGAGCTTGCCATCCGAGAAGGTGCCGGCGCCGCCTTCGCCGAACTGCACGTTCGATTCAGGATTCAGGACGTTCTTGCGCCACAGGCCCCAGGTGTCCTTGGTGCGTTCGCGCACGGTCTTGCCGCGCTCCAGCACGATGGGCCGAAAACCCATCTGCGCCAGCACCAGCGCGGCAAACATGCCGCACGGGCCGAAACCGACGACGACCGGGCGCAGCGCCAGACCGGCCGGCGCGCTGCCCACCGGGCGGTAGGCCATGTCGGGCGTGGCGAAAATGCGCGGGTTGCCGGCATGGCGGGCCAGCAGCACGCTTTCCAGCGCCGAGTCGGCCAGTTCCACATCGACGATGAAGACCTGCAGCAGCTCGGCCTTGCGTGCGTCGAAGCTGCGCTTGAAGACGGCAAAGCGCGCCAGGTCGGCGGGCTGGAGGTTCAGGATATGCAGGAGGGCGTCCCGCAGCGCGTGCTCGGCATGGTCGAGCGGGAGTTTGATTTCGGTCAGTCTGAGCATGAATCGTCCGTTGCGTGGCTTGTGGTTATCAAGCAGGAGCGGCAATTTTAAAGGCTTATGGATCACCTGCCGCCCGGCGCTGCCTGAGGGCGGCAGGCGCTGGCGCGCGGCAAGCGCTTCAGGCCGGGAACAGGCCTTCGACCGACAGGTAGCGCTCGCCGGTGTCGTAGTTGAAGCCCAGCACCCGACTGCCGGCGGGCAGCTCGGGCAGCTTTTGCGCAATGGCGGCCAGCGAGGCGCCCGAGGAAATGCCCACCAGCGTGCCTTCCTCGCGGGCCGAGCGCCGGGCCATCTCGCGCGCCGCTTCGGCCTCGACCTGGATCACGCCGTCAAGGAGGCTGGTGTCCAGGTTCTTCGGGATGAAGCCGGCGCCGATGCCCTGAATGGGGTGCGGCGCCGGCGCGCCGCCGGAGATGACGGGCGAGGCGCTCGGCTCGACCGCAAATACTTTCAATTGCGGCCAGGCCGCTTTCAAAACCTTGGCGCAGCCGGTGATGTGCCCGCCGGTGCCCACGCCGGTGATCAGCACGTCCAGCCCGTCCGGAAAGTCGGCCAGGATTTCCTGGGCCGTGGTGCGCACGTGGATGTCGATGTTGGCCGGGTTTTCGAACTGCTGCGGCATCCAGCTGCCGGGCGTGGCATCGATCAGCTCCTGCGCGCGGGCGATCGCCGCCTTCATGCCACCGGCGCGCGGCGTCAAATCAAAGCTGGCGCCATAGGCCAGCATCAGGCGGCGGCGCTCGACGGACATGCTGTCGGGCATCACCAGGATGAGCTTGTAGCCCTTGACGGCCGCGACCATCGCCAGGCCGATGCCGGTGTTGCCCGAGGTCGGCTCGATGATGGTGCCGCCCGGCTGCAGCGCCCCGGACTTCTCGGCGTCCTCGACCATCGCCAGCGCGATGCGGTCCTTGACCGAGCCGCCCGGGTTGGCGCGCTCGGACTTGACCCAGACCTGCGCATCGGGGCCGAAGATGCGGTTGATGCGGACATGGGGCGTGTTGCCAATGGTGTCGAGGATGCTGTCGGCTTTCATGGGTCTCTCCTTGGGATGTTGCGGCCAAAGACATTGTGGCGCCCTGCCATAATAGAGGTGTGAAGCCTGCCAGACCGCCGCTGGTGCAATTTCCGAAAGGAAGCACTGGAGGAACGTCCGGACTGCACAGGACAGCGTAGGAGGTAATACCTCTCCACCGCGAGGTGAGGATCAGAGCAACAGAGACGAGCCGATTCAGTTCGGGTGAAACGGGCAATCTCTACGCGCAGCAACACCAAATAGGCCAGCGTTGACGTGGTTCCGCGGAGCTGGCGGGTAGGTGGCACCGAGCCGGGCAGGCGACTCCCGGCCCAGATTAATGGCGGTCACACGGGCCCGCGCTGCTTTCGGGCAGGGCAGGCCCGGCGCACAAAATCCGGCTTATCGGCAGACTTCACACTTTTAATTCCCAGGCTTGGGCGCTCGCGCGGGCGTCCAAGCCGCCCGGTACTCAGCGGCCTGCCAGCAGTGAGCGGCCCAGCGCGAACACCGAGTTCGGCGCCGTGGTCTTGACCGGCTGAGGCTTTGGCGCGCTGTAAACGCCGCGCTTGGCCGATTTGGGCTCGATCTTCACGCCCTTGGCCCGCTGCTCGCTGGCCAGCTGGCGCAGGCTGATCGACTGCATGTGCTCGACCATCCGGGCATTGAGCGTTTCCCACAGCTCCTGCGTCATCCATTCGCTCGAATCGTGCTGCTCGGGAAAGGCTTTCTCGCCCTTGCCGGGCTGCTGCGGATCGGGCTCGATGGCGCCGATGATGTCGGCCACCGAAATGCCCTGGCTGGCGCGGCCCAGCGAATAACCGCCGCCCGGCCCGCGCGTGCTCTCGACCAGCCCGGCCTGGCGCAGCTTGCTGAACAGCTGCTCCAGATAGGACACGGAAATCTTGTGCCGCATGCCGATATCGGCCAGCGACACCGGGCCGGCGTTGCCCTGCAGGGCGATATCAATCATGGCGGTAACCGCAAAGCGGCTCTTGGTGCTCAGGCGCATGGCATTTCTCCTTGGAACATCAAAAAAATGACGTTGTAAAAACCGACTATAAAAACGTTTTCACTTCGTGTAAATTCGTATTTGATACGATTTCATTTCGAAAATTCCGAACTGTCGAGAAGTTTTCAGAAAAAAGGCTCGCTGTGAATTTCAAGCATTTGCATTATTTCTGGGTCACCGCCAAGGCCGGCGGCATCGTGCGCGCGGGCGAGCAGCTGCACACCACGCCGCAAACGCTCTCGGGGCAGATCAAGCTGCTCGAATCCTGGCTGGGACGCCAGCTATTCAGGAAAAGCGGGCGCCAGCTCGAACTCACCGACGAGGGCCGGCTGGCGCTGGGTTACGCCGACCAGATCTTCACTCTGGGCGCGGAAATGGAAACGGCGCTGCGCCAGGCCAGCGGCGGGCGCAAGACGCTGGACTTTCGCGTCGGCGTGGCCGATTCGGTGGCCAAGTCGGTGGTGTACCGGCTGCTGGAGCCGGCCCTGTCGATCGCCGAGCCGGTGCGCCTGATCTGCAGCGAAGGCAAGTTTCCGGATTTGCTGGCGCAGCTGGCGCTGCATCGGCTCGATCTGGTGATGGCCGACGAGCCGATGTCGGGCCGCGTCAGCATCAAGGCCTTCAACCACCCGCTGGGCAGCACGCCGATGAGTTTTTTCTGCACGCCGGCGCTCAAAAGCACGCTCACGGGCGAGTTTCCGCAGTGCCTGAACGGCGCGCCGCTGCTGATCCAGGGCACGGCCTCGTCGGTGCGCAAGCAGTTCGAGAGCTGGCTGACGCGCCACCAGATTCACCCGCGCATCGTGGGCGAGTTCGACGACGGCGCGCTGATGAAGGCCTTTGGCCGCGAGGGGCGCGGCATCTTCATGTCTGCCAGCGTGCTGGAGGCGGAAACCACCGCGCAGTACGGCGTCGAGGTGATCGGCCGCACCGACGAGATGGTGGAGGATTTCTTTGCCGTGTCCATCGAGCGGCGCATCACGCATCCCTGCGTGGCGGCCATAACCGAGGCGGCGCGCGGCCAGCTTCTGCATGGGCTGAGCCGCAGGGGCGGCTGAGCTGGGTCCGGCAGAGGCGCCGGCCCTGCGGCATCCCAACCCGGATGGAACGCGCGAGGATGACGCGCCGCGTGGCGCAGCGCTTACTTGGACGCAGCGGCTGCGGGCGCCGGCGCTGCGGGTGGCGCGCCGAAATACTGGGTGTAGATGGTGTTGTAGGTGCCGTCCTCGCGCATGGTGGCCAGGCCCTTGTTGATCTTCTCCAGCAACTCCGCATTGCCCTTCTTGACCGCGATGCCGTACTGCTCGGAGGCAAAGCTGCTGTCGGCCAGGGTCTTGAACTTGGAGCCGGGGTTGTTGTTGACGTAGTGAACGATGACGCCGTTGTCGGCCACCACGGCATCGACGCCGCCGCCTTCCATTTCCTTCAGGGCCAGCGGCGTGGACTCGAAACGCTTGATGTTCGGGCTGTCCTTGCCCTGCAGCTTGGTGACGACCTCGTCGCCCGTGGTGCCGTTCTGCACGCCGACCTTGAGCTTTTTCAGGTCGTCGAACTTGGCGATCTTCGAGTCGCTCTTGACGGCGATCAGCTGCTGCGCGTCGAAGTAGGGCGTCGAGAAGTCCAGCGTCTGCC